>PPYF01603093.1_pt1 | contig 11451 bp, 8 predicted proteins | sample 1559871 | NCBI WGS metagenome assembly PPYF01 (sample SAMN08240021, study PRJNA423297) | Human gut metagenome, whole genome shotgun sequencing project. | reverse complement strand
TGAAGAAGGCGGTGTAGTCGGCGATACGGGCGGCCTGCTGCATGTTGTGGGTCACGATCACGATGGTGTAGTCGCTCTTGAGCTCGTCGATCAGATCCTCGATAGCCAGGGTCGAAATCGGGTCCAAAGCGGAGCAGGGCTCATCCATGAGCAGCACCTGCGGGTGGACGGCCACGGCGCGGGCGATGCACAGACGCTGCTGCTGGCCACCGGACAGGCCGATGCCAGGGTTGTCAAGACGGTCCTTGACCTCTTCCCAGAGGTTGGCACCGCGCAGAGCCCACTCGACCAGATCGTCGGCGTCGGACTTGGCCAGGTGGTGGTTGTTCAGGCGCACACCGGCCAGCACGTTCTCACGGATGGACATGGTCGGGAACGGGTTCGGGCGCTGGAAGACCATGCCGACGTCGCGGCGCACGGCCACCGGATCCACGTCCTTGTCGTACAGGTTCTTGCCTTCGAGCAGCACCTCGCCCTCGACGTGAGCGCCAGGGATGATCTCGTGCATACGGTCCAAGGTGCGCAGCACGGTGGACTTGCCGCAGCCGGACGGGCCGATGAAGGAGGTGACCTTGTTCGGCTCGATGTTGATGTTCACATCTTCCACGGCCAGAAAGTCGCCGTAGTAGATGTTTTCGTGGTTGACGTCAATACGTTGTCCCATGATGTTTCCTTATATTTCCTTGTGTTCTTAAGGCTTAGGCTTAGCGACTGACTTAGCGTTCGGTCTTGACGGCGAAGACCTTCGCCACGATTCGGCCAATGAGGTTCAGCAGCAGCACGATGACGATCAGCACGAGAGCCGCAGCCCACGCACGTTCCATCGGAATCGTGGTCACGCAGGTGGCGTCGGCGTTGGGCGGGCAGTTCGCGCTGAGCTTCGAGTACTCCTGGTAGACGAACACCGGCAGGGTGGTCATCTGGCCGGAGAACAGGTTCACGTTGGTGCTGGAGATGTAGCCGGCGGTCATCAGCAACGGTGCGGTCTCACCAATCACGCGGGCGATGGCCAGAATGGCACCGGAGACGATGCCCGGCAGAGCGGTGCGCAGCACGATCTTGGTAATCGTGCGCTGCTTGGTAACGCCCAGAGCCAAGGAAGCCTCACGCAAATCGTTCGGCACGATCTTGAGCATTTCCTCGCTGGACTTGACCACGGTGGGCAACATCAGCAGGGAGAGAGCCACGGAGCCTTCGAAACCGTTGATGGTACCGGGGCCCAGCAGAATCGTGAACATCGAGAAGGCGAACAGGCCGGCCACGATGGACGGGATGCCGCTCATCACGTCGACGAGCAGGGAGACCGTGGTGGCGAGCTTGCCGCGGTTCGAGTATTCGACCAGGTACACGGCGCACATCAAACCGATCGGAATGGAGATAACCATAGCGCCAGCGGTGATTTCGAGAGTACCGATGATGGCGTGCAGCACACCGCCGTAACCACCGGACGGGGTCTGGTTACCACCGACCACACCGGTCATGTTGTAGCTCAGGAAGTTCAGGTTCAGGCGCTTGATGCCGTTGACGATAGTGGTCCACAGCAGGGAGATCAGCGGGATGCAGGCGATCACAAACGCCACCGCGATCAGGACCCACATGAAGTGGTCCATGATATTACGGCGCTGGATGGCGGAACGGGTCGGGCGGAAACGATCGAAGTCGATTTCGGGCGCGCCGTCCATCGGAGTCTTTTCAGTGTTCTCAGCAGCAGTCATCACGCAGTCGCTTTCTCGGTAAGCTTACGGGCGATGAAGTTGACCACGAACGTGATCAGGAACAGAATCAGACCAGTTCCGATCAGCGTGGAGACGCCCAGATCGTTGGCTTCAGGGTACTGTGCGGCAATATTCGCGGCGATGGTCTGGTTCTGCGAGGCCTGCAGCAGCTTGATGGAGTAGTTGAGGCCCGGGGACAGGATCATCAACACGGCCATCGTCTCACCAAGCGCGCGGCCGAGAGCCAGCATGGAGGCGGACACGATACCGGACTTGCCGAAGGGCAGCACGGCCAGACGAATCATCTCCCACTTGGTGGCGCCGAGCGCCAGCGCGGCCTCTTCGTGCAGGCGTGGGGTCTGCATGAAGATATCGCGGGACATGGAGGTGATAATCGGCAAAATCATAACGGCGAGCACCACAGCCACGGTGGCGACGGTGCGCGGCGGGTTGGCGGCCGGGCCCTCGAACAGTGGAATGAAGCCCAGGTGGTTGGCAACCCAGTTCCAGAACGGGTAGATGGCCGGCACCAGAATCAGGCCGCCCCACAAACCGTAGATAACGGACGGGATGGCAGCCAGCAAATCGACCACATAGCTCAGCGCGGTGGCGAGCTTCTTAGGCGCATAATGCGAAATGAACAGCGCAATGCCGATGGACACGAAGAAGGCAATCAGCAGTGCCAGCAAAGACACGAGCACAGTACCGAACAACAGCGGGAGCACGTAGCCCCAGAAGCTGCTGGCCTTGCCGCCGGTAAAGCTGGACACGGTCTGGCTGTTGGCGGCTTGATCGCCACCGATGAGTGGCCAGGCGCGGAAGAACAGGAACAGGAACACAGCGGCAAGTACAACCAGGATCAGGATGCCGCAGGCGTATGCCACACCGCGAAACACCTTGTCGGCGGTCTTGCCACCAACTGGCTGCACAGCCGTTTTGTCTTGCGAACTCACGGATTCTCCTTATATAGGGTGGTTATCAAGTATTCAAGTGGTGCGGTTTTCGTCTATGACGTTGCCAAACCGTTCGGGTCCTGACCCGCTTTAAGCCGCAGCCGTATGGTTTACGACTGCGGCTTAAAGTTGGCGGCGACTGCTCTTACTACTACAGTCTATCGTTCAGTTGTCAGGTCCAGTCCACACGACCCTTGCGGGCCGACGTCATCACTTGGTCTTGATGGCCTCGATGGACTTGGTGATCTCGGACTTCAGGGAGGAGGGCAGCGGAGCGGTGCCGGCGGCATCCTGAGCGGCCTTCTGACCCTCGTCGGAGGTCACGTAGGTCAGCCAAGCCTTGGCGAACTCAGCCTGCTTGGTGTCCTTGTAGGCCGGGCAGACGATGTCGTAGGAGACCAGGACGATCGGGTAAGCACCCTCGGCCTCGGTGGCGTGGTTGATCTTGATGACGATGCGGTTGTCACCCTTAACGGTGTCGTCCTGCTTGGAATCCGCAATGACCTTGGAGCCGGCCTCGGCGGAAATCTCGTTGTACTTGTCGCCGACCTTGACGGCCACGGTGCCCAGGTCGCCGACCTGGGAGAAGTCAGCGTAGCCGATGGTGCCGTCGGCCTGCTTGACGGTGGAGATCACGCCGGAAGTGCCCTTGGCACCCTGGCCAACCTCGTTCGGCCAGTTCTCGGAGAGGTCGTAGGTCCAGTTGTCAGGGGTGACGTCCTTGAAGTAGGAGACGAAGTTCTGGGTGGTGCCGGACTTATCGGAGCGGTGCACCACGGTGATGGCGGTGTCGGGCAGCTTCAGGTCCTTGTTCTGATCGGCGATGGCCGGATCGTTCCACTTGGTGATCTTGCCGTCGAAGATCTTGGCGATGGTGGCAGCGTCCATGTTGATGTGCTTGCCGGCATCGGAAACGCCCTTGAGGTTGAAGACCACGGCGATCGGGGAGATGTAGACCGGGACATCGAAGGCGGTGCCTTCAGTGCACACGGACTTGGACTGCTCAACTTCGTCATCGGCAAGGGCCTTGTCGGAGCCGGCCCAAGCGGTGGCACCGGTCAGGAAGGTCTGCACGCCAGCGCCAGAACCGGACGGGTTGTAGGCGATCTTGGCCTCAGGGTTGGTGCCCTGGAAGCCGGCGATCCAGGCTTCAACGGCGGCCTGCTGAGAGGAGGCGCCGGCGCCCGAGAAGTTGCCGGAGATCGGGGTGGACTTGGAAGTGGAATCGGAGGAGGAGCTGTTGTCGGTCGTGGCGGCAGTGTTATCGCCGCAGGCGGCCACGGAAGCGAGCATCACAATGCCGGACAGAGCGGCAATGGAGCGAACGAGGATGTTCTTCTGCATGATTATTACTTAATCCCTCTATCAACTATTCGCAGGCGGCTCAGCGCTGCCCGGTCAATTCATGACAACTACAAGCGTATTGGTGGTTTCAAGGGCCCAAAACCGAAATCAGTAAACAGAAGATGAACACTTGGATGTTTGTGGGCTACGTTGAGGCTACGTAGTTTTGGGAGCGGGCTCGCCTGCGGCGAGCCCACAGCGAGCCCCCCACAATCCACAACAAAAAAGGCGACCCGAAGGCCGCCTTCCATTTACTCCGCGGGAGTATCGATCTTGTATCCGAGACCGCGCACGGTAGTCAGATACTTGGGGTGCGCCGGATCTTCCTCGATCTTGGAGCGCACGCGCTTGACATGCACGTCGAGCGTCTTAGTGTCGCCCACATAATCCGAACCCCAGATGCGGTCGATCAGCTGGTGACGCGTCATCACACGGCCCTTGTTCTGCATGAGGTATTCGAGCAGTTCGAATTCCTTGAGCGGGAAGAACACGGTTTCGCCGCGTACGGTGACCTGATGCTGGCCAACCTGCATGGCGATATCGCCACACACCAGCGGAATATCGTCATCCACAGTGCCGGAAGCCTGGGCAGCGGCCTGATTGCGACGCATCACGGCACGAATACGTGCCAGCAGCTCACGGAAAGAGTACGGCTTGGTCACATAATCGTCCGCACCAATCTCAAGACCAACGACCTTATCGATTTCGGCGCTCTTGGCGGTGAGCATAATAATCGGCACACGGCTCTGCTCACGAATGCGACGGCACAGTGCAGTGCCGTCAATGCCCGGCAGCATCAAATCAAGCAGCACCAAATCGATGCCGCCCTTGGTGAACAGTTCCAGACCTTCCTCGCCAGTGGAGGCGGCGGACACGTCGTACCCCTCGCGTGTGAGCTGGTATACCAGCGGCTCGCGATAGGATTCCTCGTCTTCGACGATAAGAATGCGTGTCATAGTAGCCTTTCTTGGGTATGTTCCCGTGCGCATAGGCGCAAAGTTTTCCGACATTATCGTAACCATTTGTTCTCCGTTAGCCTGCTGTTTCCCGAAAGTACGTAATTGCGTAATTGGGCTACGCGCGGTGTGCGCACCTCGCCTACTGTGTGATTGTGTGGCAATGGAATGGCACCATATCGGCCACCAACCAAGGCCCTACACTTGTGTCGACTCGTCCGGCCGGGCCTCGTCGTCATCCTCATCCGGGGCGGCCGGCAGCTCGATGGTGAACGTCGACCCCTCCCCCGTACGCGACCAGACCGAAATCCGACCGCCGTTCTCCTGCACGCAGTGCTTGGTGATGGCCAAGCCGAGTCCCGAACCGCCGGTCTCGCGCGAACGGGCCGGGTCGACCCGGTAGAACCGCTCGAAAATGCGGTCCAGCGATTTGGCGGGGATGCCGATGCCCTGATCGACCACGCGGATGGTGACTTTGCCATCGCGCTCCCCCACACCGACCGCCACAGTGGTGTGTTCGGGCGAGTAATGGATGGCGTTCTCTACGAGGTTCTTGACGGCGGTTTGCATGGCCTCTTTGTCGGCCTTGATCATCGGACCGTTCGTGGCTGGGCTGCCTGATTCTCCCAAGGAACCTTCACCATCGGCCAGCTCCTCGACCTTCGTGGGCACTGACTGTCCGTTGACACTCAGTCGGATATCCACATGGCGGGAGTCGGCTTGGGTCTGATTGGCGGCGATGGCGGCGCGTGCCACATCCAGCGCGGAAATGCGCCGCGCATCGATCACGCTTTGCGGGCTTTGGGCTTTCTGCAAGTCGATAAGATGATGCACCAGTTCGGTCAGGCGCGCGGATTCCTTGGAGATACGGCCGGAAAAATACCGTACGGCGTCCGGATCATCGGCGGCGTCGGTCACGGTTTCGGCCAGTAGCGCGATGGCACCGGCCGGAGTCTTGAGTTCGTGCGAAACGTTGGTCACAAAGTCACGGCGGACGGCCTCGAAACGGCGCTGCTCGGACATGTCGTTGATGAAGATGGCGTACAGGTCATCGCCGATATCGCCAATGCGCACACGCAAATACAGCGTGTTGGACGGGCGTAACTGGCCGGCCTCCAGTCCTCGGCCATTAGAGGACGGATAGGAATTGCGATTGACCGGCAGCTGAACCTCACGCTCACGCACGCCACCGTCGGCGGCGGCCTGAGTGAGGATGTCCTCGACTTCGCGCGAGTTGAGTCGGTCGCCGGAGACCAGGCCGAATGGCACTGAGCCGGGGCTTGAATATTGGACCAGACCGTTGCGGTCGGTGACGATCAGGGCTTCGGGCAGGACTTCAATCAGGCGACGCTCGGTGGGGCGCACGGGCGCATCATCACCGAATAGAGAATGCGTATCCTCGTCGCCGGACAGGTCCTGTTCGGCGGCAAGCCGGCCTGAAACGCGGCCTTTGTTGTAGGCGATGACGGCAACCCACACCAGTATCAGCGCGGCGAGCACCACAATCACGACGATCTGCCAGATATCCATGATTTCCAGAGTAAAACGTGCAAGGCGTAGTGAGATGCCTAAACTACGTAAGTTCGTCTATTGTTCATTTTTGGCGGGACGACATAACAAAATGCTCCCGCTGGCGGGAGCATAATATGGGGAGCTCTATTTACAGCTCGTAGTCCTTGTCCTTGCTTTCCTTGATCAGGAACAGAGCGAGCAGAGCGAGGGCGGCCATGATGGCCATGTACCAGCCCACACCGGCAACGCCGAACTTGGAGGTGACCAGTTACAGGCGCTTGACGATGTCGACAGCCAGACGGGCGGCGGTATCGGCGTATTCGGAGATGTCGAAATCCTTGAACACCTCGTAATCGGTGTCGGCGTTGTCGGAAAGGGCACGAATCACCAGTGCCGGCACGTCATTGCGGGCGGCGACCTGTGCCACGGCGGCGCCTTCCATCTCCACGGCGTCAGCCCCGGTGAGTCGGATGACCTCCTCGACCTTTTGGGGCGTGTCCACGAAGTAGTTGCCGGAGGCGATGATGCCGGTGATGTGGGTAATGCCCGCATTGGCAAGCGCCTCGTCGGCAACTTCCAGCAGACGGTCATCAGAGTGGAATTCCTCCACCGGAGCGTCCGCAGTGCCGGGCTTCCACTGGCCTACGAGCCGCATGTCAGTGTCGAGGTAGCGCAGGGTGCCACCGAGCACCACGTCGTTGATGTGCAGGTGGGTGTTGAGGTTGCCGGCGATGCCGCTGAAAATCACGGCGTCCGGGGCAATCTCGTCAATCAGCAGCTGCGTGGTGGCGGCCGCATTGACCAGTCCCATGCCGCCTACCGTTGCGGCAACCTTGATGACGTCAGAACCGAAGGAGTCGACCGTGCCGGACACGATGTCAAGGCTGCCCTTGGCGGTGTGCGTCACATGCGTGAGCGATTTGGCGATCAGCGCCACTTCCTCATCCAATGCGCCAATAATAGCTACAGTTTTCATACCCATACGTAAGTTCCTTTCATAACACTTTCGGCTCCCCTTGTCAGGGGAGGTGGCCGCCGAATGGCAGGCTGAGGGGTAGAGACGTTTCGTTGCATTGCTCCCGCGAGAGAGCCGATGACGCAACTCAGTGCCAACGCCGTGTGGCTACGGCTTCCGCAAGCTCGCGCAGCAAGGCCTCGGTTTCTTCCCAGCTGATGCACTTGTCAGTAATCGACTTGCCATAGACCAGCTGATCAAGCGGCGCGGCCTTCTGATTGCCTCCTTCAATAAAGCTTTCCATCATGATGCCGGTAATACCCTGTTCGCCAGCTGCAATTCTGCTGGCAATATTGCGCACGACTTCGGCCTGACGATGTTCGTCCTTGCCGGAGTTACCGTGCGAGCAATCAACAATCAGACCATGCGAAGCGGCGGATTCGGCGGGCATTTCGGCGCGTACGTCTTCCATGGCTTTGGCCACGGATTCGGCATCGTAGTTCGGGCCGTGAATCGAGCCGCGCAATACCACATGGCAGTCCGGGTTGCCAAGGGTCTCGACTGCGCAGGCACGCCCCAGATGGTCAATGCCGAAGAACGTGTGCTGCTGAGCAGCGGCGAAGCAACCGTTGACCGCTGCCTTCACCGAGCCGTCAGTGGCATTCTTAAAGCCGACCGGCATGGAAAGCCCGCTGGCCAATTGGCGGTGGATCTGGCTTTCCGTGTTGCGCGCGCCAATGGCGCCCCAACTCACCGCGTCCGAGATGAACTGCGGGCTGGTGGGCTCCAGAAATTCCGTGGCGGCCGCCAATCCTTCCTTCAGCACACCAAGCAAGGTTTTGCGAGCAAGCAACAGGCCCTTGCGAATATTGTGGCTGCCATCAATATCCGGGTCGTTGATCAGGCCCTTCCAGCCGATGGTAGTGCGCGGCTTCTCGAAGTACACACGCATGACGATGAGCAGCTGTTCACCGAGCTCATCTTTCAGCTTGGCCAATCGGCGCGCGTAGTCCAGCGCGGCCTTCGGGTCATGAACCGAACAGGGGCCGACGATGACCAACAACCTGTCGTCTTGGCCGTACAGGCACGCGCGAATCTCATCACGCGAGTAGGCGACGATTTCCTGAGCCTGATCAGTCAGCGGGAGTTCAGCGAGCACTTGCGCGGGCGTGGGCAGCGGCTCCAACTCCAATACGCGGCGGTTGATGATGCGACTGACACCCACCTGATCTTCCCAGCGCGGCACATCAGTGGCAACGAGCGGGTTCTTCCCCTCCCCCATCGCCTGGCGAATGGCGCGAAGCTCTTCTGGGGTGTTCAACGGCTGCGGACCGACTTGCAACGGATGCAGCGAATGTGCTGCTTCCTCCTGCTGCTGCATAACATCTCTCCTTGGGTCAGTATCCTTCCCAAGGATAGGGTGTCACGGGAACAAACTGACATGACCACCGTTATTGGCAAAAAATGCTCACTGAGTGGGTCTCAGTGAGCATTTTTACAAAGACAAAGCTATTTAGCCGAGCGGCGAGCGGTGACGGCGTCGGCTAGGGTGTGCAGCAGTTCGTTGGTGCGTTCCCACGGCACGCAAGAGTCGGTGACGGACTGACCGTAGACCAACTGGTCGAGCGGGGCCGGCTTTTGGTGACCGCCGACCAAGAAGCTTTCCATCATTACGCCGGTGATGCCTTGTTCGCCGTGCGCCAGGCGCTCAGCGATCTCTTCGATGACTTCGGCTTCGCGGTTTTCGTCTTTGCCGCAGTTGCCGTGGGCGGCATCGATGACGAGGCCATGCTGGCTCGGGCCGGACGCTTTGGAAACCTTGAGGTCTTCCAGAGCTTGACGCACGGATTCGGCATCGTAGTTCGGGCCGTGGCTGGAGCCGCGCAGAACCAGATGGCAATCCGGGTTGCCTTTGGTTTCGGCGGAAATCACGCGACCGTCCAAGTTAATGGACAGGAAGTGATGCTCGAAGCCGGCCGCGAAACAGGAATCGGCGGCGGCCTTGATGGAGCCGTCGGTGGAGTTCTTGAAGCCCACCGGCATGGACAGGCCACTGGCCAGTTCGCGGTGGACTTGGGATTCGGTGTTACGCGCGCCGATGGCACCCCAGCTGATCGCGTCGCAGATGTACTGCGGGGTGATGGGGTCAAGCCATTCGGTGGCGGCGGGCAGGCCGAGGCTCAGCACGTCGGTGAGCACCTTGCGGGCCAGCCACATGCCCTTACGAATATTGAAGCGACCGTCCAGACCGGGGTCGTTGATGAGGCCTTTCCAGCCGATGGTGGTGCGCGGCTTCTCGAAGTACACGCGCATCACGATCACGAGTCGGTCTTCCAACTCGCGCTTGACGGCAGCCAGCTTTTCTGCGTACTCGTGCGCGGCCTTCGGGTCGTGGATTGAGCAGGGGCCCACGATGACGAGCAGTCGGTCGTCGCGGCCGTTGAGCACATCGCGGATTTCCTGCCGCGAGTGGAGCACGAGCTCGCTCATCTCATCGGTGAGCGGCTGCTCCCTGAGGAAAGCACGCGGCGCGGGAATGGGGTCAAGCTGACGAATGTTGACATCGACGGTCTCAGGAAAGACGGCCTGCTCCCCCAAACGACGTTCATCCTCGGAACTATCCGGACCACGTAGTGCTGCCATTGCTCGACTCCTTTCCTTGTATACGTACTGTCGGTATGTCGCCATAGACGCAAAAGCCCAACTATAGCAGTTTGTTACGGGGACTGCTTGTTGGGCCGGCAGTTATGGACTTTGGGTGGACTCGCCTGTGTGGACTCGCCTGCGGCGATGCTGTGTTGTTGTGCGGCCTGCGACCGCGGTCTCTCCCTCTGTCAGCGGCTTCGCGCTGACAGAGGGAGAGACCCTAGCAGCCGACAGGCTGCGAGAAAACACAGCATTGGCCGTCAGGCCGATTCCGGGAGGCTGACGAAGTCAGGCCAAAGCGCCCATCGGATCCCATGCGGGGAGCATGGTGGCTGGCTCTTCGAGGGCCTTCTGGTATTCCTCGGGCAACAGGGCCTTCGGGACGGCTACCTCGTAGACGTATTCGGTGAACCAGTCGTCGGACATGGTGAAGTAGCCCTTGTCGGCGATCTTGGCGCCCCAAGAGTTCTCCACGCGCCAGCGGCGGGTGGTGCCGTCGTCGGCCACGTCAACGCCGGCGAAAGCCATGGCGTGGTTCATGGCGGAGTCGCCGAAGCGCACGCGGGCTTCCTTGTCCAAATCGAAGTCCACGTCGTACACGCGGCCGTACTCGAACAGGTCGGTGGCCCAAGCGCCGTTCTCACGGTCCATGAACGGGTGGCAGTCGGCACCGAACCATACCGGAATGCCCTGCTCAACGAGAATCTGCTTGACGCAGTCCTTCATGAACTGGTTTGGCACGTTGAGGTACTCGGTGGCGTCGCCGCCAGCCACATTGCCGAGGTGCTCGATGCCGATCTTCTTGCCCTTGGCGTGCTCGGTGCGCGGATCGTCCACCAGGCACACGTAGTCCTCAAGATCAGCCGGACCCACGTACTTCTTCCAGAACTCAACCGGCGTAATCTCGCCGTCGCGGTGGAATTCGCCATCCTTGTCGGTCCATTCCCAGTCGAAGGAAACCGGCGGCTCGCCCAGGTGGATGGTCAGAATACGGTGGCCGGCAGCAGTGGCGTCGGCAATAATCGCCTCGACCTTGGAGGCATCGCCGTCAGCGGCGTACATGTGCGCCACGGCGGTGTGCAGCATGTGGCGCAGCTGGATGTTCATTTCACCGGTGTTCTTGGAGGATTCGGTCTCCGGGAACAGGTCCTTGGGCACAGCGCCGTACTTCTTGTACACGTTCATGGCCATGGTCCACTGGCCGCCATCGCCCATCACGTCGGCGAGCAGGTGCTGCATCAGGCGGGAGTCGGAAGGCTCTCCGGCAGCCACCAGAGCGGCCACATCCTTAAGGAAGTAGTTGACGCGCTCCAGCTTGTCGTAGTACATCGCGTAGTTCTGGGAGAACTCGAACTCCTTCAAGTTCATGT
>PPYF01268962.1_pt1 | contig 11451 bp, 7 predicted proteins | sample 1559871 | NCBI WGS metagenome assembly PPYF01 (sample SAMN08240021, study PRJNA423297) | Human gut metagenome, whole genome shotgun sequencing project. | reverse complement strand
ATTTTATTGCAGATTCTGCAATTCAATCTTTGCTCAAGTTATCACGCCGCTGGCGGTTGGGTTATCGCGCCGCGCATCACCTTCCTGCTTGGAAGCGTAAAGGGCGGTGTCCGCATACCGGAACAGATCGGAAATCAGCCGCTCCATCTCTTCGGGCGCATCGGAACCCGTCGCGGTGCCCCTGAACACATACCCGCCCGCGCTGATGCTGAGCCGTATCAGTCGTTCGGCGTGCGTCAGATGCGTTTCCGCGCATGCCTTGCGGAGTTGTTCCAACTGTCCGCGCAACGCTTCCTCGTCGGTTTCCGGCAGGAGCAGGACGAACTCGTCCCCGCCGAGCCGGGCGAACGTGGCCGAATCCGGGAGGTTCCGCCGCACGACCTTGGCGAACTGCCGCAGCACCATGTCGCCCGCCGCGTGTCCGTACGTGTCGTTGATGGCCTTGAAGGAGTCGATGTCGATGAAGGCCAGCCCGAAGCTCGCGCCCCCTTCGCGCCGCACCCGCCGCAGCTCATCCGCCAGCACTTCCCGGAAACGGCGGCGGTTCCAGAGCGCCGTGAGCGGATCGATGTAGGAGAGATCACGCAGCATTTTGGCGTTCTTCTTGAGGTTATCCAGCATAATGTTGAGCATGGCCCGCAGTTCGGCGATCTCGTCGTGCCCGCTGACGGCTATCGAAGTGACGTCCTCGCCCTCCGCGACCCGGCGGGCGAACCGCGTGGTTTCCTGAAGCGGCAGGCTGATCTTCCGCGCGCCGTACCAGCCCCACCCCACCGCGATGAGGAAAACGACCCCGATGGATACGCCGAGCGCCTTCATGCTCCGCAGGACGGAACGTTCGTGCGCGGCGATTTCCTCCCTCTTCATCGACAGGATGCCGGTGATGCCCGAATTGACGAGGGCCACGATGTTCTGCGCCTCTTTCCGGTACGCGGCGCTGAAAAGCAGTTCGCGGGCATACGCCGCGTCGGCGTCCGAAACGCCCGGATGCAGCCCGTCCAGGCACGGGGCCTTCCCCTTTATGGCCCGCATGGCCTCGATCTCCGTCTTCGCCAGATCATCGGACGCCTTGAGCGCGGACTCCAGAAACGCCACGCCCGCCCCGGAGGCTCCGTAACGCTGGAGCAGGCGCATCATGCTGATCGATTCGCCCGCCGCGATGATGCGTTCCGCCTTCCGGGGAATCCTTCCCAGCCGTTCGTTGAGAATGGCGTAGTATTCGGCCTCGGCGGCGGGATCGCCGGTATGGACGTATTCGCGCACCCGCCGGGTCAGGTTGTAGGAACTCTGGAGCAGCTCGTGGCTGATCTGGAGCATGCCCTGATACTGGACGTCCGCATCGACCATTTTCCGAAACGCGTCGTAGACGCTCCACGAAAGCGCAGCCGTGCCCATGATCGTCGCGGCGAGCAACAGGCTTAATATGGACGTAACCCATCGGATGTTCATGCACACTCCCCCGATCCCCATTCATCCCGCCCGGAGCCTCCCCGGACGGCTTCCCGGCGGGAACCGTCCCTGTGGAACCGGTCGCGATTATAGCCCCCATCAAGGGGAAAAGGCCACCTTTATCATCGGCCGTTTCCGTCGGAACCGGCATGCGGACGCGCCGTCCCGGCACGGGACGGCATTGCGGAAAACGCGGCGGGCAGGCGGAACGGAGACGCGCATCCCCGTCAACGAGCCGTGATGAAACGCCTTGATTCGAAGACATCGGCGGGAGCCTGTTCGAACCGTTCGGAGGACTGGACATCCCGTTCTTTTCCGTCACCACGCAGCACGACGTCACCCGCCTGCCGCACCTGTCCGAATCCCGGAAGGCATCCTTTTTCAGCCCGTGTCCGTACGCCGTGACTCGGGCGATCAACCGCGCGGAGGGGTTCCGCCGCCGGGTGCTCGCCGGAAGGGAGGCCGTGCTCCGCGACCGGATCGACGCGGGCCGTTTCGCCCCGCGCGCGGACCGGGCCAGCCTTTTCGGGACTCGACGACTGCATCCTCGCATCCCGCCCCGTGCGGACCGGCCATCACCACCGTCCGCGTATCCTATGCAGGACTTGCCTTCCGGAAAACCCGGCGGGAAGCGGAACGGGGCGTACTCGCCAAGGAACGCCCCGCAATCCGCTCCCGAAACGTTCCGCCTCAGGCGACGGAGCCCTTTTTCAGCAGTTCCTCGAAGTGTTCCCGCCGCATGGGTCTGGCGTAATAGAAGCCCTGCGCGTTGTAGCAACCGAGCCCGATGAGCGTTTCGGCCTGTTCGCCGTTCTCCACGCCTTCACAGATGACTTCCATGCCGAGCTGCCGGGCCAGCCCCACGACGCTGCCGATGACGATGCGCTCGCGCGTGCCGAGCCGACCGCGCCCTACGAAACTGCGGTCGAGCTTGAGCACGTCGGCCATGAGCTGCTGGAGTTGCCCGAGAGAGGAATAGCCCGATCCGAAATCGTCGATGGCGATCATGAATCCGCGTTCCTTCAACTGGAGCACCTGCGCGCACACGACCTGCGGGTTACGCATGATCGCGCTTTCGGTCAGCTCCAGTTCCAGCAGGGCGTGCGGCACCCCGTAACGGTCGGCAATGGCCTCCACTCGGCCGGGAAAGTCCGGGCTGTCGAAATGCAGGCTGGAAAAATTGCAGGAAACCGGCTTGACCGTCAGGTTCCGGTCGAGCCACTCGCGCACGTTCCGGCACACCTGCTCGTAGATATACAGATCGACCTCGACCACGGAGCCGTTGCGCTCGAAAAACGGGATGAAACTCCCCGGCATGAGCAGGCCGCGCGAAGGATGGTTCCAGCGGACCAGCGCCTCGCCGCCCACAAGGGACCCGTCGCGCATGTCCACCTTGGGCTGGAAATAGGCCTCGAACTCGTCCCGGACGAGGGCCAGTTCCAGCCTCCCCTCCAGTTCGCGCTGCAACAGGGCCTTTTCCCGCATCTTCTCGCCGTAGACGACGATGTCCTTTGCGGTCTGCTTGGCGTTCCTGCGCGCGTAATTGGCGTAGTCCAGCATGCGGTGGACGTCGAGCCCTTCCGTTTCGTTGACCAGATACACGCCGAACACCGTGGCGATGCGGTACGCCATGTCCTGCTTGCGCCGCCACACGTCCAGTTCCCCGTTGACGGCGTTCACGCGGGCGAACAGCGCGTCCCAGCCCGTATAGCGCAACAGCAGAATGAAATGGTCCGCCGACACGCGGGCGCACCGCTCCCCTTCCCCGACGCTGCGCCGCAATATCTCCGCGAAGGCCCGCAGTATCTGATCGCCCACCGCGAAGCCGAGATTGTCGTTGATGGTCTTGAACTGGTTGATGTCGCCGTACAGCAGCGCGTACGCCCCGTCGGGCTTTCCCGCCAGCAGTTCTTCGCACTCCTTGTAGAACTTGTTCATGTTGTCGAGATCGGTCAGGCCGTCCCGATAGAGCAGTTCCTGTATCCGGCGATGGCTCCGGGTCTTGGTGACGAGGTTGTGGAGCAACAGGAGGATGATCACCGCGAACAGGGCCACAAGCACGCACACCACCTCGATGACGTGCTGGGCCGCAAAGTCGTACAGCGTGATCCGGCGCGGCTTCATGGCGTTCTTCAGCACCAGCTCGTCCATCTTTTCGGCGGCGGTGTACTGGATGCACTTGTCCAGAATGGAGAACAGCCGGGGGTCGGCCTTCTTGGAAACCCCCAGACAGATTTCGCTCGTGTACGTGCTCAGGGTCATCACGCCCAGCGATTCGTAACGCCGGTCGGACAACAGAAAACTGCCGACGTAGGCGTTGGCGTAGGCCGCGTCGGCCCTCCCCTCCAGCACCGCGTCGGCGCACTCCCGCACCGTCTTGAAAAAAAGAATCTTCTTGTCCGGGTTGTCGTCCGCCACCTTCTTTGAAAGCCAGTATCCTTCCTGCAGGGCGATCCGCCGGATGGCCCCGGTCTGCGCGCTGCGGAGCAATACGGTCGGGGAACGGAGGTACGAACGGGTGGCGTACATGCCGTTGTGCTCGTCCCAAAGGTAGTCCCCGGTGACCGAACACACCACGTCGATCCGCCCTTCCCTGAGCCGTTCCAACGCTTCCCGCTGCGGGATCGGCTCGAACCGGAACCGCAGGCCGGTGGTGCCCGCAATGGACGCGAGCAGGTCCGACGTTACCCCGACGAAGTCTCCGGTCTGGGGATCGGAGTACTCCAGCGGCTGCCACGCGGGATCATAGGCCACGCGGATGATCCGCGCCTCCTTCAGAAACGCCTCCTCGCCCTTGGTGAACGCGGGCTTTTGCCCCATCCCCACCGAGAAGTACTTGTTGTACAGCTTCATCTGGTAGTTGGGGTCGCGGAGAAGGATGGTGTTCATGGCCGTGTTGACGCGGGCGAGCAGATCGGGCCGCCGGAGGTTCACGGCGATGTAGAGCGGCTCGGGCGAAAACCGCGCCACGCTGCGGAACGTGCTGTTGCGTCCCAGATGCGTGATGGCGACGCCGTCCAGCGTCCCGTCCGCCAGCGCCGCCAGCAATGCCCCCGTTTCCGCGTAGGGGACGATGTCCGGTTTGATGCGGTGCTCCCGGCAGTAATTGCGAAACTTCTCGCCGTCCTTGCCGCCCTCGACGATGCCGACCTTCATGCCCTCGAACGAGGCGAAGTCCTCGTAATTGTACCGGGTGTCGCCCACCCTGACGTTGAGCGTAACGAACACGTTCCCCAACGAGGCCTCCGAAAACAGCATCTCCTGTTTCCGCTCTTCGGTCAGGTATACGGAAGGGAGCAGGTCGATCTCGCCGTCCCGCAGCATCCGGACGGTACGGCACCAGCTCACGCCGTCCACGACCTCATAGGAAAACCCGGCGAACTTGGCTATTTCCTGAAGAAATTCAAAATTGAACCCCGGATACTCGCCGTCCTTGTTGCGGGTCATGTAATCCCCGTCCTCGTAGTAGCCGACGCGGACGATGTCCTCGTCGGCCGCTTCCGCGAAAAGGCGGAATCCGCTGCCGTACAGGACAATCGCGGCAACGATGGCTATCCATCCAGAGTTCTTCATGCGCTGACCTTGTTTCCCGCTGCTGTATGCGGAACGGTGGACGGAGTTCGCCCGGGCCGGTATCCGCCGGTGTGACGCGATGCCCATTCCCGGCGAGCCGGTTCGCCCGGAGGGTCGTCTTCGTCAAGCACACGGGAAAACCGCGGACGCTCCCGGGGAATCCGCGGACGCCTCCATCGGGCACGCGAAAAGCGCCGCCGGGGAGACGCCCGCTTCCCGGATACCCTGACGGACCGGAATGCTTTCCGATGCCATACCGCATAACACGGCACACCGTCTACACTTTCGCGGGAAACAAAGCCGGTTTCGCCGGTCCCGGAGGACGCCGCACCTCCCCGGAAACCGGAACCGGCGTCCGAACTCGAAAGGGCGTCCCGCTTTTTGAGCGGAAAAAGTCCTCAAGGCCGCCGGCGACGCCGCGCCTGCATCGGCGCCGCGGACGTCTGGCGGACGTCTGATCGTATGCGGGCGGCATCCTCGGCGGCGAAATGCGGGACGCGGGGAGCAGCCCCTTCGTGCGGGGCTTGCGTTTCCGGAGGAACCCCGGACCGTCCGTTGCGCTGCGGGGGAGGACTCCGGCGGGCGTACCACGCCTCCGGGAGAACGGGCGAGGCTTTTTTCCATATGCGGGGGCCGGTGCGCTCCGCGCTTCCGGGAGAACGGGGACGGCCCTACCCCGCCGTGGGCGCCGCCGGACGCGGACGGAATACGCCTATCGCCAGTCCGAAGATGAGCGCGCCGACGCCCACCCCGACGGCGTAGGTGCCGCCCCAGCTCCAGGCCATCGAGGCGAAGCTGAACAGCAGCGGCGACACGCTCTGGCTTACGCGGGCGAAGGTTTCGCTGACCGCGAGGATGGCGGCGCGGTCGTCCGGCGTGCCGAGCAGGGCCACGTTGTCGTTGACGATGGGCAGGGAGAGCCCCTGCGCCGCGCCGGATACGAACAGCGGCACCGCGCACAGCCACAGCCCCGGCACGACCGGCAGAAAGGCCAGCGGCACGGCGTAGCACGCGCCCGCCGCCAGCATGAGCGTCCGGAACGACCAGCGCCGGTGCAGGCGCGGAAGCCCCGCCGCCGCGAGGTAGGAGCCGAGCGCCACCGTGGAGAACACGAGGCCGATGTGCGACGACGATGCGTGGAAACGCGCCTCCGCCATCATGGGGAAACAGGTGTTGATCGGGCCGTAGATGGCGCAGTAACACAGGAAAAAGATCACGAAGAGACCTATCGCCTTCCGTTCGCGCAGGATGCTCCCCGTCTGCTTCAGGTAGCGGCCCCAGTCCATCGGGCGCTGCGGATGTTCCAGCGCCACGGACAGGCTCAGGAACGCCGTGGGCAGGGCCAGCGTGAATACGAGAAACGGCGCGCGCCACGACCATTCCCCGAGCAGGCCGCCCACGATGGGATACACGATGGTCCCGAGGCTCGAAACCGCCGTCAGCCGTCCCATGATCCGCGGCAGGTGCGCTTCATCCACCATGTCCGCCGCGAGGATCGTATACAGGACGCCGAGCGGCCCCGCGCCGATGCCCTGAATGATCCGGCAGGCCAGCACTTCCCGCCACGTCTCCGCGAACAGGCACAGGATGCCCCCGGCGGCGAACACGAACAGGGAGGGAAGCAGGATGGCCTTCCGCCCGAACCGGTCGGACAAAATCCCCGCGATGGGCGTCATGGTCGCCTCGGCCAGCGTAAAGCAGACCACCACCAGACCGGCTTCGGCCACGGTCAGGCCGAACGCCCGGGCCATGCCCGGCATGACCGGCAGGATCAGCGTGACCCCCATGGCGCTCAACAAACGGACACTGAACAGCAACGTCAAATCTTTCGTTCCCGGCATACGGACCTCCAGCGAGTGGGAGGAACCATAGCACGGTCCTCCGGGAGGCGCTTGTATTTTCGCCTTCTCCTAGAATCATGCCCCGCCGCGTGAGAAAAACGCCGCGCCGCCCGGTCGGGCATCCGGCTTCCGGGCAATCAGCGATTGTCCGGGAGCCGAAGGGATGGTACGTTTTCAGCCAAGAACAGGAGGATCACCATGAAAGACTGGACCCCTTCCGCCCTGCTGCACGCATCCGGCATGTACTGGGAAAGCTGCGCCATCCACGCCGCCGTGCATCTGGATATCTTCACGCCGCTGGACGGCGGCCCGCTGACGCCGGAGGCGCTCGCGGAACGGATCGGCTGCCGTCCCGAGAGCACGGCGCGCCTCGTCACCGCCCTGTGCGCGATGGGGTTGCTGTCCCGGACGGGCGACGCCTGCGAACTGACGCCCTTCGCGAAAGACCGTCTCTGCCGGGGCAAACCGGGGTACCTCGGGTACGCCGTCGAGCACCACCGCGATCTGCTGCCCGGCTGGTCCAAACTGGATCAGGCCGTCCGCGAAGGCAAACCGGTGCGGGCGCGCACGTCCGTCGAAACGGGGGACTCTTCCGAAAGGGAACGTTTCCTCATGGGCATGCGCGACATCGCCAACGCGCAGGCCGAGCGCAGCGTGCCGCACATCGACCTGACCGGACGCAGGCGACTGCTGGACCTCGGCGGCGCGACCGGGGCCTACGCCATCCACTTCTGCCGCCGGAACCCCGATCTGGAAGCGGTGGTCTTTGACCTGCCCACCTCCAAGCCGTTCGCGGAGCGCGTCATCGCCGAGGAAGGCATGGCCGACAGGGTGCGCTTCACGGGCGGCGACTTCACGCTGGACGAACTGCCCGGCGGCTTCGACGTGGCGTGGCTCTCCCAGATACTCCACGGCGCGGGCTTCGAGGCCTCCGTCAACATCGTGCGCAAGGCCGCGCAATCCCTCGTTCCGGGCGGTCTGCTTCTTATTCAGGAATTCATCCTCGACGACGACCGCAACGGCCCCGAACATTCCGCGCTGTTTGATCTCAACATGCTTATCGGCACGCCCGACGGGCAATCCTACACCCGGCAGGAGCTGGCCGGGTTCCTGCGCGACGCCGGAGCCGTGGACATCCGCCGCCTTCCCCTGCACCTGCCGCAGGGCTGCGGGATCATGGCGGGGACGATCCCGATCACGCCCGAACGGATAGCGGAAAACGCCTAGCCGTCCTTCGAAAACGGCTTCCTCCATCAACGGGGCAACGCCCCAGGGCCACGTCGGCACCGGTGCGGCGCTTTCCACCGGATTCCGGGGTCCGCCCGTCTTCCCCTTCCGATCCCAAGCATTCTCACGCCGGGCTTTCTCCGCACTCTCAGGCCCGGTTTCCCACTCTCATGCCCCTCCGATTCACTCCAACGCGAAAGGCCGGCTTCACCGCCGGCCTTTTTTTGCGTCCCTCATCTTCCGCATGGTCCGCATGCCCCTAGAGTGCGGCATGATACCGTCATGCACTCTCATATTGTACATAGGCAACACTGCATCTTTTCAAAAAAGGATACATCACCGCGCTCATCTTATACATCTTGACTGTTGCATAAAGCATAACGAATGCAAATGACACGAAAAGCAAGAAAATAATACATTATAAACACTCATATTCTATAACATTTTTTATCATTGAACGAATTGACGCCGTATTGTTACCGTTTTTTCAGCACAAAGTGCCTCGCTTCTGTGGCGTTCCATTCGTGTCATGTTTATCCAACACGTGTTACAGACATGTTTTAAGGAGGTCCGTATGCACCTTACTCCTCGCGAGCTCGACAAGCTCATGATCCACACGCTGGCTGACGTCGCGCTCAAGCGGAAAGCCAAAGGCCTGAAGCTCAACCACCCCGAAGCCGTCGCCGTGCTTTCCGCCGCCGCCCTTGAAGAAGCCCGCTCCGGAAAGACCGTCGAAGAGGTCATGGCCGAAACCCGCAAAATCCTTTCCCGCAACGACGTCATGGAAGGCGTGGTGGAAATGATCCCCACCGTGCAGGTGGAAGCCGTCTTCACCGACGGCAGCCGTCTCATCACCATCCACAACCCCATCAACTAAAGGGGGATTTCCTCATGGCCAACAACGCTCCCAACACCCCGAAAACGCCCGTCGGCGGCCTTGTTCTGGGCTCCGATCCTATTCAGTTCAACGAAGGCCGCAAGACCGTCACCCTCAAGGTCCACAACACGGGCGACCGTCCCATTCAGGTGGGTTCCCACTTCCATTTCTTCGAAGTGAACCGCGCGCTGGAATTCGACCGCCACGCCGCCTACGGCATGCGCCTGAACATCTCCTCCACCACCGCCATCCGCTTCGAGCCGGGCGATGAAAAGACCGTCTCCCTCGTCGCCATCGGCGGCACTTCCGGCACCTACGGGTTCAACAACCTCGTGGACGGCTGGACCGGCGACGAGCACGAACGCGTCATCAACGAAGAGCGCGCCGACAAGCTCGGCTTCAAGAACGCCAAACTGTAAGCCCCGCGCCCTCGACGCGGCCAAAAGGAGTTTTCTTATGCCAACTATTTCCCGTCAGGAACATGCGGCCCTCTTCGGTCCCACCGTGGGGGACAAAATCCGGCTTGGCGATACCGACCTGTATGTTGAAATCGAAAAGGACCTGCGCCACTACGGCGACGAGTCCATGTACGGCGGCGGCAAAACCCTGCGCGGCGGCATGGGCGGCGACGCCCGGCTCGACCGCGCCGCGGGCGTGCTCGACCTCGTGATCACCAACGTCACCATCATCGACGCCAAACAGGGCGTGATCAAGGCCGACGTGGGCATCCGCGACGGCAGGATCGTGGGCATCGGCAAGAGCGGCAACCCCTCCATGATGAACGGCGTGGACCCCAACCTCATCGTGGGCAACTCCACCGACGCCATCACCGGCGAGCACCTGATCCTCACCGCCGGCGGCATCGACTCCCACGTGCACTACATCTCGCCCCAACAGGGCTATGCGGCCCTGTCCAACGGCGTGACCACCTTCTTCGGCGGCGGCGTCGGCCCCACCGACGGCACCAACGGCACGACCATCACGGCCGGTCCCTGGAACATCACCAAGATGCTCGAAGCCGTCGACGCCATGCCGGTGAACGTGGGCATCCTCGGCAAGGGCCACGCCTACGACTCCGTCCCGCTGGTCGAACAGATCGAGGCCGGCGCGTGCGGCTTCAAGGTGCATGAGGACTGGGGCGCCATGCCTTCCATGATCCGCGCCGCCCTGAGCGTCGCCGACGATATGGACGTGCAGGTTTCCGTCCACACCGACACCCTGAACGAAGCCGGGTATGTGGAAGACACCATCGACGCCATCGCGGGCCGCGTCATCCACACCTTCCATACCGAAGGCGCGGGCGGCGGCCACGCCCCCGACATCCTGAAAGTCGCGGGCCAGCCCAACGTGCTCCCCAGCTCGACCAACCCGACCCTGCCCTTCGGCGTCAACACGCAGTCCGAGCTGTTCGACATGATCATGGTCTGCCACAACCTGAACCCGAACGTGCCTTCCGACGTCTCCTTCGCCGAAAGCCGCGTGCGCGCCGAAACCGTGGCGGCGGAAAACGTCCTGCACGACATGGGCGTCATCTCCATGATCTCCAGCGACTCGCAGGCCATGGGCCGCGTGGGCGAAAACTGGCTCCGCGTGATTCAGACCGCCGACGCCATGAAGGCCGCCCGCGGCAAGCTCCCCGAAGACGCGCCCGGCAACGACAACTTCCGCGTGCTGCGCTACGTCGCCAAGGTGACCATCAACCCGGCCATCACTCAGGGCGTCAGCCACGTCATCGGCTCCGTGGAAGTGGGCAAGTACGCCGACCTCGTGCTGTGGGAACCGCAGTTCTTCGGCGCCAAGCCCAAACTCGTGATCAAGGGCGGCATGGTGAGCTGGGCCAACATGGGCGACCCCAACGCGTCTCTGCCCACCCCCCAGCCGACCTACTACCGTCCGATGTTCGGCGGCATGGGCCTGGCCAAGCCCCGCACCCGCATCACCTTCGTGTCGCAGGCCGCCATGGACTGCAACGTCAAGGAAAAGCTCGGCCTCCGCAGTTGCCTTGAAGCGGTCCGCAACATCCGCGGCCTGAACAAGCACGACATGATCCGCAACGGCAACCTGCCCAAGATCGAAGTCGATCCCGAAACCTTCGCGGTCAAGGTCGACGGCGTCCACGCCACCGTCAAGCCCGCCCAGAAGGTTTCCCTCGGGCAGCTCTACTTCTTCAGCTAACGCGACAACCGGGATGTGAAAGACCGGGGGAGGGTCCCCGACATGCGCCCTCCCCCGGACCCGTCGACACGGTTCCCTCCCACAAACATTTCGGCTGCGCGGGTGGTCCGACGAGAATCCCGCTTCGCGCCTCCCCGCAGAAACACGCCTCCGCCCGGACGCATACGCTTGCCCCCCACGCCGCACCCCCGTTTTCAGGGGAGCCGTGGGAAACCGGTTTCCCCGGTAAGCCCCCATGCCGCCGGAGGCGCCAGCAAAAGGAAAACCCATGCACATCGTAGAAACCGTACTCGGCAACGCCAGCGACCT
>PPYF01671713.1_pt1 | contig 11453 bp, 9 predicted proteins | sample 1559871 | NCBI WGS metagenome assembly PPYF01 (sample SAMN08240021, study PRJNA423297) | Human gut metagenome, whole genome shotgun sequencing project. | reverse complement strand
CGCCGAAAGTCAGCATGAACACCAGCGCGATCGCCGAAGCCGGTATTGCCGACTTTGAAAACAGCGCCTTGACATTCAGCGGGTGCGGCGTCGCCTCAACAGGCCTGAGCCTGAGCAGCAGGAACAGTATCACCGCAATGACTATCGAGCCCGCGGCGCAGAGGAAGAGTACCGTGTAGCTGAAGCTGTTCATCAGGTAAAGGCCGAGCGCCGGGGCGCAGGAGGTCGCGAGCGCTGTCGCCATGCCGAACATCCCCATGCCCTCGGAGAAGCGGGAGCGGGGGATGACGTCGGAGGCGATCGTTGCCGTCGAGGTGTTCGACAGCGCAAGCGCCGCGCCGTGCACCATCCTGAACACAAAGGCGAGGAAGATCACCGACGCCGCCATATAGCCCAGCGGCATCAGAATCATCCCGCACAGTCCTATCACGAGTATCGTCCTGCGCTTTCCGTTGTCGAGCATCCAGCCGACGAACGGGCGGCAGAGCACCGCGACGAATGAAAACAGCGTCGCCGCAAGCCCGGCCAGCGCTTCGCTGCCGCCAAGGCTCTCGATGTAAAACGGGAATGTTGACAGCAGCATGATGTGGTTCATGAACACAAGAAAGTTGATAACGATGATGAGCACGAAATTCCGGCTCCAGAGCTTTTCCGATTTTTCCATTTCAAATATCTCCCTGAAAAAATAAAAAAACAACGGGCAGCTGACAACCGGAATTACGCTGTCAGCTACTCGTTGTTGTGTTTATTGTATCAGATAATATGGCCAAAAGTCAAAGGACAATTTGACAAAATCGCCGCGGGAACGGAATCATTTTATATACCGTTTTATGAACCCGTCGAGCTTCTCTGCGTAGCCCTCGGGGTCGACGTGCATGCTCTCCACATGCCGCGCACCGGGGACGAACAGGCAGTCCTTCTCCGTCGGGCAGAGCTTGTACAGCTCTTCGCCCATGTGAAACGGCACCGTCCTGTCCTCCGTCCCATGGAAGAACAGCACCGGCTTGTCCGTGTGTTTAAGGTTCTCGCGCACATCGGTGTCGTCCATGTCGTAACCGGATATCACGCGGTTCATCAGGCGGAACAGGGGATATGCCGCGCCGATCCTGCCGCGCAGTATATCCGCGCCGCTCGTGAAGCCGCTGTCGGAGACGATGAACTTCACCTGCTCCGGGCAGCTGTCGCTGACCTTCAGCACCGTCGCCCCGCCCATCGAAAAGCCGTGGAGTATTATCTGTATATCCCCGCCGAAGCGTTTCAGCAGCACGTCGAGCCAGAGCTTCACATCCCGGCTCTCGAAGATATCATAGCCGTAGCGCCGACCGCCGCTCTCACCGGCAGCCGTGAGGTCGCAGGTGAAGAGGTCAAAGCCGCGGCTCATGTAGTAGTCGTAGTACATCCCCGCCGTCTCAAGATGCTCCGAGCGGTAGCCGTGGACGATAAAGGCGATGCGCCCGCAGGGCGCGCCGGAGCAGGGGTAGTAATAGCCCTCAAGCGTGTCACCGCGGTCGTTCGTCAGCTCAAGGCGGATGCACCTGCACCGGCGCAGCCGCTCGGCGTCCCCGTCGCGGTGGAGGTAATAGTCCTCCTTGTGCCCGCGCGGCTCATGCAGCCGCCCGATTATCCCGGAATTGCGGCAAAAGATATAACGGTAAACCTCGCCCGCCGCGAATGCGGCAGCGGCGGCGCCTGTGAGCGCCGCGATCCTTCCCGCGCGCCTCATGTTACAGGGAGCACGGCGCCGACCGTCGCAAGCAGCGAGCAGCAGGCAATGAGTATCTGGAACGGCAGCGCGCCGAAGCGCCCGAGCAGTGCCGAGGAGCCGGTGCGCTTGCGCGAGAGATTATAGGCAAGGATGATGCCCAGCCCCGTCACTACCTGGATTATGCTCGCAAAGCGCGTGAAGCCGACGAAGCTCGAAAGCCCCATGAATGCGAGAATCAGGCAGGGAGCGGAGGCCGCAAGCCAGCTCAGCCGGGTCGACCAGCCCGTCTGCTCGCTGACGATGTCGCGCAGGTTCAGGGTGTTCGCCCAGAACGAGGTCGCGAGCGCCAGCAGCGTGAACACGTAGCCGACGACGCTGACCCAGCCGCCGAGGCTTGCCGCGAGGTCGACGAGCGCGCCGTCCTCGGATATATTCGTCCCCGCGCCGAGGAGCGTCGTTATCGTGATGAAGAGGATAAGCCCGGCGTTCACGGCAAGGCCGGTCATTATCGCGGCGCGTATGCGCTTCGCGTCGCCGTTCAGCCCCTTGACGACCTGCGGCGTTGACATGACCGCCGACAGCGAGAATGACACCATCCCGAACATCGCAAGCGCGTTGTTGAAGCCGCGCCAGCCCGAAGGCAGCGGGCAGGTGTCGCGCATGATGGTTGCAATGAACAGCACCCCGACGACCGCGACCATCGCGCCGACGGAGAGCTTCTCGCATATGCCCACAAGCTTCATCCCCACGAACACGACGCCCGCGCCAAGCACGTAGAAGATGAGTATCCCCGCCCAGTCCGGCAGACCGAACCATGAGCGGAACACCGCCGCCGCGCCGGTCAGAAAGGCGCTCACGTTCACGATGACGGACACGCCGAGCAGCGCGAATGCCGTCCATGTCAGCACTGTCTTGAGCTTGCCCGCGAAGAGCTCGGACTCAAAGCAGCTCACGAACTGTGCCCCGCCGTTGTTGAGCGAAAGCTCCGCTATCAGCAGGTGCAGCAGAATGTTGAAAAGGTAGCAGAATGCGATTATCAGCAGTATCTCGCGCAGGCTGTTGTGCGCTGCGAGGTACGGCACGGAGAGTATGCCCGCGCCGACGCCGTGGCCGACGATGATGCTGGTCGCTTCAAGGAAGCTCAGTGAGGATTCGGACTTGATCTTGTTCATCATGCGCCTACTTTCTGTGTTTTAATTTTGTGAAAAAGCGGGGAGCCGCCTGACCCGCCCACGCAACGAAGTGAAAGGCCGCATAGTTGAGCGTAACGCTGCCGCTGCGCATCACCGCGCTGAGCAGCTTCACCGCCGCGCCGCCGAAGGGCTTGCGGCTGCGCTCACGCAGCTGCTCATTGGTGATGATGCCGCGGATAACGTCTCTCTTTTCATTGCGGTTGAGCCTGCATCCGGGGGAAAACAGCGTCGTCAGGCAGGAAAACACACTTTTTGCGAACATATATCGGAAGTCCTCGTCGTCCTCCGCGCCGAACCTGCGGCAGAGCTGCTGCGCGCGGGTGTCGGCCGCAAGGCAGACCTCAAACTTCTTGTCATAGTAGCTGCTTATAAGGCTCTGTCCTGGGTGCATGATGTAGCTGTACTTGCACTCCGGCAGCACGGCGACGCTTCCTGCGCGCTCAAGGCAGTCAAAGATGAACAGCCTGTCCTCGCCCCAGCGGTAGTCCGGGAACCTGATGTGCCCCTCTTTTATCATCGCGGCGCTGAATAGCTTTGCCCATACCTGGTTGAGCAGGTTCGCCTTGTACAGCCGGCCGAGGTTTTCACCCAAGGCCGCGGGATCTAGATGCTGCTCCGGTTCGCAGTAGGACGCGGTGCTGCCGTCGGTGTTCTTTATCGAGAAGCCCATCAGCACAAGGTCGGCGCCCCGCCCCTCGGTGAGAGCGTATTCCAGCGCGTCACTCTCCAACAGATCGTCAGAGTCAGCGAACATTATATATTCCGCATCCTCCGGTACAGCGTCAAGGGCGAGGTTTCGCGCCTTGGCAGGGCCGCCGTTCGGAACGGTCATCGGTATAAGCCGCTCATCCTCCACGCGGAGCCGCTCAAGCACCGCCGCGGTGTCGTCCGTCGACCCGTCGTCCACGACGATGAGAATGAGGTTTGACACCGTCTGGTTCAAGATGCTGCGCACCGACGCCTCGATCGTCGCACCGGAATTGTAGGCCGGCATGATGACGGCGGTTTTCGGCATAGTGTTATTCTGCTGCATTGCCTGTCCCCCTCGGCGCGGGCCGTCCTGTCTCCGGGCAGACCCTGTATATCTCCATGAAGTATTCGTACATCGGCATAAGCTCCGCATAAGCGGAGACGAGTATCTCCGGCAGCTTCTGACTGAAAGCGTCCCCGCCGAGGTCAAAGCTCTTTTCAAGGCCTATGCGCTTGCGGTTGTACCAGCCGTCTATGAGCGCGTCGCCGCGCAGCTTCTTTGGCCGCTTGTATTCCTCGCCGTCGAGCTTATATCCGCGGCGCTTCACGCCCTCCGCGATGCGGCGGAAGCGCTCGGGATTCGCGTCGATGCTGCGGCGGAACGCCTCCATCTGCGCAGGTGTGGCACTGTAAAAGCCCATACCGTAGCTGTAATCCGCCGCGCCGACCTCGAACCAGAACATCGGCCCCTCAAGCAGCACCTGACTTGCCTTTATCGAGAACCAGAGATGGTCCTTATACGGCCCGCGGCCGAAGAGCCGCCGCGCGTCCCGGTAGATGCGCGAGACGTGCACCCGGCAGTCAAGCGCCGGATAGCGCTGCTCCATGAGCGCGAAGCACTCCTCGGCAAGCGCCTTGAACGGAGCATTCACGTACTCCTCAAATTCGTCCTTATGCGCCAGAAACCACGGGCGCTCATTATTAAAGGCAAGCTCCCAGAGAAACTCGCCGGTCTTTTTGCTGAAGCCCTGAAACATGCTGTAATTCCGTCTTTCTAAGATTAATATACAATCTATTTTAGCACACTTTTTCGGCCATATCAACAGCGCTGATGTCTGTACAAGAGCCATAAAAGATGGTATAATCCAATTAATTATTGGCATTTTACGGCGGAGGTAAAAGAAATGAAAATTATAATTGCCGGGGCGGGCAAGATCGGCTACTCTGTTGCGAGCATCCTTTCCGACGAGGGGCATGACATCATCGTTATTGACAACAACCCCACCGTGATAAATAACCTTTCAAATAACCTTGACGTTATCTGCGTCGAGGGCAGCGCCGCGAACCCCGAGACGCTGACCGAGGCCGGGGCTGCGGACGCCGACCTCATCATGGCCGCCATGCGCAGCGATGAGATGAACATGGTCTGCGGTATTTCCGCGCGCAAGCTCGGCACGAAGCATGTCATCGCCCGTATCCGCGACACCGGGTACATGAAGCAGACGGAGTTCCTGCGCGAGGCGCTGGGGCTTTCCGTCATCGTGAATCCCGAGCTTGAGTGCGCAAAGGAGATATCCCGCATTCTCCGCTTCCCGAGCGCGATAAGGGTCGACGCCTTTTCCAAGGGCAGCGCCGAGATAATCGAGCACCGCATACTGCCGGACAGCAAGCTTGACGGGATGCAGCTCAAGGACATGGTCGGCAGCTTCAGCGCAAAGGTGCTCGTCGGCGTCGTCGAGCGCGGCGGCGAGGCCATCATACCGAACGGCAATTTTACCCTCAAAGCGGGCGACCTTATCAGCGTCACCGGTGCGTCGCAGGAGCTGAGGAAGTTCTTCGTCGCGGCGGGGCAGTACCGCAAGAGGGTCAAGAACACGATGATAATGGGCGGCGGCAGGATCGCCGTTCACCTGACGCGGCTCCTGATGGAGTCGGGAATAGCCGTCACGATAGTCGAGGCTGACAGGACGCGCTGCGAGGAGCTGTGCGACCTTGTCCCCGGCGCGCGCATCATCTGCGGGGACGCCACCCGCGGCGATATCCTGCTTGAGGAGGGCATCAAATCCTCCGATGCGTTCGTCGCACTCACCGGTGACGACGGCGATAATATCATCACCTCCATCTACGCAAAGCAGAGCGGCGTCGGCAAGATCGTCGTAAAGGTGAACCGCGAATATTATTCCGATATACTCGAAAGCTCGGGCATCGACTGCGTCGTGACGCCCAAGACCCTGATAAGCCAGCAGCTTGCCCGGTACGTGCGCGCGATGAGCAACTCCGTCGGCAGCAGCATGGAGACGCTCTACCGCCTTGCCGACGGCAAGGTCGAAGCGCTCGAGTTCAAGGTGGCGGAAGGCTCGGCCTGCGTCGGCATACCGCTGAAAACATTGCGTCTCAAGCCGAACATAATCATAAGCGCGCTCGTGCGCGGCAGCAATACGATCATCCCCGACGGCGAAACTGTTATAAAGCCCGGCGACCATGCGGTCATCGTGACGCGCGCCGGCCGCCTCAAGGAGCTCGACTCCATCGTCGAGGGACGCTGATGAATACAAGGATGATAGCCCGTTCGCTGGGGCTTATACTGCTGTGCCTTGCCGTGCTGCTGCTCCTGCCGCTGATCGCGGGGCTGTACTATGGCGAGAGCGTCCTCGGCTTCATCGTCACGATAGCGATTTCCGCCGCGGCGGCCTTCGTGCTCACGCGCTTTAAGCCCGGGAGCACGGATATTTCTGCGCGCGAGGGCTTTGTCATCGTCGGCATGGGCTGGATACTGCTGAGCGCTATCGGCGCGTTGCCATTTGTGCTAAGCGGGGATATTCCGAATTATATAGACGCGCTGTTCGAGACGGCCTCCGGCCTTACTACGACCGGCGCGACGATAATGACAGACATCGAGGCCATGTCGCGCGGAGGCATGTTCTGGCGCATGTTCACGCACTGGATAGGCGGTATGGGAGTGCTGGTGTTCATCATGGCAGTGATGCCGATGAACGGCGCGCACTCGATGCACCTGATGCGCGCGGAGGTTCCGGGGCCGACGGTCGGCAAGCTCGTCCCGCGTGTGCGGCAGACGGCGAGGATACTCTATCTCATATATTTCGCGCTGACTATCATCGAGGCGGTGCTGCTCCGCTTCGGCGGCATGAGCAATTATGACGCGCTGCTCCACGCCTTCGCGACCGCCGGCACCGGCGGCTTCTCAACTCGCGCGGCGAGCATCGCGGCCTTTGACAGCGTCTATATCGAAATGGTCATAGCCGTGTTCATGCTGATCTTCAGCGTGAACTTCAACCTCTATTATCTCATCCTGCTTGGCAGGATACGCGACGTGCTGCACGATGAGGAGCTGCGTTGCTATCTCGTCATCGTCGCCTTCGCGACGGTGACGATGGGCATCAATATCGCAGATCAGTACGGCGGCTTTATAAAGGCGCTGCGTTACTCGTTCTTCAATGTCCTGACAATATCCAGTACCTCCGGCTTCGGCACGGCGGACTTCACGCGCTGGCCGCAATATTCGCAGAGCCTTATCGTTATCCTCATGCTGATAGGCGCGATGGCCGGCAGCACGGGCGGCGGCATCAAGCTCTCGCGCATGATGATATTTATAAAGACCACGGCCTGCGACTTTATGAAGATCGTAAGCCCCCGCATGGTGAAGCGCGTGGCCATAAACGGGCAGCGCATAGACCGCGATACTGTCCGCGCCGTCTATGTTTTCTGCGCGCTCTACGCGCTCATACTCGTAACGGGGACGCTTCTCGTCTCCTTTGACGGCTATGACATGACGACGAACTTCACAGCGGTCATCTCGTGCCTGTCGAACATCGGTCCCGGCCTTGGCCTTGTGGGTCCTGCGGGCAGCTTTGCGATATTCTCGCCGGTGTCGAAGCTCATTTTCACGTTTATCATGCTTGCGGGCAGGCTTGAGTTTTACCCGCTGCTGGCGCTTTTTGCCACGTCGTTCTGGAAGAAATAGAGATATATAGGGTGAAGTAATGAACTACAAGATGGTGGGCCGTGTGCTGGGTATGGTGCTGCTGTGCCTGACCGGGCTGATGCTGGTGCCGCTGCTGGCCGGTATAATATACGGGGAGAACGTGCGCCCGTTCGTGCTGTGCATCGCGCTGAGCCTCGCGCTCGGGCTGGGGCTGGCCTCCATAAAGCCCGATTCGACCGACCTGTTCGCGCGCGACGGCTTCCTTGCGGTCGGCCTTGCGTGGATGCTCATGTCGCTCCTCGGCGCGCTGCCCTATATCCTGAGCGGGGATATACCGGATTTTGTCGACGCTCTGTTTGAGTCCGTCTCCGGCTTCTCGACCACCGGCGCAACGGTGCTGACCGATGTTGAAGCGCTCAGCCGCAGCTGCATGCTGTGGAGGCTCCTGTCCCAGTGGATAGGCGGCATGGGCGTGCTGGTGTTCATGCTTGCGGTAATGCCGATGAGCGGTGAGCACTCGATGCACATCGTGCGTGCGGAGTTCCCGGGGCCGACGGTCGGCAAGCTTGTCCCGCGCGTGCGCGAGACGGCGAAGATACTCTACCTTATCTACGTCGGCATGACGCTTCTGGAGTTCGTGCTGCTGGCCTGCGGAGGCATGAGCATCTATGAAGCGCTCGGCCACGCCTTTGCTTCTGCCGGCACCGGCGGCTTCTCGACGCGCAATGCGAGCCTCGGCGAGTTCAACAGCCTGTATATCGAGGTCGTCGCCACGGTGTTTGAGCTGCTCTTCAGCGTGAACTTTTATATTTATTACTGCATCCTCACCGGCAGAGCCAAGTCTGCGCTCAAAAATGAGGAGCTGCACTGCTTCGTCGGCATCGTCCTCTTCGCGGTCGTGTCGATCGCGATAAACCTCTATTCGCGCGGCTATTACGGCAGCATCGCAACTGCGCTGCATCAGGCTTTCTTCAACGTCTCCATGAGCATAAGCACCTCGAGCTTTGCGACCGTCGACTATACTCTCTGGCCGCAGTACTCCAAGTGGATGCTGCTCATGCTGATGCTGATAGGCGGCTGCGCCGGCAGCACCTGCGGCGGCCTCAAGCTCTCGCGGGCAATGATCCTTGTGAAAACAGCGCTCTCCGACCTGCGGCGTATGGCGCATCCGCGCAGCGTGAACCCCGTGCAGATAGACGGCAAGCGCGTCGCGCCCGAGACGGTCAAGGCCGTGCACACCTATTTTGTCCTGTACATATTCATCATCCTCAGCTGCACGCTGCTTATCTCGCTCGACGGCTTTGACACCGCGACGAACTTTTCCGCGTCGCTTGCCTGCCTTTCAAATATCGGCCCCGGCCTCGGCGTCAACGGCCCATACGGGAACTACAGTATGTTTTCCGACCTGTCAAAGCTCCTGCTGTCCTTCGTGATGCTGCTGGGCAGACTTGAGCTCTATCCGATACTCGTTATGCTCATGCCATCTACATGGAGAAGATAACGCAAATACGAAAAAAATTCCTCGTACCAGGTCGGTACGAGGAATTTTTATAGGTTCAGGTCAGCTTCGATTACTGGAGCTTTTCCAGATATTCAACGATGCGGCGCACGGTGTCGAGCTGGCTTGCGTCGTCGTCGGAAATGGATATGCCGAACATATCCTCAAGGGACATGATGAGCTCCACGACGTCGAGGGAGTCAGCTCCCAGATCGTCTACAATGCTGGTGTCCATGGTGATGGTCTCGGGGTCGATCTCAAACTGCTTTGCGAGGGCATCTCTTACATTTTCAAATATCATTTACAATTACCTCCGATGTGCCGGGCACATAAAGTTACTAAATGAATCAGGCCCACTCTCTGCTCTGGGGCTTGTTGTCAGATTTGTCGGGCTTAACGTAGGACACGACCACGCGGCGGTTGGGCTCAACTCCGGTGGAGCTTGTGGTGACGCCCTCGTAATTCTGCAGTGCGGTGTGGATGACATGGCGCTCGTAGGAGTTCATCGGCTCGAGAGCCATGCTGCGCTTGTACTTGATCGCTTTCTCAGCCATCTTCTCGGCAAGGCGTGTGAGGGATTCCTCGCGCTTGCTGCGGTAGCACTCGGCGTCGACGCTGATGTGCAGGCGCTTCTCACTCCCGCGGTTGACGACGTAGTTGGTCAGGTGCTGGATGGCGTCGAGCGTTTCGCCGCGGCGGCCGATTATCGCGCCCATGCCGCTGCCGCTGAGATTCACGTTCACGCCGCCGTTCTCGCGGGGGCTGATCTCGATATCGGCAGTGACGCCCATGCGCTCAAGCAGACCCGTGAGGAACCTGCGGATCTCAGCGTAGTCCTCGTTCTCGTCGACGACGGCTGCGGCAGCTGCCTTTGCAGGCGCAGCGGTAGCCTCCGCCTTGGGAGCGGCTGCGGGAGCTGCGGGCTCATCCTCGGCCTCGTAGCTGACGCGGATGACGGCGGGGGAGGCGCCTATGCCCAGAAAACCGGACTTGGCTCTCTCCACGATCTCCACGGAAACATCGTCCCTGTCCAGACCCAGCTCAGCAAGGGCGGCGGCAATGGCCTCGTCCTCGGTGCGGGCGGACTTTTCCAAAGTTTTGATCATATTGTTAAATTCTCCTGTAAGTCATTCCTCGGTCTTGGCGGAGTCGTCCTCCGCTGCGCCCTCGGATACCTCTTCACCGGCGGCTTCGGCGCTTGCTTCCTCGACTGCTGCAGTCTCCTCAGCGGCGGTCTCTTCAACTGCTGCGGGGATATCGTCGGGGATGGTCTCGTCTATCGCCGGGGCGAATTCGGACTCGGCAGCGGCGGCGAGCGTCTGCTCCTCGGCTGCCTCGGGATTGGAATAACGATCGGGCACGTAGGCACGGCCGCGTGCGTAGCGGCGGTTGCCGACCTGCGATGCGGGTATCTCGGCCTCCTGGATGCCGAGGCGCTCACGCCTTGCGGCGCGCTCGGCTCTCTCAAGAGCGGCCTTGCGCTCCTCGTTCTTCTGCTTCTCGCTTGCGCGAAGATTCTTCTTGCTGGTGTTGGCGTTGACCTCGGTCTTGCCCTCGGCTCTGAGGCGTTCGGTCTCAAGGCGCTTTGCCTCAAGCTCCTTCTCGCGCTCGGCGCGGATGGCGGCCTTCTCGGCGTCCTCGATGTCAAGCTGCTTCTTGTACTTCATGGTGAGCACATAGTCGCGGATCATGCCGAAGACGGAGTTCGCGATCCAGTAAATGCCCATTGCGGCGGGCATGATGAAGCAGATCCAGATGGACATGAGGGGCATCATGATGTTCATGCTCTTCATGGAGGCTGCGGCCTGCGCATTGTCCACGGGGTTTGCCATGTTGCTGATCTTCATCGACAGCCAGGACAGGCCTGCCGAAATGAACGGGATCAGGAACAAACCCAGTGCGGGACCCCAGACGGAGGGATCGCTCCAGTCGGTGTGGGAGAAGAAGTTCCACTCCGGCTGCTGGCCGAGATTGATGCCGAGGAAAGTGAAGTCGATGTTCATCAGGCCGTCGATCTTCCCTGCGAGTGCGGACTGCACCTCGTCCCAATGGGTGTGGGTGATCTCGGCGAGCTTTATCTCGACGTAGCCGTCTGCCTTCTCAGGGATGATATACCAGCCCTGCTCGACGAAGAAGTTCTGCAGGGTGTCAACGACCTCCTGCGTGACGAACATCATCCTCGTCAGCGGACGGCGGATGACGCTGTAGAGTGCGATAAGGATGGGGAACGGGATCAGGGACCAGAGGCAGCCGGACATGGGGTTGACGCCCTCTTCGCTGTACAGCTTCTGCATTTCGGCATTGAGCTTCTGGGGGTTGCCCTCGTGCCGCTTCTGAAGCTCCTGGATCCTGGGCTGCAGGCGCGTGGAACGCATCATGCTCTTCTTGCTCTTCGCCATGAAAGGCGTCATGAGGAGGTTTACA
>PPYF01470377.1_pt1 | contig 11453 bp, 9 predicted proteins | sample 1559871 | NCBI WGS metagenome assembly PPYF01 (sample SAMN08240021, study PRJNA423297) | Human gut metagenome, whole genome shotgun sequencing project. | reverse complement strand
AATACAGGGTATCGGCATCGATCAGTTGTAGCTTGTTCATGTGTTTCACCTTCTTTCTTTCGCTGGTAATTGTGTTTTTTGGTTTGGCGCCGTACTTCCGATATCGTTTTTATATGCCTGCCCCGGGGTCTCCGCGGCGTTGCCGTGCTCGCTCTTTTGCGGTCGTCGCACAGTCATATCTGTCTCGGTAACGGCTATTCAGTTGTCGAGGTACACGGGGGAAGCTTAGAAGCTCCTCTCACTTTCCCTTTGCCGAATTTTTTTCGGATTTTCCCGCTGCTTTTCAAAATTTTTTCTTTTGAGCTGGTAAATTATAAAAAGCCGAGCTTGTGCAGAGCTTTTTCAAAGTTCCCTTCACTTGGTAGGCAGCGAGAAGGCCAAAAAATTAACCCCCTCGGAAAATTTTTTTGTTTTGGCTCCAAATTGGAGCCATTTTCCTATGCAGGACTGCTCGTGGCTCCGAAATGGAGCCATTTTTCGTCTATGGCATCAAAATTGATGCCATGTCCATTCCGGAGTTCATCGGTGTGGCTGCAAAATTGATGCCATAAAAATAAGCGCCTGCCTCTTTTCAGAAGCAGACGCTCATTTCTCGTATTCAGTTTTTACCGTAGCAACCGGATCAGCAGCTCATTGATATCCTCGGTGGGCTTGCCGCTTGCTACCAGCTTGTTCCGAAAGGACAACAGGGCCATTGTCAGCAGCCGTCGCTCGCCGGCGCAGAGTGCTAACACTCGATTTCTTCTATACTTGAACATCACCACACCTCAGCAATAAACCAGCTCAGAAAGGACAACCTCCTCCGCTCGGCTGCGGATGCTGTTCATCCGTCCCACCCATTCCATTTGATTCTCAGCCTTCAGTTGCTCAGTGACACCTTCAGCGTCCTTCATCTGCGCGACCAACCGATTGAACATCTCCTGTGCTGTGTCGCCGATTTCCTTGAGATGCTCGTCCAGCTTGCCGGTCAGCAGCATTCCCGTGTAAATGCCGTCCCTGTGCTCGCGCAGATACCGCCGCGCGCCGCTGCAAACCTGTTTTCCATACCGCGCCTCCATTCACATTTACGGTGGGTGGTTCTTTCTTCATCCATATCCTACCGCAGAACGCCAGAAAGCGCCAATGTGTAAAAATCAGATTTGCAGATTTGACATCATAGAAACTCCCTCAGAAACGCAGGTTAATATTTGCCAAATTGAAGGGTTTGTATGTCCTTATGACGTTATACCTTGATTGAGTTTTCGAACGAAAACATTTGTTGAAATATGTGGACTTTTTGTGCGGGCTGTGATATAATTATCAAAATTCAGATTTATATGTTGAAAAGCGGCCCTCCCAATACTATTGGCACAAGCAATAAAGTAAATGAGGTTTGCTATATGACTGTGAGTTATAAAAAATTATGGAAGCTCTTAATAGACCGAGATCTAAAGAAGAAGGATCTTGAGGAAATGGCTGGCGTTAGTCATTATGTAATGAACAAGTTGACACATGGGGATAACGTCACCACTGATGTCCTATGCAAAGTGTGCAAGGCTCTTAATTGCACCGTTGACGACATTATGGAAATGATTGACGAGTAGCTGTCGCTTTGGGTTTTTCAGTATAGGTACGTCGACAGTCTTGCCACTTTTAAATCGTCTACTATGAATAACTTGCTTAAAAAGCTGTAGGAAAGTTGAGGAAGCGTAATGGATATCAACGCTTTGAATGCTAATCTAAACAGGGATAAATGGGGTGTCAGGAATTTTCGTGCTCTTAAATCTCTACTTGTAAAAGAGGTTCAAGAGTCACTTTCTGAGTTTATGCCCCTTACAAGCAGCTCTTATTATAACAATCCTATTCAAGTCCTTGACTTTTTTAGTGGAGCAGGTGGAACATCTCTGGGATTTGCAGCGCTTAATACCGTTATTCCGACATTTAAGATGCTCGGCGGCTGCGATATCAACCAGATATCCGCACAGACATATAGCCGAAACTTCGACACTCCTGTGATCCACGAAGACATCGTTCGACTGGCAAATGAAGAAGGTGCACTCGAAACTCTCCTCGAGAGCATAGGTTTTGACACTAATAAGCCCACCATCTTGATTGGTTGCGCACCATGCCAGGGTTTTTCATCTCATCGAAAGAGGCATTGGGACGAAGAAGACGACGTTCGAAATAGCCTCGTCATGGCTTTCGCAACAATTGTTGGGAAAATTATGCCAGATGTCATTGTTATGGAAAATGTGCCCGAGTTTTTATCTCAAAAGTACTGGCGCTATTTTTCTGCGGCAAAGAAAAGCTATCAGCAACTGGGCTATACAGTAAAAGAGCACATTTATAACGCTGCGGCGTTTGGTGTTCCGCAAGATCGCTTCAGAACAATAGTAATCGGCATGAAGAAGGAGTTCCTTTTGCCAGAAGGCTACCTAACGCCGAATGAATATCGAACTGTCCGTGATGCAATCTCGAAATTGCCTCCGGTTGCTGCTGGCGTTGCTGATCCTAACGATCCAATGCATAAAAGCGCGGCTCACAAGCAAAGCACTATTGACGTCATTAGACAGGTTCCCCACGACGGCGGTAGCAGGCCGGAAGGTGTCGGACCTGAATGTCTAGATAGGGTAAGGGGCTTTTACGACGTATATGGGCGCTTGTATTGGGATAAGCCGTCTATCACTATCACTCATTATGCTAGAAACCCAGCCAGCGGTCGATACACGCATCCAGAACAAGATCGTGGACTAACAGCAAGAGAAGCAGCGCTTCTTCAAAGCTTTCCGAATGGTTTTGAATTCACCGGCAAGTCCGACGATATTTATCGGCAGATTGGAGAAGCTGTACCGCCGTTGCTCTCTTCGGCAATTGCTGCAAATATTCTGATTGAGCTTCTGTCCACAGAGCCCACAGCCGACGAGCTATCCGCTAGCCCGCAATCTATTGACGAACCGGTGAGCAGTTCTTTTTCCAGCGTCATAGCGGGAATTAAGATGAAAGATCAAGCTGCCAAGGCAACGAAATATACCTGTATCGATAGCTTTTGCGGTGCGGGAGGTCTTGGGCTTGGGCTCAAACGTGCAGGTTTTAATATTCTTCTTAGCTTTGATATTGATCAGATCTGTATTGATACAATCAAGGCGAACAAGAAATACTTTAATCATCCGGCAGAGGCCGCCGATATCGCAGATATGTTGAATGGAGAGCTATTGAAAAAGTGCAATCTTCAACGTGGTGAATTATTTCTTTTAGCCGGAGGACCACCGTGCCAAGGCTTCTCAGTCCAACGGCGCGGAAGCGATACGGATGAGCGTAATGAACTTGTACTAAAATATGGCAAGCTCATTGACGAACTCTATCCAATGTACTTTGTCATGGAGAACGTTACAGGTATTGCTGGAAAGCGTGGCAAAACTATCTTACAGCAACTAATTGAAGATGTCGAAAAGATAGGATATAAGGTGCACGTTGATTTACTTGACGCCCAAGATTATGGAGTTCCACAGCGGAGAAAACGCTACATTATCGTTGGTGAGCGAAATGACCTGGGCAAGCACTATAAATATCCAGAGCCCGTAGCTACTCGACACACGGTGCGCGATACGATTGGAAATCTTCCGGCTCCTCCTTCAGACGGAACCGATCATCCGGAAATATCACTCCACAGAAGAGACCAGCTATCCGAACTGAATCTCAAGAGAATACAGGCTATCAAAGAGGGACAAGGAAGAGACGATCTTCCCGAAGAATTACTAGCTGACTGTCATAAAGTCGACAGCTCAGTAATTGGATTCCGTAGTGTTTACGGACGCATGGCTTGGGACGATGTAGCGCCAACAATCACTGCGCGGTTCGATAGTTTCACCCGTGGGAAATTTGGCCACCCGGTCCAGGATCGTAGTATCTCGCTTCGCGAAGGCGCACTACTCCAAAGTTTCCCAATGGATTTTGTGTTTACAGGGAATAAAGTTGATATAGCTCGACAGATCGGGAATGCGGTACCACCGCTTCTTGCAGAAAAGATTGGACAGAGTATCATCGAATGCTATCGGAAAGTTGGTGAGAAATAAATGCCGTTTGATGCGAGCGTTAGAGCTTATTTGCGGGCTTACCAAAACGAATACAGAGCTGCTCTTCATGGAGGACAGCACACAGCCGAGCTTTCTTTTCGCGTCCCTATGCATGAAATGTTTAGGAGGATAGCGCATGACTTGAACCCGGCAGGTACTTTCGACATCATTCTTGAGCCGAGAAATCAAGGAAGAATGGGGCGGCCTGACTGGAGAATACAGGATCGCATCTCGCTTGGTGTTTACGGCTATATTGAGGCGAAAGGTCCATCCAACGAGCCGTTCGATACTACCCCGTATAGGGATCAGATTAACCGATATCTGACGTTAGGGCACAAGCTTATCATTACGGACGGCATTGATTTCGTATTCTGTTTTACCGAAACGCCGGTTGTAGTCTCGATTATAGACAAAGCACGAATGGACGCGTTAGATTGGTCGAGGCTCCCGGTTGATCCGCTATTTAGGTTTTATATGGAGCAATTTTTCTCTAACCCCGCTCCACAACGTGTCGACGAAGAAAAGCTGGTTGAGCTCGTCGCAATTCGCACTCGAAACCTGGCTGATGAAATACGAGAATACTCAGATTTAACCATAGAAGAGGCAATGAATGAAGACGAACATCATATCATTGAGCTTCTAAACGGTTTAAGAGAACTCGTTTATAACCATAATGATCCTCAACTTAGAACAGGAAGAGTCTTTGCAGATTTTACTGCGCAAGTCATTATGTTCTGTCTCCTGTTCGCCCACAGAGTTATCTGCTCAAGCGAGGATACGCCTACTCAAAAGGCTGAAAAAATCCGGTCATATGCCTATAATGACGTCGCAGATGGCGAAGCGCTTTTGCCATTTCGAAACCTAATGGTCTACCTCAGAGACCATGCTGGGGACGGTATGTTCATTGGTCAGTGGGTGGATGAATGTATCGCGTTCTTGTCTTTTGTTCAGATGACCGATCAACAATTGCAGAATCCTGATTACCATCGCTTATTCGAACTGTTCTTCAACAAATTTGACAAGCAAGCTCGGTTTGACTATGGAGCATTCTACACGCCGAAGCTCCTTGCGGAGTTTGTAGTTCGATTTGTGGGAAAAGTTGTGGCCGATCATTTTGATGGTGCAACCATATATGATGACGGCAATACAATCATTGATCCCTGCTGCGGAACAGGCTCTTTTCTTGAGCAGATCGTGGCCCACGACGAAGGAGACGGCGCATATAACCTTTGTGGCTTTGAGATCCTTCCTGCACCATATATGCTTGCTAACTATCGTATGTCTCTTGTCGAGCAGCATTACAGAAAGCAGAATCTGCATCCAAGTATTATCTTGGCAAATACACTGAGCAACTATCTTCTGAATGATGATGCAAATGCTCGCTCTATCGAGGGACAAGAGCTGATTCGAGCTAAAGAATTATCCTCTCGTCCTTTGAAACTGATCATTGGGAATCCACCGTCTTCTGACTCTAATAGGAGTAATGTCTCTGAAGAGTTTTCGCAGATTATTGATTTGATGGAGGATTTCCGACCGCCGGTCGAAAACCGACGTGGGAGACAAAACATTCAGAAGCAAATCAACAATCCGTTTGTTCAGTTCCTGCGTTGGAGCTGTGAAAAGCTGCTGGCTTCCGATAATCACTCGGTACTGGCGCTTATCGTTCCGCTTTCCTTTCTTGAAGCTGAGTCCTACAAATATGCCCGAAAGTATTTGGTCGAGCATTTCTCCAATGTTTGGGCGATTGCAATTGACACCGATGCTCGGACGGGAATTCGTGGCGACAGCATCTTCATGACGATGCAGGGCCGAGCCATAATTGTTCTTACCAGAAAATATGGCGAAGACAATAATGCCTCAGAAATAAATTACGCAGATATATCTCGTGAAAGGCGAAGCGAAAAAGAAGCAATTCTTAATGGTAGTATTGAAGAAACGATGCGTCGCTTTATTACATTTCCGATTAGCGACGCTATGTATTCATTTATGCCATCACGCCCGTTTAATGAGCAACTCTACGCTCAATTCTGGCCAATTAGCACTGAAGCTGGTGCTCCCGGCGTCTTTTTAAATCAATGCTCTGGCGCTAAGATGGCTCCGACAGCTCTTTTTACTCATGTGAAACAACCGATGCTCAAACGTCGTAGCCGCGAAATTGCAAGTGAAGGGGTTATAAAAGCGCAGGAATGGATCGGAGGACAGGATAAGCCGGTAGTTGAATCAAAGATTCTTGCCTTCCAGAATGCATTAAACACTTGCACCTCTCGGCAAGAGCTTGATTCCGTTTTGGCTGAGAACATACGCCCTTGTTCGTTTAGGCCATTTGTGAATTCTAACGCATTGCTCTGGGGAACTATTTTTGATTACCAGGCGGGCATTGGCGGTGGAGGCGCGAGGGTTCGACCAGAAATAAAGGCAGTCTATGATTTGCCGGATACGGTTGGATTCTCCTTGGCTCATGCACCAAAGGATTTGGATGAATCACTTGGGCAGTTCACTTCATTCTGCTGGTATTTCCCTGACAACGACCTGAGCCGCAGGGGTAATGGTCATATTTACCTAAATCACTACATTCGAGATGTTCACACAAATGCGGTTATAAACAATATTCATCAAAGTCTGATTGAGCGCTACTCCGCGCTAACTGGTCTTGATGACTCCGAATGTGCCAAGAAAATGGTGTTTTACTCCTATGCCGTTTTCTGCTCTCAGGTATATCTTGAGGAATTTTATGGCGCGCTGTTTGTAGTAAATCAATCGGAAAGCCGCGCAAGAATTCCTATAGTTGATGATGCCGGCCTATTTCTTCGTCTCGCGGAACTCGGCGAGCGGTTAGCTATCCTTGAGAAGAACGACGCTGCGGTCGATAACGTACTTGATTTTAACTACGACGAGCTGCTTGCGCAGATGTGGACGGGGTTCCATCTTGAGCATAGTAGGTCTGCATCGAGGAGTCCTTACGATGAAGAGAATGAGCAACTTATCGTTAGGGATGAAGTAACTGGCAACAGCATTCGAATCTATTGCCCTGTTTCTTTGCAGAAGTTTACGATTGCAGGATATAACGTAATCAAGGACTGTTGGCTCAAATTTCATTCATATCGGTTTACGCACTGCGATTTTACTCGCGATGATCTAAAAGAGCTTTTAGATCTATTCAATAAGATCGCATCGCAAATGGGGATCGTGTCTGAAATTGACGAAATAATGCATAGTATTGTTGGCGGTGAGGTTGCTCTTCTGAATTACAACGACTGAAAGATGGCGATTCATTATGGCAGACGTATTTTCAAAGGATAAAAGATCTGAAATAATGAAGGGCGTTAGGTCTTCAGGCAACAAAAGCACTGAGCTAAAGCTAATCCAGTATTTCTCCTCCAACCATATCACTGGGTGGAGGAGAAAATACAATGTTAAAGGTCACCCGGATTTCGTCTTTCTTGATAAACGGATTGCAATTTTTGTTGACGGATGTTTTTGGCATGGCCATGATTGCCGTAATACCAGACCGGCCGAGAATGCAGAGTACTGGAAAAAGAAGAGAACTCGGAACATTGAACACGATAAAGCTATTACGAACCTTTTTGAAAGACGCGGCTGGTCCGTGATTAGGATCTGGGAGTGCGAGCTAAAGAAGAAAAACCGCGCTATTCTGGATGAGAAACTATCCATCATCACCAGCCTTCCCAAGAAAAGTTAGATAATAGCTGATTTAAGCAATTTTGTTCTGTGTGGAGGTCATTAATGGATACGATCACAACTAGGACTGTGGGTGCAGGCTTCGCCGAAATTGGCGAATCTGTATTAACCGAGACGACTCAAACGGCAATTGTTTTCAAACCGCAGATGCACGAAGGCGGTATATGTGGCTCGATTATTCGGTATAAGAAGGGCCGGAACGGTGATAGAGAAACTCCGGTTCCTGTAGATTTTCGGCGCTTAAACGCAGGTGATGGTATAGAAATTGAATTGAATACCGAAGCCGTTACCAACCTGACCCAACGTATTCAAGAAATTCAAGCACTTCTTGACGAAGAAGGTGTTCGACCCGGAATCCACAGATATAGAGTTACGAATGTAAATGATCTTGTAATAACAGATCAAAATAAAGCCCGTATCATCCAAAGACTTCTTGAAGCAAATCTCGGTGAAGATATTTGGAATCAGCTTGTACAGGATAACCCCAATATTGCCACCCGATTAGCGAACGCGAAAATACAAGAGGATAGATTAGCTGTACTGCATCGTTTCGAGGAGATGCTGCAGGACAACACGTTGGCTGAGAATAATTGGCAAGACTTCTTCGAGGAGAACACCTGGATATTTGGCTATGGCTTGCGATATCAGATACTTCGAGTAATACAGCCTCAGCCAAACTATGGCGGTGTTGCCGTAGATGGAAGGGGTGGACAGCGCGGCGACTTCCTTACCGCAACCGAAGCAGAGACAAGGTTTACTTGCCTCGTCGAAATCAAAAAACCCACCACGCCGCTCCTTCAGAGAGAGCAATACAGGAATGGCGTATGGGGTGCCAGTAATGAATTAACTGGTGCTGTTTCACAAATTCAAGTGAACTGTGCTCAGTGGGAAACTGACGCGAGGACTGAGCACAATCGTGAACAACTACCTAGGATCTATACGGTTTCCCCAAAGGGGATAGTGGTGATCGGAAAGACGAGTGAGCTTAATAATTGGGACAAAAGAAACTCATTTGAGCGCTTTCGTCAGGAATTAAGATGCCCAGAGGTTCTAACTTACGATGAACTATATGAGCGAGCCAAGTTCATTGCAGAAGGTCCTGCTCCCTTGGACGAGGACACCGATTTTGATATGCCATTTTAGGATTAACCAAAACTTCAATAGTTTATGATAATTGGGCTTGTACTGTTTACGATGGTACTGTCTAATTGTTCTTCACAATGGAGGGTTTTGTATGAGCGAAACAATGCTATCTTTCACGATACAAGGAGATAACGAGGGATACGTTACATTTACTTGTCCGTATTGCAATTCTGATTTCAAGTTGCAAGCAGGAGAGTATCAGAATGACGAAGAGCCTTTTTCTGAGCTGTTTTGTCCATACTGCGGCCTGTCAAAAGAGAAAGCCAGCTTCTATTCGGAAGATGTCATTGAAAAGGCCCGAGAACTGGCTACTAATTATGCGATTGAGGAACTCAACAAAGCATTCGGGAAAATGGCTAAATCCATCAATCGGAAAAAGGGCATCATCAAGATGACCTATAAACCGCTCAAAAAGGTAAATGTGCGAGAACTGAAGGAGAAGGATACTCAGGAGGTTGAATTTCAGTGCACTATTTGTAACCACCATACCAAGGTCCTATACTGCGCTGGTGCTTCTAAGATTTTCTGTCCATACTGTGGGTTAGATTTATGATTACTTATACTGAATTAAGAAGATTGAGTCTGGATTTTCGCAGATTGTCGAGCAATTTCCTAAATTCCACCGATGATACTGCTGCAACTATGATCCAACGGTTTAAGAAATATATTGACGACACGCCTTTCATCTCAGGGATAATCTCTGATGCAATCGGTGAAGTTGATTATGATTGGCAGAACTGTTTCAGGCAAAGCAAACATAGCGGCTGGCATGAAATCGAAGTTCCAGTAGACGAAGCTTGCCATGTCAAGGCAATGTATGATTATCTTGACTACATTATCAGCAATGGCTCAAACATACTTGGTATTGCAATGCATTATCCTCATTCACAGAAAAAGTTCAATGAAATCATTCAACACTTCCTCGACATCGCTTTTAAACCTTTGATCGATTTCATAAACGACGCCATTTCTAAAGAAATGATCCTCATGGAAGAACAAAAGCCGTTAGGCGTTACTCAAAACATTGGGACTGTCTATGGTACCGTCAACCAGCAAGGTGGCGGGACGATCAATAGTGAGACCACAGTTCTTGCGGGAAATCTGGATCAGATTGCTGAAATTGAAAAAATGATCGAAAAGATTCTCCCCCACTTGGATGATATCCCTGATATTCCAAAAGATGCCGCAGATGACGTTAAGGATGATTTGGAATCCGTAAAAGAGCAGATCAACGCACCTGCACCGAAAAAGAAAAGACTACAGAAAGCTATTGGCGGGATAAAGAAATTCTTTGGCGACTTTTCACCACAGCTTGCCGCTGCGCTCGCTGCTCATGCAATTACTACAACTGATTGGAACGCTATGATCGCATCAGTGGAAAAACTGATTTCTTCACTATAGTCCTGTAGCTTCTCCGCATCGAGAAAAGGCATGTGCGATTTAACAAATCTCGCTTGACTATTTTGGCATTTTTTTATCTGGCTTCTCAGGCCCCGAAAACGAATAATTCGCTTTATTCACCCTCGTCGAGCGAATAAAGCGAATTTTCAGTTGCAGAAGCAGTGAATCACACTTTTCAATAGAAAAATGGCGCCAAAAAACGCACTTTTCAAATTTTGCTGCTGATCCTACCCCTCCAGAAAGCTCTCAAACGGCGCGTCGTTGCTCAGAAAGGTATCCATCATAAACCGTGCGCCGAGGTGGAAGCCGGTGATGAAGGTGTCCAGTTCGGATTCGCCCATGAACTCGGCGTAGGCGTTGCAGAAGCGGAGAAACAGAGCTTTGTTTTTGCCAGCGAGCTGCTCGGTGAGCTTTTCCTCCAGGTCGTCCAGTGAGTCGGACGCCTTCTTCGCAGGGCCCTTGGGGCTGTAGCCACGATCCTGCGGGTCGATGTTGCCGTAGTGCAGCTCCTCAATGATATTTCCCCTCATTGTCCGTCACTCCATTTCTGCGCCTCCCAAAGCATATCGATATGCCGGCGGGATTTGCGGTTGGTGCTGTTGTAATCATCCGAGCAGAGCCAGTCGATGAGATAGCATTTGGGGATCATGTACTTCTGCAGCAGCGCCAGCGCCTTCAGCTTCCCCACGCGAATCCATTGGCAGACGGTGCGGCGGTTATAGCCTGTGAAGTCCACGGCGGCGGCCACATCCATCACATCCGGCAGCGCGGCCAGCTTGCTCTCATAGTAGCGCCGGAGCTTCTTCTCGTCTTTAGCACACGGCAGATGGATGCGGATTTTATAGGGCCGAACCATTTTGCTTCCGTATTTGTACCAGTTCTTCGGCGCTATGTATTTTTCCGGGTTGACCTCACAGTCGTTCATAAAAGCGATCACATCGCTCTTTTTGATGGCGTAGCAACGGGTTTTCTTGCCGGTGCAGGTGTGAGGGATTAGGTTAAATTGGAGAAGATAGAGCGCCGTCTGCTTACTGATGTGGCAGGCGATCCGCATCTGCTCCTTGTTCATAATCTCCGGGTATTTTTTGAATTCCTTGGCGTCGTATTTCATAACGAAGACTCCTTTCTGTGTTTCGGTCCGAAAGGGCGCTTCGTATA
>PPYF01594125.1_pt1 | contig 11456 bp, 9 predicted proteins | sample 1559871 | NCBI WGS metagenome assembly PPYF01 (sample SAMN08240021, study PRJNA423297) | Human gut metagenome, whole genome shotgun sequencing project. | reverse complement strand
AAGTACAGGCATTTGCAAAGGAGGCCGGCATCCCGATCGTAGGGGAGATACCGAGAAGCGACGAGATCATCCGCTGGGAAGACCAGGGCAAAACAGTGATCGAGGGAGATTCAGAGTCCGAGATCAGCAGGAGATTTTTTGACCTGGCAGAAATGCTTTTGAAAGCTGAGGAAGAAGAATGAGCAGAGCCTATTATTGTACCGTAAAAGAACTGAATGAGCGTGGAAAAGACAATATCCCGGATCAGTTTAAATCCAATATGCACCTGATCTACAGCTCTCCGGCAACCCTTGCCTTCAACTCTCCGGGAGCAGAAGGATTTGGTGTGAAGAGGGCCGGACTTGCCGTTCCGGATTCGATCATGCTGATCGTGGCACCGGGCTGCTGCGGGCGAAATACATCTCTGATCAGTTCCATGCGGGAATATGACAACCGTTTCTTTTATCTGATGATGGATGAGACAGATATCGTGACAGGCCGTCATCTCAAAAAGATCCCCAAAGCAGTAGTGGAAATCTGTGAAGGCCTTGATAAGAAGCCCTCCGTTGTGATGATCTGTATCACCTGTGTGGATGCACTTCTCGGTACGGATATGGAGCGTGTCTGCCGTAAGGCAGAGGAAAAAACAGGACTTCCGGTGCGTCCGTGTTATATGTATGCACTGACCAGAGAGGGAAGAAAACCGCCGATGGTGCATGTAAGACAGTCCCTATATTCTCTTCTTGAACCGACAAAAAAGAAAGGAAATGTGGTCAATCTTTTGGGATTTTTTTCACCGATTGTGGACGACTGTGAACTGTATGAACTACTTCATGGTGCGGGAATCAAGACGATCCATGAGATATCCAGATGCAGAGATTTTGAAGAATACAAGACGATGTCGGAGGCGAATTTTAACCTGGTTCTTCACCAGGAATCACGCTTCGCAGCAGAGGATTTTAATGACAGATTAAATATTCCGTTCATTGAACTTCGGCGGCTGTATCAGACAGACAAGATACAGAATCAGTATCAGGCACTGGCATCAGTACTTGGAGTGAAGTTTGATACAGAGGAATATCGAAAGGCAGCCGAGCAGGCGGTAGAAGATTTCCGTAAAGTATGTCCGGATGCATCCTTTGCCGTCGGAGAATGTATGAACGGAGATCCGTTTGAACTGGCGCTGGCACTTCTGAAGTATGGATTTAAGGTTCCGGAGATCTATGGAACGATCACGGTGGAAAACTTCGTATATATGAAACAGCTGGCACTTTTGAGTCCTGATACGAGAGTATTTTCCAATATGGAACCGACGATGATCTACTATGATCCGGCGCAGAGTGGAGTGAATATCACGATAGGAAAAGATGCCCTTTATTATCATCAGGACTGTCCGGGGCTGATGTGGAACCAGGATGAACAGCCTTATGGATTTGCGGGAGTTCGACGGCTGTTTGAGGCTCTTAAGGGGTGCGTTGAATAACCGTGAGTTGCATTCTTGCTACTCATAACCTCCCTAATCTCCTTGATATGATTATTTTATCAGAATCTGTTCTATTTCTCCAGTTGGAAGTTTTAAAATTGTTTCTTTTGAGATACTTTGTTGAGTTTCGATTTACTTAATGATATTATCTTCTCAAGAGGGAACAATAATGCCAAACACTATAGCTATGATCGCGGTAAATAGTTATGTCATAAAAAATCAGGAGGTAATGATGAGAGGACTGTATTCATCCAAAACAGAAATCAGACACAAAATTTTTACAGAGATTGCCAGAATGGCATATGAGGGCGACGATCCGAAGATGATCGAGGAACTTCCATATAAGATCATCCCGGGAGAGGTCGCTTCTTACCGTGACAGTATTTTTCTGGAAAGAGCAGTAGTAGGAGAGAGACTCCGTGTGGCAATGGGAATGTCATTAAGACCGGTTACAGAGCATGCACCACTTTCCAAAGGCGTAGAGGCGAGTGTGATCGAAGAGAAATATTATGAGCCGCCGCTTATCAATGTGATCAAATTTGCATGTAATGCCTGTGCGGAAAAGAAGGTAATGGTCACAGAAGGATGCCAGGGCTGTCTGGAACATCCATGTGTTGAGGTCTGTCCGAAGAAAGCCGTGCACATGGAAAATGGACATTCTCATATTGATGAGTCCCTGTGCATCAAGTGTGGGAAATGTGTAGAAGCCTGTCCATATAATGCGATCATCAAGCAGGAACGTCCGTGTACAAAAGCCTGTGGAATGAATGCCATCGGTTCTGATGAGTATGGAAGAGCTGAGATCGACCAGGACAAATGTGTATCCTGCGGACAGTGTCTCGTAAGCTGTCCATTCAGTGCGATCGTTGATAAGGGACAGATATTCCAGACAATCATGGCACTCAAGAGTGAGTCTCCGGTTTATGCAATCCTTGCACCGGCAATCGCAGGTCAGTTTGAAGGTCTGGAAAACACAAAGATCCGTGGTGCTTTTCAGGCACTTGGATTTACGGATGTCAGAGAAGTAGCGATCGGAGCGGATCTCTGTACGATCGAGGAGGCCAAGGATTTCCTGAAAGAGGTTCCGGAGGAGCTTCCGTTTATGGCAACATCCTGCTGTCCTTCCTGGTCTATGATGGCGAAGAAGCTTTTCCCGGAGCAGGCGAAGTGCATCTCCATGGCACTGACTCCGATGGTTCTGACTGCGAGACTGATCAAGCAGAAAGAGCCTGACTGCAAGATTGTTTTTGTGGGACCGTGTGCTGCCAAGAAGCTGGAGGCAAGCCGAAAGACAATCCGCAGTTATGTGGATTTTGTGCTGACCTTTGAGGAGGTTGCGGGAATGTTTGATGCGAAAGGCGTGGACTGGAAGGATATTCCGGAAGGAGAACCTCTTTTCCGTGCAAGTGCGGATGGTCGTGGATTTGCAGTAAGCGGTGGTGTGGCCCAGGCAGTTGTTCATGCTGTAAAGAGAATTGATCCTGACCGTGAAGTGAAGGTTGTGAATGCAGAGGGACTTCAGAACTGCAAAAAAATGCTCCAGATGGCCAAGCTTGGCAAGTACAATGGCTATCTTCTGGAAGGAATGGCCTGCCCGGGCGGCTGTGTAGCCGGAGCCGGTACGATTCAGACCATCAAAAAAGCTTCTGCAGCTCTGGATAAGATGAAAAAAGAAGCGGCATTTGAGGAAGCATCCGATTCAAAATATCAGTCCCGACTGGAAAGTCTGGAGAAACTGGATCTGGAGTAGGGGTGTTTTTTATGGCTGTTAGCGTTGACTGACTGCTTCATTGTGGAGTAAAATAGACGTATCAGCAGACAGGATGAATTTTTCTACCTGAATGCAAATTCACAGATACGTTCAAATTTTATAAATACTAAAGAACAGACTCTGATGGCGAGGAAAGATAAATGTACAGGACCGGACAGGTCATTGCAGCTCCAAGCAGGAATAGTTGTTATCATGATTATTAGAGGACTTCTCTACCCTGACGGTGGAGGAGTCTTTTTGCTTTATAGCGTATTATAAACTTCCGGGAAGAGTAAAGATTGTTCTGCGGGGACTTGTTCGAAATGATTTAACATTGGGGGAAATACAATGAGAGGACTTCGTAAATATCTGACACCATTTGCACCGGATCAGTCAGGTGCAGTATCAGTGCTTTTTGAATTGGGAGGCATTGTGGTGATCTGTGATGCCGGAGGATGCACCGGTAATGTCTGTGGCTTTGATGAGCCGCGGTGGTTTGAACAGAAAAGTGCTATTTTCAGTGCAGGACTTCGGGATATGGATGCCATTCTGGGCAGAGATGACCGTCTGGTTACGAAGCTTGCGGATGCCGCACAGAAGGTAGATGCAACGTTTGCAGCAGTGATCGGGACACCGGTTCCGGCAGTGATTGCAACCGATTATCTTGCACTCAGACGCATGACAGAAAGGAAGATAAACATTCCGGTTCTTACTGTAGATACAGATGGAATGGAGCTTTATGACAAAGGTGAGGAGAAGGTTTTTCTGGAGCTTTTTAAGACCTTTGCGGTACAAAAATATCCCGTGGATGAGAAGAGGGTTGGGATTCTCGGAATGACACCGCAGGATGTAAGTGATCTTGCGGCAGCAGATAAAATACGTGACCTGTTCTGTCAGAAACAGGATATGCAGGCAGTCTGTTATTGTATGGGGGACGGTCTTGAAGAAGTAAAAAAAGCCTCCTCAGTGAGTAAAAATATCGTTGTCTCTCCGGCCGCGATCGCGACGGCACAATATCTGGAAAAAACCTTCGGAACTCCATATGAGATCGATTATCCTCTGGTGGAGGAACTGCTTCCGGAGATTGATTATACGAATAAGAAAATTCTGGTTGTACATCAGCAGGTGATCGCAGATTCTGTCCGCAGGGAACTGCAGAACAGAGGGGCAGGAAGTGTTCAGACGGCAGGCTGGTTCATGATGAAAAAGGAACTTCAAAAGGAGAAAGATACAGCACTTCGAGATGAGGAGGACTATATAGAACTGGTGCGAAATGGAGATTTTGATATTATTTTTGCAGATGAATGTATGAAGCAGATGACAGCGGATTTTGATGGAATGTTTGTGAATATGAGACATTTTGCAGTTTCCGGAAAACTGATCGGAAGGTAAAAATATATCAGGTGGGAGTGAGCATATGATAAGTGAGATAACCAGACGGATCCGTGTTTACGGGATTGTGCAGGGGGTAGGATTCCGGCCTACAGTCAGCCGCCATGCAGCAGAGAGGAAGGTTCGCGGAAATGTCTGCAACAAAGGCCCTTATGTAGAAATCTATGCACAGGGACCAAAGGAAGCGGTGGAGGGTTTTCTCTCAGATATCCGGAATCGTCCACCGAAACGGGCGGCGATCCTGAAGATAAATGTGGAAAACGTAAAAAATCCGGAGAGTTATGCACAGTTTGACATTATCGAAAGTGAAAAGACAAAGGGTGAGATCTTTGTCTCGCCGGATATTGCAATCTGCGAGGAATGTAAGGAAGAGATGTTTAATCCGAAGAATCGGAGATATCTGCATCCTTTTATCAATTGTACCTGCTGCGGACCGAGACTTACAATCCTGGATTCGCTTCCGTATGACCGTGAACGGACCAGCATGAAAGAGTTTCCGATGTGTCCGGACTGTGCAGAAGAATACCACGATCCAAAGACCAGAAGATACGATGCACAGCCGGTATGCTGCAATGAATGCGGACCGGAAGTTTATCTGATCGGCAGGGATGAGCGTGGCAGAGAGGCAATTACCTATGTCAGAAAGACGATTTCTAAGGGTGGCATTGCTGCAATCAAGGGAATCGGAGGTTTTCATCTCTGCTGTGATGCTTCCAATGAAGCAGCAGTCAGTCGGCTTCGCCTGCTGAAACGAAGGCCAATGAAGCCATTTGCGGTGATGGCAAAGGATCTGAAAGCAGTCACAAAAGCATGCGAAATGACAGAAGAACAGGAGAAAATCCTGGATGGTCATCAGAAACCGATCCTGCTTCTGAACAAAAGAAAAGATGCAGAAATCCTTTGTCCGTCTGTAGCACCGGGGAATCCAAAGGTTGGCGTGATGCTGCCGTATGCACCGGTACAGCTTCTGCTTTTTCAGTACGATGACGGAATTGAAATGCCAGAATTTCTGGTGATGACCAGTGGAAATACCTCTGGTGCACCGATCTGCCGTGATGACCAGGAGGCAGAGACGGAACTTTTGGGTTTTTGTGACTGTATGCTGTCTCATGACCGTAAGATTCGTATCCGGGCAGATGATTCCGTGATGGATTTTTATGAAAAGAAACCATATATGATCCGCCGTTCCAGAGGGTATGCACCGCTTCCGTTTATGGTTTCCACACCATATCAGGGGCAGGTGCTGGCCATCGGTGGAGAACTCAAAAACTCTTTCTGTATTGGGGTGGATAACCGCTTTTATCCATCACCTTATGTAGGAGATCTGGAAGATCTGCGTACAGTCAAAGCACTCAGAGAAACCATCGGACGGCTGGAAACACTTCTGGAGGTGGAGCCGGAGATTGTCTGCTGCGACATGCACCCGCGGTATAATTCAGTGATGGTCGCAGAAGAACTGGGACTTCCGGTGCTCAAAGTGCAGCATCACTATGCACACATTCTGTCCTGTATGGCAGAGAATGACTTTGCAGATCAGGTGATTGGAATATCGTTTGACGGCACCGGATATGGAACCGACGGAACAATCTGGGGAGGAGAAATCCTTCTGTCAGACAGGAATGGATTTGAGCGACTGGGAAGCGTGATGCCATTTCTTCAGCCTGGCGGAGATACTTCCTCCAAAGAAGGCTGGAGGATCGCGGTATCGCTGATCTATGGCCTGATGGGTGACAGAGAAAAAGCGGCTGAGATCATAGAAAAGCTGGAACTTTGTACGAAGCAGGAAGCGAACGTACAGTTTACCATGGCAGACCGCAGGATCAATACAGTGATATCCACCAGTGCAGGAAGACTTTTTGACGGAGTGAGTGCGATACTTGGAATCCGCGGAAAATCTACCTTTGAAGGGGAGGCTTCTATGGCACTGGAATTTGCCGCGGAAGAATACAGAGCAAAAAAACTGCCTGAAATACAGAAAAATGAGAAGTTTTTGTTGGATGCTATGCGATCTGGTATGCAGGAAACGCAATATCAGAAGAGGAAAGACGACAGAGTAACAGATACAGATGACAGGATGCTTCTTAATACAGAAGGACTGATCAGAACTATCCTGGATCAAAGACTAAACGGAGAAGAAGTGGGAAGGCTGGCATACTTTTTTCATGAAGAACTTGCCCGTCAGATTACAGAAATCTGTGTGCGGATCAGGGAGAAGAGAGGCTGCAATAAGGCTGCATTGAGCGGCGGTGTTTTCCAGAACCGACTGCTTCTGGAACTTACGGATCATATGCTGAGAGACAGGGGATTTGAGGTTCTGAAACACCAGCTTATTCCGCCAAATGACGGCGGAATCGCACTTGGACAGGCCGTGTATGCGATGACATATCTTGAAGGAAAATCACGGAACAAATGACCAGTTAACCAAAGCAGGTAAGTTCTCTGCTTCAGTTGCGAAAGGCAGAGAGAGGGACTTGTTTGTATACAGAATCAGGGAGGTATTTACATGTGTGTAGGATTATCAGCAAAGGTAGTAAAAATCAGTGAAGGAACAGCAGTTGTGGATGCCGGCGGAGCCAAAAGAGAGGTTTCTGCCCAGCTTCTTGAGGATCTGGAACCGGGCGATTATGTGATGGTTCATGCAGGAGTGGCGATCGCAAAGATCACAGACGAAGATGAGGATGAAACAGATCAGCTGATGGAGGAACTGCTGTAATGGGAGAAGAGAAAAAAAGAACGGCGAGGGAGATCATAGAGAATTACGACGGACCGGCAGTCCGTATCATGGAAGTCTGCGGAACACATACACATGAAATTTTTCGCCTGGGAATCCGTAAGCTTCTGCCGCCGCAGGTGGAACTGATCTCAGGACCGGGATGTCCGGTCTGTGTGACACCGGTTGGCTTTATCGATGAGGCAGTGTGGCTTGCACTGGAAAAAGGCGTGACAATCTGCACATTTGGCGATCTGGTACGCGTGCCGGGAACAAAGCTGAGCCTTGCTGGAGCAAGAGAAAAAGGAGCCAAAATCCGCATTGTCTATTCTCCGGCAGATGCCGAAAAATATGCCATGGAACATCCGGAAGAACAGGTTGTTTTCCTCTCTGTCGGGTTTGAGACTACGACTCCGGCAGAGTGTCTTTCTGTGAAACAGGCAAAGAAAGATGGACTTTCTAACTATTCACTTCTGATGGCAAACAAGACTATGCCTCAGGCTTATGAAGCACTGAAAGGAAGTGCGGATGTCTTTCTGTATCCGGGACATGTCAATGCCATTACAGGGACAGAACTCTGTGAAGATCTGGTAAATGAGGGAGTAAGTGGAGTAGTTGCCGGCTTTACAGCGAAAGAACTCCTCACGGCCCTGGCTGTTTCACTGGTGAAATTCCAGGAAGGAAAACCATTTTTTGTAAACTGTTATCCGAGAGTGGTAAAACCAGAAGGAAGCAGAGAAGCACAGCAGCTCACAGATGAAATGACAGAAGCCTGCGACAGTGAATGGAGAGGTCTTGGTGTGATACAAAAGTCAGGCGTTCAGCTTAAAGAAGAGTGGAGCACGTTTGATGCACGAAAGAAATATGCCATTCCACCGATTCAGGGAAAAGCCAATCCGGCATGCAGATGTGGTGATGTCCTGCAGGGAAAATGTAAGCCATCCGACTGTAAAGTGTTCGGAAAGGGATGTACCGCGCAGCATCCAATAGGAGCCTGTATGGTTTCTAACGAAGGTGCCTGTTCCGCTTATTATGCGTATGGAGATTGTAAATAATTGTCGGGTCAATCAGTAAAACAGGGCATAACTATGTTGAAAGATATGATAGAAAAGAGGATAATCTTATGAGCACTTTAAAAGATAAAACAGTAACAATGGCGCATGGAGCAGGAGGCCGTCAGACCTCTGAACTGATCGACCGGATCTTTGCGGCACACTTTGCCAACCCGGATCTGACTGCAGACGATGCTGCAGTATTGACCCCACCAGCAGGAAAAATGGCAGTTTCCACGGATGGATTTATCGTCTCACCGGCATTCTTCCCGGGAGGAAATATCGGAAAGCTTTCTATCTGCGGTACAGTCAATGATCTTGCATGCATGGGGGCAAAACCTCTGTACCTGACCTGCGCGTTTGTCATTGAAGAAGGATTTCCAATGGAAAAACTGGAAGAAATCGCAGCGGCTATGGAAAAAACAGCATCGGAGGCCGGCGTACATATCGTGTCCGGAGATACCAAAGTAGCCGGAAAAGGTCAGGTAGATGGTGTCTTTATTACTACTACAGGAATGGGACAGATTGAAGACGGAGTCAGGGTTGGCGGAACACTGGCACAGCCTGGAGATGCAATCATTGTGACCGGCGATGTGGGAAGACATGGATGCACTATTCTTCTTGCAAGAGAAGATTTTGGCATCGAAGCTGATGTCACAAGCGACTGCGCACCACTTTGGAATACGGTAGAGGCAGTGATGAATACTACCCATAATCTCCATGTGATCCGTGATGCTACCCGCGGCGGTGTGGGAACTGTCCTTTATGAAATCGCCGGACAGAGTAATGTAGGAATCCGTCTTGATGCAGCCGCTGTTCCGGTCGCACCGGAAGTTAAGGGCGTTTGCGGAATGCTCGGACTCGAACCCCTTTATCTGGCATGCGAGGGACGAATGGTGATCATGGCACCAAAATCTGAGGCAGAAAAAATTGTCGAGACCCTTCGCCAGTGCCCTTACTCCAAAGATGCAGCCATTATCGGAGAAGTCACCGCCGATCAGCCAGGTAAGGTAGTCATGACTACCGAGATTGGAACACAGGCACTTCTTCCACAGCCAGGAGGAGAACTACTGCCACGTATCTGCTAATACAAAGCATCATACAGATATATAGCAGATTACAGAGGATATTCCTGCCTGAGCAGAAAACAGAATTAACCTGACCGAGCAGAAACTCGAATCAACCTGCCCGGGATAGAAAACTGGTTTTCTGACACACTGCGATTTCTGTTCGTTACGTGCGCTTGTTTGCTGCCATTCGCGCAAACTCGGCTTCGCCTCAGACAGTGCGCTCGGTCGCAGCAGCTAGCACGTAACTCTCGACGAAATCTCCGTTTACCGTCAGTTCAATCCAGTTTTCTACTCGGGCAGGAGTCGAATTCTATCTCGGACAGAAGCCAAATTCCATCCCAGGCAGGAGTCGAATTCTATCTCAGACAGAAGCCAAATTCCATCCCGGGCAGGGGTCGAATTCCATCCCAGACAGAAGCCAAATTCCATCCCGGGCAGGAGTCGAATTCTATCTCAGATTAGAAGAAACTCATCATCCCAAACCAATACAAGGAGGATCAGCTATGGATACAAGAGTGGCAGTAATCTCCATCATCGTAGAAGACAGCGAATCAATTGAAACCCTCAACCAGCTCCTCTACGATGCCCGCGACCACATCATCGGCCGAATGGGGATCCCCTATCGCGAAAAAAAAATCAGCATCATCAGCATAGCCATAGATGCACCCCAGGACATCATCAGTGCACTATCCGGCAAGATCGGCCGCCTCAAAGGCATATCAACCAAAACCGCCTATTCCAATGTCATCACACACACGGAGGCTAAATATGATTAAAATTGCAGTATACGGCAAAGGCGGCATCGGCAAATCCACCATCGTTTCCAACATAGCAGCAGCTCTCGCAGAAAAAGGCCTGACCGTTATGCAGATTGGCTGCGACCCAAAAGCAGACTCCACCATCCAGCTCCGCCACGGAAAAACAATGCGGACTGTACTGGACTTATACAATGACAAAAAACAAAACCTCCGCCTGGAAGACATGACCACAGTCGGCTATCAGGGTGTGATCTGCGTTGAAGCAGGCGGACCGACACCAGGACTCGGCTGTGCCGGCAGAGGCATTATCACAGCCCTCGAAAAACTCAAAGAAACAGGAGCTTATGATATCTATAAGCCTGACATTGTCCTCTACGATGTCCTGGGAGATGTTGTCTGCGGCGGATTTTCCATGCCAATGCGAAAAGGCTATGCAGACAAAGTATTCATCATCACTTCCGGTGAAAACATGGCGATCCACGCCGGAGCCAACATCGCAATGGCAGTACAGAACTTCAAAAACCGTGGCTATGCTTCCCTCGGAGGAATCATCCTGAACCGCCGTAATGTAAAACGAGAAGAAGAAAAAGTCCAGGAACTTGCAGAAGATTTCCAGACCACCATAATCGGAAAACTTCCCCATAGCGATCTGGTCACAGATGCAGAAGAACAGGGAAAAACCCTGATGGAATGCTATCCGGACAGTGAGATGGCAGAAGAATATCGTACACTGGCAGAGCAGATTCTGACCCTCTGCAGAAAGGATGCCCTATGTTAAAACGAGTTGGCGGTGAAATAAATCCGGAAGGCGCAGTCACAACCATCAGCAAAGCATCCTTTCCCGTGCCCTTTCCGGCCGGACTGGAATTCAATTCACCCGCACATGGAAACTGGAACATTGTACACACCGGAATGCTGATGCCCGAGGCAATCCAGATTTATGTCTGTGCAGATAATTGCATGCGTGGAGTGGTTCTGACAGCAGCTGAGATGAATGCGGCAGAACGATTTTCCTTCGTGATCATAGAAGAAGAAAATCTTTTGAACGGAAACCTGGAAGATGTAACGATAGAGGGTGTGACCGATGTACTGAATAAACTGGAACAGAAACCAAAAGCAGTACTTCTTTTTACAGTCTGTCTGCATCATTTCCTGGGATGTGATCTGGACAGGGTATATGAAGAACTGGAAGCACGCTTTCCACAGATTGTTTTTGTACGCTGCTTTATGGATCCTATCATGCAGAAACATGGGGTTACACC
>PPYF01306097.1_pt1 | contig 11460 bp, 9 predicted proteins | sample 1559871 | NCBI WGS metagenome assembly PPYF01 (sample SAMN08240021, study PRJNA423297) | Human gut metagenome, whole genome shotgun sequencing project. | reverse complement strand
TGGCGCGCGTGACCTCGACGCCGCAGCGGTCGCAGATCTTGCCCTTGTAGCGGATCTTCTTATACTTGCCGCAGTGGCACTCCCAGTCCTTCGTCGGGCCAAAGATGCGTTCGCAGTACAGACCGTCGCGCTCAGGCTTCAGGGTGCGGTAGTTGATGGTTTCCGGCTTCTTGACCTCTCCGTAGGACCATTCGCGGATCTTATCCGGGGAAGCAATACCGATCTGGATTGCGCTGAATGTTGCATGACTCATTGTATTGCCGCCTCCTTCTTATACGTTCTCCGAATCATCGGAGTCCATGGTGTAGCTGTCGTTCAGCAGGCCGAAGACGTTGTCCTCGTCCTGGATCTCAAAGCCCGCGTCGGCCGCCTCGTCGGCGTCGACGTCCTTGCCGTTCGGCAGATCGTCGTCCATCGTGATCTCGTCGTCGGGCAGCACCTTGCCGCCTGCGCCGTAGATGGAATCATCGTCATCGTCGTCCTTGAGGTCGACCTCTTCGCCGTCCTCGCCGAGGATCTTGACGTCCAGGCACAGGGACTGCAGCTCCTTGACGAGAACCTTGAACGATTCGGGCACGCCCGGGGTCGGGACGTTGTGGCCCTTGACGATGGCTTCATACGTCTTGACGCGGCCCGTCACGTCGTCGGACTTGACCGTGAGGATCTCCTGCAGCGTATACGCCGCGCCGTAGGCCTCGAGGGCCCAGACTTCCATTTCGCCGAAGCGCTGGCCGCCGAACTGCGCCTTGCCGCCGAGCGGCTGCTGCGTGACGAGGGAGTACGGGCCGGTGGAACGGGCGTGGATCTTATCGTCGACCAGATGGTGGAGCTTGAGGTAGTACGGGTAGCCGACCGTGACGCGCTGGTCAAACGGTTCGCCCGTGCGGCCGTCATAGAGAACGGTCTTGCCGTCCTCGGCGACGCCGCCCTGCTTGAGCAGTTCGCGGATCTCCTTTTCGTTTGCGCCGTTGAAGATCGGGGTCGCGACCTTCCAGCCCAGCGCGTGGGCCGCGTAGCCCAGATGGACCTCCAGAACCTGACCGATGTTCATACGGGACGGAACGCCCAGCGGGTTCAGAACGATATCGAGCGGAGTGCCGTCGGGCAGGAAGGGCATATCCTCCTGCGGCAGAATGCGGGACACGACGCCCTTATTGCCGTGGCGGCCTGCCATCTTATCGCCGACGGAGATCTTTCTCTTCTGGGCGATATAGACGCGGACGACCTTGTTGACGCCGGGGGCCAGCTCGTCGCCGTTTTCACGGGTGAAGACCTTGACGTCGACAATGATGCCGGCTTCGCCGTGCGGGACCTTCAGAGAGGAATCGCGGACCTCGCGCGCCTTTTCGCCGAAGATGGCGCGCAGCAGACGCTCTTCCGCGGTCAGCTCCGTCTCGCCCTTCGGGGTGACCTTGCCGACGAGGTAATCGCCGGAGGTGACCTCCGCGCCGATGCGGATGATGCCGTTCTCGTCGAGATCCTTAAGGGTATCCTCGCCGACGTTCGGGATATCGCGGGTAATCTCCTCCATGCCAAGCTTCGTGTCGCGGGATTCCGTCTCGTACTCCTCGATATGGATGGAGGTGAAGACGTCCTCGCGGACGAGGCGTTCGTTCAGCAGAATGGCGTCCTCGTAGTTGTAGCCTTCCCACGTCATGAAGCCGATAAGCACGTTCTTGCCAAGCGCGATCTCGCCCTGCGAGCAGGCGGGGCCGTCGGCGATGACCTGACCGGCTTCCACACGCTCGCCGACCGTGACGATCGGGCGCTGGTTGATGCAGGTGCCCTGGTTGGAACGAGCAAACTTTGTAAGGGTATAATCGGCGGTATTGCCATCGTCGTAGCTGACGGAAACGTTCGTTGCAGAAACGCGGGTCACGACGCCGGGGCCTTTAGCTGTGATGCAGACCTCGGAATCGACAGCGCACTTATGCTCGATGCCGGTGGCAACGATCGGGGCCTCGGTGACCATCAGCGGCACGGCCTGACGCTGCATGTTCGCGCCCATCAGCGCACGGTTCGCGTCGTCGTTTTCCAGGAACGGAATAAACGCGGTCGCGATGGAGGTCATCATGTTCGGAGACACGTCGACGTAGTCGATGAGTTCGCGCTCAACGGAGATGATCTCGTCACGGTGGCGGCAGATGACGCGCGCGTTCGCAAAGCGGCCCTCTTCGTCCAGAGGCTCGGCAGCCTGTGCGACATAATAGTCGTCTTCGACGTCGGCGGTCATGTATTCGACAATATCCGTGACCTTGCCGGTTGCCTTGTCGACCTTGCGGAACGGCGCTTCGATAAAGCCGTATTCGTTGATCTTCGCATAGGACGCCAGATAGTTGATCAGACCGATGTTCGGGCCTTCAGGCGTCTCGATCGGGCACATACGGCCATAGTGGGTGTAGTGAATGTCTCGGACGTCGAAGGATGCGCGCTCACGCGACAGACCGCCGGGGCCGAGTGCGGACAGACGGCGCTTGTGCGTCAGCTCCGCCAGCGGGTTGTTCTGATCCATGAACTGCGACAGCGGGGAGGATCCGAAGAACTCCTTGATGACCGCCGTGACAGGCCGGATGTTGATGAGGCTCTGCGGCGTGACGACGTCAAGATCCTGCACGGTCATGCGCTCACGGATCACGCGCTCGAGGCGGGTGAAGCCGACGCGGAACTGGTTCTGCAGCAGCTCGCCCACGCAGCGCAGACGGCGGTTGCCCAGATGGTCAATGTCGTCCTTCGTGCCCGCGCCCTGCACCATGCAGCACAGATAGTTGATGGAGGCGAGAATGTCGTCTCTCGTGATGTGCATCGGAATGAGGTCGCTGCGGCGGGCCTCAATGGCCTCCTCCCAGCCGTCGGCGGGGACAGTCTCGAGCATTTCACGAAGAACGCTGAAGCTGACCTTTTCCTTGATGCCATACTGCGCCGGGTCAAAGTCGACGAACTTCGCCATATCGACCATGCCGTTGGAGAACACGACGACCTCGCGGCCGTTCACGTCGATCACGGCGCGGCTGACGCCGCGGCTGGAGATCTCGTGCGCCTTGGCGCGGTTGATCGTCTCGCCGTTCATGGCGATGATCTCGCCGGTCATGGGATCGGTCACGGGCTGGGCCAGCGTCTGGCCGTTCAGACGGCTCCAGATGTCGAGCTTCTTGTTGAACTTGTAACGGCCGACCTTGCTCACGTCATAGCGGCGGGCGTCGAAGAACAGCGCCTCGAGATAGCTCTCGGAGCTTTCGACCGTGGGCGGCTCGCCCGGACGCAGGCGGCGGTAGATTTCAAGCAGGGATTCCTCACGCGTCTTGCACGGGTCCTTGTCCATGGTCGCCTTGATGAGCGGGTCCTCGCCGAACATCTCGGTGATCTGGCCGTCGGTCGCCACGCCGAGGGCGCGGATGAGGCAGGTGATGGGCAGCTTGCGGTTCTTGTCGATGCGGACCCAGAAGACGTTATTGAAATCCGTCTCATATTCCAGCCATGCGCCGCGGTACGGGATGACCGTCGCGGAATAGATGTGCTGGTCGGTCTTGTCGACCTCGTCGCCGAAGTAGACGCCGGGGCTTCTGACGATCTGGGAGACGATGACACGCTCCGCGCCGTTGATGACGAAGGTGCCGCCGTTGGTCATGAGCGGGAAATCGCCCATGAAGATCTCCTGCTCCTTGATCTCGTCCGTCTCCTTGTTGTGCAGGCGCACGCGAACCTTGATGGGCTTGGCGTACGTCGCGTCGCGCTCCTTGCATTCCTCCACGGAATACTTGGGCGGCTCGTTCATGGAGTAGTCGAGGAAGCTCAGCTCGAGATTGCCGGTGTAGTCGGTAATGGTATCGACGTCGCGGAACACCTCGCGCAGCCCCTCGCGCAGGAACCACTCATAGGAATCCTTCTGGATCTTGAGCATATTCGGCAGCTCCAGGATCTGCTCCTGCTTCGCGAAGCTCTTGCGGGGCGTCTTGCCCATCATGACATCCTTTGTGATCGCCATGTAAAGTCATCACAGCCTTTCTGTAGTTGTCTTATGACACGCCTGGTTGCGTTGTTTATTTCTTTCCTTTTCTGCTTGCGTATGCGGTCTTGCGATGCTATAATCACAACAGATAGTGGTGAAAATTGCGAATGGCCCTACGCAGGCATTATGGACTTACATTCTATCAGCTTTTGTCTGGAATGTCAATTCATCCGGCCCATTTTTGTGAATTATTTTCTGTTGACAACCGGCGCATCCAAGCGGATGCGCCGGTTTTTTGCGGTTCATATAAATATAAAAATGCAGCAGACGCGCTGCGTTCACGCCTCAAGCAGGTAACTCAGCCCGAGCAATATGTACAGCGGGCCGAAGCAGTAGGCCATGAACAGCTCCTTCCGCGGGACCTTCCGCCGGAAGCCATCCGTCAGAACGAGAATTTCGGCAAAATACGCGCCCGCGCCGAGAAAATATGCCGCTGCGCGCAGCAGCTTGTGGATATCCGCCAGTGCAAACGAGGCAAGGAACAAAACAGCCGCCGCGCCTGCCGCGAAGTTGCGCGCGATGAGCAGGATATGCTCCCGCCGGGCCTCCTCCGGCGACTGCTCCTCCATGATGGTGTAAACCGCGTTCTTTTTCTCCATGCAGCGTCTCCAATGCTTTAATTTTATATATTGTATCAGAACCACATGGCGTTTGCCTAGTCCTTTGGGAAGAAAACTTCCTGCTTCGACAAAATTTCCATCCGCTCCCCTGTCATGGGATGCGGAAAAACAAGCCTTGCGGCGCACAGCTGCTGCGTGAACAGTCCGTGGGCAGCGGAATACGCCGTCGATTCCGGGCTTGTATACTGCGGATCGCCCAGGATGGGGAAGCCGGAGGCCATGCAGTGCAGCCGCAGCTGATGCGTGCGGCCCGTCAGAGGGTGCAGCTCCAGAAGCGCCGTTTTTTCCGCCCGTTCCAGCACGCGGTACTGCGTCAGCGCCTTCTGTCCCCGCTCGTCCACAATACGGATGAGATTCCCGCCGCCGATCTTATAGACCGGCAGGTCGATCTGCCCTTCCGCCTGCGGCGGCTGGCCGAAAACCGAAGCAAGATAGGTCTTCTCCAGCTGCCGCTCGCGCAGCATCCGGCAGAAGCGGTCGTGGATATTCGCGTTTTTCGCTAAAATCACCACGCCGAACGTGTCCCGGTCGAGCCGCGTCACGGGATGGACGCCGGACGCCTCGCCGCGCTCCAGCAGGTGATACAGCACGCCGTTTGCCAGCGTCCCGCTGTTTTTCTGCGGCGACGGATGCACCAGCATTCCAGAAGACTTGTCCACAGCGAGAAAGCATTCATCTTCATAAAGGATGGAAAGCGGCAGCGGCTCCGGCTCAAAGCCCTCCGTCCGCTCCTCCAGCACGACGCGCACCCGGTCGCCGGGCGTGACCGGCGCATCGGTATGGGCGGGCGCTCCGTTTACAAACAGCGCGTTCTGCCATTTGAGCCGCTTGACCAGCCCGGCGGACAACCCGAATTCCCGCCGCAGGAGCGACAGCAGCTTCGTCTGCCGCGCGGCTGTCTGTTCCAGAATCATGCGCACCGCCTCCTTCGGCGCTATTATACCGTGCGGAGGCAGATCGCGCAAGCCCCGCTATCCGTCCGGCTGCAGGCCGGAATGGTCCCAGAGCTGCTTGAAGAGCATGGCCGCGATGGGGAACACGATCATCCCGCCCACGCCCAGCAGCCGGTAGCCCGTGTAAAGCGCCAGCAGCGTCAGAACCGGGTTCAGCCCCACCTGCTTTCCGACCAGACGCGGCTCAAGCGCCTGTCGGCTGAGGGCCGCGGCTCCGTATAGAATGACGAGGCCGATGCCGGTTTTCGTCTCCCCCTGCAAAAACAGCGCCAGCGCCCACGGGATCAGGATCGTCCCCGTGCCGAACACCGGCAGCGCGTCGACCACTGTAATGATCAGCGCCGCCAGAACCGGATACCGCACCCGGAGCAGCAGCAGCCCCGCGTTTAAAATCAGAAATGTAATGCCCATCAGCTTCAGCTGCGCCCGCAGCCAGCCGCCGAGCGTCGTGCGCACGTGCCCGCCGAGCGTCTGCAGCTTTTCCAGCCACGCCGGGCGCACCGTGCGGCGCAGCCAGCCGCGGATGGCAGGCAGCTCGCCGGAGAGCATGAAGCTGGACAAGATCGCCGTCACCGCGAACAGCACCGCGTCCGGCAGCCGCCCGATGATGCCGGACGCCCAGGAAAAGAGCGTTTCATAGAGCTTCGTGCCGAAGCCCGCGCCGGTCTTGAAAAATTCCTCAACGCCCGCGCGCAGCCCCGTTCCAAGCCCGTCCGGCAGTCTTTCGGCAAGCGCAAGCAGACGCGATTTCAGCTTTTCAAAGAGCGGAGCCAGATTTTCCGCCAGCTGGGGCAGCTGCCGGGCCAGATCCGCCACCTCCGCGCACAGCAGGCGGCACAGGAAAAACAGCCCGCCGAACAGGAGCCCGAACAGCAGCAGCACGCACAGACCGGACGCCAGCGAACGCGGAACGTGCGCCCGCGTCTGCAAAAGCCGCACCGGCTTTTCCGCCAGCAGGCTCACCGCGAGCCCGATAAAAAACGGCAGCAGCACCGGCAGCAGCAGCGCGCCGAACACCCACGCGCCGAGCGCACAGCCCAGCGCAATCAGAACGGTCTTCCAGATTTTGCGGCTTTTCATGCTTCGAAATTCCTCCTGTGCTTTTCTGCTTGCAATTTGCGGGTATGTGGTGTATATTGAAGTCTGAGTATAGACACTTGCTTTTCCAACACGGACAATTGTGAGGTGAACGCTATGGAACATAGCCCGAAGTATTATATCGTGGAGGCCGCCGCCCTGCCGGAGATCTTCCAGAAGGTCGCCGAGGCCAAGCGGATGCTCGAAACCGGCGAGACGGACAAGGTCAACGTGGCCGCGCAGGCTGTCGGCATCAGCCGCAGCGCGTTTTATAAGTACCGCGACGCCATCGCGCCGTTTCAGAACCTGATGGCCGGCCGCATCATCACGTTTCAGATCATGCTCAAGGACAAGGCGGGCATCCTGTCCGAGATATTAACTATTTTTGCCAATTGCGGTGCGAATATACTGACCATCAACCAGTCCATCCCCACCGGGGGCCGCGCCATGGTGACCATTTCGGCGGAGACGAGCAATCTCAACTGCAACATCGAAGCGCTGACCCAGCAAATCGCAGAAAGGACGGGCGTAGTCAAGGCAGACTGCGTCGCAGGATAAGCATATGCACGGATTTGAATATTTCGTACCGACTGAGATCGTGTTCGGCGCAGGCAGCACAGAGAAGCTGCCGGAGCTGCTGAAAAAACGCGGACTTTCGCGCGTGCTGGTCGTCTATGGCGGCTCGAGCGCGAAGAAAAGTGGATTGCTTGACCGCGTGTTCCGGCTTCTGGACGAGGCGGGCGTTCAATATCGCGCGCTCGGCGGCGTGCAGCCGAACCCGCGCGCGGCGCTGGCCCGCGAGGGCGTGCAGCTGGCGCTGGAATCGGGTGCGGAGCTGATTCTGGCGGTCGGCGGCGGCAGCGTCATCGACACCTGCAAGGCCATCGCCCACGGCGCGGCCAACCCCGGCACAGATATCTGGGAGTTCTGGAAGCGCCGCGCGCCGCTGACAAGATCCATGCCCGTCGGCGTTGTGCTGACCATTCCGGCAGCCGGCAGCGAGACGAGCGACTCCGCCGTTCTGACCAACGCGGAGGCAGGCGAAAAGCGCGGTCTCAACACCCCGTTCAACCGCCCGGCCTTCGCCATTCTCGACCCCCTGCTCGCCGCGACGCTCCCGGTGCATCAGGTCGCGTGCGGCGTGAGCGACATTCTCATGCACACGCTCGACCGGTATTTTAATCCCGTCACCGATAACGCTCTGACGGATGAGCTGGCCGAGGCGCTGCTGCGCGTCGTGCTGGAATACGGCCCCGCCGCTGTGCGTGACGCGCATGACGAAACAGCCATGAGCGAGATCATGTGGGCAGGCTCCCTGTCGCACAACGGCCTGACCGGCCTCGGCGGCAGGAAGGACTTCGCCACGCACCAGCTCGGCCACGCGCTGAGCGAAAAATTTGACGTGTACCACGGCGACAGTCTGACCGCCGTATGGTCAAGCTGGGCGCGGTCCGTCATGGATGCAGATCCGGCACGCTTCGCCCGCTTCGCGCGGAACGTCTGGCACGTGGAGGAGGCGGACGACACCGCCGCCGCGCTTGCCGGTATTGCAAAGCAGGAGGCATTCTTCCGGTCTATCGGCATGCCCGTGCGTCTGGGTGAGCTTTCCTGCGGCAGGCAGGACGAGGCAGGTCTTGCCGACCTTGCCAGCCGGTGCAGCTACGGAAAAACACGCACGATCGGCACGTTCCGCGTGCTGGACTATGAAAGCATTCTTGCGATCTACCGCAGGGCCAACGAAGCGTGAGGTGGGCTGACATGAAAAAGCTTGCCATCCTCGGCCCCGGCGTCGTCGGCGGGAGCTGTGCGGAGATCTTGCTGCGGGACGCAGATCTGCTCGAACGGAACGCGGGCGAACAGCTGGAGCTTTCGTATGTGCTGGCGCGCCGCGCGCTGCCGGACAGGCCGTATAAAGACAAGGTCGTCACGGATTTCTCCGTCATCGAACACGATGCAGACGTGTTTCTCGTCATAGAAACCATCGGCGGCTGCGGCGCAGCGCTCGAGTATGTCCGCCGCGCGCTTGCCGCAGGCAAGCACGTCGTAACAGCCAACAAGCAGCTCATCGCCGAGCACGGCGCGGAGCTGCTGGCGCTTGCGAAGGCGAATGGCGTAAGCCTTCTGTTTGAGGCCTCCGTCGGCGGCGGCATTCCGGTGCTGCATCCGCTGAGCCAGTGCCTCGGCGCGAATGAAATTTATGAAGTGCGCGGCATTCTGAACGGCACGACGAATTTCATCCTCACACAGATGCTCGAACACGGGCAGAGCTACGAAGCGGCGCTCCGTGACGCGCAGACGCGCGGCTACGCCGAGCAGGACCCGACCGCCGACGTCGAGGGCATCGACGCGGGCCGCAAGGTCTGCATTCTGGCCGACATGATGTTCGGGAAAAACGTCGACCCGTCCCGCGTCCGCATGACAGGCATTTCCGCCATCACGGCGGCGGACGCCGCGTTTGCAGAGGCAGCCGGGATGAAGCTTCGCCTGCTTGGCCGTGCGGTCCGGCAGGGTCAGTCGCTCACGGTTTTTGTTTCGCCGCATTTCATCGCGGGCACGCAGCCGCTGGCCCCCGTCTCCGGCGTTCTGAACGCCGTCGAGGTGCTGGGCAGCAGCGTCGGCGCAGTTCTGTTCTCCGGCCCCGGCGCAGGCGGCCCGGCGACGGCCAGCGCCGTTCTGGCAGACGTCATTGACATCGTCCGCAATCCCGGCCGCAGCCAGCCCGTCAGCTGGTCGGCGGAGCCTGCCACACTTCTTGATCCGGAAGAACTTGAAGCATCGTTCTTTTTCCGCACAAGGCTCCCCAAGGAAACCTGTGAACAGGCGCTCGGTTCCGTCCGCTGGCTGCCCGATGCAGGCGCATTCCACGGCGGCTTTACGCAGAAAACCACCCGAAGGGCGCTGCGCGCCTCCGGCCTCGCGCTGGACGCGGTGTGGCCGGTGCTGGAATAAAACCGAACAGACTTGGTAGGGGCGGGGCTCTGCTCCGCCCGGCGGAATGCACGGGGGTATTGGAAATCCACGGCGAATTCGTATGCACGTGCGTATTTGGTTGTAGGGGCCGATGCCCACATCGGCCCGCTGGGAAGTCACGAGTTTGCCGAAGATTCCTGTAAAATCGGTATGATCTGCGGGCGGACAGAGTCGTCCGCCCCTACAGGAAGAGCAATGCTGCCCATTGGGCAGCTGCGAATTCGCCGAAGAGTTCCGTAAAAGCGGTGCATCCTGCCGGGCGGAGCAGAGCCCCGCCCCTACCAAGATTGTGCGTATTCTGAGGTGCTCCGAAATTTGCGACATTCGAATCCCCTCAGTCAGCTTCGCTACCAGCTTCTCTTGAGCCCAAGGGGAGCCTTTGCAAAGTCTGTTCTGAATCCACACCCCTCTGTCATACATCTATGGCAGGGGTGATTTTTTATGAAACGCAAATGGTGGACTGTCTGTTTTCTGAGCATTCTCGCCGGTTCTGCGCTCCATTTTCTTTATGACCTGTGGCCGAACCCGCTGACGGCGGTGTTCGCGCCGGTCAACGAAAGCGTCTGGGAGCATCTGAAGCTGCTATACTGGCCGTTTCTCGCCGCCGCGTTCGTGCTGACGAAGGACGAGGCGGACAGCCGAAAAAGCTGGTGCGGTCTGCTGGCGGGACTTCTGGGTGCGCCGCTGCTTCTTCTGGGCGCGTATTACACACTCCTGTCCGGCTTCGCGCTGCACGGACTGCCGCTCGATCTGATTTTGTACGCGCTGGCAATGGCCGGCGGCTTTGGGCTGGCATGGCATTTGCAGAGGGCCCGCCTTCCCGCATGGCTGTGCGGCGTGCTGGTGATCGCGACGGGTATTTACGGCGCTGCGCTGGCGCTGTTTTCCTTTGCGCCGCCGGAGCTGCCCATTTTTCTGCCGCCGGTCTGAAATTTTCTGCATTTTTGTGTTGACAACCGTGTTTTTCTCCTGTATAATAGCCCGGAGAAAACAAAGAAGGAGCGGCAAGCACCGCAACTCACCTCCAGCTGTCTGCGAAGAGGTTCATAATTTCCTCCGCCTTGTGCGGAAGTCTGGATTTTATGTGCGGGTGCTTTGCAGCATCCGCACTTTGCATTTGGAGGTGCTTTACAATCGGTAAATTAGAACATCAGATCAACGAGGAGATCCGCGACAAGGAGCTTCGCGTGATCGGAGCTGACGGCAGCCAGCTTGGTATTATGACCTCGTCCGACGCTCTGGCGCTTGCCGAGGAAAAGGACCTTGACCTTGTCAAGATTGCGCCGAACGCTGTTCCGCCGGTCTGCAAGATCATGGATTACGGCAAATTCCGCTTCGAACAGCTGAAAAAGGAAAAGGAAGCCAAGAAGAACCAGAAGGTCGTGGAGATCAAGGAGATCCGTATGTCTCCCAGCATCGACACCAACGACTTCAATACCAAGGTCAAAAGCGCAGTCAAGTTCCTGAACGATGGCAACCGAGTCAAAGTCACCGTACGTTTCCGCGGCCGTGAAATGGCGCATACGTCGCTCGGGCAGGAGCTTCTTGCGAAGTTCGGCGCCGATTGCAGCGAGATCGCCACGATCGCCAAGGACGCCAAACTCGAAGGACGCAATATGTCCATGTTCCTGAGTCCCAAGAATTCCAAATAAACTACAATCGCAATCACACGGAAGGAGAACCACTATGCCTAAGCTGAAGTCCCATAGCGGCGCCAAGAAAAGATTCAACCTCACCAAGAACGGCAAGGTCAAAAGAGCGCACGCATTCAAGAGCCATATCCTCACCAAGAAGACCACCAAGCGTACCCGCAACCTGCGCAAGAACGGCTACG
>PPYF01196344.1_pt1 | contig 11460 bp, 9 predicted proteins | sample 1559871 | NCBI WGS metagenome assembly PPYF01 (sample SAMN08240021, study PRJNA423297) | Human gut metagenome, whole genome shotgun sequencing project. | reverse complement strand
GCATGCAGCTTTATGGGCACGGCGTGCACGATGCAGATGATGACCGAGGCCTTGGGGCTTTCGCTTCCGGGCAGCGCGCTTGTTCCGGCCGCAAGCCCGCTGCTGGCAGACTATGCGCGGCGCGCGGGCGAACAAGCGGTAGCGCTGGCGCGCGCGGGCATCCGCACGGGAGATATCGTGACAAAAGAGGCATTTGAAAACGCCGTCCTCATCCATGCCGCCATTTCCGGCTCCACCAATGCGATGCTGCACCTGCCGGCCATCGCACACGAGTACGGCATAGAGCTGGACTGCGATATGTTTGACCGCATGCACCGCGGGGCGCGGTGGCTGCTGGACGTTCGCCCGGCGGGCAGGTGGCCCGCCGCCTACGTGTGGTATGCAGGCGGCGTGCCGCGCGTTATGGAGCGCCTGCGCGATCTGCTGCATCTGGATGTACTGACGGTCACGGGCAGAACACTGGGCGAAAACCTGGACGAACTGCAAAAGAATGGCTTTTACGAAAGCTGTGCATCGTATCTGCAGGGTACGGGCGTTGCACCGGAGGACGTCATTCGCCCGCTGGAAAAACCGTTGGGCACAGATGGCGCCATCGCTGTTCTGCGGGGCAACCTTGCGCCGGGAGGCGCCGTGGTCAAACACACAGCCGTGCCGGAGGAGATGTTCGGCGTAACGCTGCGCGCGCGGCCGTTTGACTGTGAGGAGGACGCCATCCATGCTATCCTCACACACGCCGTCCATCCCGGTGAGGCGGTGTTCATCCGCTACGAGGGCCCCAAAGGCAGCGGTATGCCGGAGATGTTCTATACCACCGAGGCGATCTCGTCGGACCCGGCGCTCGCCCGAAGCATCGCACTCATCACAGACGGCCGTTTCTCCGGTGCCTCAAAGGGGCCGGTGATCGGCCACGTCAGCCCGGAGGCTGCGGACGGCGGGCCGATCGCACTTGTGGAGGAGGGAGACCTCATCCGTATCGACATCCGCGGGCGCAGCCTGTCCATCATCGGAGCAAACGGCGCCGAGAAAACGCCGGAACAGATGGAGGCGATCCTCGCTGCACGCCGTGCTGCGTGGAGTCCCCGTCCGCCCCGATATACAAAAGGTGTGCTCCGGTTTTATACCCGGCACGCCGTATCGCCCATGCGCGGCGGCTATATGGAATAGTACATTGCCCCAGTATAGGGCGTACCTCTCCGTTTCGTATGAGGGAAAGAGAAAGCTGTGATAATGGATGAAAGAGACATATCAGTTATTTGTAGGAACATACAGCAGGCCGATCCGGTTTGGTACAGGGGAAATCCTAGAGGGCAGGGGAAAAGGAATTCATAGGTATACCTTTGATGCCAAAACGGGCACGTTGTATGAAAGTACCGCTCCGGCGCCGGCCGAAAACCCGTCTTATCTGGCGTTATCTTTTGACAAACAGTATTTGTATGCAGTAAATGAATTGAAAGAATACAAAAGTAAAGCGGGCGGGGCCGTGAGCGCTTATCGGATAGAGTCGGACGGTGGATTGCGTTTTCTGAACCAGAGGCCCACCGGTGGTGCCGACCCATGTTATGTTGGGCTTGACAGGGAAAGGCGTTGTCTTACAGTAGCCAATTTTACGGGAGGAAGCGTATGCAGCTACCCTCTGTGTGCGGATGGCTCACTGGGAAAAAAGGGCGTGATTATCCGGCATTACGGGCATGGAGCAGACCCTGTGAGGCAAAGCGCCCCGCACCCTCATGCGGCGGTTTGGGCTCCGGATGGAAAATATGTTATTGTAGCAGACCTTGGGACGGACGATCTGACGGTTTATCGGGTGGACCGGGAAAACCGCGTCCTTTGTGCGGATGCGGTTCATAGCTTTTTTGTGGGCAGCAGGATGGGTCCGCGTGCCTGTGTGTTCGACCAAAGGGGCGAACGGTGCTATGTGCTCTGTGAGATATCCTCTGCAGTTATGACCTTTTCTTACATGGACGGAAGACTGGAATTTTTACAAGCCGTTCCTTCCGTGGCAGAGCCCGGCGGCGTGCCCAACAGCGGAGCTGACCTTCATCTGGCGCCGGACGGCCGCTTCTTGTATGTGTCCAATCGCGGACAGGACAGCATTACCGTCTTTTCGGTACAGGCAGACGGGACACTGCAATTGGTGCAGGCCCTGGGTTGCGGCGGCAGGACGCCGCGGAATTTTGCACTGGACCCCACAGGAGGGTGGGTGCTTGTGGGAAACCAGGACAGCGACAGCATTGCCGTGTTCAAACGGGACGTCCAAAGCGGAAGGCTGGCGCTGGAAAACAAAGCTTTTGCGCCGACGCCTGTCTCCCTTTTGTTCCGGGCATAGGCCGGGACGTTCTCTATACAGCAAAAACAAGGCTGAAAGCAATGCACGCAGCATTGCTTTCAGCCTTGTTTTTATATGCGATAACAGCGGAAAATATTTTGCGTTGGGTAAAATTATATCCATAACAAGAACTATATGATAGCCATAATAGCAATTAGCCGTTATATAGTATGAACCGGCTCCATGCATTACCTAAATTCCAGCGTCCATGAGGAAATGCCTTTTCTTTGCACAAAAGCATTTAAATCATTGCTAAACAAATATATTCTTCCGGACATTTGTTGCCGGACTTTTGCTTGTGTGCATTTTCTTTTCGCGGCAGTTCCCCGTACTCAATATAAATAATTCACATCAAAATCATATCACGTTTTAAGCATGAAAAAAGACGCAGCTTTCTCTTGATGGAAGCTGCGTCTTTTTGGTGCGGGTAACAGGGGTCGAACCTGCACGTCGTAGACACCAGATCCTAAAGGTGATGTCACCTTAGTGAAATGTTTTAGTTTGCGAAAAAGCAGGCAATCACCTAAATTCTAAAATCACTTAGACCATATTTCTCAACTAAGAATTGATTAATAGAGCTCATATCGGGCTCATTTTTAAGATATGTCAGTTCATCGTCTGTAAATTGGGGAACAGAAAAGCGCTGGATGTATTTTTTCTGATAGCACTTATAGTTGCCCTCGATAGCATAGCTGGTTTTTGAAACATAGTAATCCATGACCACTGAATTTAGAATTTTTTGCAAAATTTCCAAATCAAACTGCGGGGATTCCAAAATTGCATAACCATTGCAAAACAATGTCTGCCTACTATCTTCAAGCATAAATTTTGGATGTAGACTAAAGGTTGGGAAAAGCAATTTTCTACCGTTGTTTCCTAACCCCTGACTTCTACCGTATGCATACCAAGCTACCGCGTTCCCCTTTCCTTTGTCTCTCTCATCCAAAATAGTGCGGCACCGGCACAGGTATTGGTAACATTGAGGATAACATTGTGACATAATGTGTTCAGGAATAATTTGATAGTTTTTATTTGGGGCATCGACAAGCGAATATTGCTCTATTTCGGTATACGGAAAAATAATAGCCTGCTTCGCATCAGCCAAAGAACTTTCTGCCTTAATATTTGAGACTTTATAAATGCTGCGGGTAATTCCCGGTTCAATTAGGTACCTGATTCCTTCAAAAAGTTTATAGTACATCCCTTCCTCTTGATCGAAACCGTCTACAAGATATACATTGTCTCTCAAAGTTGCAATGCCAACGCGAATATACGGTTTAATGGGGGAACCGGACTGTTCAATTTTTTTGATGTTTGCTCTTTCGTTTTCGTCAAGCAACTTCCAGCCAGAAGAATCAAGATCATCAATCGCCATACAAAGAAAATTAGCATTATTCAGTGCGCTTTTTACATCGCAGCTTTTCTTTATGGTGGCATATGTCAGATTCTCGGAGCCACAAGCTTTAAGAAACAGCAACGAGTTGTATGTTCTCACTGGAGCAAAAATCATATTTTCGCCAAAATCAATTATCTTTGAAAGATATTTGTTCTCTACCAAATACTTTCGAAGATCCTCAGCCGCTGTAATAGTTAGATAGTTATTAGGAATGATGAAACCCAATGTTCCATTACTGGACAAAAATTTCATGCTCTGCTCAATAAAAGCATAAAATATATTAAATGTACCCTTTTGTGTTGTTCTGTAATTCTTTTTTAAGAGAGAGATAGTATCTTTACTCATATCGTGAGTATTAACATATGGCGGATTACCGATTATAAAGTGGAAAGTTTTTTTGCCAAACAACTCGAACCAATTTTCTTTCAAACTATTGGCTGCTTTAATATTAAAACGCAACAAATCAGCTGTTTCTCCATTGGAAAGGACAAGAAGGGTCAAAAGCTCTTTCGTGCGTCTTACATTATCTTCGCTAAGATCAATGCCAAAAATATTATGAGAAATAATTTCAGAAATAGATTTGTTTAATTTTTGGGACAATTTTTCTGCAGCAAGCACGAGAAATGCCCCGCTTCCACAAGCAGGATCTATGATTATACTATCGTCAGCCAATTGCTCATCCAGGGTGTTTTCCAGAATATATTCTACGATATAGCATGGCGTGAAAACCACTCCGTTTTCTCGTTTTTCACAATCTTCCACTAAAGCTTCAAATACATTTTCAAGAAGTTTGAGCGAAAGATTATCATTTGAGACACGAGTGATGATTTCGCAAATCTCAGGCTCTGCATAACATAAAATGTCAGTCAAAAGTTGCGAATGATTTATACCGTCAAGCTGTTTTTGGCGAAGAAACGCCAAAATTAGACTTGCCTCGATTTGTAGATTTGAGTATTTGGAAGGAATATGTTTCAATATAATTTCAGCTGTCATTTAATCACCATAACAAAGTATATCTGATTTTATAAAAATTTGCAAAGGTTGTAGAAACTGCTGCGGTATGCTAAACTATTGGTAATCCGATCGAAAAGAGGGATACTATGGCATACATTGATGAGCAGTTGTTCCGATTTAAAGCAGAACTCGAAGCGGCAATTCTTGCCGGAGGGGTAAAAGGGAAAGAGTCTATTATCCGATCTTCTGCATTGATCAATCTGATTCACGATGCAGTAAAATATGAATTGATTCAGAACGGAATTGATCCTTCCCAGATATATCCTCATTTTGAGGAGACTAAACCGGAGATGAAAATCGCTGGTTTTCTGAAACAGAAAGATCAGGATGTTTGTGTTGCGCCTAAAAATATAGCTCAAGTTAGGAGACGCATTTCCTGGGGGCCATTGGCAAATGAGAATGTAACTGATATTTATGGCGAGGAGTATACAAGAAACACCCTAATTATAAATGTTCGAAGCCAAATGAGTAGCATCGCAAAAAATACAGATACCCTCTTTGAACGAACTTTTGCTGAAGCACTTAATCTCCACATGATGTATAAAGATGCTGTTTTGGGGGAGGTATATTTAATTCCGGTTTACGAATATGATGAGGCAACTATGAATGAAAGAAGAATTACATTTAAGTCTCATCAAACAAATGTGGCCAAATATATCAGCTTTTTCTCTGCTATCAATGGCCGCACAGACTCAAATGATGAACTTTACAAATACGAGCGTTGTACATTGTTAATTGTGGATTTCAAATATGAACGCCCCGTCCTGTACAGATCAACATCTCAGTTAATTGAAGCGGAGCTGCTGCCAAAAGATTTTTCGTTACCTTTGGAGGCGCTATCATTTGATACCTTTACCAGGGATATTCTATCTTCTTATGCACAGCGCTTTGATTTGAATAATTTGAAGCTCCGATGAAATTGAAACTCTAAATAATTCGGATGTCAAGTTTTTATAGCAATTTTCTTTCTGGTGTGGTATTGTGTGTTGCTACCAGGAGGTGCAACGCATGAAAACATTACTTAAGAACCTGTACGACTGCTTCTATACCCCACCCGAGTTTTCGGAACAGAAGCAGGAAGTGGAAGAATGCCACCAGGTGCTGATCAAAGTGCTGGAGAAGCCGGAACGGCGGCTGGTACTGCGAATCATGGATGCCCAGAGTCTGATGGCAGAAGAACGCTCCATGGACAGCTTTATCTCTGGATTTGAGCTGGCGTGGCAGCTCTTCATGGAGCTGAATCAATTTGAAAAAGAGCGCTCAGTCTCTCGCTGTACGGCGAAGAGATCGGGCGCTCTTTCCATGTCCGAAAAGGAGGAAGCAACATGAAGAAACAAATCATCACTGTCGCGGCGTTCACCGCCTGTCTGGCCCTGTGTGCCGCTGTGTGGCCACAGAACGAATCAGTTGGGGAAACACCCACACCGACCACGCCAGCCGCTGTAAGCGCCACACAGCCCGAAGTTCCGAAGATACCAGAAATAGAAGAAGTCATATCGCCAGAGGAAGAAAAGGCGGAAGCAACACTGACGGAACTGGTCGAGGAGGCTGACATTGTCCCGGAGCCATCGCCCGTTCAAACACCCTCAGAGAGTGAATTACAGGCTCCCTCTGAACAGGATGCCACACCACAGCAAGAACCGGAGCCTACCCCGGCACCTGACAGCAAGCCGGACAACATGGTCTATGTGCCAGGCTTCGGCTGGATAGAAAGCCAAGGACCCAACCATGCGGAATACGCCGAGGACATGTACGAGAACGGTAATAAAATCGGGATCATGGGATAAATGAAAAGCAGTGCGGTATCAGGTCAAAGTCTGGTGCCGCACTGCTTATTCTGTTTCCTGCTTCAATGCGTCGCTGAATATCTCATGGACGTGGATCAGCGAAATAACTTCACAGAGAAACCGCTCTGCCAGTTCTTTTTCGTCCAGCCAGGTCGTCTGCGGCGGCACATAGTAACCGGAATCAGCCTCTGCATCCGCTCTGGCTTTGTGAATGGCTTTCTGGATGGAGAGCCACTGACCGTAAGCGCCGCCTTTCAACTGTTTTCTCAGTTTCCGGATGGCAGCCTTATACGCTTTCTCCGCCCCGCTGGGGCCGTTATAGTTGAGCCGGATGGCCAGTTCCTGAAAAGTCATGCCCTGCTCGTTGGGCTGGCCGATCCCCAGATAACAGCGCACCAGATTTAGTTCTCTGGGCTTGAGCACCTCCTCCATGCGCTGCAGGAGCAGCGTCCGCCGCATGGAACGGTCGTAGGCCCTGGCCGGGTCGCCGCCATATCCCAGGTCAAAGACGCCCTCGCCCAAACACTCGACCTGAAACACGGTACGGTATTCTTCCAGCAGACGCCTGGCGACTTTGGCGGAGACAGTCAGCTTCTCTTGGATGGCCGGCAGAAGATCTGTTTCGATGTCCCGCTCATGGGTGGCATAGAGGAAAGCCACCTGGCGCAGCTGGCGGTAACGGTCCAGCGGGAGCGACAGAGAGAAAGAACCCTGGGCGGCGCAGTCCCGCATGGCCGTCTCTATGGCGGAGGTCGCATAGGTCAACAGTTTAGTCCCCATGGATGGGTCAAACCGCCGCGCCGCGTCCAGCAGCGCCAGCGCCCCCTCCTGCTTGAGGTCGTCCACCAAAAAATCCTGAGAAAATTGCTCGCAGTAGCTTGTGGCCAGCATGGTCAGATATCCCTCGTTCTGGGAAAGCAGGAGCGGAGCGGCCTGCGGATCGCCGTCCTGTATCCGCAGGGCAAGTTCTTCGTTACTCGGGCAGAGAGCGTCACAGCGGTACATGCTCACAGCTGCTCCTCCTTGGCAAGGCGCGCTCTCGCCTGAGCATAAAGCGCTTCCTGCTCCATATCGTGTACATAACCGTTGGCGGCATAGTCGTTGTCCATGAGCGCCTTATCCCGCAGGCTCTCCGCTACATACAGCGCTTCATTGCGCAGCTCGTCGGAGATTTTTCCTCTCTGGTGGTGCTTGCGGATGGTGTTGGTGCGGGTGGTGAACAGGCGGTAGACCGGGTGCTGTTTGTTTTGCTCCTTCTGCCGCATCATGGCACCGTACTGCCGGCAGGTCATGCGAGGATCCTGGGGAGCAATGCCATCGCAGTATTTCGGCATATGGCCGTTGGTGGTGAGAAAGTATGTCCCGCAGCCACAGCACCGGCTGGGCGCATGGCCGTGCTGCAGTCCGTTCATCAGGTCAAAGATGTAGAAGCTGATGGCATGGTCAAAGAAATACCGGTTCACAAATACGGTTTCCTTTTCCTGTTTCGGATGTCGGGCAAAGACATAGGAGGATCTCAGATCCGGTGTGATGGTGAATGGCTCAACATCCGGTACCGGCAAATCACGCATCATACTCCAGAACCATTCACTGTTGAAACAGTCGTGGGCGGCCATGGCAAAGAAAGTCTCTGTCCGTTTCTTCAACCGCCGTAGATAGCCCTCCTCAAAATATCGTGCCGCCACGGCAAAGTGCTGGATGCCCAGGGGAATGCTGAAGGCGGCCACCAGATAGCGGAAGAAAAATTCCCGGACAGGCGAAGCCGGCTTCAGCAGATCGTTGTGGGAGGCCGGGGAAAACAGCACATCCAATGTGTGCTGCTCCTGCGTTTTGTCCATCAGGCTGTACGGCGGACATTGCCACAGGGCATCCAGCAGCTTTTCCAGAGAGACGCGGGTTCCGTCCAGCAGGTTGATAAATTCACCTCGCCCGGCTAAGGCCAGGGCCTCCACCTGATGGCTGATGGTGCCGCCGTGGGTGACCAATTCCCGTATGGTCTCCTCGGGAACATTCAACAGTTCGGCGGCAAAGTGGCCGGCCGGGTAGACGGTCTCGTTAAAAAAGATCTGATCCTGCCAGACATCCATTGTCAGATGCAGGAAATTGTTGTTCTGCTGGATACCCAGTGGCATAGGGCCACCTCCTCTGTCCTATATCTGTTTTCTACCTGTCTTACGATATTCTCATTTTATCAAAATCCCCCCAATAATCAAGTGAGAGGACAAGAGCCACGGTGTAAGCGTGGTCTCTGTCCTTATCTTTTTACAAGGGGATGATCCTATGAGTAAAACAAAACGACTGCAAACCATCGACGGTGAGAGCCTGATGAGCCTGCCGCTGATGCCGCTCAACTTCGTGGTGGACACCCTGCTTGCACAGGGCCTGCACATCCTGGCCGGCTCTCCCAAGGTGGGTAAGTCCTGGCTGGCCCTGTGGCTGTCCGTCATGGTGGCCAAGGGCGAACCCGTCTGGGGGATGTCCGTGAAGCAAGGTACCACGCTCTATCTCTGCTTGGAGGATTCCGTCCTCCGCATCCAGAACCGGCTCTTTGAGATCACCGAGGACGCACCAGACAGCGTCCACTTCTGCACGGAGTGTGCGCTCATCGGTCAGGGACTGGAGGAACAGGTGGACACATTCCTTGCCGCTCACCCAGACACCGTACTGGTTATCATCGACACGCTGCAGATGGTTCGTCCGGCTCGCGACGCCACCTACGCCAACGACTACCGCGACCTCTCTGCACTGAAACGGATCTCGGATGCCCACGGTATCGCCATCCTGCTGATCCATCACCTACGAAAGGAAACCGCTGACGATGTATTCAACCGCATCTCCGGCACCACGGCCATCAGCGGTGCGGTGGATTCCAGCTTTACGCTGGTGGAGGAACGGCGGGGCAGCGGCAAGGCTAAGCTCTCCTGCATTGGACGTGACATTGAATACCGGGAGCTGACGCTGGAGCGCAACGGTGAAAATGTGTGGGAATTGGTGTCGGACAGCCGGACACAGCCGGAGCTGCTGGGCGACCGCATCGTCTATCTCCTCTCTGAACTGATGCATGACCGAACCGAATTTATCGGCACTCCCACGGAGCTGTCTGAACGGATCGACCCTGTGGGTGTGGAGCGTATCTCCCCCAAAAAAGTGTCCCGACAAATCGTGCAAAACCTTGACGCACTAAGCAAAATCGGCATTTCCGTTGTGATGCGCCGCAGCAACGGAAGGCGGCTCATTGAGCTGCAGCGTGCCGAAAGTGACGATACCCAAGGTGTCCCGGCAGTCGACCCTGTTGACCCTGCCGGGGCGCTGTGCGGCGATTTGCAGGCGGTTTCCAGATGCAGCGAGTAAACCACCCGCAAGGCAAAAGAAACGCCGTGTTGGGCCGCTTGTGGCCGAAGGTGGAACGCGGTAGTCCGGTGCGGGAGAATCACCTCCTTGGAGGTGGCCAGCATCGCGTTTGTCTGGTCGCCGGTACAGCCGCCGCCCGCCTTCCGCTTGTTTGCGGGGCGCTGCCCCACACCCCATTTTTACGAAAGACTGGAGGAAACGACATGAAAAAAGACATCAAATTCAGCACCCGGATGGCGTCCGCAGACCGGGAGGCCATCAAGGAATTGGCGAAACGCTCCGGGATGTCCATGAGCGACTATGTGACGGCCTGCTGTTTGGGAAAGCAGGTGGTGATCGTTGATGGACTGAAAGAAGTGCTCAAGGAGCTGAAGTCCATCGGAAGAAATCTGAATCAGCTCGTCACCCTGGCGCACATGGGGCGCGTCACGGTGATCAACCTGGACGGTGTACGCCAAGCATTCTCTGAACTCTGTGCTGCTGTCCGACTGATCCTGGAACGAAAGCGGTGGTGAGGAATGGCCATCATCAGCTTCACCAACTACAAGCGGGGCCAGACCACCGGATGTATGGGAGCCGTGATGCGGTACACCATGCAGGATAAGAAAACTGAGTTCGATGGGCGGAAGTTGATTACAGGTATCAACTGCCAGCCGGAATCTGTCTACGCGGACTTCATGACCACCAAGCGGCTGCATCACAAAACCGACGGCGTGCTGTTCTACCACATGGTGCAGAGCTTTCCGAAAGGCGAAGCGGTCGATCCGGTCACCGCTCATGCGGCGGCGCTGAAGCTGGCTGAGTACTATGAGGGCTATGAAGTCCAGGTCTGTACCCACACAGACCGAGAACACATCCATTCCCACTTCCTCATCAACTCCGTCAACTTCGATACGGGAAAGAAACTGCACATCGCAAAGGAACAGCTCCAGGAACTGCGGCAGCGCAACGATCAAATCTGTATGAAGTTTTCTCTCCCTATGTTCCAGCCCAAGGATAGGAAGCAGAAAACCAAGACCATGACGGTTGGTGAGTATCACACCGCAGCCCGTGGCCAGAGCAAAAAACTGCAGCTCATGAATATCATCAACGACTGTATGCGCCACGCATCCAGCCGTGAGGAGTTCATTGCACTGATGGAGAGCGAGGGCTACAAGGTGCGCTGGGAAGCGTCCCGACGGAATATCACCTACACCACACCCAGCGGCTGGCAGTGCCGTGACCGCCTGCTGTTCGGGGACAAATATCTGAAGGAGAATATGGAATATGAATTCAGGATCAGAAAAGAAATTATCCATGGACGAGCTGTTGGAAAAGAACCGGCCCGCGCAGATGGTACAGACTACGCCGCAGCCTCCGGCACAGGAGCAGACACCGCCTCCCGAAGTGCATCCCACGAAAGCGGAGTGGGAGGATCTGCTGAGCGACCTCTACACACTGGGGTACCACGCGGAGAGGCAGACCGCCTATCTCAAGAAAGCCAACGAGCTGCTGGCGCAGCTCCCGATCCGGACGCAGATGAACGAACTGCTGAAAGCGGTGAAGCATCTGGAGCAAATGAGCGAACAGGCTGGGAAGCGGAACGA
>PPYF01130430.1_pt1 | contig 11461 bp, 10 predicted proteins | sample 1559871 | NCBI WGS metagenome assembly PPYF01 (sample SAMN08240021, study PRJNA423297) | Human gut metagenome, whole genome shotgun sequencing project. | reverse complement strand
AAGAAGAATAATATAATTAAAATCTGATAAAGTTTGATTTAAAATAGACACTATTGCCTGTCGTACAAATCGTTCTTTTTCCCTGTAGACCGGCATTACAACGCTTAATTTTGCCATTGTCAATCCTCTTCCTATTATATTAAAGCAATATCATAGATTTTGTATACACATCAATTTGCCCGGAATAGTCCTTATTCCAGGTAGCAGGTGCAATTATGACTTTGTCTTCATTAGCTGATAAATAGGCTCCCCACCAGCTAAATGTACTGTTCGCTATAATAAAATGTTTACACTGATACATCAAACGTAATTCTTCATAATCAGGATTATTTAATTCTATATACTGTACATTGTAATCAAAGTGGTAATTTTCTTTAATCCAGTTTATTTCCTGTAAATTATCTGAAAATACATAAAAAACCGGATTTTCTACTCTTCCGGCAATATATTTCATTCCTCTTTTATAGTAGCTTTCATCACATACAACCAATGCCTTATTTTTTTCATTTGACACATAATCTCCCCGTCGTATGTGAATGCATACTGCATTGCATTGCTGCAATTCTTCCATTTTTTCTTTATTTTTATCAGACGGTTCTTTTTTCACATGCAGTTCTTTCTTGATCTGATCTTTATAAAGTTCAAAATACGATTCACTCTGATAATATCCGATTACTTTTTTTACTTTTGCATGATTATTTGCATATGGATAGTAAGTAAAACAATCATCTGTATAAATTTTCCCTTTTTCGCACATCTGCTGAAACTGCTGCTCTCCATGAAGTTTCGAGCCATTACGATATTTCCGCAATGCAACGAACTCTGCAATATCAGGTACTCCATGCAGATATCCTTTTCCTTTATTCACATACGAAATTTCCTCCGGCAGATTTAAATAACTCAAAACATTATTAAAATACTTTTTTCTTCCGGCACCTAATCCTGCCAATGTCATGAAATAAGGGTTAATCTCTAATTTTTCATGATACTGCAATGATAAAGATCTTGCATATGCGTATTCAAACATCTGATTTCCCATTCCTGCCATCAGATTCAGTCTAATCATACTCGTTATTCCCCGTTTCAGCTTTTATTTTCTCGATTTCATGCGCAGTTTCATTGTTCTGAATTGCAATTCTCTGTGTCAGATTTTTTACTTTTTCTTCCAGCTCTGCCATTCGGATAGACATAATAAACGTTCTCAACAACAAAATGAAAATCATAACCAGGAAAAGGAAATTCACAGGAGCTACCATACCACATAAATGTGTCAGCCACTCCACCAATCCCGGAAATATACTGAATAAAATAAACAGAAACGATAAAGCCACCCCAAATATAGAATGTTCTATCTGAAGCTGGGACTTCCTGATTTTATGAATTACATATCCAAAAAACAGAACTGATACAAAAATCAAAGCCAATCTGAAAAAAGTGCTCATTCCAATTCCTTTCTCTTTCGAAACATTTGAATTACTAAAATGGAAAAACAAACCTTAACCATATAAATGATGGAATTTTTCCAGTTAAGATAGCTTTCCCCTCCATCCCGCTCTGACATTTCCACTTGCGATTCAACCACTTTTGCCCCGCATTTAATCAGATAAGAAATCGTATCCGGTTCCGGATTAAAATTCATTTCTGTTGTATAAGCTTTCATGACTCTTCTGTTATAGATTCGCATTCCTGAAGTTGGATCCATGATATTCCGGTGCGTTGTCCATTTAATCAGGAAGCGGATAATTTCAGAACCGAACATTCTCAGGCTCTTTTCCTTTTTCACCTCCTTGAATCTGGATCCGATTACAATATCCGCATGCGTCTCTTCCATGCAATCCACAAGCTTTTCAATATAACTTGCCTGATGCTGACCATCTCCATCAATCTGTATCACAGCATCATACCCATATTGATACGCATACTTCATTCCTGCCTGAATACCTCCAGACAATCCAAGGTTAATCGGCAAATCCAGAAAATTAAACCTGTTCTGTTTGCAAATTTGTGCGGTATTATCCTTCGATCCATCGTTCACAACAATATAATCATATTCTGGATAAGTTTCCTGAACGCTATAAACGACTCTTTTAATATTTTTCGCTTCATTATATGCTGGGATGATCATTAACAGGCGCATTTTTCTCTTCCTTACGTAAAATAATTGGTTGCATAGTGTACGAACATCAAAACTGCAAATAATATGTTGCAAAATACCAGGGCATACAGGCACACTTTTTCTCTGCTGATCTGCAGATTAAAAAATCTGTTTTTTACAATCAGTGGTATCAATGTAAAACAAGGCAGGAAATATCGTCCCTGAATTCCCATTATCCTTGTCGAGCGCTTTGCTGTAAAGATAAAGAACAAAGAAACAAATACTCCTAAGTAAATCAACCCGGTAATTCCTACAGCAATGCAGCGTTTTACACGGGGCAGCAGATTTTTACCGGTATCCTCCAATGCCATAATCATCAGAACAACGATTCCAATTCTCATGCCCGGAAATCCTGTAAAAGTATCCAAATAATTATATCTTCCCTTTCCGACAACTTCGCCGAATGTATTATATAAATATTCTCCTGTATAGCCAAATATTGTACGCAAAAATACATGGAATGTATTCTCTATATTCTGCAATGCATAAGGCAATGTGTTCCATGCATCCAAATCTTCGTCTGCTGTCATATTATTATTAAAACCAACTGCATTTTTAATCACCGGAATTATATTGATCCCGATTAGTAAAATCACAGCAAGACCTACTATTGTACCGATCATAAGCTGCTTTCTATTCAAATTCAGTTTTCTGACAGGCAATAAGACTACCAATAATGCCATAAATACATAAATCAATTTAATCGGAATCATCAAAAGCAGCAGCAAACATAAAATTCCCAATTGATGCAGTTTAATTTTTTTCTCCTGAGCATTCAGATAAAGGAAATAAGATACAATTAAAATACACAGGCACAAATTGATGCCATCATAAGAATAGGAACCATATAAGTAAATTACTTCCGGAACCAGTCCCAATACAGATATGTAAGTTTTGGCATATGGTAGAATTCGTATCGCCAATGCCGTAATCCCTGCTTCAAACAGGAGATTAAACAAGCGTCCCATCAACAGCAGTAAATTTCCATGAATATTCAAAAGTCTCGCAATCGAAATTCCAATTGCAGACGGCAGATATGTCCACGGTGCCTTTGAACCTACTGTCGACTGCATATCAGCTTCTTTTGTATTCCCTGTCCCTTTTTTTATTTCAAACGAATCGTACCACTCAGAAATACTTGAAATATCATGCAAATAAATGATACTGTCTTTATCCGCCTCATCCAACAGCACATAATTATCCTGCTTCACTTCTTTTCCAAGCAAAGTATTGGAAAGTCCATATGCTTCCAAAAAATGAGCCTCTTCATCCGGAACACCAAGCGGAGGCATCACAAAATTAAACAACAGCCCACAGTATATTGCCACAAAAAAATATTTATGTTCGATTTTAATCTTCTGACTCTGCAAAAGTAGTGTAAGGGCAAAAACACCGGCAAGACAGATCAATGATAGCCCAAGATAAAAAGACTTGTAGGAACCGTTATATTCAATAAATCGAATATGTCCTGTTCTCGAAATCTCTCCGTCAATTACCGCCTGAACTTCATATTCCTTCTTCTCCAGTTCAAGTTCCTGTCCTTTTTCAAACTGCTGAATGGATGTATTATTCCCCTTGATTTCTGAAATCTGATAGTCATTTTCCCAAACCAGTTTTTTTCCATCATAAACAGACAGATGAAGTTCCATCGGTTGCTCGATAGTTCCGCTTATCGTTATTTCACGAACCTTTCCGATCGTCGGACAAAAACTTCCTCCATCCATCCCGATTGTATGAGCGATCGGCATAGATTCTCCGGATATTCGAAGTGCCCACAGCAAATAAAGCATAACTCCCGTCACTATGGTAATTACAAGTGACCTCAATATCTGGTGTGCGAACGTTGACGTATTTTTCATTCCTTTATCCCTATCTGACCTTAATTTGTGTTTTCATCTGCCGTATTATAATAAGATGCATACCACTTTGCAAACTCCATCAAGCCTCTTTCCAGCGGCGTATCCGGCTTAAATCCGAAATCCTTTTCCAGCTCCGATACATCCGCATAGGTCTGATATACATCGCCTGGCTGCATCGGAAGAAATTCTTTTTCCGCTTCATTGTCGATCACTCCGGCTTTCCTCAGACAATTTTCCAGCGTTTCGACAAAAAATTTCAAGCTTACCGGCTGATGATTTCCAATATTATATACCTTCACTCTTACTCCGTCTTCATTTGCTTCCGGAGCTTTTTGCATTACAGCAGATACCCCTTTTACGATATCATCGATATAAGTGAAATCCCGGTACATATCTCCGTAATTGAACAACTGAATTTTCTCGCCTTTTACCATTTTATTGGTAAATCCGAAGTATGCCATATCCGGTCTGCCACATGGGCCGTACACGGTAAAAAACCGAAGTCCGGTACATGGAATTCCGTATAGTTTGCTGTACGCGTGTGCAAGCAGTTCATTGGACTTTTTAGTTGCTGCATATAAAGAAACCGGTTTATCCGTCTTGTCTTCTGTCCGGTAAGGAACTTCTTTGTTCAATCCGTAAATCGAAGAACTGGAAGCATATACCAGATGCTTTACACCTGACTTTCCGTCATCATAAGAATGCCTGCAGCATTCCAGAATATTATAAAATCCAAGGATATTGCTCTCGATATAAGCATCCGGGTTCGTGATCGAATAACGCACACCGGCCTGTGCCGCCAGATTCACAACAATTTCCGGTTCCCATTTCTGAAAAATCTGTTCCAGAAAACTGCGGTCTGCGATATTTCCTTTATGAAAAGAAAAATGATCCCAATTTTCCAGCTCTTTCAAACGATATTCTTTTAAGCTGACGTCATAATAATCGTTCAGATTATCAATACCGATCACCTGAACTTCTGAATCTTTCTGCATAATATTTTTTGCGAGATTTGAACCGATAAATCCGGCCGCACCGGTAATTAAAATTACTTTCTGCTTCATTTTCTTTGCCTCTTTTATATTATTCAGGCTGCTTTTACTCCAATCACATACATTGCAATCGGAATCATTGCAATTACAATTCCTGATATCATTCGTAAAACCATCAGCCATGTCGCCGGTTTTTCATCCATATTGATGAAACGGAATTTATCCTTCAGACAGGGCAGATTCAGTACAGAAAATACCAGCATTCCCGCTGCAAAAACCGTACATCCCATTCCGATCAGATAGCTCGATGCGTTATCCCCGCTGACAAACTGATTCACCAATGTCATCGGCGTAACACTCTGAAACATGCTCTGTTTTCCCAATAACAGCGGTAAAAACATCCCGTTTACCAATGCATTTCCAAAACACCACGGGAATTTAAAAATCTGTGCAAAAATCATCCCCCATGTTAAAAGCATTTCGATGATCATATTCACATACAGATATTTTGCATTCTGCGCCATCATAATCGCCATAAAAGGCATCATAATCAGTAACCAATACGGATGCGACATACAAAGTACGAATAAAATCGCATAGGACATAAAGCAGGCATAAATTCCCCACCGCCTTAAACTTTCCTGAGATTCAATTTTCACAAAGTAACATACTAAAAATAAAATAATCCACGCCGCAATCGATAAATACATCTGTCCGATTGCAATTGGCGATTCATGATATACCGCATAAATCCATGCCAGATTACTTAATTCTGTCGACTTTAACATATTCGACAGACTAAATGAAACCGTTGATGCGTCTCCCATCACCGCACGACACGGCAACAAGAAACGGAAAATCAGAATCGGCAAAATACTCAAAATCCCGCTGCCGATAATCTGCGGAATTCTTTTTTCTTTCAGAAGCAGTAACGGTACAAATAAAAGCAGTGCAAAGAATTTTAATGGAATCGCGCACATAAAGCATAACAAGAACCCCTTATTTTTTTCCTGGAAATAGTAGTCAATTCCCTTGATCGCAAAATAAAGTGCAATGATATCATACGCGCTCATCATAATGACAGAAGTCATAAAAAAATTGGAAGACAAAAAGAGCAAACAAGCAAGACTGCTTAAATTCTCATTCAAATCCAATGTCCGGCATAACCGGTAAAGCGCCTTTGTAATCAGCAGTACTGAAACTAAAAGCAGCGTTTTTTCCCACATCATACAGAGGACGGAATTCATAACGTCTACTTTTCCAAAGTGCTCCACCAGCCAGATCGGAAAATTCCAAATAGCAAAAACGATATAAATCGGGAAATCATATACAGGCTGTACTTCTTTCACATATGCAACGGATGTCTGCTGCCATCTTCCGCCATAAAAATAATGCAGGTTCCCGTGGATCAGTTCTTCCCAAAAGCTGATCGATACACGCATTGTTTCCAGTATATCATTGTAAATAAAACTGTAAAATAACACTATGCTGATCAACAGCCAGACAAAATAAAAAATCTGTTTCCTTGTCCACTTTCCATTCACCTTTTTTAACGCTGCCATCCTATTCCTGTTCTCCTTTTTTCTCCATGTTAATCATTTTTTTCACTACAACACGCGGTTTGCGATTTACCTTCTCATTGATGCTCAAAATATATTCTCCTAAAACACCGATAAAAAACAGCTGAATCGCTCCCAGGAAAAAGATTCCCACCATAATGGACGCCGAACCAAGCGGATAAGTATCCCAGAAAAGAATCTTCCGGATAAAAATGTAAATTGCCAGACACATGCAGACAATTCCGACAAATAAGCTGATAAACGTAGCGAGCCGCATCAGCAGTTTCGTCGACGAGGTAATACCGTGCATTGCGAAATCATAATTTTTCAGGAAATTGAAATTGCTCTTTCCTCTGTGGCTTACCGACTGCTCATACTGAACAATGCAAAGATCCACCCCGTATTCGTTCAAAATTGTTTTAAAAAACGGCTTTGTCTCCTTAATCTGCTTCAGGATATCCAGAAATACCCGGTCATATAATCCAAAACCATTTACCATTTCAATCTGCTTCGTATCTGACAGCGTGTCCACTACCTTATAATACAGCCGCCGCAAACCATACATGAAATGATTTTCATCGCTTCTTTTCCGCTGTCCTACAATACACTTATAGCCTTCTTCCCATTTTTTCACAAACTCCGGCAGCATTTCTGGCGGGTCCTGCAGATCTCCGAACAGCATGAATGCACAATCACCTGTCGCATACTGATAAGACTGAAATACGTTGCGGTCAAATCCAAAATTTCTCGCATTGAAAACAGCCTTTACTTTCTCATCCTCTGTACATAATTTTTCTATTTCCACACGGGTATTGTCTTTTGAAAAATCGTCCACATAAATGATTTCATAGTCATACTGCGTCAGCTCTTCCACAAATATTTTTTTCAGTCGATGATACATCTCCCTGATACTTTTTTCTTCGTTGTAGCAGGGGATTACTACGCTAATTGTTTTCATTTCACCCAATCCTCATAAACTATATATCTTTTTATACCTCAGGATCGCAGAATACGCAACTGTATAAAACGGGAAGCGCAAAGATAACCGGCAATACATATATGATATTTCCACTACCATATTATTCAGGCTGCTTATACTCCAATTACATACATTATAATTAGAATCATTGCAATTATAATATTTGAATTGTTTTCACCTTATTTTTTCTCTGCACTTCGTTATTATATGAGAATATATAGCCTGACGAATTTCTTTCTTTGTAAAGTATCCTTCACAATAAATAAAACGAAACTGCTCCCAATTATCTTTTCCGGCAGCGTAGCACGTTGTACGTAATGCAGTTATAAAGGAGTTGACAGCAATTTCCATCAACTGCCCATCTATTTTCATTTTCTCCTGAATTCCAAGTCCTGCCAACATCCTTTGGTATTGCAAATGCGAAATATAAATTTGTTTACAAATATTTCTTGCTTCCTCTTTTCTGGAAAGGCTACCGCTTTTGAACCGATAAACAAAAGTCACTTTCGTATCTTGCCTGTAGATCGGAGCCAACATTGCCATCAAAATCGGCAGTTTTCCAGAATCATGTGCTCCTATGTCTTCATAAAATTCAAAGTCTTGCTTTGACATATAATATAGGATAACTTCTAGTTTTTTCACAAAAAGTTTCTATTTTAGTTAAAAGCATGCATTAGACATTTGTTTTCTTTTCACTATCTTCCAATACTATAATATTCAATGCCCGCTTCCTTCATCTTATTCAAATCAAAAATATTTCTTCCGTCATAGACAAGCGGTGTCCTCATCAGCTGTTTAATTGCTTCCGGTTCAACTTTTTTGATTTCTTTCCATTCCGTAAAGATAAAGCAAATATTTGCATCCTTTAATGCTTCTTCAATCTGATTCGTATAGGAAATAGTTCCTTTCTCAACCACACCCTCTGGAAACTTCTTTTTGAAATTGTTCATTGCTACCGGATCGTATGCAACGATGTCTGCACCATTCTTTAAAAGAAGGGCGATATTATCAATCGATGGTGCTTCTCTCAGATCATCTGTTCCAGGCTTAAATGCCAGTCCCAAAACTGCAACCTTTAAGTGTTCAAAACTGATCATCCGGTTACTCGCCTTATAAAAAAGCGCTGTCTTCTGATCTGCATTGACATCTACGGCAGCCTCTACGGTACGCAGCCGATATCCGACTTTCTGTGCTTGGAATTTCAATGCCTTTGTATCTTTCGGGAAACAGCTTCCGCCGTATCCAATCCCCGCTTTCAGAAAATTTGCTCCAATTCTCGCGTCATAGCTCATTCCCTTCGCAACGTCTTCAATATTCGCCCCGATTTTTTCACAAAGATTTGCAATATCATTCATGTAAGAGATTTTTAATGCAAGAAAGTCATTGCAGGCATATTTTGTCATTTCAGCAGACCGTCTGTTCATCGCAACAATCGGCAACTGAAACGGTTCATAAATTTCCCGAAGCAGTTTTTCTGCCTCTTCACTTTCTGTGCCAATGATAATTCTTGCCGCATGCAGCGTATCATGTACTGCAGAGCCCTGTGCCAAAAATTCCGGATTCGATGCTACCTCAATATGAAGCTCTTTTCTTACCAGAAAATCTTTAATAAACTGCTCTACATGATCATTCGTTCCAACCGGAACTGTGGATTTTACCACGACAAGACAATCTTTTTCCACGTTTTCTGCAATCTGACGGCAAACGGTTGCAATATAACTTAAATTAGCGGAACCATCCGGCTGCTCCGGGGTACCTACTCCGATAAAAATCGCGTCCGGATCTTTATAGGCACTTTTATAATCGGTCGTATAATGCAATCTTCCTGCCGCATTATTCCGCTTCATTAACTCTTCCAGACCATCTTCATAAATCGGAGATACTCCGGATTCCATCAACTTTACTTTATTTTCATCCACATCGACACAGGTAACATCATGCCCTTTTTCCGCAAAACAAACACCTGCTACCAGACCTACATATCCGGTTCCTGCTACTACAAGTTTCATCTTTTTCAGTCCTCCCTAAACATCTATCTTAGCTTTTTAAAAGCAACTCCATTTATTACTTTAATATCTGAGTCTTCCTGTATATTCTCAGTATCCTTCATCAGGATCAATGCTGGCTTCATCTTCTGTAACATTTCTTCCGACACTTCTGAATGAACTTCTAAATTTCTCGAATAAATAGTTTCCAGATAAGGACCAATTTGAGCACCCAGAATACATTTTCGGTTCATAGCAGTTGAAACAGAATATGCAATCTCTGTATCATATGTTAAAATCGTCGTATCCGGATTTTCTATCAAAATTTCTTTTACTACTGCCGCTGCAGCTGTTTTATCCACCTGTTCATGCCGAGCAAAAACAAACAAATCGATCAATCCTACTACAGCCATAAAAGAAATTATACGGATCTGATATCCCTGGGATTTAAGTTCTTTCACATATTACGCCACTGCAAACCACATACAACCTGCAGCAATAACCATATACCGCTTCTGCCATACCGGTGTATATAAAGCGGATACCAGTTCTCCTAGACCCATCAACAGAAATGGAAGCAATACCCCCATCAAAACATAAGCATTATCTTTCTTTGATTTTCGAAATGCAGCAATTCCCCAGAGAACCGTAGGAAATACTATAATAATAGTTCCATAATATCCAACCAAAAACCAGACGCTTTCAAATATTGTTTTAAAAGATACTGCCTCAGGCCATGTTCTTTCAGAAACAGACGTCAGGGTTGTAAACAAAATACTCAACCACGGAAGATATCCTATGACCAAAATACTTCCGGAAAACAGGCATCTGATTAGTTCTCCTGTCTTGAGCTTTTTGAAGAAAAGAAATGCATAGATCGCAATAACGCAGATTCCACAATAATAATGCGTATATATGGATAATAAACTAACAATCGCCAGTATAATCCATTGCTTCCATCCCTGCACATATCCATAATAAATCCGATATCCGGTCATATATGCAAAAAAGATCAGTACCAGAGCCAGACTGTACATTCTTACTTCGATACCATAATCCATAAAATTCGGCATGCACAACGCTAATAGCATTATATCAGAAATCAGTCTATCCTCTATTGTTTTTCGCATAGAAAGTAAAAAAATCAATAAAATAGCGTATGGAATACCAGAAAATAAACGCGCAAGATAAATGGTAGGAACCTGCGGCAGAACAAATCGGATACTTTCCGTAAATCCTTTCAGCAAAATATAATATAATGGAGGGTGCACATCACGACCTGTCAGATAAATCAGTTCTTTGTAAGAATGCTGAATCAGACCAATTGTAAAAGTCTCGTCAAACCAAATCGAATAACTGGCAGAATAAATCACAAGTAACAGAACAGCTGTTATCCCCAGGCACTTCGGAAGTGCCTGCTGCCCTTTTTCAAAAATCCGCCGGATTTTTTCATCCTTTTTCATTTTTTTTCCATTTCCAGTAAAGTACAAAACAGACAGATAAATCGCCGGAAATTCCAGAACAGCCATTCCGGACATTCTTCTGACAGAAACGCCTTCCCCGGACTGATAATAATAAGTGCCAATATAATATAATGCTATTATTATACTGATAAAAAACACTGTCTTTTTTCCCTTGTTAATTATACCATCCAGATATTCGCTCATTGACATTTTAATTACAAAAAAGAAAATGATTATCAGTAATCCGCATCCCACAATTTTTCCGTTCTCGCTCGCAGGTATTGCCAGATAAATCCAGGACACATAAGAAAGCATCATCAAAGTTTTTATAATAAGCTCTCTCCAGTTTACTGATAACCATTTCTCTCTCATTATTGAATTACATCCTCTTTATTTTATATTTTTTTGCAAACCTCACTTGAATTTTGTATATACTGCCGCCTATATACATTAATACACTATATTATGA
>PPYF01654617.1_pt1 | contig 11463 bp, 10 predicted proteins | sample 1559871 | NCBI WGS metagenome assembly PPYF01 (sample SAMN08240021, study PRJNA423297) | Human gut metagenome, whole genome shotgun sequencing project. | reverse complement strand
TCTAATGTATTACGTGTTTTAGGTTCGAATGTACGAATACCACGTTCGCATAATACGATTTGATCATTGCCTTCGGACATGATATATTCAGCAGCCATTAACCATTCTTCGTATGTAGCGGATAGACCACGTTTCAACAATACAGGTTTTTTCAATTTGCCCACTTCTTTTAAAAGTGTGAAGTTTTGCATGTTACGAGCACCGATTTGAAGCATATCTACATTGTCGAAGTATTGCAATTGGGAAACATCCATAACTTCGGATACGATAGGAAGACCAGTTTCTTTTTTTGCTAATTCTAAAAGTTTTAAACCTTCAGGGCCCATGCCTTGGAAGGAGTATGGAGAAGTACGTGGTTTGAAAGCGCCACCACGAAGGATTGTAGCACCTGCATCTTTACATGCTTGGCAAGATGCGAGAACTTGTTCTGGTGTTTCCACGGAGCAAGGACCAGCCATTACAGCGAAGTGACCGCCACCGATAAGTGCACCGCCTACATTGATAACGGAATCTTCTGGGTGGAATTTACGGTTTGCTTTTTTGAAAGGTTCTTGAATACGTGTTACTTTATCTACGAAATCAAGGGATTCAATTTGACGGGAATCAAGGGATGCTGTATCGCCGATAAGACCTAAGATATTATAGTGGGCCCCTTCTACTGGATGGATAACAAGACCTTTCGCTTCTAATTCATTGCGTAATTTTGTTACCTCTGCTTCTGTAGCTGTTGTTTTTAACGTGATAATCATAATAAGTCCTCCTCAAATAACAATGCGAATAGTGGGGCCAACCATACGGGATAGCAAATAAAAAAGGGCTACCCGTATTCTAATACGGGTAACCCTTTTACTATTCTAAGCAACGATTGATGATTTCTAAATTAGCGTAGCTCAAATAGTTCCTTACCCGTACGTTGGATAAAGAACCAATAAAAGTATTGTTTTGCTACTGTGCTAATTTGGTTAGTCATCTTATTGTTGCTCCTTTCTAAATTTGATGTGTACAGTATAAACCCATTTGAGAATTTTATGCAAGTATTTTTTTCAAAAAATTACAAAATTCTATAGAAAAAAGTTGTTTTAATATTCCTTTGCCTTTATACCCATGGTAAAATTAAAGGTAGAAAATGCTAGCAATATAACGTTATAGAACATAATTGGTAAGGAGAGTTATGATTATTCAAATTTTAAATACAATTAACGATGATATTAAACAAATTCGTACAGATGTGTTTATGAAAGAACAAGGTTTCGAGAATGAATTTGATGAAATTGATGAAAATGCAAAATTCGTGCTTTTATCTATAGATGGAAAAGCTGTTGGTACTTGTAGATTTTTCCCCAGCGATATAGAAGGGGATGCTCATATTGGTCGTATGGCAGTACGCAAATTATATCGTGGTCAGAATTTGGGATCAAAAATCATGCTTGCTGCGGAAAATGGAATCCGTCGCGATGGATTTAAAACATGTTCTCTATCAGCGCAAGTACAGGCAAAACCATTCTACGAATCTCTTGGATATGTGGCTGAAGGTGAAGAATATCTAGATGAAGGCTGTCCACATGTGATGATGCGGAAACACTTATAATATTGCAGTTTAGTGTTATTAGAAATATAATCAAGATAAAGATATGTATTGATTGATATTCGCGGGAGGTGCAACCATGAAACTTGCAGAAGCATTACAAGAACGAGCTGATTTAAATAAAAAAATTAACGATTTGCGAGGCCGTTTGAATCAAAATAGTTTGGTACAAGAAGGGGAAATACCTAATGAAGACCCTAACGTATTGATGCAAGAACTAGAAGCGGCAATTGCAAGACTTCAACAACTCATTAAAGATATTAATCTTACTAACTGTGCAACTATTGTTGAAGGGCGTTCTTTAACGCAAATTATAGCGGAAAAAGAAGGTGCTATTATGCGGCTTTCTGCATATCGTGCTTTAGCAGATAGTGCGAGTGCGATTAATTATCGTGCTCGTGGATCGGAAATCAAAATGATAGCAACTGTAAATGTTAGTGAATTACAAAAAACAGCAGATACAATATCTAAGGAGATTCGTACATTAGATAATTTACTACAGTCAACCAATTGGACAGTTGATTTAATAGAGTATTAGGTATAAGTTGGTAATCAAGATAGGGTGGATACAAAGCCACGATTGCTTAATTCGTAAAAAGATGATATTCCATTACATGTACGGGGCGTTGATGATATGTATCGTGTAGGCCCTTATTGCGTATAAATGTATGGTTATTTTTTATAAGGTATTACCATGTGTCAACTATTTTGATGAGGGTGGCGTTGGGGACTATAAAAAGGAGTGTTTTCACAGATTTGTTGTGAAAGCACTCCTTTTATTTATATGTAAGTTTTATCTATTCTAAATCATCAAAATCAAATGCTGCTGCTTTTGTATAGTTTGTAACTTTTGCTTCGAAGAAGTCAGTTTTTGTGCTATTCAAGTTGGAGAAACTTTCAATCCATTCCATTGGATTGTCCTTGATTTCAGGATATAGATGAGGCAAGCCGATTGCTTCTAAGCGGATATTGGCAAGGTATTTGATGTAGCGTTCAATAAGAACGTTGTTAAGGCCGAGGATTTTATCATCAGTGATGTATTGACCCCAAGCGATTTCGTTTTCTGCACCTTGGCGAATCATATCAGTGATTTTCGCTTCCAGTTCAGGAGTGAACAAGTCAGGGCGTTCACGACGTAACTCGCGGATGATGTTTTGGAACAATACAAGATGAGTTACTTCGTCGCGGTTGATGTATTTGAAAATAGTGGATGTAGCTGTCATTTTACCTTGGCGTGCCAATGTGTAGAAGAAGCTAAAACCAGAGTAGAAGTAAATACCTTCTAAGATATAGTTAGCGATGATTGTGTGAATGAGGTTTGCTTCGCTAGGATCATCACTGAAACGTTGGTATGCATCGGCGATGAATCGATTACGTTCAAGTAATGTTTTATCTGTACGCCATTCGTCATAAATTTTGTCACGTGTAATAGGATTTGTTACAGTGTCCAAAATGTAGGAATAACTTTGAGCGTGAATTTCTTCTTGGAATGCTTGTATATTCAATAAAGATGCCACTTCAGATGCTGTAATATAACGGCTCAAGTTAGGCAAGTTTTCAGATTGAATAGAATCAAGGAAGTTCAAGAATGCAATAATTTTGTCGAATGCACGGCGTTCGTAATCTGTTAAGTATGGGAATTGCTTAACGTCTTCGTTCAAGGAAATCTCTTCAGGAATCCAGAAGTTGTTGAGCATCGTACGGTACATTTGGTTCGCCCAATCGTACTTGATACGGTTCCATTCGCGAAGGTTTGTGGTGTTGCCGCCAATCATAGATTGCGTGCCACGTTCACCATGTTCGTTGAAAATCAGTTTTTTATCCATAGTGGACTCCTTTATATTATCTGTGAAGATTACTCTGTTTCTATGAAGAGCAGCTAGTGCACTCGTCCATTTCAAGGGATTGGTTACGGATGTAGTAGATTGTTTTAATCCCTTGTTTGTATGCCTCAACGTAAAGGTCTAGAATTTCTTTTGCTTTCATTTGAGGTGTGATATACAAGTTGAAAGATTGTGCTTGGTCAATATGATGTTGACGTACGCCACAAGCTTTGATGGACCATTGTTGGTCGATTGTATGAGCCTCTTTGTAGAGCCAGAATGTTTTATCGTTCAAGTCTGGTGCAGTTTTTGGTGTGAAAGAACCTTTCTTCTCTTCGATGAAGAATTTTTTGAAGATAGGGTCGATACCAGCCGTTGTGTTCGCAATATTGGAAGTAGAACCTGTAGGAGCTACGGCCATCAAGTAACCATTGCGGATGCCGAATTTTGCAACATCTGAAGCCAATTGTTTCCAACGATCGGATGTGTAGCCACGACGTGTGAAGTATTCACCAGTTTCCCATTCGGAACCTTTGAATGCAGGGTATGCACCTTTTTCTTTCGCCAATTCCATGGAAGCTTTGATGGAATAGTACGCGATGTTTTCGAACAACTTATCCGCTACTTCGATATGTTCATCAGACTCCCATTGGATATCGTGGTTTACAAGGTAGTGGTGGTAACCAGAAGTACCAAGACCAATAGCACGGTATTTATCAGAAGTCATGCGAGATTCTGGTACTGGTGCTTGATTGATAGAGATAACATTGTCTAGCATACGAATTTGAAGAGCAATGTTTTCTTCTAACTCTTCGTCAGTAATACGGCCAAGGCTAATGGAGTTCAAGTTACATGTAACCATATCTCCTGTATTTGTTTTCGTAGTGATGGTGCCGTCTTCGTTGATGATTTCTTCAGCAAGGTTTGTGAAGCCCACGTTTTGTGCGATTTCGTGGCACAAGTTGGATGCGTAAATCATACCTGCATGTTTGTTAGGGTTTGCAGCATTTACAGTGTCGCGGAAGAAGATGAATGGTGTACCAGTTTCAACAGCAGAGCGCATGATTTTTTTCATCATGTCTAGTGCTGGCACTTCGATGCCGTGTAAGTTCGAATCTTGTTCACATTCAAGGTAACGTTTTGTGAACTCTTTGTTATCGTCTGTGTCGTAGAAGTCCTCTAGAGCATAGCCTTTTACAGCCAAGATTTCATGAGGGTCAAAGAGGGTGAAGTTTTCACGGCCGATCATGCGTTCCATAAAGATGTTTGGAACAGAGATAGCAGGGAAGATATCATGTGCTTTACGACGGTCGTCACCATTGTTAGTACGAAGCTCTACGAATTCGTAGAAGTCTTTGTGCCAAATATCAAGTGTTACTGTGGCGCCGCCTTTGCGTTTACCCAATTGGTCTACTGCAACAGCTGTATCGTTGTACAAACGAATCCAAGGAATAACGCCACCAGAGGAGTTTTTGAAACCGCGGATATCGGAGTTCAATGCACGAACTTTACCAAGGTAGATACCAAGAGCACCACCGTGTTTAGATACGCGGGAGAACTTGCTGTTTACGTCGTAAATGGACCATAAGTTATCATCTACACCAGAGATAAAGCAAGAGGACAACTGATGGAATGGTGTACCTGCATTTGCCAATGTAGGTGTAGCTGTTGTCATTTTTAATTGGCTCATCAAGTCGTAGAACTTTTTAGCGTATTCTACTTTGTTTTTGCCTTCTACTAATGCCAAGTGCATGGCGATCGCCATGAAACGTTCTTGTGGCAATTCGTAGATTTCTTTGTTGAAGCCTTTTACCAAGTAACGGTCAGCCAATAATTTAAGACCTTCATAGTTGAAGAGATAGTCGCGCTTAGGTTTGATGTAATCGCCTAACTCTTGCAATTCATCAGGTGTATATTCTGTAACGAAGAAGTCAGCGTATTTTTTCTCTTCTACAAGCATATGTACAAGATTTGGGAAGTTGCCATAACCGAATGCTTTATAACGACGAGTGACGTTTCGTTTTTTCAACGGATAAAGGCTCGAAATGGCCATCCCGTTTCTTGATCATAATCTCCATTACTGTTCCCCTTACATTGTAAATCTATGTAAAATCATCTGTAGAGCTAGCGTAAATCAGATGTATTCTTTTAAACTAGTTCTAATCAGAAAAATAAGAAAACTACAATATATGGTAGTTTTCTTATTTATTAAATACATTATGTAATGATTATAGCGAAAAAAATCTATATATTCAATATTGACTTTTTTAAATTTATCAATGTGGTTAGATTAAATTTATCGATGTAGTTTGTGATTAATTTTATTATAGATAGATACTATATGATTTATAATAAATATAGTTTTACAATAGGAGGTTAGCTATGAAATCTATCGTTATATATTCGTCCCTTACGGGAAATACTAAACAAGTGGCAGAGACCATTGCCAGAGTATTGCCAGCGGACACACCATGTGTATCTATGTCGGAACTACCCTTAGATATGGCATCCTATGATCTGGTGTTTGCCGGATTTTGGGTTGATAAGGGGACAGCTAATAAGGAGGCCCGTGATGTACTAGGCACATTACATAACCCTCACATTGCTCTGTTTGCCACGGCTGGTGTTCCACCGCAAATGGCACATGCAAAGGAAAGTTTAATCAATGCAGCAAATTGTTTACCCGATGGCGTAGAGCCTGTAGGAACCTTTATCTGCCAAGGCAAGGTAGACCCTAAGGTCATTGAAATGATGTATAAGATGTTCCCGAAAGGGCATAGCCACGGTCAATCTGCTGATCGCGATGCACGTCATAAACAAGCTGCAGTACACCCAAATGAAGACGATTTTAAAGCGGCCCAAGATTTTGCCCAAGATATTCTAGCCAAGTTAGAGCGATGAATAAAAGCAGTACCCCTGTGGAGTACTGCTTTTGTCATATTATATATGATGTTGTAATTATTACTATATTGTATTATATGCTTAATTATAAAGTACATTAAATTTAAGTTTACGCGTATCGAATTGGTTTATGAAGTACGACGTAATCAATAGTTTATATCCATTGCCTTCTATAATGATAGGATCGACAGCTGCTTTGTCGACTGTAAGGAACTTATCATAAATATGATGCACCTCTGTTACTCCATTTGGTAGAGATACCTCTAAATCAAGGCCTTTGTTGAGGAACTTGAAGGAGATGGAGTCGAAGTTAGCAGATTCCACTTGGTATTCCTTAAGATCTTGTTCGTATACAATTAACTCGATGTTTTCAATGTATTTATCGTATCCTGCAATCGAAATAACCTTTGGTGCAGTTATAGCATCAAAATTAATATATTCAACTCGTTTGCCGTTTATTGGGTTGGTATCTGGCAGTTTTAAATCATCTACAGGGACATATGGTGTGCCGTAGTCTGTGAAGTTAGGATCAAAAGTGGATGCTATTGGTAGGCTTGCATGCCATTCTCCATCAACTTTAGTATAGGTCACAAATTCACGATACGTTGTATAGCCTATGAATGGTGTCAAGAGAACAGCACCTAAGGCAAGAGCCATAACGGTTGTGTGTACAGAAGGTTTTAAAACTTTCACTAGAGAGTATACATTGTGTACTAAGAAGATTAAATTGAATGCACTCACGTAAATCGTATTGAGCCAGAGAATTGGTTCATTAATCACACGTTTACCGATAAGAGCTAAGCACAGTGTAGTTAGCGTAATGAACAAGAAGCATAGGATTTGCTGTGTTCTGCTACTTTCACTAGATCGAAAGCTAGCCAAGTAGAATAGGTAGAAAATGGCTACATACGGATAATAGGTGTAGAAGAAACGCGTATCCTCTCGAAGCCCTAACAGGATCAAGACCAAATAGATATTAGCTAGAATGCCTGTAATAATGGACGCCTTAGGCAAGATGATGCCGAATACAACAGTAAAAAATGAGTTTGGTGCTGGAGGACCTGCGGGATCCTCTTTGTAAGAACATACCATAGATAGACAAATGAATAGATTAATGGATGCGAGTACCTTAAAAATGGTTTCTTCAAAGTTGAATGGTTGGTCCACGATGATGAAGAAGAACCATAAACTCATGATGATAACAATGTTATATAGCGTAGACGTAACAAGGGTGATGCCAATCCGTTTGATGCGGTTAATGATTTCACCGATGTAGTGTTCACCAGGCGATGTGAAATACAAGGCAATCATGGAGTATAGCCATAGGTATGATATATTTTCCGTAGCCAGTTCAATACCTCGCACATAGCCGTAGCTTTCGTGAATCATATAAAGGCCAACGCTGATTCCGATACTTACTAAGGTATATAAAATGGAAAACTTTCGAGCTCTTGTTATATAGCTTTGTAATATAACGATAAAGAAATACAGTGAGTATAGCTTAATGTCGATTTCGGCAAACCAATCTTGTTCAATATACAACGGTGTACATGAAAATATGGCAATTAATGCCAGTAATATAGGCGACTGCGTTGCTAGGTCTCGCAGCGAAGACCATACATGTTTAATAGCAAATTTCATAGATGTTCTCTCCCTCTATAAATATAAATCCTCCCCTCTTATTATTAGTATACCTGTTTTCTGGTGAAAGCCCTATGAGGTTTTACATGCTTGTAAATATCCTTTACAATAACACTAAGAACTAGTTTTCAAAGAAAAGAGGTTATCACATGGAATTCTCTTATTTTTTACCTGTAAACATTCAATTCGGTTGGAATAAAGTAGATAATGTTGCTGGTTTTGCTGCACCGTATGGCAAGAAAGCACTTATTGTAACTGGTCGTACTAGTGCTAAAAAATCTGGTTTATATGACCGCGTAGTAGCTAAGCTTGATGCGGCCCATATTGAACATGTTCTCTTTGATCAAGTGGATGCCAATCCATTGACTACGACTGCCTTAGACGGCGCTGCGTTAGCTAAATCTGAAAGCTGTGATATGGTTATTGCCATCGGCGGTGGATCCATTATGGATTGTGCAAAGGGCATTGCTTTTATGGCTGTGAATGACGGCGACATTAATGATTATATCTTTAACCGTAAAACGAGTGATAATGCGTTACCGCTTATTGTGATTCCAACCACTTGTGGCACAGGTTCTGAAGGAAATGGCTTTGGTGTCCTCACGAACCCTGAAACAGGGGATAAGAAATCTTTACGCTGTAATGCCATCGTGCCTAAGGTATCTATCGTGGACCCTGCTGTAATGGGGACTATGCCTCCTCATGTGTTGGCATCTGTTGGTTTCGATGCATTGTGCCATAACATCGAGGCGTACACATCTAAAACGGCGCAACCTTTCACCGATGCACTAGCTCATTATGCAGTAACATTACTAGCACAATATCTTGTACCTCTATATAAACATGTGAAAGCGATTGCGAATGGTCAAGAAGCTGTACTTAACAAAAAACAATTAACAAAAGCATGGGAGTCCGTTACATTGGCTAGCACTATTGGCGGTATGGTTATCAATACAGCAGGCGTCACACTTGGTCATGGTATGGAACACCCTGCTAGTGGCCTTAAAGATATTACCCATGGTGTTGGTCTTGCAGTTATTGAACCTGTTGTAGTGGAATACACATGGAGTGCTAACTCTGAAAAATTCAACTCATTGGCACGTATATTCAACCATGGTGATGGTTCTGAGCTGGGTGAAGCATTACGCCTTATGGTGCATGAATTAGACCTTACCACAAACCTTACAGAATTAGGATTTACGAAAAAGGATATTCCGTGGCTTGTCGATAATGTATACGTAGTGGCTACAGGAAATATTGCTAATACAGTGGCTGAAGTAAGTCGTAACGATATAGAAGTGCTATATAAGAAAATGTTGTAGTCATAGAAATATAGGGAGAGAGTTTTGGTTCGCATATTTTATGGCCTATTAACTGCATATATAATTATGCTATTTATTGTGGCAATGCTATTTAATATAGCACCTATAACATATATTGTATTTGGCGTAGCAATAGTATTACTTTTAGTACTACAATATGACTGGTATAAGAAACATGCTTTATCTGAAAAAACACATATTAAATTGATTTGCTGCGTATCTATTATATTTAATTTATGTTTAGCTGGACTTGTTGCGGATTGGCTTAAGTACGATACTCAAACGACTTTTGAACAAACCGATGGATTTGAGTTTAGTACTATGGACTGGCAACGAGGTTGGCCAAATGATGACGGGTTGCCGGAAGGTCTAAAGCGTCCTAAGAACCTTCCTGAAGGTATTTCAAAGGCCTCTGCATCTGGCGATAGCTTAGCGTGGGCAAATGCATATCCTACAAGATATACTGTATTAGAAGGAAATCCTACAGTTATTGCACAGTATGAGGAGATTGCTAAGGAACACACTGTGTATCAAGCGCAAATTGATGCGGATGGTGTATTGCGTGATTTAGACACTGGGGAGAAAAAGCGTTTTATATCTCATCCCAATAGCTATAACATTATAGAGAGCATCGAGGAAGAACCTCTAAACTTACCACAACGGAGTTTTATAGAGTGGTTACGTCAATCTAAGTAATGGAGGGAATCAAAGCTGTTTAGTATTAGATGGTGATAAAGCAACGATTTCAAGGTATGAGGAAACTGTTAAATCTAATGCTTGGTATTCGTTTATAAATGGCAGGGATAAAGATACTACAGTTGAAGTACTTAATTCGTTTACATATCCAAAAGATAAAAATGTATTGGTTAGTGACATAAAGAATTATTATGAGATTATCACTATTCAACGACAAAACTGGAAATTATTTCCCTGGTTAATTGATGGCAGCCAGAGTGTCGGTGATGATCCTAATGAAGATTTTTATTATAGTACTCGAGTATCAGCTGAGAAATACGTAGTATATGTTGTTTACCATAACTTTGATCATGACCAGCCAAGAGTGATTTACTTTATGTTTAATCCGGAACGAACGCGAATGATTACTGTAGATATAGATATGTATCATTAGAGTTGGGCAGAGTTTGTATATAAAATTTGGAACAAAGGGGCTGTTTTGTTACAGCCCCTTTGATGATTCTACAAGTATTAAAAGGTACAATACTAGTAGAGATTGAAGTTGATTGTAGTGGTTGTTATAAAGCTAAGGAGTTGTATTGTGAAAAGAATATATTCATACATTGCTGCACTGTTAATGCTAAGTCTTATGGCTTCACAAGTACATGCAAAAGAGCCGGTTACTCAAAGTGATATTTCTGGTAGTGCTAAAGAGAAGTGTGTTAGTAGTGAACAAACTAATGATAAGATTGAAGCTGATTTACAAAGACATTTGGAAAGAATGAAGTCAGAGGACATAGCTAAGGGGTATTTACGTGAAGAAAAAACGTATGCTGAAGAAGTTAGTTTAGTTCGGGGCAGATTGTATCATTCAACGGATAAGCTCATTCATGATGAGAAAAAGACTACTCTTTTATCGTATCCTGTGGGAAGGAAGGTTCCTTGTAAGAAGAGTTTAAAGGATATAGATTCATATACAGACACAATTACTCGTAAAGGCATGACATTCCGCATTCCTAAAGGTGCAGAGTTGAAGATGTTCTATATGTTAGATAACAATATTTTTATAGTGTATGAGATAGGAGATATTTGGTATTCTATTCAGATTATTCCTTTAGATGTAGATCATCCTGATAGTAAAGATATAGAAAATAAGGTGCTTGTAGATAAAGAGTATAATTTTTATCACACATTGCAAGTATATTGGCGTATGTGGGGAATCTTTGATGATTTACAAAATCCTACTTATTCAGCGGTATGGAATAATGGCTTGCCTGGAATGTTAGTGGATTCATACAATCCAGATAAGAAATCTAATTTACTATTTGCTGCATATGATGGACGGTATGCTGTATTTAATCAGCTTGTATATAATCCAAGTACGAGTCCTTTTACTCATGAGCAGTTAAGAAATACAATTGAATATTTTGATTCTAATAACAATCCAGAGTTTAAGGCTAAAAAGCATAGATTATTCCCTGATGAGAGGATAATTCGTATATATGAGTACTAGTAC
>PPYF01545939.1_pt1 | contig 11465 bp, 8 predicted proteins | sample 1559871 | NCBI WGS metagenome assembly PPYF01 (sample SAMN08240021, study PRJNA423297) | Human gut metagenome, whole genome shotgun sequencing project. | reverse complement strand
AGGTGCACCCGGGCATCGACCTCGGGCGCGGCAGCGTCAAGCACAAATATATCCGCCGCGGCAACGCCATGTACGATCGGGTCTGTAAAGAGCTCGACGTGCCGTTTTCCCGCGTGGGGCAGTATGTCTGCTTCCAGCACGGCTGGCTGCGCCCGGCCGTGTGGGGCTACTGCATGTGGCGCAGGTATCATGACGGCATCGCCGACACCGAGCTCATCTCCGGCAGGGAGCTGCTGCGCCGCGAGCCGAATTTCAACGAAAAGACCCGCTTTGCCATCTCGAATCCGGACTCCGGCTGCGTCTGCCCCTACGGGCTGACGATCGCCTATGCGGAAAACGCCGTGCAAAACGGCGCGCGCATCGCACTCAACACCGCCGTGCTGGGTATGGACGTCGCGGATGGCCACATCACCGCCGTGCACACCAACCGCGGCACGCTGCACCCCGCGCTCGTCATCAACGCGGCCGGCGTGTTTGCCGAGGACGTGGCGCGCATGGCCGACGACCGCTTTTTCTCCATCCACCCCCGCCGCGGCACGAACAGCATCCTCGACCGCAAGGCCGGTGCGTTCATGCACTCGATCGCGTCCGTGAAGGGCAACGACATGGTGTCCAAAACGCACTCGAAGGGCGGCGGCATCCTGCACACCGTGCACGACAACCTGCTCATCGGCCCCGACGCGGTGGAGACGTATGAAAAAGAGAACACGGCGACGCATCCCGAGAGCATCGCGCACGTGTTCGAAAAGCAGAAGATCACGATGCCCGCGCTGACCGAGCGCGACATCATCACCTATTTCACCGGCGTGCGCGCGCCCACGTTCGAGGAGGACTTCATCATCGAGCGCGGCCGCCGCACGCACAACCTCATCCACGTCGCGGGCATCCAGTCGCCCGGTCTGACGACGGCGCCCGCCGTCGCGGTGGACGTGGCGGACATGGCCGTGCGCATCCTCGCGCGCGAGCGCCCCGTGGCCATCAATCCGGACTTTGACCCCCACCGGCCTGGCATCCCCGTCCTGCGGGAGATGGACGACGCCACGCGCGCAGAATACATCGCGAAAAACCCCGACTACGGCGTCATCGTCTGCCGCTGCGAGGAGATCAGCCGCGGCGAGATCCTCGACGCGCTGCGCTCGAACGTGTGCGTGCCGACGGTCGACGGCGTGAAAAAGCGCGTGCGGCCCGGCATGGGCCGCTGCCAGGGCGGGTTCTGCTCGCCGCAGGTGGTGCGCATCATCGCGGAGTATCTCGGCGTGCCGCTGAGCGCAGTGCGCAAGTCCTCGGCCGACGCGCCCATCACGTTCGGCCCGACGAAATCCGGGGAGGTGCAGGCATGATGTATGACGTCATCGTCATCGGCGGCGGCCCCGGCGGGCTTGCGGCCGCCATCTCCGCGCACGAAAACGGTGCGCACGTGCTGCTCATCGAGCGCGAGGCGCGTCTGGGCGGTATGCTCAAGCAGTGCATTCACGACGGCTTCGGCCTCGCCCGCTTCGGCGAGCGGCTGGCAGGGCCGGAATATGTGGAGCGCTTCATCGACCGGCTCGAGGAGCTGGGCATCGAGGCGCACACGCAGACCTTCGTCACGCGCGTGGAGAAAACGCCCGGCGGCTTTGCGGTCATCACCGTCAGCCGCGGCGGCGTCGCGCGCTACGACACCCGCACGCTCGTGCTGGCTACCGGCTGCCGCGAGCGCACGGCAAAGCAGGTCTTTATCCACGGCACGCGCCCGGCGGGCGTGTTCACGGCCGGCACCGCGCAGCACTTTACGAACCTGCTCGGCGAGCTGCCGACCCGGCGCTGCGTCATCCTCGGCAGCGGCGACATCGGGCTCATCATGGCCCGCCGCCTGACGCTCGAGGGCGCAGAGGTCCTCGGCGTGTACGAGGCCAAGCCCACCCCCTCCGGCCTGACGCGCAACATCCACCAGTGCCTGCATGACTACAACATCCCGCTGCACCTGAGCCAGACGGTCACGCGCGTGTTCGGCGCCGACCGGCTCACGGGTGTGGAGGTCGCGGAGGTCGATGAGACCATGCGCCCCATCCCCGGCACGGAGCAGCGCATCGACTGCGACGCGCTGATCGTGTCCGTCGGCCTCATCCCGGAAAACGAGCTGGCGGAGTCGCTCGGCGTCCCGCTCGACGGGCACACCCGCGGCCCCGTGTGCGACGGGCAGCTCATGACGGAGGTGCCCGGCATCTTCTCGTGCGGCAACGCGCTGCACGTCAACGATCTCGTGGACTACGTGTCCGCCTCCGGCGAGCTTGCCGGGAAAAGCGCGGCGCACTTTGCCGCGCACACGCGCGACGAGGTCGCGCTCACGATCTCGGACGATTTCGGCTATCTCGTCCCCCAGCGGCTCGACCGCACGGAGGATAACAGCGGCGTCACGCTGTATTTCCGCAGCGCGGCGGTGCTCGGCCCCTGCCGCGTAGTGCTGACCATGGACGGCAAGGAAGTCTGGTCGCGGCGCTATCCCTTCCTGCGCCCGCCCGAGATGCAGCAGCTCACGCTGGACTTTGACAAGCTCGGCATCGCCCACGCGCGCGATGTCCACTTTGCGATCGAGGTGGCAGAGGCATGAAAGAACTCACCTGTATCGGCTGCCCGCGCGGCTGCACCTTGAAAATCGAACGCGACGGCGACGGCTGGTCCGTCACCGGCAACACCTGCCCCCGCGGCCGGGAGTTTGCCATCTCGGAGATGACCGCGCCCAAGCGCACCATCTGCTCGACCGTGCGCACGGCCTTCCCGGACGCGCCGGTGCTGCCGGTGCGCGTGTCGGCCGATATTCCGAAAGACCGCATCTTCGACGTCATGGACGCGCTCAAGACCGTCACCGTATCAGAGCGCATCGGCCGCGGCGACGTCGTGATCCCGGACGTGCTCGGCCTCGGCGTGGACGTCATTGCCACGAGCAGCCTCCTCAAGCACAGACCCGAATGAATCTTTTGTATAGAGAGCAAAAATAAATCTTAGGAGGGAATCATCTTGAGCAAACCGCTGGTGCTGACCTGCGACATCGGCACACAGAGCGCACGCGCCCTGCTCGTGGACCCGGACGGCCGGATCGTGGACGTCGTGCAGAGCAAGTATGCCGAGCCCTACTTCTCGAAAGAGCCCGGCTGGGCCGAGCAGAAGCCGAACTTCTACTTCGACCGCCTGTGCGAATGCTGCCGCGAGCTGTGCGCGCGCAGCAACGCCCTGCTGCCGGACGTGATCGCCATGACCATCACCGTCATCCGTGACACGGTCGTGTGTCTGGACGCGAACAATGAGCCCCTGCGCGACATCATTCTCTGGCTGGACAAGCGCACCGTCGACCCCAACGGCGCCATGCCCGCCAAGAACATGATGCTCTTCAAGGTCGCCGGCATGGAGCCGACGGCGAAGGTGGTCTACGCCGCCTCCGTCGGCAACTGGATCATGCGCCACGAGCCGGAGATCTGGGCCAGGACCGCCAAATACGTCATGCTGCCCACGTACCTGAACTACAAGCTCACGGGCAACCTCATCGACTCGGCCTCGAACCAGATCGGCCACATCCCGTTCGACTACAAAAACCGCCGCTGGATGAAGCCCGGCAGCCTCACGCGCTGCTTCTGCGACGTGCCGAACGAAAAGCTGTGCGACCTCGTGCCCTCCGGCACGGTCATCGGCACGATCACGGACGAGGTCTGCGCCCTGACCGGCATCCCCGCCGGCCTGCCGCTGATCTCGACCGGCTCGGACAAGGGCTGCGAGACGCTCGGCCTTGCCGTGGTCGACTCCGACAAGGCGTCGATCTCGCTGGGCACGACGGCCACCATCCAGTTCAGCACGACCGAGTACGTCGAGCCGCAGCAGTTCCTGCCGGCCTACCCCGGCGTGCTCAACGACCACTACAATCCCGAGATCGAGATCTACCGCGGTCTGTGGCTGCTGTCGTGGTTCGTGAAGGAATTCGGCACGGCCGACGCCATCGACGCCAAAGAAAAGGGCGTGGCGCCCGAGGCCCTGCTCGACCAGCGCATCCGCGACCTGCCCGCCGGCAGCGACGGCCTGCTCCTGCAGCCGTACTGGACGGCCGGCATCCTGCACCCGGACTCGCTCGGCGCGGTCATCGGCTTTTCGGACTACCACACGCGCTACCACTTCTACCGCGCCATCATCGAGGGCCTGTGCCTGGAGCTGTACATGGCGCTGCGCATCATGGAGGACCGCTCGGGCCTGACCATTCACGAGATCCGCATCGGCGGCGGCGGCGCGAAGAGCGACGTGGTCTGCCAGATCGCGGCGGACGTGTTCGGCCTGCCGGTCGTGCGCTCGCAGACGCACGAGGCATGCTCCATCGGCTCGTCCATGGTCGCGTTCGTGGCCAAGGGCGTGTTCGCCGACTTTGACGCGGCGGCCAAAGCCATGGTCCACGTCAAGGACACGTTCCAGCCCAACGAGCGGAATCACGAGGTATATAACGACATTTACGAGCAGGCCTACCGCAAGATCTATCCGCGCCTGCGCCCGATCTATCAGAAACTCATCCAAGTCAAGAGGAGGATTGCACAATGAGCAACAAACCGTACAAAGGATTCGAGCCGAAGTGGGTGCTCACCCCCGCGCCGGCGGACAGCTACCGCTCCATTTTCCGCTGGGGCGATCCGAACTTCTTCAAATATCCGAAAGAGTCTCTGTACACGCTCATGAAAGAGACGTTCCAAATGACGGACGACGATTTCAAGGCGTATTCCGACGACATCGGCTTTGACCCCGTCGACCTCTCCGACCACCCGGTGCAGCTCGCGCCCGAGCACATCGAGGCGCTCAAAAAGATCGTCGGCGAGCAGAATGTCTCCACCACGGACTATGACCGCCTGAGCGTGGCCTACGGCTTCACGGCCTACGATATCCTGCGTCTGCGCCACAAGCGCGTTGACAGCGTACCCGACGTTGTGCTCTACCCCGAGACGACCGGGCAGGTCGAGCAGATCGTGGCCTACTCCACCGAGCACCACATCCCGCTGTACGTCTACGGCGGCGGCAGCAGCGTCACCCGCGGCGTCGAGCCGGTCAAGGGCGGCATCTCGCTGGATATGCGCCGCAACTTCAACAAGGTCATCAGCTTCAACGAGATCGACCAGACCATCACCGTGCAGGCCGGCATGTCCGGCCCCGATCTGGAAAAGACGCTCCAGAGCGCGCCGGAGCTCTTCGGCGCCAAGCGGCAGTACACCTGCGGCCACTTCCCGCAGTCGTTCGAGTATTCGAGCGTCGGCGGCTGGACGGTCACGCGCGGCGCGGGCCAGAACAGCACGTATTACGGCACCATCGCCGATATCGTCCTCAGCCAGAAGTACGCCACGCCCATCGGTACCATCCAGACCAGCCACTACTCCCGCGAGGCCACCGGCCCGAACCTGAACCAGATCATGATGGGCTCCGAGGGCACGTTCGGCGTGCTGACGGAGGTCACGCTGCGCATCTTCCGCTGGATGCCGCAGAACCGCAAGCGCTTCTCTTACATCTTCAAGACGTGGGACGCGGCCATGAAGGCCGCCCGCGAGATGATGCAGTGCGAGTGCGGCTACTCGTCCGTGTTCCGTCTGTCCGACCCGGAGGAGACCAACCTCATGCTCAAGCTCTACAACGTCGATGAGACGCCGCTGCAGCCGCTGCTCGACAAGTTCGGCTACAAGGACATGGAGCGCTGCCTCTTCCTCGGCTTTACCGACGGCGAGAAGGGCTACAGCCGCAACGTCGCGCGCAACATCGCGAAAATTGCGCTCAAACACGGCGGCATGCCGCTGACCGGCTACGTCACCCGCAGCTGGGAGAAGGGCCGCTTCAACGACCCCTACCTGCGCGACACGCTCATGGACTTCGGCATTACGACCGACACGCTCGAGTGCACGGTCAACTGGTCGAACATGGAGCAGGTGCACGCCGACGTGCGCAAGATCTGCCACGCGCTGCCGAACACCGTCGTCACGACGCACATGTCGCACTGCTATCCGCAGGGCGCGAACCTGTATTTCATCTTCCTCACCCGCATGCAGGATGAGGACGCCTTCAAGGCCTACCACACCACGATCCTCGACGCGATCCAGCGCTCCGGCGCAGCTGTGAGCCACCACCACGGCATCGGCAAGATGTTCGCGCCCTGGCTCGAGGGCTACATCGGCGAGAAGGAATACGGCGTGTTCCGCGTGCTCAAGGACTACTTTGACCCCGACTACAACATGAATCCGGGCGGCACGATCGGCCTGGATCTCAAGCCGGAGGAGAAGAAGTTCCTGCGCGAGTACACCGACTATCTCGAGCAGCCGAAGTTCGACTGAGTTTTTGTCATCACCCGGCAGCGGTTTGGATGCCCGCCGCCGGATCATCCGGCCGAGCGCCGGTGCTGCTGCGTACATCGCTTGTGCAGCAGGGGGGGAGAACCGGGGCGGCCCAACGCCCCAAAAGGATGGAGCAGCCCGGCAGGAACCTGCCGGGCTGCTTTTTTGCCTATGTAGAAGGGGAAGGTGACGCGAAGTCGTAAGGCAATGCCTTCTCCTCGAGGGGAAGGTGCCGAACATCGTGAGGCGGATGAGGCGGAAAGGTCGTGGGTTTCTCCAGTGGCACCGGAAATGCGCCGCGCATCCAACGCCCACCTCATCCGTCGCGGCGGAACGTGCCTTCGGCGTACGCATACACCGCGCAGCCGAGCGCGTCCGCGTCGGCCGCGTCGTGCGTGGCGAGCACGAGGGTCTTGTCTTTCGCCGCGTCCGCGATCAGCGCGGTGACGCGCGCGCGCAGCGCCGCGTCCAGAGCGCGAAACGGCTCGTCGAGCAGCAGCACCGGCGCGTCATACGCAAGTGCCCGCGCGATGGCCACGCGCTGCTGCATGCCGCCGGAGAGCGCCGCGGGGTACTGATCGCGCGCATCCGCCAGCTCCAGCCGCTCCAGCCATATCAGCGCCTGCGGCATGGTCTGCGCCCGGTCGGAGAGCACGGCGTTGACGTTTTCCGCCGCCGTGCGCCATGGCAGCAGCCGCGGCTCCTGAAAGACGCAGGCCATGCGCCCGGGCTCCACGCGCACGGTGCCGGAGTCCGGAGCCTGCAGCCCGGCGAGTACGCGCAGCAGCGTCGTCTTGCCGCAGCCGGACGGGCCCATGAGCGCGATGTGCCCGCCGTCGGGCACGGTGAGGCAGACATCCCGCAGGACGGTGCGGCCGTCATACGTCACGGTGAGGTCACGCGCCTCGATCATGTGCCGCCGCCTCCTTTCCCGCGCGGGGTGAGCGCGCGCAGCACCAGCCGCTCCAGCCCGACGCTGAGCAGGATGACGGCCAGCGTCCAGGCGAAGAGGTCGGTGGTCTGCAGGTAGAGTTTCGATTCATAGATCATGCGGCCGATGGCGCTGCGCGGCACGGTGAGCACCTCGGCGGCGATGCCGGCCTTCCATCCGAAGCCGAGGCCGGAGCGCAGCGCGGCCAGAAAGTGCGGCCGCACGCTCGGCACATAGACCCGCCGCAGGACGCGCCCGCGCGGCCAGCCATACACCCGCGCGAGCTCGAGCAGCGCGGGATCGGCCGAGCGGATGCCGGTGCAGACATTGCTCCATACGACGGGCAGCACCATGAGCAGCGCGATGAATACCGGCAGCCAGTCGCGCGCGATCCAGATGAGCGCGAGCACCACAAACGACGCCACCGGCGTGGACTTGACGACCGTCATGAGCGGGCACAGCAGCGCGTCGGCGGTTTTCGACGCCGTGCAGGCGACGGCCAGCGCCACGCCGAGCACGACCGCCCCCGCCACGCCGAGCAGCACGCGGCCGATGGATACAGCCGTGATGCGCCAGAACGCCCCGGTCGCGGCGAGCTCGCAGAGCCGGCGCACGACGACCCACGGCGCGGGCAGCAGCAGCTCCCGGTGCACGAGCAGCGCGAGCGCCGTCCACACCGCGAGCCAGAATGCAAGCGTCAGCGCGCCGCGGGCGAAACGCTTCATTTCAGGATGCAGTAGAAGTCATCCTCCGGCACGCTGCCGCCGATGCTCTGCGGGGCGACGGTGCTCAGCGCCGTGAGAAACTCCGTCAGCGGCGCCTGCATGTCCGCGCCGGACACGAAGCAGACGTTGCAGTTCGGGATGGCCTTGGCGGCCACGGCGGCCTTGGCGAAGATGCCGGCATCCTGGATCATCTGGCCGGCCTGCTCGGGTTCGGCCATCAGGTACTCGATGGACGCCTGATACTCGCCCAGGAAGGCCTTGACCTCGTTCGGGTGAGCGTCTGCAAACGCCTTGCGCACGACGACGCAGCCCTGCACGAGGCTGCCGGCCGGGGCGACCTTGTCCCACTCGGCGGTTAGGTCGAGCGCGGCGGTGAGGTCCGGGTTGGCCGCGCGGGCGATGGTGACCATCGGCTCCGGCAGCACGGCGATGTGTACCTCGCCGGAGGCGAGCGCCGTGTTGAGCTCGGCCGGCTGGGCATAGGTGTTGTCGATGGTGATGTCCGTGCCGACGGTCAGACCATTTTTCTCGCACAGGTACTGGAAGATGAACGTCGGGTTCTGCACGGGGACATAGACGTTCTTGCCGCGTAGGTCGGCAAAGGACGTGATGCTCTCCGTGCCGTCGGTCACGACATACAGCACGCCGCGCGTGTTGAGCGCGAGCACCTGCACGGCGCCGTCGGTCTTGTTGTAGAGCGCGGCGGCGGCGTTCGTCGGCAGGGCGGCGATGTCGGCCGTGCCGTTGACGAGCGCGGCGGTGGCGTTGCTCGGGTCGGTCTCGACGGTAAAGCTGTAGTTGAGCGCGGCATTGCCGGCCTTGCTGTCGGCCATGAGCTTGGCCATGCCGAAGCCGGTCGTGCCGTTGAGCGAGACGACGTTGACGGTCAGGTCCTTGTCGACGGCGGCGGTGTCGTCCTTCTGACCGCAGGCGGCGAGGGCGAGCACCATCAGGACGGCCAGCAGCAGAGCCGTGCATTTGCGCAGATGTTTCATAGCAGATCTCTCCTTTTCATGATTGCCGGCCGCACGAAGAGACAAAAAATGCCATGCCCGGAAGGCATGGCGGTGCAGCAGTGCATGCACGCAGCCTTCCACCTCATGGGCGATTCGGTGTCAGATTCGGTGCGGGATCGGCGGCGGCCGGGCCGGAAGCACAGCTTGCGGCGCGGGCGCATAGTTTGCTACAATTATGCCATGGGAACGCAGACGTGTCAAGCATTTGCGGCGGTTTTTCCCAAAGATGCACAGTGGTTGAAAAGTGGAACATATTGTGAAAAATTCTCGCAGCTTGTCGTTATCAAAACGACGGGTCTGGGCATTGAAAAATTTTCATAGATATTGTATGATAGGGAGCAGGGAATCCTGCATCCGGCCGGAATAGGAGCCGGCCAGTGCAAATTTGTTGGAAAGGGAATCGAAATTATGGAACAAATCGATTACAAGTTCATCGACCAGGTCCTCGCAGATCACGCCTGTGACGCCTCGCAGATCATTGCGATCATGCAGGACGTGCAGGGGAAATACCGTTATCTGCCAAAAGACGCGCTGCGCTACATCGCAGACAAGGTGGGCATCAGCGAGTCGAAGATCTACGGCGTGGCGACGTTCTATGAGAACTTCTCGCTCGATGTGAAGGGTAAGTACGTGCTCAAGGTCTGCCGCGGCACGGCGTGCCACGTGCGCAAGTCCGGCAACGTCCTGCAGGCCATCTATGACGCCACCGGTCTGAGCGAGAGCAAGCCGACCTCGGACGACGGTCTGTTCACCATCGAGATCGTGTCGTGCCTCGGCGCGTGCGGTCTGAGCCCGGTCGTCATGGTCAACGACACGGTGCACCCGGCCATGACCCCCGACAAGGCCGTGGATCTCATCGAGGAGCTGCGTGCAAAGGAGGGTGCGTAATGCGTCAGAGAATCGAATCCTTGGAGCAGTTCCGCGCCCTGCAGGCCGACTACATGGCCGCGCGCGACGCGGAAAAGCGCAAGATCCTTGTCTGCTGCGGCACGGGCTGTGTCGCCGGCGGCAACCTGAACGTGTATCATGAGCTCAAAAAGCGCATGGACGAGCTCGGCATCCCGTGCGAGGTGTCCCTGACCGAGCACCATGCCGACGCCATCGGCCTGAAAAAGTCCGGCTGCCACGGCTTTTGCGAGATGGGCCCGCTGGTCCGCATCGAGCCGGAGGGCTGGCTGTACACGAAGTGCCAGGTCAGCGACGTGGAGGAGATCATCCAGAAGACCATCCTCGGCGGCGAGTTCATCGAGCGCCTGGGCTATCACCAGAACGGCGAGCTGTATGAGCGCCAGGAAGACATCCCGTTTTACAAAAAGCAGACCCGCCGCGTGCTCGAGCACTGCGGCCATATCGATGCGGAATCCATCGAAGAGTACCTGTCCATCGGCGGCTACGGCGCGCTGGCCAAGGCCCTGTTCGAGATGCAGCCGGACGAGATCGTCCAGGCCGTGAGCGATTCCGGTCTGCGCGGCCGCGGCGGCGCCGGCTTCCCGACCGGGAAGAAATGGGCCCAGGTTGCGGCACACACCGAAGAGCCCGTCAAGTACATCGTCTGCAACGGCGACGAGGGCGACCCCGGCGCCTTCATGGACCGCTCCTGCATGGAGGGCGATCCGCACAAGGTCATCGAGGGCATGATCGTCGCGGGCGTGGCCACCGGCTCCACCGAGGGCTACATCTATGTCCGCGCCGAGTACCCCATGGCCGTGCACCGGCTCACCGTCGCCATCGAGCAGGCCAAGGAGCTGGGCCTGCTGGGAGACAACATCCTCGGCAGCGGCTTCAACTTCCACATGCACATCAACTGCGGCGCAGGCGCGTTCGTCTGCGGCGAGGGCTCGGCCATGACCGCGTCCATCGAGGGCAACCGCGGTATGCCGCGCACGAAGCCCCCGCGCTCCGTCGACAAGGGCCTGTATGGCAAGCCCACCTGCCTGAACAATGTTGAGACGTTTGCCAACGTCCCCGACATTATCAAAAAGGGCGCCGACTGGTTCAAGTCCGTCGGCACCGAGGGCAGCTCCGGCACGAAGGCCTTCGCCCTGACCGGCAACGTCGTCAACACCGGCCTGATCGAGGTGCCCATGGGCACGACGATGCGCGAGGTCGTGTATGACATCGGCGGCGGCATCAAAAACGGTAAGGCGTTCAAGGCCGTGCAGATCGGCGGCCCGTCCGGCGGCTGCCTGACCGAGGCGCACATGGACCTGCCCATGGACTTTGACTCGCTCAAAAAGGCCGGCGCCATCATCGGCTCCGGCGGCCTCGTCGTCATGGACGAGGACACGTGCATGGTGTCCATCGCGCAGTTTTTCATGAACTTCATCTGCAACGAGTCGTGCGGCAAGTGCACCCCGTGCCGCGAGGGCACGACCCGTATGCTCGACATTCTCACCCGGATCACCAAGGGCAACGGGAAGCCCGGTGACATTGAGGAGCTGCGCTCCCTCGCCAAGATGATCCAGAACTCCTC
>PPYF01654619.1_pt1 | contig 11467 bp, 10 predicted proteins | sample 1559871 | NCBI WGS metagenome assembly PPYF01 (sample SAMN08240021, study PRJNA423297) | Human gut metagenome, whole genome shotgun sequencing project. | reverse complement strand
CGTTTAGAAACTAATAATTTTATGACCTATAAAATTCCTACACGTCAAGATATTGGTGAATTACATACAGCCTTTGTTGAATCATATGAGGAAAGTGGTGCATATGGTGTTAAATCCATCGGTGAAATTGTTATTAATACAGCTTGTCCCGCAATACAACATGCTGTAAAAAATGCAGTTGGTGCGGATATTCGTACATTACCTATGACACCAGAGAAGGTATTTATGGGGATGGACGAGAAATATAAAGTATAACCATTTCTACATTCCTAAAGGGGGCCTCGTGCTATGACATCACAAACGCAGTACTGGAATCGTCTTATCCAACCTGGCATTGTCGCATTGGTTGGGGCTGGCGGCAAAACAACGGTCTTATCTAAGCTAGTCGAGTATGGTCGGTTGCAAGGACAACCTATCGTAGTGACGACTACAACACAGTTGTATGAATCACAAGTGGCTCAATATGAACCTATTTATACAAAGGATATCAACGATGTTGATGAATATTGTACAAAACGTATTCAACAAGGTTATTGTGGTGCCTGGTTTAATGGTATTACACGAACTAAGGTTGATGCTGTAGATTGTGAAAGCATAGATGGCCTTAGTGCGTTACATCCAAACTGGCAAATCGTTGTTGAAGCGGATGGAGCCAAAGAGAAATGGCTTAAGGCACCAAAACATACGGAACCTGTTATCCCAAGTCAAACAAAGACGACTATAGGGGTGGTGAACCTTCAAATGTTGGGCGCATCCCTTGATGAAGATCATGTACATAATTTAGAATTAGTTCAATCCATTGTACATCGCGAAGAAGGTGCCATTGTAACACCTCATATGCTTGCTCAAATCGTGCTTCATAAACAAGGGCTATTCCAATATAGTAAGGGCAAGAAAATCTTGTTCTGCACGGGTTATGACACGGTACAACATCGTATTATTGATGATTTCATAAGTCATGTGGTAGATAGTGATATTACGTCCATTGTGTTGGCTGATGGGTATAAGGCTAGTTGTGAAATTCGTCGTATTATTCAATGTCGCTAGGTAGCAAAATGGAATATAAGACAGGTGAAAGCGCTCCCTTAGGGGGCGCCCTTTCACGAGAAACACCTTGCATTGGCATTGTCCTGTTAGCAGCAGGTCAGTCTCGACGAATGGGAACAAATAAGCAATTACTTCCGTGGCGCGGAAAGACGATTCTTGATGCTGTATGTCATGCATTACAAATTGGATGGAAACGAACTAATCCTTCATGGAATTTAAAAATCTACCCAATGGTTGCCGTTACAGGTGGGGACCATGATATTGACCATATTACTAGCAGGTATGGATTTTCCATTATTCATAACGAATGTTCTGATTTAGGTCAAGGTACATCCATCGCATTAGGCGTGAAATACTTGATGAATGAATTTGGCACACGCGCTTTAGATGGTATTATTTGCTCTGTGTCTGATCAACCGTTACTGAATCCAATGGTTGTTGAACAACTCATTACTAGCTTTCAACAGCATAGGGATGAAACAAATAGAACAATCGTAGTACCTAAATATGGAATAACTCAACACCCTGGCAATCCAGTTTTATTTGGTGCCCATTGGTTTGAGGACTTGCAACACATCGAGGGTGACCAAGGTGGACGAACGATTATTCGTGGTGTGGGGCATAATTTTGTAGAATATGTAAGTATTATTCCTGAATGGGGATTTGATATAGATACGCCAGAGGATTATAACGATTTGCAACATCGTGAAAGTGAGGGTGTATGAAGCCTTTAATACTTGTGCGCGGAGGCGGCGATATCGCTTCTGGTGCAATTTATAGATTGAGACGTGCAGGGTACCCTGTAGTAGTTAATGAAATTGCTATACCTACTATGATTCGTAGAGAGGTGAGTTATGGTAATGCTGTTCATTGCGGTGAAATGATTCTTGAACGGTTGGTTGCACGTCATGTGTGTATCGGTGAAATTCAGGATACGTTATCACAAGGTGTGATTCCTGTTGTAACATCGTCCTATGAAGAGCTATTAGATCAACTGCATCCGGATGTTGTTGTAGATGCCATTTTGGCTAAAAAAAATGTAGGAACTACTAGACTCGATGCACCCTTTGTTATTGGTGTAGGTCCTGGATTTAGCGCTGGTCGCGATGTGAATGTAGTCATCGAAACTATGCGTGGCCATAATTTAGGACGCTGTATCTATGATGGTGAAGCGCAACCGAATACGGGTATTCCTGGCAATGTGGGTGGTTATACCCATGAACGGGTGATTCATTCGCCAAAGGCAGGGGTATTTACAGCTAAACGTCATATTGGTGACGAGGTGCAAGCTAACGAAGTGATTGGTTATGTCGATGAAGAACCGGTGCGGGCTAAGATTACCGGTACATTACGGGGTATTTTGAAAACGGGACTTATCGTATCTGACCATTTTAAATTGGCTGATGTGGATGCTCGTTGTGAGGAATCGCATTGTTATAGTATTTCTGACAAATCCCTTGCTGTTGGCGGCGGTGTCTTAGAGGCTGTTACAGCATGGGACTATGAAAGGAATAAAGATGGAAAGCATTTATGATATTATGAAAGACCGATTACAGGTGACGGAGCCAACATTTTTGGTGACCATCCTATCGGGGCCTCGTCAAGGGGATAGAACTATCTATAATCAGGATGGGGATATATTATATGGTGACGCTATAGAAGGCTTTACACTAAATAGAGTCAAGCCGAATGCTTTATGTGTATTTGGTAGCACTGAATGTTTTGTTGAACCTGTTGAAAAGGATCCATCTGTACTTGTCCTTGGGGCAGGCCATGTAAGCCGTGCCATTACGGATTTATTATTATTTATCGGATGTCGTGCTACTGTTGTTGATGATCGACCTGAATATGTGGTGCCTGAATTCTTTGATGAGCGTGTAATAAGAAAATGTTTGCCTTTGGATGATTTTAGAGACAAGTTACCTCTTGATGAATATAATGGATTTATTATCGTTACGAGAGCCCATGAATTCGATAACACATGCCTTGAACAATTGAGAGATCAACTGCCTACTTATATGGGTGTTATGGGTAGTCAACAACGCATTCATTATGCATTAGAAAATTTGAAAGCCAAAGGTTGGACGCAAGAGGAACTCGATATGATCTATGCTCCTATTGGTCTAGATTTAGGTGCTCAAACACCAGAGGAAATTGCTTTATCTATCGTCAGTGAGTATCTTGCTGTTGTACGAGGTAAACAAGGTCAGTTTTTACGCAGAAAGAGAGTTGTAAGTCATGAATCGTGAGTTTGTAGAATATTTGAGTCAACGCACAGATGAAACACTAGCAGTGGCAACAATTCTTCATACGGCTGGTTCTACGCCTCGTAAAGCAGGTACCTCGATGGTTGTATTCCCTGATGGATCTATTTTTGGTACTATTGGCGGTGGCCGCGCAGAAAATGAAATACGCCTCAGTGCTATTGATTCCATGAAGAAGAAGGAGCAGCATCGACGTATCGAAGTAAAATTAAATGATGATGTAGCCGTAAAAGAAGGCATGGTCTGTGGCGGTTGCATGGATGTGTGGATTAAAACGCAAAATGTATAGCCCTGTTTTAAATTTACAGTGCTCATAAAATGCGATAAAATATAAGGTACAGCTAATGTAATGGCTGTACCTTATTATTTTGTATAAGGAGTTGCACATATGCATTTTGAAGCCCTCATACATACCTTTAGAATCCTTGATCTCATCGATATCTTGACGGTTGCTATCGGTATTTACTATATGTATAAACTCTTAAAGGATACACGTGCTGTAGCCTTGCTAAAAGGGTTATTATTTTTGGCTATTTTGAATGTTTTAAGCCATGTAATGAATCTGTATGTTATTAACTGGATTCTCCAACAAGGGATGACCGTTATCCTCTTTGCGTTACCTGTCGTGTTCCAACCGGAATTACGTCGTGCCCTAGAGCAACTTGGGCGTGGCCGTATTTTTAGTAAAGCACAGAATGTAAACGAAGAAGAAATGGACATGGCTATCAATGAAGTGATGGCGGCGGCTCGCGTTATGTCTCGTGAACATACAGGGGCCCTCATCGTATTTGAACGCGAGGTAGGCTTAAACGACTTTATTGATACAGGCATTATCGTAGATGCTGTACTCAGTCGGGAATTGATTAAAAATATTTTCGTTCCTAGTACACCTCTTCATGATGGGGCTATGATTATCCGTAATGGCCGCATTCAGGCTGCAGGTTGTCTATTGCCTCTTACCGAGGACCGTACATTGAGTACCGAACTTGGTACACGTCATCGCGCGGCTATTGGTCTGTCTGAACAAACAGATGCAGTTGTCGTTGTTGTCAGCGAAGAAACGGGTGTCATTTCTTATACCTATGGCGGACATATTTATCGTCACTTACCAGAAGATCAAATTAAAGAGGCCCTTCGTACATTTATGGAAAGACCTCGTCAAAATATTACGAGCATGTGGAAATGGGGTGGCAAGAAATGATGATTCATTTGAAACGCAACTGGCCTGCAAAAATACTTTCATTATTGGCAGCCATCGTCATGTGGTTTTTTATTATGCGCGACCAAAATCCTGTGATGGAGGTTTCCTATACGGTGCCTGTACAGGTGCAAAATTTGGCAGCTAATTACATCATAGAGGATGCACCTCAATATGTACGCGTTACGCTTAGTGGGCCACGCGATACGATTATTAACTTAAAGTCTGAAAACCTTAAGGCTTATATAGATGCGTCAGGGGTTTCGACGGGACAAAATAATGTAACCATCCATTTCAATCCACCATCGGGGATGAGCATAGTTGAGATTAAACCTGATACAGTAACGATTAATGTTGATGAATATGCATCAAAGAAATTACCTGTTGAAATTGTGCCAATTGGACAAATTCCGGATAATGTAGCATTAAAATCGGTTACAGTCATTCCGAAGGAAGTTACCGTATCCGGTCGTAAACAACAAGTAATGGCTGCCACACGGGTTGTCATGAAGGTTAATGTGGCTGGTCAAACTAAAAACTTTAGTGCTGTTGCTGATTTGGAAGCTTGGGATAATGCGGGCAATGTGCTCGATGTAAATATTAGCCCAACACAAGGTCAAGCACAGTATGAATTAAATTTACTTAGAAAAGATAAAGCCGTACCTATTTCGGCAATAACCGTAGGTCAAGTAGCGGATGGTTATGAAGTCAAAGGTATTACGATTAAGCCTGTACAAGTAACAATTACAGGCCGTGAAGAAATGGTGGATTCTGTTTCGGATCTTAAAACGGAATCTATTGATATAAGTAATGCTACGGCACCTATTGATGGTACCTATAATATAGTAATTCCTGATGGCCTTACTAGTAAGATGACTACGGTTCATGTAACAGTGGATATACAAAGAAAAGCATAGATATGATAAGAATAATAAATCTTCGCGTAGCCGTTACCGTAAAGGCTACGATTGAGGAAATAGTAGAAAAGAAATACCCTCAACTAAAGGGATTTTGGAAAACGGGATCCTTTAAACCGGAATCAAATGTTCAATTCGGTGAAGGTGGGGCCGGTACATTTTCTGATGGTAAATTGACTACGCGCGTCACACATCCGCGGTTGCATGAAATTTCACAATACTTTGTAGAATTTGGGGCACCGGAAGAAATCCTATACAAGCATAAACCTCACGTAGGAACAGATAAATTACGCCATATGGTAAAAGCCATGCGTGAGCGCATTATCGAGTGGGGCGGCGAAGTCCGCTTTGGTGCTAAGGTAACCGATGTATTCGTTGACCAGGACCGTGTGGTCGGTATCGAGGTGAATGGTGCGGAACGTATTGATACGACTTTAGTTTTATCTGGTGTAGGTCATAGCGCGCGAGATACGTATGAAATGTTATTTAAACGCGGTGTCGATATGGTGGCTAAACCATTTGCTATTGGTGTTCGCATTGAGCATCCTCAAGATGTCATCGATCAATCTCAGTACGGTGTGGATCCAAAGAGCCTAGGTTTAGGGGCTGCTGAGTATTCCTTGGTATATCATGATAAAGAATCGGGACGTACGGCCTATAGCTTCTGTATGTGTCCTGGTGGGCAAGTGGTCGCATCTGCGTCCGAACCGGGTGGTGTTGTAACTAATGGTATGAGCTTGTATGCTCGTGATAGTGGCGTTGCTAATAGTGCTATCGTTGTAAACGTAGGCCCTGATGATTTTGGTACCTATCCTTTAGATGGCGTGGCATTTCAACGAGAATGGGAACACAAGGCTTATAAATTGGGTGGTTCAAACTTTAATGCACCGGCTCAAACAGTAGGTTCTTTCTTAGGCCAGGCTAATGTGCCGTCTGTTGAAAGCAGTATACATAGCTATGAACCTCATATCGTAGATTGCGATTTGCACCAGTGTTTACCTGATTATGTATCGTCTGTTTTAGAACGGGCTTTACCGTATTGGGGACGCCGTATCAAAGGCTTTGATAACCCTGAAATCTGTATGACCGGCGTTGAAACGCGCACATCTTCTCCACTTCGTATGGGGCGTGATGAAAATCGCGTATCCACTACAGTCGGTGGCTTTTACCCGATGGGGGAAGGTGCAGGCTATGCGGGTGGCATCATGAGTGCCGCCTTGGATGGTGCAGAAACGGCGATTGCGTGCATGAGCATGTATGCAAAACCTAATGAATGATACTTTCACAAATAGATTTATACATTTACGTGTTATGGTGAAAGCTCAACCTGGATTTTATAAATTGTACAAACTCGTGTGATATAATACACACAACATAGATTGAAATACATTCGTTTGTAGACGGAGGAGAATATGGCTCGATTATTTGGTACTGATGGTGTACGTGGCGTTGTTAATGAATTTTTAACACCTGAATTGGCATACCATTTGGGGCGTGCAGCGGCAACACATTTTGGTAAAGAAAAAGAACATCCTACATTTTTAATTGGTAGAGATACGCGTATCTCTGGTTCCATGTTGGAATGCGCGTTGGCATCTGGCATCTGTTCTGTAGGCGGTAATGTAGTTATGGCGGGAGTCATTCCTACTCCTGCTGTAGCATACCTTGTAAAGCAACAAGGTTTTGATGCGGGCGCTGTTATTTCTGCATCTCATAACCCATTCCCAGATAATGGTATTAAATTCTTTGATGGTAGTGGTTTTAAATTACCAGATGAAGTAGAAGATCAATTAGAAGTATATGTACGTCAAAGTGCAGATAACGAATTACCTCGTCCTACAGGTGCTGGCATTGGTCGTGTAGAGTATAATGCAAATCTTGCACATCACTATGCTCACTTTGTTCGTCATACAATCGATACATCCCTTGAAGGTTTAACGATTGTCTATGATGGTGCGAATGGTGCCGCTTCTAGCGTAGGGCCTGAAATTTTGTCTGGTCTTGGTGCAAAGGTTATCAATATCAATGTCAATCCAGATGGTTTGAACATCAATCATCATTGCGGTTCTACCCATATCGAAGGCTTGCAAGTAGCTGTTCAACAACACCATGCTGATTTAGGTATTGCCAATGATGGTGATGCGGACCGTTGCTTGTTAGTAGACGAAAAAGGTCAAGTCCTCGATGGCGACCAAATCATGCTATTATGCGCTCTTAAATTGAAAGAAGAAGGTAAGCTCAAAGGCGATACCGTAGTTGGTACCGTTATGAGTAATATCGGCTTCCACAAAGCAGCTGAAGAACTTGGTATGAAAACCGTTTCTACTGCTGTTGGTGACCGCTATGTATTGGAATATATGCGTGAACACGACCTTTCCATTGGCGGTGAACAATCTGGTCACGTCATTTTCCTCGATCATAACACAACTGGTGATGGTATGTTGACTGCTGTTCAAGTGGCGGCTCTTGTAAAAGAAAAAGGCCAATCACTTTCTGAATTGGCTGGCATCATGACAAAATATCCACAAGTTCTTATAAACGTACGCGTTGCTACAAAGACTGGTTGGGAAGAAAACGATATTATTAAGGCTGCTATCGTAACAGCTGAAGGTGAACTTGGTGACGAAGGTCGCGTACTGGTACGTGCATCTGGTACAGAACCACTCATTCGCGTAATGGCTGAAGGTCCAGACCAAGAAGCACTACAAGCCTTATGTCAAGAAATTGCTGATATTATCGGTAGAGAACAAGGATTGGCTGAATAGCTATATAATTTTGATAAAAAAGCACTACTTTGAATTGTAATTATTCAGAGTAGTGCTTTTGTCATTATTTATCAGCAACAACGAGTTTATATCCGTTCAAGTGAATATTATCTCCTGTAGTATCTTCGTTCGTTAAGGATTTTACATAGCTATCGCCTGTAAGTGTCCAAGTGGAATCTTTGCTGAGTTTTAGTGCAATTTCTTTTGCTGTATTGTCAGTGTTTATAGCGCCAACTAAACTAGATCCATTTGTCATGTCTAGCGCAATGGTGCTAATTGCATCGGCTACAATATTGCCGTTTAAGGCTTGGTTGGAGGCGCGAAGTGTGAGGTGACCGCCATTTTCACCTGTTTTGCCCCAACGGGAGTCGGCCGCTGCTTTCACTAGTGTTGTAGTATTGGGAGTAGAGATAGCATTGCCAGTAAGGTCTACCTCTGCAGTGGTGTTGTTCACATAGATGAAAGCGCCTGTAGCATGGGTGGTGAGTGAGTTGTTTTCTGCTTTGAGACGGGCAATACCACTTTCAGCATCACCAGAAAAGCTTTGGTATAGCATAAAACCATTGTCTTTGTAGCCTGTTACATTAGAGTTGGTAAGTGTGATGGAATTTTTGCCTTCTACGACACCAATTTCACTGTTTTTAGCTTCGCCCGTAATATAGTCAGCTGTGATATTACCAGTAGAGTAGATAATAGGGCTACCTTCACCAGATGTTGTTAATTTGGCAGCCTCTGCTGTAATGGTACCTTCGCCACGGTCTGTAGCTAATGTAGCAGAGTGAGCACCTTCGGTTGTAATAGTAAGATTTTTGCCGTTTACAGTGCCTTTATAAGTGGCATCTAAACCGCGTGAGGAATCGCTCTTTGTGTGAATGTTAGTATTTTCTACATTGATGACAGAATCTTCACCAGTGGCAAATACTGCATTCGAGCCATTGGAATTGGATGTAATATTGCTGCCTTTGATGTTGATTTGACTACCGTCGATACCGAGTATTACTGCGTTTTGACCACGGAAATTACTATTGTCATCGCTTGTCGTATTGCCTGTTTTATCGAATACGCTGTTTTCGATGGTTACGACTGCTTTATCTTTGCCGATGAACGCATTTTGATCTGATGTTGTATTAGATATCAATTCATGTGCAATGGCTTTATTTTCGGTTACTACCGTAGTACCTGTGAAAGTATTAGGATTAGCTTCAGCTTTTGGAACTGGCCCATTAGGTGCACTCATAGGTGGATTTCCAGCTGGTGGTGCACTTGGTATGTCTTCTGCAAAGGTTGGAAGGAATGCCAATGTAGAAAGGGCGGCACCTAATACGGCAGGAAGGACCCAACGGCGTAATTTTCTATATGAGTGTTTATGGTTTAGAGATGTTGTCTTTTTATGTGTTTTATTATTTTGTGTATTCATTGTAATCTCTCCTGTTAGACAATAAATATGTATCATATAAATTTTGATAAATATGATTGTATAAAATTTTTATAATAAGTAGTATAATGATGGTGTATGAATGATCTATGAAATCGTTTGGCTTTATGTCCCCCTATGAAAATAAGCGTTATATCTCGTGTTTAATGCTTTCATAAGGCCTAGATTCTTTACATTCATTACATCGATTTAGTATAATATAATTTAGTATGATTACAATTGTACTAGTTCTGCCACATCAGCGGATGCTCTTCCGGCACATTCATGTCGTAACAGATACTAAAAAGCCCATTGGTAACAATGGAGACAAAGTGTATCTGAATGAATTGTATTAAAGTAATAATTAATACATAATTGAAACATTAATCTAGAACATTAATTAGTTAGCCTTAGTTGTTGGCTGGGGCTAGAAATACCCCCAGTTATAGGAGGATATACTTATGTGCGGTATCGTAGGATACATTGGCTTTAATCAAGCATCTGATTTCTTATTGGACGGTATGGCGAAATTAGAATACCGTGGTTATGACTCTGCAGGTATTGCTGTTATCGGCCCTGAAAATGTAATTAAAATTCAAAAAAAGGTTGGCCGTCTAGCTAATCTTGAGGCGATTGTAAAAGCAGATCCTAATGAAGGGACTGTAGGTATTGGTCATACTCGTTGGGCTACTCATGGTCGTCCATCCGATATGAACGCCCATCCTCACTCCTCTGAAGATGGTAAATTTGCTGTTGTTCACAATGGTATCATCGAAAACTACATGCCTTTAAAAGAAGAGCTCATAGAAAAAGGGTACCATTTCAAATCTGAAACTGATACAGAAGTAGTAGCTCATTTATTAGAGGATATGTACGATGGCGATTTCGTAAGTACTGTTCGTCGCATGCTTGATCGTGTTGATGGTGCGTATGCTCTTGAAATTATCTGTGCTGATGAGCCAGACAAAATCATTTGTACTAAAAAAGAAAACCCATTGGTTATCGGCCTAGGCAAAGGGGAAAACTTCGTTGCCTCCGATATTCCAGCAATCATTAACTACACACGTGATACATACATCTTAAACGATGGTGAATTGGCTATCGTTACACGTGATAATGTATCCGTATTTGATCGTGCAGGCCATGCAATCGATAAAGAAGTGTTCCACGTAAGCTGGAATGCAGAGGCTGCTGAAAAAGGTGGTTATGAACACTTCATGTTGAAAGAAATTCATGATCAACCAAAAGCTGTGCGTGATACATTCGGTACACATATCTCCGAAGATGGTAAAACAGTAATCTTTGATGAGTTGAATTGGACTGCTGACGATGTAGCAGCTTTCAATAAAATCCTTATCGTTGCATGTGGTACAGCATACCATGCAGGTCTTGTAACAAAACAATATATTGAAAACTTGGCGCGCATTCCAGTAAGTGTGGAAATTGCATCTGAGTATCGTTATAGCAATCCGTTGACTGATGATAAAACATTATGTATCGTTATCAGTCAATCCGGTGAAACATCTGATACATTGGCTGCTTTGAAAGAGGCTAAACGTCATGGCGCTAAATCCTTGGCAATTACAAACGTAGTAGGTTCCAGTATTTCCCGTGAAGCAGATAACACTGTGTACACATGGGCAGGTCCTGAAATCTCTGTAGCGTCTACAAAAGCGTACACGACTCAATTAGTAGCAGGCTTGTTGTTTGCTGTATATCTTGGCCAATTAAATGGTAGAATGGATCCGGCTTTAGGCGGAGAAATCCTTTGCGGTGTTAAAAGCTTGCCTACATTGATTCATGAAATCTTTGAAGTAGACGAAGATATGAAAGCCTTTGCAAAACATTATGGCTTCAAATCT
>PPYF01268959.1_pt1 | contig 11467 bp, 7 predicted proteins | sample 1559871 | NCBI WGS metagenome assembly PPYF01 (sample SAMN08240021, study PRJNA423297) | Human gut metagenome, whole genome shotgun sequencing project. | reverse complement strand
GGAATATATATATGTTGACTAATCCACAGCCAAGACGCGTGGATGAGCGTTTTGTTTCCAAAAAACTAGCTGTGTCGCTGACAGTCATCGCTGTAATCTTGAGTTTGGCGGGCGATTTTTATCTGTTTTCCTATAGGTCCGGAGAGCAAAGCGCAGTTTCAGGACAATTGCTGGAAGGAGGGGAGGCCGCCAGAAGCTCATTCATGAGCTATTTTTTCGATTATTTCGGATCGGTAACTTATTTATTTCCATGGTTGTCTGTTTATATTGTAATTTTGTTGATAAAGGGCGGATTAAGACAACCGGATATGTTTAAGCTCGGACTTAGACTTTTGGGAATAAATACTTTATTGCTCGGCGTCTGTATGCTTTTTTCGGGAATTATATCGGGAGATTCCTTGGGTGCGGGAGGAATACTGGGCGATTATTTAAATATGGCTTCCTTCGCACATTTGCCCCGTTATGTTGCCCCCTTTGTTCCCGTAGTTTTGACTTATGCGGGCATAATGCTTTGTGCCGTCCATTCGCCGCTGTGGTTTTGTGATGCCTTAGGCGCGTTCATTATGAGTTTAATGCCTTTTGCTTCAAGGGAAGATGTGAATTCCACAGCAAAAGAGGAATCAAGATCCGAACAAGATCAGAAAGTGCATCGCACTATGTTCAGTATTTCTGCTAAAGATACCTCTGCAATGGATGTGAAACAAACAGACTATGAGAAATCAGAACAAGAACAAAAAGAAGAAGCTCCGCGTTTTTTTCGCGGCGGTCGCGACGTATTGTCACGTGTACATATAGGAACCGAGCGCCCTACAGGAACAACGTCCGATCATCGTACGCAACGAGTGGAACCGAGCTTTGGAGTTGAAGGCAACCTCAGTCGCAATTACGAAGCTAAGAGCTCTTCATCAAATTCATCGTCCTTTGAAAAAATCGATGAGGTCTACGCTTTAAATCGTCGTGAAAATACACATGAAAGAACAGACGAGAAGGAATTTTCCTATGGCAACAATCACGGTATGCAGAATCAACCGGCGGACTATAAGGAAAGAGCAAGTCGCCGTACGTTGATATATAACGATAATGTTGCAGCAGATCAAAAGAAAGACGGATTTAATGATCTTTATGAAAGAACCAATGCAAAGAATGGCGTTGATGCGTCAATGCAGGATGAATGCGTGCCGTCCACCATTATAAGCGGAGTAGCATATGCAAACGCGGATGCTTTATCTGACGTATATGATGGGCGTTATGAGGATGCTTCGCAAAGTCGAGAGAACGACAAAGATGTTTGCAGTACTATTATTACCAAAAGCGCATTTGATAACGATACCGTTGTTCGAGATCAAAGCTCTGCATATAACGCGAGAAGACAGTCTGATAATTACAAGGGACCTGTCTATAAAGCAGGAGCTCCCGGAGCAAACAATGAAGTTGTCGGGAATCCTGCAAATCGCGGTGAGGTAAGCACCGTGATTACGCGCGGTCAGAATGTTACAAAAATGCAGTTTGGGCAAAGCATAGAAAGTTATGAGCGTCCCGAGGAAAGCCCTGCGGGGAATTTTAATGAGCTGAAGAGTTCTGCCAGCCTACCATCGTCTGCAGACGTTTTTATGCCGCAGGATCCGTCAGATGAAAATGCTACCTTCACGTTTACTGAGGAAAACGGCGGAAGTGAACAATATGATGATCGTAGCTATGGGGGCTTGCGTTGCCCAGCTGATCCAATATCCGAGCATGATCAATCCTTCTCGCATTCGTATATCAAAGCCACGCGCGGTCTGGGTGATCATGCGGAGAGGGCTGATCGTAACATCATTAACGATGAGAACTGCATTAAGGCTTCTACGCCATCATCGGATTGTGATACTAAAGCAAATTTAAAATCTTATGATCTGCAACACGAAAACAATCTATCACAGTCTCAGGATGTAAATGCAAAGTATGGAAATATGTATGAGGAAAGCGGCTCCGCTCCATACGATAAGGATGAAGAAAATTCAGAAGACTCCAAGATTATTGAGAGTGTTGCGTCGGCAACTTCTTCAGCAAAGAATAGCGTTTATGCAGAAAAGCAAGTTTCGTCAGAGAGCGATGAAAGCGAGGATTATGATGACGTTCCTGTAGCACCTTTGAGCAGAATTCCTACTAAGGATTATGTGTGTTCGGTTGCAACAGTTCCAAGCAGAAGTGATATTAACGATCCTTGGCGTCCAGCAGTCTCATTGCTTCAATCCTCAAACGATCAGTCTATGGTGGATGAGGACAGTATTCGATCTATGATTGCGGCCATCAACAGAACCTTCGTGGATTTTAACGTACAGGCTGAGGTTGCTGCCTACCAGGCAGGTCCTGTGATCACAAGATATGATTTGAAGTTGGGGCGTGGTACCAGAACCTCCTCCATTCGCCAGCTACAGACCGATATTTCCCGATCGCTTACCACCTCGGTACGTGTAATTGATGTGGTGCCCGGCACCTCCTTCATGGGGCTTGAGATCCCAAATCCCAAGCGTAAGTTCTTCACCCTAAGGGATGTAGTTGAAACCGCTGCCTTCAAAGAAAATCGTGAGCAGCTTCCCTTGTGTCTGGGAGTCAATGCCGTAGGACAAAGTGTTATAGCCGATTTGGCCACGGCACCGCACCTTCTTATTGCCGGAACTACCGGATCAGGAAAATCTGCAGGTATCAACTCCATGATGCTATCTTTGCTGTTACAGCTGTCTCCTGCGCAATTACGTTTCATGCTGATCGACCCCAAGACCGTGGAGTTTTCTCGTTATGAGGATCTGCCGCATCTTATCTGCCCCGTAATTACGGATATGGATAAAATCATGGCCGCCCTGCAATGGTGTGTGGATGAGATGCAACGTCGATATGAGCTCATAGCCAATTTGAAGTTCCGTTCGGTATCTGAATACAACGCTTATATAAAACGCAAAAACGATGAGGGCGAAAGAGTATTTGATCCGGCTTGGTCTCCTGAAATGGGCGGACATCCATCCGTACTGAAGCCTTTGCCGGCCATTGTCATTGTGATAGACGAATTTGCCGATCTTATGGCTGCCTTTGAGGGACGCGGAAAAAACAAGGATGCTTCTCCCGATCGCTTGGTACAGCGCATAGCTCAAAAGGCTCGTGCGGCCTCCATGCATCTTATGGTGGCTACACAATCTCCGCGCTCGTCGGTGATCACCGGTACCTTAAAAGCCAATTTGCCATCACGTATTGCATATACCGTTCAATCAGGCCTAGATTCGCGTGTCATTTTGGATGAGGTGGGAGCTGAGAATTTGCTCGGCAATGGCGACATGCTGGCTAAATTCATGGGCCTATATAATAATCAGCTCTTCCGGGCTCACGGTCCGTTTGCCTCTGGAGACGATGTAAAGGCAATTGTCAATGCGTGGAAGGAACATTGCGGCGAACCTGAGTATCTGCAGGGAGTGACTGATGCCCAGGATGATTCTGAGGATGCGGATCTTTCGTCTTTCGGAACGGATCGCGCAAAAAAACTGGATCCTCTGTACGAAACTATAGTGGCCTTTGTTCGCGATTATCAAAATCAAAATAACGGCAGTACACCCAGTATTACTCAAATGCAGGTGGAATTCGGCATAGGGTATCCTCGTACCAAGAAGATCCTGGCGCAGATGAAAAGAAACGGAGACTTGTAGGGTAAAAAACGTCTCGGATAAGAAGCGCTCAGGTTTTGCAGATAGAGGAGAAGATTTTATGAAAGGCATTATTTTTTTAGGCGGACATTATTTAAAAAATTTTTTTTCCGAGCTGGCAAAACTTATTGCGGTTGGCACGATGTTGAGTGTCACTTTGGAGACGGCTTTTGCTGATGACAGCGCTGATTTAAGGCATAAGCTCCACGCCGTTTCGGCAATGAGTGCAAATTTCAGTGCTGAGGTAAAAAATAAGGACGGTACTATTGCTAAAAGTTCCGGCAAAATGGCCCTTAAACGTCCGGATCGTCTTTTGTTGCATACTCTTTTGCCTGATGAAACCGTACTGTTCACGCGCGGCAAGGATCTCTGTTATTACGATCCTTTTGTAAATCAGCTCTCCCTCTTTACGGCGTCTTCTGCCAACTCCTCGCCTTTTTTATTGCTCACGGATGATTCGATTCAATTGTGGAGCCGTTACGTCGTAAAAAAAGTGGCCGGAGGCTATAAGGTTTCGCCTAAAAAAGCACGCGATATTGTTGCGATGATCCTGCTTTTTAAAGACGATGTAATTTCTTCCGTCAGCTTGGAAATGAAAGAAGGGAGCGTCAATACTTATACCTTTACAGACGTAGAGTTTGAGGTCGACGATGCATTGTTTGACGTAGATATTCCTGATGATGCGGAGATAGACGATGAGCGCGGAGCAAACTGAACTTTTCGAAAGTCTAGCAGAACATAATATTCCAAAGCCCACGCAGGAATTGCAACAGTCGAGACCGCTTGCCGACAGAATGAGACCGGCAAATCTGGGCGAGTATATAGGACAGTCCCATCTTTTAGGTCCCGATCGGCCTTTACGAAAAATGCTTGAGCGCGGTCAGTGCTATTCCATGATCCTGTGGGGGCCACCGGGAGTGGGAAAAACTACCTTGGCTCTTATTTTTGCCAATTCCTGCAATGCAATTTTAGAGCAGATCCCTGCGGTAACGTCTGGGATCAAGGAAATAAGAGAGGCTGTAGAAAGGGCTAAGGGAAGAAAGCGTCAGGGTGTACGCACATTGCTGTTTGTTGATGAGGTGCATCGCTTTAACAAGGCCCAGCAGGATGCTTTTTTACCGCATATTGAAAACGGGACGGTTATTTTTATAGGGGCCACTACCGAAAATCCTTCCTTCAACGTCAATTCCGCTCTTTTGTCACGAGCACGTGTATATGTTTTAAAAAAACTTGATAAACAGGAGTTGCTTGCACTGATCCGTGCGGCTTTATGCTCAGAGCGCGGTCTGGCACATGAAAAGCTCAAGTTGGATACGGGGGTAGAAGAGCTTTTGGTGGATCTTGCGGACGGAGACGGACGCCATCTTTTGAATATGCTTGAGATGCTGTCAGATTTAGCAGCGCCTTTAAAAGACGGTTTCCGACTTATTACCAAAACCATGGTGGGAGCAGTGGCCGGACGCAAAATGCTAAATTATGACAAAGGCGGTGATGCTTTTTACGATCTGATATCCGCATTTCACAAATCCGTACGCGGTAGCGCTCCGGATGCAGCTCTGTATTGGTATGCTCGTATCTTGGAATCAGGAGGAGACCCCCTGTATGTGGCAAGACGACTCTTAGCTATAGCCACCGAGGATGTGGGGCTTGCTGATCCAAGAGCGATGCAAGTTGCTCTTAACGCTTGGGATATTTTTGAACGAGTGGGAGCATTCGAGGGAGAAAGAGCTATTGCTGAGGCTACGGTTTATCTTGCCCTTGCTCCAAAGAGCAATCACTTATATACGGCCTTTGCGAGAGCGCGCGAGGATGCAGCAAGAGGGAGTGCCGAGGTACCGTTATATTTGCGCAATGCCCCTACTGAGCTCATGGAAAAATTGGGCTATAAACAAGGTTATCGTTATGCCCATGATTTTAAGGGAGCTTATGCCGACGGAGAGTGTTTCTTTCCCAAGGAATTGGCCGGTACAAAATACTACACGCCTTCGGACCGCGGGTTTGAGGCTGTGCTTTTGAAAAAAGAAGAATACCTAAGTGAGCGCGATCGTATTTCTCAGGATCTTCGTTATCCCGAGAGTTTTATCGGGGAAAAGGTTAAACATCGCGGAGGGGAAGATCCTTTTTGAGATGGATCTTTATATATTGACAGCGACGGGGCAGATCAAAACAAGGCAGGGCGAGCTAAGACATGATAGAATTGCATAGTTTGAAAGAGGTATGAAACCTCATATTGAAATTTCTGGTTATATTTAAAAGGGCAGAAACTCATGCTCGATCCCAAATATCTGCGTGCCAATCCTCAGGAGGCCGCAACACGTCTTGCAACCCGTAAGTTTACACTGGATACTGCTAAGTTAGCCGCCTTTGAGGCGGAACGTAAAGAGACCATGACTCGCACTCAGGAGTTGCAATCTCAACGTAATTCTATTTCCAAGGAAATAGGCAAGATCATGAAGAGCGGCGGTGATGCTTCAGCCGTCAAAGCCCAAGTTGCAGAAATTAGCCGTGAGCTTGTCGAGGTTAAGGAAAGGCAGGATAAGGTGCTTGAGGAGATTAGAAATTACTCTCTTACCATTCCTAATTTACCCGATGCATCATGCCCCTTGGGGGAAGATGACAGCTTCAACGTTGAAGTAAGAAAATGGGGCACTCCTAAGCAATTCGATTTTGAGGTTAAGGATCATGTAGCCATAGGCGAGGGGCTTGGAATGCTCGATTTTGAGCGCGCCCGTAAGGTTTCCGGTGCCCGCTTTGCCTTCATGACCGGTCCCATTTGCCGTTTGCACCGCGCTTTGGTTCAGCTCATGCTCGATCTGCACCGTGAGCAGGGTTATACCGAGGTTTATACACCTTATCTCGTGAATTTAGATTCTCTTTACGGCACCGGGCAGATGCCAAAGTTTGCCGAGGATCTTTTCCACACCAGCCTAAACGGCGATGCCGACGGTGATGACGTAAATCGTCACTTTTGCCTAATTCCCACGGCAGAGGTTCCCCTTACCAATATGGTACGCGATGAGATCGTAGCTGAGGCGGATCTGCCGATCAAGATCACCGCTCATACACCTTGTTTCAGATCCGAGGCCGGTTCTGCAGGTCGTGATACGCGCGGACTTATTCGTATGCATCAGTTCGACAAGGTTGAAATGGTGCAAATAGTCAAGCCCGAGGATTCCTGGCAGGCTTTGGAGAATTTGACCGCAGATGCCGAGTCGGTGTTGCAGGCTTTGGAGCTTCCTTACCACGTTATGGCCTTGTCTACCGGTGATATGGGTTTCAGCTCTGCCAAGACCTATGATCTAGAGGTCTGGTTGCCCGCTCAAAACTGCTATCGTGAAATTTCATCTTGCTCAAACTGTGTAGATTTCCAGGCTCGCCGTATGCAGGCACGTGTACGTCGTAAGGACGGAACCATAGAATTGGTTCATACCTTAAACGGTTCAGGTCTTGCAGTTGGACGCACTCTGGTGGCTGTTTTGGAAAATTATCAAAATGCCGATGGCTCTGTAACGGTTCCTCAGGTTCTTAGAAAGTATCTGGGCGGACTTGAAGTATTGACCAAAGACACCAAGTGAGCGTTTTAACCGCAGCAGATTGGGTAATTATCGCCGTGGTAGTGATCTCGGCGATAATTTCGCTTATGCGGGGATTTGTAAGGGAAGCTGCATCCATAATGGCGTGGATAGCAGCTTTCTTGGTGACGGGAAAAATGTATTCCACGGTTGCTCCGTGGTTTGTTTTTTCAAATGATGCTCTTACGCGTAACGTTCTTGCCGTTATAGTTCTGTTTGCTCTTACCCTAATTTTGGTAGGAATGGCGGGACGGCTTTTGTGTACCATGGTGCAAAAGGCCGGTATTTCGTCCGTGGACAGACTGCTCGGAGTTATTTTCGGAGTTTTGCGAGGAGTTCTGATCCTATCTGCAGTCCTTGCATTAATGCAGATCCTTTTTCATTTGCATATTCTAACTTTTTTACAGGAGATGCCGTGGTATCGTGAGTCGATACTTCTGCCTGATCTCCAGCGTTTGGTCAACTGGTTCTTTTTATATATGTCGACCCCGGTAACGGGCAGTGGAGCTTGAAATATTATGTGCGGTGTAGTCGGAATGGTGGGCAGCACGCCCGTCAATGTCGCAATTTACAGTGCTTTGCAGGTGCTTCAGCACCGCGGACAGGACGCAGCCGGTATAGTCACCATGGATGATGCCGGTAATTTTCATCAGCGCAAGGCCAACGGCATGGTGCGTGACGTGTTTCAAAAGCGTCATATGATGAGGTTGGTTGGAAACATAGGCATAGGTCATAATCGTTATCCTACCGCCGGATCGTCAAGTGCTGCGGAGGCTCAGCCTTTTTACGTCAATTCTCCCTACGGGATCGCCTTGGCTCATAACGGCAATTTGATCAATAACTCCGAATTGCGTGAAAAATGCCGAAAGGCCCGTCGCCATGTCAATACTTCCTCGGACTCCGAGGCCTTATTGAATATTTTGGCCTGGAAGCTGTCATTAATTGAAAATGAAGTCCCGACTCCCGAGGATATATTTGATTCCGTGCGTGCCACCATTGCGGAGATACGCGGCGGCTATGCAGTAGTATCGATGATCCTTGATGTAGGTCTTATTGCCTTTAGAGATCCCTTCGGTATTCGCCCTCTGGTTTACGGCGAGCGTAAGGGAGATGACGGCAACACCGAGTATATGGTAGCTTCCGAGAGCGTGGCCTTGGATGTCAACGGCTTTAAGCTCGTGCGTGACGTGAAGCCGGGAGAATGTTTGCTCATTACAAAGGACGGTAAGTTTTACTCAAGCGAATGTGCAGAGCAGGCAAAATTACAGCCCTGCATTTTCGAGTATGTTTATTTTGCCCGTCCGGACTCCGTGATCAATGGTGCTTCCGTTTATGCTACTAGGGTACGTATGGGAGATAAACTTGCCGAGAAGATCAAGCGCGAGTATTCCGATCTTAAGATCGATGTCGTGATCCCCATTCCCGACACCTCCGTTGATATTGCCGTGCAAATTGCCCGTCATTTGGGTTTACCCTATCGTCAGGGCTTTGTAAAAAACCGCTATATAGGCAGAACCTTCATTATGCCCGGTCAAAAGCAACGCAAGAATTCGGTAAGAAACAAATTAAATCCTATTCGTTCTGAATTTGAAGGCAAGAATGTTCTGCTTGTAGACGATTCCATAGTACGCGGAACCACCTCCATGCAGATTGTGGAAATGGCTCGCGAGGCCGGTGCCAAGCAGGTGTACTTTGCCTCGGCATCTCCTGAGATCTGCTACCCGAACATCTACGGGATAGACATGCCCACCTCGGAGGAGCTCATTGCTTACAAACGCAGCAATGAGGAGATCTGTAAGCTGATCCATGCCGATGCGTTGGTTTATCAGTCGCTCGAGGATCTTGAGGCTTCTGTGACAGAGGAAAATCCTGCACTTAAGGAGTTTGATACATCCATATTTTCAGGAGAGTATATAGTTCCTCCGGCAGCAGGATATTTTGAAGAAATTGCCCATCAGCGTTCGGATGATGCCAAGGCTGACAAGGCATGGGTAGATTCCTGTGATGCGCTTGAAATATACAACATGGGTGACAGCACACGCGCTTAAAGAGCAGGATCTCTTTATCCATTTTTAATTAAGTCGGGGATGAGTTATCCTCGGCTTTGTGCAAATGAAAGAGAGAACAGAATATAGAAAGTCTATTTGTTGGAGCTGCCGACTATTTGATTTTCTTGCCACAAATAAAACAGTTTTTCCCGCAAAAAGCAATGCCGTAGATATGTACGCTTTTTACCATTTTTTTTGAAATAAAAGGCTCTGCATATCCTTTTTGTTCTATTTGCGCCACGGCAAGCTCACAAAGATCCTCAAGATCATCGTTTTTACCGCCGTTTTTGATTTCAATTACTACGGCTTTATCTTGTTCTGCACTTTTGAAGCTGATATCTGCATAACCGTCACCTGATTCTGCGTTGGTCCTATAGTCGGAAATTATATCCGTATACTTTGAAAAAATGCCGTTTAACAGACCGTGATAGTAGTTTTCGTGTATTGCGCGCGTAGCATTGTCCCTTATGGAAACAAATTCTTTTAAAATCGGTCTTAGGATCTCCAAAGTCTTTTCTATATTTCCGTTCAGAAGGGCGCAGGCAAGCGAATCGGCTTTTTTATCCCGACCTATAAGCGAAATCTGAAACCTCTTTCTGATGTTTTCCTTGAAACAATCCATTATTTCTAGGTTGGGAATTTTTACAAAAAAAGCGCGATCACTAGAAGTTATATGCTTAATAAGATCATCATTTGCGCAGGTCAAATACCCAGTATGCAGCAATAGCGACCAAAAATCGTTACTGTCATGTCTATCTATACAATCATAATTCATTGATTCGTTAACCGATATGCATATCGATCTACCGTCAATGAGAGCTTGCATTTTCTAATTATCAGATTGTGAAAGATGAGCAATATAATCGAACACCGCCGAGCTTGAAGTGGAATTACTCCAGTAATTACCGGCACAAACTTTGTCTTTATGTTCGGTTGTTATAAAAATATGATTCTTATCGATAAAGTTAACAACGTCCCAGGGACAATAGATTTCATTATCTCCGATCCTATATCCGTCGTAATTTTCCTTTACCATTTGCTCATATTCCGATAAAGCATAATAGCGAAGGAAACTATTTGTTTCCTCTTTAGTGAATCCGAGCATTGCCGAATAACGAGGGTCTTGAGTAAGTACAGTGTTGACATCCAGATTGTTGACACCGGTAAAAATATCGTTTTTTGCAACCTTAAGACATCCGGTAAGTACAGCTTTTTTTAAACATACTATCCCATCTTCATTTTTAGGCGGAGTTTTTAAAATTCCTAAAAACAAGGATATGAGAGTGATCATTTTATTGTGATAGCCGTAATATTGTGCCTTAGCTAAAGGAACGTCATACTCATCAATAAGAAGAATCACTTGTCTCTTAAAGTGTTTTTGCAGTAGCAGGCAAAGAGTTGAGAGAAATGTTTTGACGGTTTTTGAATTGCTTTCTTTACTTAAGTATGTTTCATCCGTCAGTAATGCAAATGATTTTTTGTCTATTTCGCTTAGGACATCGGAGGTAGCAAGGTATTGATATTTTGAGGCCGTCTTGAAAACCAAATCGGTCAGCATTTGGTAGGCATCTTCATAGCAGTTTCCATAAACATCTTTAAGGGTAATGGAAATAACCGGATACCGACCCATAAACTGCTGACAAAAAGATTGATCTTTAATGATGGCGCAGTCCCTAAACAGTCGTTGCGGTCTTGAGAGGTCTTCGGGGTTTTCTCTATTAATGCTGAGAAATTTTTCAAACATGCTCATTAAAAGAGTTTTACCGAAACGGCGCGGCCGTGTAAACAGCATTACGGCATCGGTTATTTCGAAGATATTTTTGAGAAAGAGCGTTTTGTCTACGTAGTAGCAGTTTTGATTTCTTAACTCCTCAAAATCCTCGGTACACGGTAATTTTTTTAGGGCAGTTGCAGACATAAATAGCACCGATGTCCAAAACAGGATGATCAGTTAAAGTTCAAAAAGGTAAATATTGTCGTCATTATCCTTTAATCGCTCAAAAGTCGATTAAGCGGCTTGATAGTATCTTAGCAAAACAAGGTATTAAAAAAGATAAATGAGAAAAAAAGACTTGAACAGAAAAAGAGAAGATATAATGGTGCGCCTTAGTGGACTCGAACCACCGACCCCCACCATGTCAAGGTGATGCTCTAACCAAGCTGAGCTAAAGGCGCG
>PPYF01103458.1_pt1 | contig 11469 bp, 7 predicted proteins | sample 1559871 | NCBI WGS metagenome assembly PPYF01 (sample SAMN08240021, study PRJNA423297) | Human gut metagenome, whole genome shotgun sequencing project. | reverse complement strand
ATGTTTTAATAGTTCTTCAGCAGCTCCTAAAATACCAAGCATGGAATGTTCAAATACTAGGCCACCCTGCATGAAAATTGTATATGGTGGACGTATAGGACCATCGGCACTGAGTTCAATAGAGGAACCTTGTACAAAGGTACCACCAGCCATGATGATTTTATCTTCGTACCCAGGCATATCCCCAGGAATAGGATGTACGTGAGCATCTACAGGAGAATAGGCTTGCATACCTACACAGAAATGCTCCATTTCTTCCCCATTTTTCAGATTAATGGCTTGAATCAAATCATAGCGATCAGCATTTACCTTAGGGAATACATCATAGCCTAGTAACTCACCTACAGCAGCCGTATATACAGCACCTTTAAGAGCTTGTAATACTACGTGAGGTGCCATAAATAAACCTTGGAAGAACAAGCGATAACCAGGAGCATATGAACCCATATGATCGCCAAGTCCAGGAGCTGTCAATTGATACGCTGCATCCTCTACAAGGTTTTCTCTACCAACAATATAACCACCAGTTGGTGCTAAACCGCCACCTGCATTTTTAATGAGAGAGCCAGCCATAATATCAGCACCAGCTTCTAATGGTTCTTGCAGCTCTGTAAATTCACCGTAACAATTATCTACGAAACAAATCGTTTTAGAATTTTTAGCTTTTACAGCATCTACAATAATCTTAATATCTGCAATAGATAAAGGTTCACGAGTGCTATAGCCTCTAGACCGTTGAATGACTACTACCCGCGTATTATCGTTAACAGCGTTAGCAATAGCTTCAACATCATAAGTATTATCTTTCAATGGTACCTCAGTATAGGTAAAGCCTTTTTCTACTAAAGAACCACGTACTTCACGAGCGGCACCGATAACGGATTGCATCGTATCATAAGGAGCCCCTACGGCATAGATAAACTCTGTCCCTTTAGAGCCATTTCCCATCAAAGAAATTAATGTAGTAGCTAACGCATGTGTACCAGAAACAAAATGAGGACGAACGATAGCCTTTTCACCTTTAAATACATAGGCAAATACTTCATCTAATTTCTCACGCCCTACGTCGTTATATCCATAACCAGTAGTACCAGTGAAATGATAATCAGATACTTGGCATTCCTTAAAGGCTTCTAATACTTTTTTTGTATTGGCCAATGCAATAGGTTCAAATTTCTTAAATTCTGGTTCAGCCATTTCTAGGGCTTTACTACGTATTTCTTCTAATGTCATGCTAATCCTTCTCTACGGATTAAATCCATAGCTTTATTAAATATAAAATCTTTAGATGTATTGCTATCAATATGTATCCATTCTATATATGGCATACGTTTATACCATGTAATTTGGCGCTTAGCAAAGTGACGTGTATTCTTCTTAATTAAGTCACGACACTCATCTAATGTTATATTGCCATTTATATAGTCTACAACCTCTTTATAGCCAATACCTTTAAAAGCTTGGCAATCTGGATTCACTCCAGATTTTATGAGTTGTTCCACCTCTTCAATTAAACCCACATCAAACATCATATCAACGCGTAAATTGATACGTTCATATAATTTATCACGATCTCTCATGAGACCGATGACAGGCCCTTTATAGGATACACCATCTTTTGTCTGATTTCGCAACGAATCTACATCACCATGATGCAATATCTCAATAGCTCGATACAAACGATGTTTGTCGCTATATTGTATCTCTATATTATGCTCTTTACCTAATGTGAAAGCATAGTCTCGTAAGCCTTCAATACCTTTTGTACTATAGAGCTCATCAAGTTCTGCTCGCAAATATTCGTCAGGTTTAACATCATTAAAGTTGTAGTTCTCCAATAATGATTGGACATACAGTCCTGTACCACCAGACAGAATAGGAAGAATATTTCTATCTTTTAATCTTGCAATTATTTCTTTAGCTTGATCTTGAAAAATAGATACCGAATATGAATCATTGGGTTCCAGTATATCGATGAGATAATGTTTCACCCGATTAAGTTCATCCACCGATGGTTTAGCGGTACCAATATTGAATTGTTTATAAACCTGGTAAGCATCACCAGAAATAACCTCAGCATGTAGCTGTTCTGCTAAGTCCAAGGTAAGATCTGTTTTGCCTACCGCAGTAGGTCCAACGATGGTTATTAAGGGATTCACAATAACTCCTTCATATATACTCCATAACCTATACGGCTATATTTTCCCCCCACCCATTGGTGAGGTGGATATTTCTGAAAGACAGAACTAAATGGTCGTTCTTTAATGATAACACCATAAGAGGCAACACGCATAGCTTCCTCCATAATTTTATCATCAATACGACTTTCCACAGTATGTCCACGAAGTGGTTTAAATTGAGGACTATCCTCTACAGGGACCTCAAACATAGGATCAAAATAAATAATATCTATACTTTCATCTGGTAGATTAGGTACATAGTTTTCAAAGGTATCATAACTTACCTCAATACGACGTAATGCGTCCGTCACACTTTTCACATTATGCGAATAATGAGCTAAACCATAAGATGTAGCAAGCCATATAGGTAAAGAACCTTCTAGACCTTTTATTTTAGCCTGAAGAAAAGCATAGCTCACGACGATACTGTCACTACCAAGACCAATTGTACAATCAAGAAACGAAAATTCTTCTTTATCAGTTATTTCATTAGTACTTAGTATTGTCTGAACAGCATTAATTAAATGATCTCCTTCTCCACGTTGCAAACGTAGTATACGTAATTGAGCCATGGATAAATGAAAGCTATGTTGCTGATTATCAGGAAAATGAATAGTTAAGCCATTACCAGAAAGAACAGCAATAAAATCACATGGATGAGCATTAAATAATGCTGGTATAGATAATTTTCCTCTTTTTATATAGGCCATATGCATAGAGGAAGCCAAAGCTTTGGCTTCCTCTTGAATGGCCTCATTAGATTTTTGAGCTGTAGTTAATATATTCATATTAAGACCGTAAGAATAATTTACCTAATTCATCAGGTGTAAATTTGATAATCGTAGGACGACCATGAGGACATACATATGGTTTTTCGGTACTAAATAAGTCCTCAATTAAGGTAGTCATTTGATACATATTTAAATTATGACCTGCCTTGATGGCCCCTCTACAAGATGCATAAGCTAACATTTCATGTCGTAATTGGGCCTTAGTAGGCTGTTGATGATCATGTAAGTAAGAGAATATATATTGCAGAATTTCAAATGCTTTTGACTCTACTAAATCTACTGGAGCCCCTACTAATTTTATCTTAGTAGGACCACCTAACTCTACATCAAAGCCAAGATCAAGTAATGTTTCTCGTTCTTCCTCTACTAAATTCATTTCATCATTTGTGGCCTCACTATACTGAGGAACCAAAATAGATTGCATAGGAATCGATTCAGAAGACTTACACAACTTATCATAACGCACACGCTCATGTGCAGCATGTTGATCTATGATATATAGATCATCACCTTTTTTAGCTAATATATAACAAGATGCAACTTGACCCATTGGTAAAAAGCCCGAGTTTTGAATTGTACGTTCTTCTATCTCTTCGTTACGAATATCGTGAGACAAGGATTTAACTTCTCTACATCTTCCGAAGTATAACTAGTGTATGCAGTAGGAACAGCTTCAAAACTTTCATCTACAAAAGAGGATTGTTCATAAGTAGCCTTAGGTGCAGGTGGTGTATACCCCTTTGTTTTAAGATTTTCCACAAACTGCGAAGTTTCACCGCGCATGACTTCATAGCCTTTTGTACGGCGTCCACCAAAAACCTTATCATAATCTATAGCTGTTGCTATATGTTCAGCTGACTGCATCGAATCGTGTACAACAGTAGGTGCTTGATAAGAATCATAAGTAGTATTACCAGCTAAGAATGTACTATTAGAACTAAAATTCTTAATATCACTATTACTATTACTATTACTAGCAATATCATTACCATATTTATCGGATATGTTAGCAACTGTACCAGTCATATAAGATGATGACTCTCGTTCGTATCTCTCATGGAGTGGATTATTTAAAGCATTTAAGATACCGTGATATACGGCTTTAAATATAATCTTATCATCTGAGAATTTAACTTCACTCTTGCGAGGATGTACGTTTATATCAACCATTCTCGCAGGCACAGTAATATTTAGTACCACTAAAGGATGACCATTTTTCGGCAATAGTGCATGGTATGCATTATCGATAGCCTTCATTATGGTTTTATCAGAAATCACGCGATTATTGACGATAATGGTCTGCCATATCCTTGTACTTTTAAGAAGTGTGGGCTTACTCACTACGCCATCGATATAGATAGAATCACTTTCATAAGCAACAGTAAAAATATCATCTTTGGTTTTATATCCATATAGCGCAGCTACAGTATCACTAATATCGCCATTTCCTGGTGTGATAATAGCTACCCGATCATCTATGATAAGCTTAAAAGAAATATGTGGATTACTTAGAGCTAATTTCCCTACAATATCTTGAATTTTAGAGGCTTCTGTACGCTCCGTTTTTAAGAATTTACGACGAGCCGGCGTATTATAAAATAAATCTTTAATTTCGATAGTTGTACCAGGTGCCGCACCATAAGGAATGCAATCGGTAAAAGTGCCGCCATCAACAGTAATACGAGTCCCCAAATCAGAGTCTGCTTTACGAGTAGTCAAAGAGAAATGAGATACAGAGGCAATACTAGCCAAAGCCTCCCCACGGAAGCCTAGGGACGCAATATCAAAGAGGTCCTCTACTTGTTGAATTTTAGAGGTTGCATGACGTAGAATCGCCAAGCGAGCATCTTCCTCCGTCATACCGATACCATTATCAGTAATCCGCATATAGGCCACACCGCCTTCACCAATTTCAACCTCAATATTAGTGGCAGACGCATCAATAGAGTTTTCAATGAGCTCTTTAATAACTGATGCGGGACGTTCAACGACTTCACCGGCAGCTATCTTATTGATTGTCGTTTCATCCAATACGTGAATGGTTGCCATTATTTCCCGCCTCCTTTACGAGCCTCCTCTTGTAGTTCATATAATTTATTTAATGCTTCAATTGGAGTCATGCTCATTACATCGACTTCCAGTAAGCTATCTACTACGGAATGGGTAAATAAATTGCCTAGTGGAGAATCACTAACTTGCTTAACCGCTGGTTTTGCCACATTAGTAAGTTGAGCACCCATAACTCGATTATTTAAGTCACTTGCATCATGACTTTGATCTTCCAAGGATTCTAAAATCACTTCAGCTCGTTTTAATACAGAGTTAGGTAGGCCCGCCAGTCTGGCAACATGGATACCATAACTGCGATCTGCACCACCTTTAATGATACGACGCAAGAAAGCAACATCTTTCCCTTTTTCTTTAACTGCAACGGTATAATTTTTTAATTTACTATAGCTTTCTTCTAAGCAAATCAATTCATGGTAGTGCGTTGCAAATAAAGTCTTGCTATGAATGTGCTTACAAATATGTTCCACTACGGCTTGTGCGATACTCAAACCATCAAAGGTACTCGTACCCCGACCAATTTCATCGAGAATAATTAAACTATTATGAGTAGCATTTTCTAAAATATACGCTACCTCTTTCATTTCTACCATGAACGTGCTTTGACCAGTAGAAATATCGTCGCTAGCACCGACACGTGTAAAAATACGATCCACAGGTGAGATAGACGCTTCACGAGCAGGGATAAAGGAACCAATCTGTGCCATAATCATTAAGATAGCCGCTTGACGCATGTAAGTAGATTTACCTGCCATATTAGGGCCTGTAATGAGTAAAAATTCTTCTTCATCATGATTTAAAACGATATCATTTGGTACGAATACCTCACGTTTTAAAAACTTTTCAATAACAGGATGACGACCATCACGAATATTGATTTGACCATTCATCACAATAGTTGGACAAATATAGTTTTCTTCGTATCCAACTAATGCTAATGAGCATAATACATCAAGGTCTGCAAGAGCACGAGCCGTTTCTTGCACATCTTTGATAACGAGTTTAATATCATTACGCAATTGTTGATATAGTTCGTGCTCTAAAGCGATGATTTTATCTTTTGCGCTGAGAATTTTAATTTCAAACTCTTTTAACTCAGGCGTAATATAGCGTTCAGCATTGGCCAGGGTTTGTTTTCGTATGAAATAGTCTGGTACTTGTTCTGATTTACTATGGGATACCTCGAAATAGTAACCAAACACTTTATTGTAACCAGTCTTAATTTTTGAAAGCCCTGTAGCTTCTTTAATATCCGCTTCCATCTTAGCAAGCCATTGCTCGCTATTAGTCGCTAAAGAACGTAGCTCATCTAAATCAGCATTAAATCCATCTTTAATAACACGACCGTCTTTTAATGTCAACGCTGGTTGCTCTGCAATAGCTCGACATAATAAGTCATAAATATCTTTATGATCTTGCATGCGCTCATTAATAGATGTTAAAGCTAGACTTGAACATGTACCTAATACATTCTTAATATCAGGTAGAACTGCTAATGACTCACGAAGAGCCGTTAAATCTCTGGGAGACACAGATCCGGTTTCAACACGACCAACGATGCGTTCAAAATCGTAAATACAATCTAAAAAGTTACGAATATGAGAACGTTCAGCACCGCGTGTAATAAGTTCTGAAACGGCTGCTTGACGACGTTGTATTTGATTTATATCAGTTAATGGACTTTCAAGCCATTGTTTTAAAAGGCGTGCCCCCATTGGTGTCAACGTACGATCTAGTACATCCAGTAAAGTACCTTTTTGTCCACCATCGCGTAAATTATGAGTAATTTCAAGGTGCCGCAAAGAAGATGTATCAAGAATAAGGCGATTACCTACACTTAATTGATGTACATAGTTGATATGAGAAATTTCAGATTTAATGATATCCTCTAAATATAAAAGCATATAACCTAATGCTTCCCATACATCCTCTTCCATAAGGCCTAAATCACCGAAATGAGTTACAGCTTTTTCAGCTACTTCACGTTGTGTATAGTATGTAGAAAAAGGAGAAAATACGACATTACTAAATTGATTTTCAATAAAATCCTGAATATCTTGCGGTAATATCGTTCCTTCAGGCAATATGATTTCACTTGGTCTATACATGCTGAGTGCATCGTACATATCACTGCGTTTTTCACAATCAGTAATGCGGTGCCAAATAACTTCCCCTGTAGATACATCAGAAAACACAAGAATCCACGTATCTTTTACCATATAAAATAATGATAAAAAGTTATTTGACCGTGCATCGTTACCATTTTCTGTCATCACTGTACCAGGAGTAACAACTTTAATAACATCGCGCTTAACAATGCCTTTAACTGCTTTAGGATCTTCTAGTTGTTCACAGATAGCAACTTTATATCCTTTTTTTACAAGCGTTTCTATGTAGCTTTCAGCCGCATGAAAAGGAACGCCACACATCGGTGTGCGTTCCTCATCTCCTGTAGGACGACCTGTTAAGGTAATATTAAGTTCACGTGATGCGACTAAAGCATCCTCATTAAATAATTCATAAAAATCACCTAATCGAAAGAACAATAATTCTTCAGAGTATCTAGATTTAATATCTAAATACTGCTCCATCATAGGTGTTTGCTTTTTACTCATATTCACCTCATATATTATGAGTCATATCACAGATTTCGCTTATATTCGTATATTCCCATACGATTATTAAACAAATATATAAACGGGTATAATAATTTATAAACAATAGGTGCTAAGGATAACATACTTCCTGTAAAATTAATCAGTCCAGTCTGTTTAAGCTTAGGATTCATAACTACAATTTCATGACCATCCTTAGTTCCCCACTGAAAAGAAACATTCATTTTACTAAGCATATCATGTTGTTTAGTGCGTTTCGCCACATATGGAGAAATCATATCAAGATATAACGTAAACTCTTCAAACGAATCAGTCAGCAAGCCTAAAAACTGCTTCATTTCATCCAATGTAAGATACATAACTACACCTTCACTAACAAGCAATAGTTTTCGTCCATTTACCTCAATATTTTTAGTCCACAATTCATCAGTTATAGAACTCACTAAATTATGGACTCGTTCATGAGGCTCAAAAAAATGTGTACGTGCCTCAATCACTCCAGCAAAATCGATATTATACCAATCAATATAACCGTTGTCGACTCGATAAAACATAGTATCTAAACCGGCACCTAATGATACGACGATACAATCTGGATATAGAGATATAAACTTTCGTATCTCATCATCGATTACTTTTGCTCGTCCTAAAATTCCATAATAAGACATCTTAACATCTTTAAATTGATCAAAATCATAATCAATATGCTTTAAAATATCCCAGGATTTCTGATCCTTTAATACAGATTGATCTGACTCATAATCTTTCGCTCTTGCATATAGTGTCAATAATGCCGTTTCGCCTACAGCGTTTAAATCAAGTTTCATAGTTACACCTTCTTTGTAAAAATACAAAATGTAAATGGTGTTCATACCTATGAATATCTTCAATATACAACTTTTATATTATTCTATTATTATAACACATATAATTTCTAATCAGCATCTATGGTAAAAAAGAACATCGCCACCACATGTTTAGCAAACTAATTTTAGATAAAAAATCTAACCTTAGAGTTAACATAATAGTGACGAGTTCTTTTTGATTCTAATAGTTTATTTTACAATACTACCATAACAAACCCATGTTTGAGCTTTATCGATATGAGCTGGTACAGTTTGACCAATTGATAAGGAGTCATCCTTAGGGAATAAAACCATTTTATTACCAGATGTACGACCGAACCACATGTCTTCATCACGAGGACTTGGTCCCTCTACAATAATATCAAATACTTGTCCTTCCATAGGTTTATTTAATTCATAAGAGATTTCATTTTGTACATCCATCAATGTTTGTAAGCGAACGCGCTTAATCTCTTCTGGAATTTGATCATCCATAGTTGCTGCTGGCGTTCCGGAGCGCTTAGAGTAGATAAACGTATACGCCATGTCATAGCGCACATCTTTTAATAATTGTAATGTAGCTTGAAAATCTTCCTCAGTTTCTCCTGGGAAACCTACAATGATATCCGTAGTCACCACCACATCTTTTATTTTTTCACGGCAATAAGAAAGTAATTCTTTATAATGCTCTACCGTGTAATGACGATTCATTTTCTTTAAAATACGATTGGAACCAGATTGAATAGGTAAATGTAAATGCGTTACAATATTGGATGACCTACCAAGAGCATCAATCATAGACTTACTCATATCTTGAGGATGACTTGTCATATAGCGAATACGTTCTATACCAGGAATACCATCAAGAGCATCAACTAATGTACCAAAATCTGTACCATCTTTAAAATCTAGGCCATAAGAGTTTACATTTTGCCCCAATAAAGTGATCTCTTTAAATCCTTTAACCCCTAGGTCTGTAACCTCTTTAACAATGGCCTCTACAGGACGGCTAATCTCTCTACCACGTACATGGGGAACAATACAATAGGTGCAAAATTTATTACATCCATTCATAATAGGTACCCATGCATAAAAAGAGCCATTTGGTTTTGCCTCTAATTCAGGCAATACAGAGTTATCCATATCTACGCTGATTTGATGCGTATGTCCATGTTGTACTTCTTCAATCATCTCGTTAATATGTTGAATATTATGAGTACCCAATACAATATCAATATGAGGAGCTCGTTTAAACATTTCTGCTTGATTTTTTTGAGCCATACATCCTGTGACGGCGATAATCAAGTTTTTATTATTACGTTTTAGTCTTTTTAGCTCACCTATGCGCCCATAAACTTTAGTTTCTGCATTTTCACGCACTGCACAAGTATTTAGCAGAATTAAATCTGCAGTTTCAACATTCTCTGTTGGTATATACCCAACAGATTCAAGCTGATGCGATAATCGCTCAGAGTCGGCGGTATTCATTTGACAACCATAGGTGTAAATATAATAAGACTTCATTCTAACTCCTACACTTTAACAATCTTACGTTTTGTTTCAATAATATTCTTAACTTTAATGGACATGCGTTCAATAGACATGCCGGTAATATATTCAATTTCATTGCGAACAGATTTTTGTACCTGTTGCATCAACGGTTTAACAGGATATCCATGTTCAATAACTACAGCCATATCAACAACAAGACCGTTTTGACCTTTGTCGCTTTTTTTAAAAGAAATTATACTGGTCTCATCGACACCAGCTACTTTTTTTAACCCATTTCTAATCAATTTAATAATTACTTCATCGTCAAAAGTGAGTCGACCATAATAGCTAAAAGCAGGCCGTACAACAGAACGTTCAAATCCTTCAGAACCAATTTGACCTAAGGTATCTTGATCTTGTTTTTTCAAAGTCCTGCGGCGCCACATGGTTTTGATTGGATCAATCAAATACCCCCTAAAGTGTGGCTTTAATTCCATAGTCGGCACAGGAATTATATGTTTACCCTCTTTAAGACGTGCATGTTGTGCCTTTTCAATTTCCTTAGGTGTTGCAACATCTTCTATACGAATATATCGATCAGGTTCTTGTAAGCCTAAAGCTTTAGTAATCTTCTTAACCATATTATCAGAAGTGCCGATAATCATAAGCTTATTAGGTTTAATCTTATCTAATTGTTCTCGTACGGATTTAACTTGTACTTCGTCTTGAAAAATAGCACGACGAACAGCTTTTAAACGACTAGACTCTTTTTTTGCAGAAAAGCCAGCTACAATTTTATTATCATGAATCAAAATACCATCATCGATGATACATTCAATTTTATTTTCATGAGCAACTACGAGGGCACGATGACTTTTACCTGTGCCACTACTACCTACAAATGCAACGACTTCCATAGCCTACCTCGTCATTTATAACAAACTAATAAATTCTGATACATCCTTACCAGATACTAAGTAATCACCAAATCTATCAGGTTTCTTGCCTACAATACCATGGTAATCAGAACCACCAGTAATAAATAGCTTATGCTTTTTAGCGAATTCTTTATATCGCTCCACATCATCATCATTATGCTTTGAGTGATATACCTCCATACCATCAAAATCATAATTTAACATTTCCAACACATATTCATCACTGGTAACCAATTTAGGATGAGCCATAACAGCAAGTCCTCCAGCTTTATGTATAATATCAATAATATAAGGAACCTCTACTTTTACCTTAGGAACATAGCAAGGACTATCTTTTCGAAGAATACCTTTAAATACATCATTAATATCCTTGGCATAACCACCATCAATTAAAAGTTTACCAATATGTGGGCGACCATAAGCTTTAGTATCAGGAAATTGTTTAATGAGCTCTTCTTTTGTAATATAATATCCTTCATTGTTACAACGACGGATAATTTCATCGATACGTTCTTCACGTTTTCCTTTAAAAAACGTAATAA
>PPYF01507991.1_pt1 | contig 11470 bp, 8 predicted proteins | sample 1559871 | NCBI WGS metagenome assembly PPYF01 (sample SAMN08240021, study PRJNA423297) | Human gut metagenome, whole genome shotgun sequencing project. | reverse complement strand
TTCCCCCACCCCACCCCACCACTACACCCCCAATATGTTGTAAAACACCCCCGAGCATATGTTCGAAAACACAATATGTTGTGTTTGCAGCAAAGGCGGGATGCCACCTGTAGAACCACGCCCGCGAACCTCAACCTTCAAGTTGACCTTGAGGCGATTTTTACGTCCCTTTACACACCGTTCACATCGTCCCCAAACTCCCCCACCCAAGGCACGTGCGGCCCACCACCGCGACGCCAAGTGGCGAAAAATGGGACGGGCCCCAGATTGCCCATGCGCACGCAAAAGCACGCCGTGGCAATCTGGGGCCCGTCCCCAAATACCTATAAATATGCAGGTCAGCGATGAGTTAACGATGCGCCAGCGGGTGCGCCGCCAGATAGACCTCGGTCAGTTGCGTACGATCGACATGCGTGTAGACCTGCGTGGTCGATATATCGGCATGTCCCAAGATCTCCTGTAGCACACGGAGGTCTGCGCCGCCCGCAAGCATATGGGTGGCAAAGGAGTGACGCAGCGTATGGGGATGGAGTCCCACCAGCCCCACCTGGCGCCCATAGCGCTCACAGATGGCATGGATGCCCTGGCGTGACAGACGGCGGCCGTTCTTATTTAAAAAGACCGCCGAGGTCTCGGTTCCGCGGGCATGGGCCGCCAAGCGGGAACGCCCCTCAGTTACATAGAGCGTCAGAGCTCGCGCCGCGCTTCCCACCAGCGGTGACAGGCGTTCCTTTGAGCCCTTACCGCGAACGAGCACAAAGCCATCGTCGATATGGATATCGCCCACATCGAGCCCCACCAACTCGCTCACACGTAAACCGCATCCGTAGAGCACTTCCAAGATGGCATGGTCGCGCAAGCCCATCTCGCCCTCGGGAAAGTCTTGATCGAGCAGCGCCGAGACATCCTCCACCGATAGATACTCCGGCAAACGCTCAGCCTTTTTAGGCAGGCGCAACGCCGCCGTTGGATTTTGGGCCACAGCCCCATCGCGCACCAAAAAGGCATGCAGGCCCTTCACGGCCGCAAGCGCACGCTCCACTGAGGCATCGGAATAGCCCCCATCGCGGCGATCGGCAACAAAGCCCTCCACGACCTGACGAGTCACCTCTTCAAAAGACACAATACCCGCCCGCTCCAGATAGGCGCAGTACGTCGTCAGGTCACGACGATAGGCCGCAATCGTGTTGCGCGCCAAACCCCGCTCGACCGCGAGGTAATCGAGATACTCCCCCGCCGCCACGGCGAGCGACGAGGGAGTAGCTTCGGTATGTTCCTTATTCGCCGGCACCCTTAGTCCGTAGCGAGGTTCATGGGCGTCACCTGCAGACGGTCGACACCCTCGTGCTGGCCGATCGAAGCGCGCACGAACTCGCGGAACAGCGGCTGCGGGTTGGTCGGGCGGCTCTTGAACTCGGGATGAGCCTGGGTTGCCACATACCACGGATGCACGTCGCGCGGCAGCTCGACCATCTCGACCAGGCGCTCGTCGGGCGACAGGCCCGAGATAACCAAACCGGCGTCCTCGAGCTGGTCGCGGAAGGCGTTGTTGAACTCAAAGCGATGACGGTGACGCTCGTAGACGAGTTCCTCGCCATATGCCTCGCGAGCGAGGGTATCGGCGGCGAGCTTGCACGGATAGGCGCCCAGGCGCATGGTGCCGCCCTTCTCGGTCACGTCCTCCTGCGAGCTCATCAGATCGATGACGCTATACGGGCCATCCGGATCGAACTCGGAGGAGCTGGCGCCGGCAAGGCCGACGACGTTGCGCGCAAATTCGCACACGGCCACCTGCATACCCAGGCAAATGCCCAGATACGGAATCTTGTGCTCACGGGCAAACTCGGCCGCGAGGATCTTGCCCTCCAGGGCGCGCTTGCCAAAGCCGCCGGGGACCAGGATGCCCGAGGCGTCGCCCAGAACCTCGGAGACATTCTGCTCGTCGAGGCTCTCGCCGTCGACCAGCTGGACGTCCACATGGCGATCGTAGAAGACGCCCGCATGGTGCAGGGCCTCGATAACCGACAGGTACGCATCGGGCAGCTGCGTGTACTTGCCCACGACGGCGATCTTCACCTTGTCGGCGTGATGGTTGGCGTGGTTCTGTTTGCGCAGGAACTCGTTCCACTCGCTCATGTCGCGCTCACGCGGGTCCAGACCCAGACGCTCGCAAATGCGCAGGTCAAAATCCTGCTCGGCAAGCAGCTGCGGAACATCGTAAATGCTCGCGCAGTCCTCGTTGGTAAAGACGCAATCGGTGTCGACGTCGCAGAAGCTTGCGATCTTTCCGCGGATAGCGTCATCGATATGGTGGTCGGAGCGCAGCACGATGATATCGGGCTGGATGCCAAAGCTGCGGAGCTCCTTGACGGAATGCTGCGTGGGCTTGGTCTTGACCTCGTGGGCGGCGGCGATATAGGGAACGAGCGACACGTGGATATAGCAGACGTTCTCGGGGCCGGCCTCCTTGCGGTACTGACGGATGGCCTCGACAAACGGTTGGGACTCGATGTCGCCGATCGTGCCGCCCAGCTCGGTGATGACTACATCGGAGCCGGTCTGCTCCTCGATGCGGCGGAACTTGTCCTTAATGGCATTGGTGACGTGAGGAATCACCTGCACGGTACCGCCCAAAAAGTCGCCGCGACGCTCGCGGGCGATCAAGCTCTTATAGATGGCGCCGGTCGTAAAGTTGGAATCGCGGGTCAGGTTCTCATCAATAAAGCGCTCGTAATGACCCAGGTCCAGGTCGGACTCGTAACCATCCTCGGTAACGAAGACCTCACCATGCTGGAAGGGGCTCATGGTACCGGGGTCGACGTTCAGATACGGATCGGCCTTCTGCATCGTTACTTTGTAGCCACGCGACTTGAGCAGACGGCCCAGCGAGGCCGCGGTGATACCCTTGCCCAGGGACGAAACCACGCCACCGGTTACGAACACATGCTTGGTCATATTGAGTTACCTGCGCTTCCCGTAGAAGTTGTTTATCCACATCTTACGGGTCTTCATTGTAATACTCGCGCCGCGGACCGTTCGCAATTTTTCTCGCGTGCGATTGCATTTCTCAATCTTGAAACAAAACGCCGCCCGGTTTCCCAGGCGGCGTCGCTATGGCAAGGGTTACATGCTGCTATCGATCAGCAGCCTCGTCCTCAAGCATTTCTTGAACGAGCATGCCGGTACGGACGCCCTCAAGATACCACTCGCCACGTTCGGTGAGGCAAATGCCAATTGCAAGCTGACCGCCGTCGTCGCTATAACGCGAGACGACATCAATCATGCCTTCGGAATCCAAGCGATCGATTGCGGCGCGGGCACGATACGGCGAAACCCCCACGCGCTCGGCAAGCGTTTTGCGCGAGAAACCATACGGCCCGCCATTGTCTTCGGTTTGCTGGTCGATCTCCATCAACACCAGCACCTCGACACGCTTCATATCGTTGACACTCGCACGACCCTTGCCCGCCATAGCAGCCTCCTCAAACCGAGCACGAGCATCTAACGCGCCGTGCGCGACCGACACACCTCACGATGGCAGGTAATATCCATCATGCGGCATCCCGCTAAGGATGAAACAGTTACAGTTATTGTATACCGCTCAAATTGTTTCTAGGCAGGTAAACGGCTATTTTTCGCCGAAATAGGCGCTTTATTGATCAAAAAGCCGTACCGGGCGCTAACCCGATACGGCCAAAATGCAATGCAATTACCGCGGTGCTTCAAACTTAGCGATGGAAGAAACCGCGGCGCTCAAACTTGGGCTCGCAGCACACGTTGATACCCAGTTTGCGCAGTACCGTCTCGTCCGTCGGCGAGATGATCACGCTGAAGAAGGCATCGCAACCGCGCAGCTGCTCCAGGCCCGAAAGGACGCGAGCGGCCGTCTCACTCGTGGCCGAGGTGATCGACAGCGCCATAAGCGTCTCGTCGGTGTGGAGGCGCGGGTTTTTGCTGCCCAGGAAATGCGTCTTGAGCTTGCTGATGGGCTCGATCGCCTCATCGCTAATGACCTCGAGCTCAAGGCCGACGCCCGAGACATGCTTGAGGGCGTTCATAATGAGCGAACTTGCGGCGCCCAGGCGCGTGGAAGTCTTGCCGGTCACCACGGAGCCATCGGGCATGACCATGGCACCCACGGGACCACCCGTCAGCTGCTCCCTGGTGAGGGCCGCCGAGCGCGCCGGTGAGTAGTTCTTATCGATGCCGGCTTTCTTCATAATAATCTTGAGACGGTCGACTTGCTCATCGCCCACGCCGGTACGGCGCACATTTTCGACCGCGGTAAAGTAGCGGCGGACGATCTCCATCTTGGAAGCATCGCGGCAGGCATCGTCATCGGTGATGGCAAAGCCGACCATATTGACGCCCATGTCCGTAGGGCTCTGGTAGGGGCTCTTGCCCAAAATCTTTTCCATCAGGGCACGGACTACCGGGAAGGCCTCGACGTCGCGGTTGTAGTTGACCGTGGTTTTGTTGTAGGCCTCCAGGTGGAAGGAGTCGATGATATTGGCGTCATCGAGGTCTGCCGTGGCGGCCTCGTAGGCAATGTTGACCGGATGCGTAAGGGGCAGATTCCAAACCGGGAAGGTCTCGAATTTGGCATAGCCGGCGGCCGTGCCATGCTTGTGCTCGTGATAGAGCTGAGACAGGCAGGTGGCAAGCTTGCCCGAGCCAGGACCGGGGGCAGTGACCACGACGAGCGGTCGGGTGGTCTCAACAAACTCGTTCTTGCCGTAGCCATCGTCGGACACGATCAGATCGACATCGTGCGGATACCCCTCGATGGGATAGTGCAGCTTGGCGGGAATACCGAGCGCGTTCAGGCGGTTGCGGAACACATCGGCAGCAGGCTGGCCGGCGTACTGGGTGATGACCACAGCCGCGACAGCAAAGCCGTTGCCGCGGAACAGGTCAACCAGGCGCAGCACATCCTCGTCATAGGTAATGCCGAGGTCACCACGAGCCTTGTTTTTCTCGATGTGGTTCGCGTTGATCGCGATGATAACCTCGACATCGTCGGCGATGCTCTTGAGCATGCGGAACTTGCTGTCCGGTTCAAAACCCGGCAGCACGCGGCTCGCATGATAGTCATCGAACAGCTTACCGCCAAACTCCAAATACAGCTTGCCACCAAACTGCGAGATGCGCTCCTTAATGTGAGCAGCCTGCAGCTCGATATACTTCGCGTTGTCGAAACCCTGGCGCATATATGGCTCCCGTCCCGTTTCCATTTAATGTTCTAGGCGATTATAACGGAGCAGACCCTCCCCAACGCCCAAGCAATCAACTGGCACCAACCAAACACGCCATCGATAAGTTGCGGTGAAATAGTTCCCGTTTAACCCCTCAAGACGGCCAAACAGGAACTATTCCACCGCAACTTCCCCTTTTTGGCGCAAACTAACCTGACCCCTTTGCATCAATAATGGCAGCGCCGCAGGTTGAGCATAAGTCAGTGAGCGACGTCCAGGACGTACAAGTTGGCATGAAAAAGGCAAGGCATAGACCTTTTGGTCATGCCTTGCCTTTTGAATGACAAATTGTCGTCCTGGGCGGCGCGCAGCGTCGACTGGTTGCGCGGTTCGTAGAACCGCGCAACATGAGAGCGCCCCCTCCCGCGCACGGAACGGAAGGGGGCTAAAGGTAGGAGTCTACCGGTGGGTTTACCCCACCGGACAGACGATGACCAGGTGATCCTCTACAGGATCGTCAAGGTTTCCGTGGGGTACCCGTTGGGTACTTAGATCAACACGCAGGCGACGGTCAGGATGATGGCGCAGACGACAGAGAGCGCGACGATGAGCTTAAGGGCAAACTTGAGCCAGGTCGTCCACTCGATCTTGGCCAGGGCGAGACCGCCCATGATGGCGCCGGAGGTCGGGGTGAACAGGTTCACGACACCGATGGCGGCGGAGAAGATCATGACCATGACCTCGGGCGAGAAGCCGAGCTTAACAGCCAGCGGTCCCATGATGGGCATGGAGACGGTAGCCATACCGGAGGTCGAGGGGATCAGGAAGGACAGGCCGAAGTAGACCAGGAAGCTCATGGGAGCGAAGATCACGCCGGACAGGCCAGCCAGGGCATTGGCGGCAGCGTCGAGGACGTAGACGTCGAGGCCGGTGTTAGCCATGAGGACGGAGATACCACGGGCGAGGGCGATGACGAGAACAACGGACATCATGTCGGCAGCGCCGGTGATGAAGGTGTTAACAATCTGCTTCTCGGACAGGCCACCGATGATACCGATCAGGACGGCCATGAGGAAGAACCAGGTGGAAGCCTCGTCGAAGTACCACTGGCCAATGGGCAGGCCGGTGATCAGGGCAGACCAGCCCTGGACGACGGCGTTACCGTCGGCGTCGTAGACAGCGCCAGCGTCGAAGAAGTTGGCGACGCCCTCGTTGAGGTCGGCCAGCGGGATGAAGCCGACGATCATGACGACGAAGGTGAAGGCGAAGGCGATCAGAACACCCTTCTGACGACCGGTGAGCTTGACCTCCTTGTGGACCTCGGAAGCAGCCTTGCCGTGAGCTTCTTCGGCGTCCTTGAGCTCCTGCATCGACAGGATGGTAGAACCCTTGTCAGCCTTGACCTTCTTGGCATAGCTCATCACGAAGACGATGGACATAGCGGTAGTGACAATCCACAGGACGGCACCGAGGCCGATGATGATGGACTGGTTGACCTCAATGCCAACGCCGGTCAGAGCGTCGACGGCAGCGCCGACGGCGAACGGGTTAACCGTGGAGCCCAGGCAGCCGCAGCCAGCGCCGAGCAGGACGGTAGCGGCGCCGACCATCGGGTCGAAGCCAGCGGCCATCATGGTAGCGGCGAGCAGGGCGTAGAAGGGAACGGTCTCCTCGCACATACCATAAGTGGTACCACCGAGGGAGAAGATGAACATCAGCACGGGAATGAGCATAATCTCGTTGCCCTTAAGCTTCTGCACCAGAACGGCGATGCCGTTGTCCAGAGCGCCGGTCTCGGTCATCATGCCGAGGAAGCCGCCCAGGATCATAACGAAGAGGCAGACGGGCAGAGCGTCAGCGAAGCCCTTAATCGGGGCGGTGCAGAAATCGCTCAGACGGGCGGCAGTAACCGCGCCGCCGGACGTGCCGGAGACGATAACGGTAATCACTGCGACAATTGCCAGCAGAGCAAGAAGAATGGTGAACGATGAAGGCATACCGCGCTTTTTCTTAGCGGTCTCAGTCATAGTTCTCATCCCCCCTTCATAAATCATTTACTGATCTCGCCAGAAGCGGCTCTTCCGTGCCGTGCCTGCCGCTTGATGCGAGATTATTACCAGATAAAACCGCTCGGGGTGTGCAGCAATACACCCCGAGCGAGATGCTAGATGCTCTTACTTGAGCGTGGCGTACATGACAGCCTTAATGGTGTGCATGCGGTTCTCGGCCTCGTCGAAGACCTTGGAAGCGGGGCTCTCGAAGACCTCGTCGGTGACCTCCTGCTCGGTGATGCCGAACTGCTCGCACTTCTCGGCGCCAATGGTGGTGTTGGTGTCGTGGAAGCTGGGCAGGCAGTGCAGGAAGATAGCACCCGGGTTGGCCATAGCCATGACCTCGGAGGTGACACGATACGGGGTGAGCTGAGCGATGCGCTCGGCCCAGACCTCGTCGGGCTCGCCCATGGAGACCCACACGTCGGTGTAGATAACGTCGGCACCGGTGACGCCGTCCTTGACGTCGGTGGTCAGCTTGATGGTGCAGCCGTTAGCCTCGGCGATGGGCTTGCAGGCCTCGATGACGTCGTCAGCGGGCATGCACTCCTCGGGGCCGCAGGCCACGAAGTTCATGCCGAGCTTGGAGCAGACGACCATGAGGGAGCGAGCGACATTGTTCTTGCAGTCGCCCATGAAGACGAGGGTCTTGCCCTTGATGTCGTAGTTGAAGTTCTCCTGGACGGTCAGGATGTCGGCGAGCATCTGGGTGGGGTGCCACTCGGTGGTCAGGCCGTTCCACACGGGCACGCCGGACTTAGCAGCGAGCTCCTCGACGTCGTCCTGGGCAAAGCCACGTAACTCGATGCCGTCATACATGCGGCCGAGAACGCGGGCGGTGTCCTCGATGGACTCCTTCTTGCCCATCTGCGACGAACCCGGATCGAGGTAGGTGACGCCCATGCCCAGATCCATGCCGCCGACCTCGAAGGCGCAGCGGGTACGAGTGGAGGTCTTCTGGAAGAGCAGAACGATATTCTTGCCCTCGAGATAGCGGTGCGGAACGCCAGCGCGCTTCATATCCTTGAAGTTCTTGGAGAGCTTGAGCAGGTACTCGATCTCCTCGGTGGTGAGGTCGAGAAGCTTGAGGAAGCTACGGCCGGAGAGGTTCTTAGAGGTCCTCGCGCCAGAAGGGCATGCTCATGCAGCGCGGGCCGCCGCGGCCGCGGGAGAGCTCGGCGGAGGGCACGACGAGAAGGTCCAGGCCCTCCTTGTACAGCACGTCGTTGGTGACGGTGTTGCGGGCGTAGACGCAGATCTTGCCGGGCTCGACGCACAGGGTGTTGGAGCCGTCGTTCCACTGCTCGCGGGAGGCCGCGATCGGGTCGCCGCCGCCGCAGGGGATCAGCTTGACCTGGTCGACGCCGGTGGCGTCCTCCAGGACGTGCTCGAGGGTGTCCTCGATCAGGCGGATGTTCACGTCGCCCGGGTTCTTGCCGGCGGTCAGCTCGTAGACGCGCAGGGTGCCCATGATGGCGGGGTGGATCGTGAACTTATCGACGTCGATCTGGGTGAAGACCGTGTCGAGGTGCATGAAGGCGCGCGAGACCGGGATGTCGAAGGCCAGGATGCGCTCGACCTTGGAGTCGGAGTTCCAGAAGATGTTCTGGGCCATGACGTCGATCGCGGCGGCCTGGGTGCGCTGGGAGATGCCGACGGCGAGGGTCTTCTCGTTGATGTTCAGCACGTCGCCGCCCTCGGTGTGGAACTGGCAGTCGCGGCGGAAGTACAGCGAGACGTCCTTGTAGTCGGGGTGGTACTTGAAGATGTACTTGCCGTACAGGGTCTCGCGGTTGCGGGTGACCGAGTACATGCGGTTGAGGTTGACGCCCTCGCCGATGACCGCGAACGGGTCGCGGGTGAAGTAGAGGTTGGGCATCGGGTCGATGATCAGGTCGGACTCGGACTCGGAGTTGACCAGGGAGTCGAGGGTCGTGGACGCCGTGAGGGGCATGTCGATCTCGGACTTGGTCATGCCGGCCATGGTCTTCTTGACGAACTCGAGGTTGTCCTCGATGGAGTCCAGCTTCTCGCGGACGATCTGCGGCATGTGCTGGCCGCGGATGCCGGCCTCGGCGATGTACTGGTCGGTGAACTCGGCGCGGGCGCCGGGGACCTGGTCGAACACCTCGGCGACGAGGTTCTCGAGATAGAGGACCTCCACGCCCTGGTCCCTCAGGATCTGGGCGAAGGTGTCGTGCTCCTGCTGCGCGACCTCCAGGAACGGGACGTCGTCGAACAGGAGGCAGACCTTCCTGAGCTTGCCGATCTCGGAAGGCACGTGCAGACCTTTCGTCATGGCCTCCTACCTTTCTTTCGGGCCCTTGTCAGGGCCGATTCGTTAGCGCCCCTCCGTGTGAGGCGTTATTGCTGACGACATATTTATATCCAAAATCAGCTCATACTTCCACCTTGCCCCCGAACGGTTTTTTATAGGGGGTGAACGGCATACACATATACTTCACGCATGGCACACTTCATCTTAATAAAGCGTATTTACGTGCTTAAACGCGTTTTAATCCTAAAATCAAATGGAACTAAACTTTGTTAAGCCATCCTCAAATTGCATATTTCCAATAAATCTATGAATAGAATTAGCGGTTCACACCGCGTCTCAACCATTTTCATTTTTATTCAGAAAAAAGTTTGTCCTATTCATTTCTGATAAATAAATTACCGTTTACCAGACGCTTGATACCGTTCACCGGAAACTCAGTATAAGGCCCAGCGGATACCGCCTCGCTTTACGGCCCCATTTGTAACAACTTGACTTCTCGGTATAGAAAAACGGACCCGCTTCCCCTAGGGAAACGGGTCCGTTTTCGATTATCTTCGGCTAATTTGGATAAGGCCCCCGAAGACCATCGGAATCCTAGCGATCGAACTCCGCCAGTGCCTCGCCCAAAAGCCTCAGGCCCTCGCGCAGAACGTCCTCGCTCGCGCAGTAGCCCAGGCGTGCGCCGCAGGGAAGCTCAAAACGGCTACCGGGGACCAGCAGCACTCCCCTCTCGGACAGCAGGCGCCTGCAGAACTCCTCGTCATCCTCGGGAATATCCAGCTGGATAAACGAGGTGGACACGCCCTGCGGGGCCGTCCAGGAAACGCGATGCTGCGTATCGATCCAAGCCTGCGCGATATCGCGGTTGCCAAACACGATCTTGCGATTGCGCTCGAGAATCTTATCCTTGTGCTCAAGCACATAGGTCGCCAGGGCGTCGTTGAACACACCGCCGCAGATCATGGTGTAATCGCGATAGGTGCGGATGCGGCTGGATATCTCTTCGTCTGCCAGGACCCAGCCCACGCGGGCCGCAGGTGTCGAATAGGTCTTCGACAACGAGTTGGTGACAATGGCCCTCTCGTACACGTCGACCATCGACATAAAGGACTCAGTGTTTTCGAGCGGCAGATATACCTCGTCGCACAGCACGTAGGCGCCCACCGAGCGGGCGATCTCGGCAATCTGGCCGAGCATATCGGCATCGAGCACCGTACCGATGGGGTTAGATGCGTTGTTGATGCAGATGAGCTTGGTGTTGGGACGCACCAAGCGCTTGAGTTCCTCGATATCGGGCTTCCAGCCGAGTTCCTCGCGAAGCTCCCAATACTCGACCTCGGCGCCCAGCGTGCGCGGAATCTCGTAGAGCGGCGCGTAGGTGGGCCACTCGGCGATAACATGGTCGCCGGGCTCGACCACAGCCATGATGGCGTTGAGGTTAGCGCCCGTGCAGCCATTGGTCTGCAGAATGTGATCGGGATTGACCTCCCGACGATACAGCTTGGCAACCTCGGCCTTAAACTCCGGCGAGCCCTCGATCCAGCCGTAGTTCATCTTCTCGCGGTCCAGGCGCTCGTAGAACGTGGCGCCGTCCTGTTCATCGAGCGCGCGCAGCTCGCCCATGGTGAGCGACGAGATCGTCGACTGGGCGATGTCCCACGTGGCGCTCTTCTCCCAAACGTTGAGCCATTCCTCAACGCCAATCGTCTTGATGTCCATAGCCAAGCTCCTTACAAAAGCAGTCATCCAATCGTGTTGACGTTCCTCATACAAGATTGGGGCGGTGCGAAAACCCGCACCGCCCCAATGGGAGACATCTAATGGCAGCTAGATGTATGTATTATGACCTGTACGGGTCCTTGAAGACCTTAGAGGTCCTCGCGCCAGAAGGGCATGCTCATGCAGCGCGGGCCGCCGCGGCCGCGGGAGAGCTCGGCGGAGGGCAC
>PPYF01594124.1_pt1 | contig 11471 bp, 7 predicted proteins | sample 1559871 | NCBI WGS metagenome assembly PPYF01 (sample SAMN08240021, study PRJNA423297) | Human gut metagenome, whole genome shotgun sequencing project. | reverse complement strand
TCACCGCCGTTTTCTTTTATTTTAACATGAAGCGGCTATAATAGCTATAAATATTTAGTTAAATGTCAACAATACAGTATACTAGATATCATCCAGCAGAATTTCACAGCACTGCTCAATGCTCCTCAAATATCAAACAACGATATCAATCGTACCATTGCACCACCACTTCAACATTAATATTAGAAACGTTTTAAACTATATAACACAAGAAAACTGATTCCACCGCAATGGATCAGTTTTCTTTAAATAATAGCTACTTCATTTTTCTTTTTTTACAGAATCCTATAATCAAACCAAGACTAACAATCGCTATTAAAAACCATGCAACTATATTTGTTGTATCTCCGGTTTTTACCGTATTTATTATTTTCTGAATAGGATTTGGCTTATCCGGTTTTGAAGGTGTCGGATCCTTAGGCTTATCTGGATTGTTCGGTGGTGTTTCTGGTGAAACCCATTCAGCTTTTGGCTCTATCGTTACATTATATTCTACATTCCCATTAATTTCAGATGGTATATTAACAAGGAATGGAGCAGATTCAAATTTATCTGTACCACTTTCCACATTTCCAATCTGTGCAATCAGATAAATTCCTTCATCCAATTCTCCAAAACTCGTGCGTCCCGAACTATCTGTTTCTTGCATTAAGCCTGAAATATCATTTTCCTTCGCAAATGCATACAATTGTTTTGCTTGTTTTTCTCTTGCTTCTGCACTGGTATCTTGCAATGATATCCCTGAATCTTTAAAACCATTTTCCCAGACCAGCTCATCATTTTTCATATATTGAATTGGAAATATCGAGAACTTTGCTCCGGAAAGAGCTACTTCTTTATCCGAACTATTTCTCCCTTTGTAGATAATTTGAATGCTTCCTGTTCTGCTTCCTGCTTCAGCATGAATTGTTGAAATATTTATAAAACTACCGACAAGAAAAAGCATAACGAATAAAATAATGTGAATACTTCTTATCTTCTTTCGCACCTTACTTTCCTCCTTTTTCTATCTCGTATACTATAAATTACAGCAATCAGCAACCCTATAAAAATTACTATAATTGTTACAATCAGCACTTTAGCAGTAAAAGATAACTCCGGTTTTATATTTGTATCCGGCTCTTGCTTCGTTGCCTCTTCATAAGGTATTCTCTCTCCACGTACTAAAAGTCTGTGTGTATTGATTGCAAATGGTGTACAAGTAACAAGTGTTGCATAATCCTTGCCTGGTTCAATAGATAACCCATCTGTCTCTTCCGGTAAAACTGTTAATATCTGATCAATCTGATATGCCAGTGTTTCATCTAAAACCTTAATGTAAAAAATATCCCCTACTTCCAGTTTATCCATATTGGTAAATAGCGTTTTTGTCGGAAGACCTCTATGTCCAGTCAGAACTGTATGTGTACTTTCTCCACCAACCGGAAGAGATGTACCCCAGAAATGTCCGACACCTGCCTGCAGAACTGCTTCACTTGTTCCATGATAAATTGGAAGTTCTATATTAATCTTAGGAATACGTATGTATCCCATCATTCCGGAACCGTCTACATTTAACAAACTCTCATAACGAGCATCTATTTCCGTATCTTCCTGTGAAAATGGGTCGATCAGATCGATATTCCCCAGCATTTCCTGATTATATGCTCTCGCATCTTCCAACATCTGCTCTTTTTCTGCCTTACTCAACTTTACGCTTTCCTCATCATAATAGGATACCACTTTGGAGCCATTCTTTTCATTCAGATAACTACTGAACGTTGGATATAACAATACGGAGAATGCAACCAAAAGCACGATCAGACGAATAATATCTTTTATTGTTATCTTCCTTTTTTTCTTCTTACTCTTCATTTCATTCTCCCTGTTGTTATACTTGGAATTGCGGTTACCTTCCGTGGAAGATAACCGCCCATTCTTTAAATCTTATCTTATATCTCTGGTAAAACTATTATGCTTCTTTTCTTTTGTCACGGATGAAGCTTACTGCTACACCGAATACAAGAAGAGCTGCGATTACAGCAAATGCAATTGCTCCACGTCCACCTGTGGATGGAAGGAGGGAACCAGTGCTGTTCTCGACTTTGACAATTTTGCCATCTACCGTTCCTTTATCTACAGTAAGAGTCCAGTCATTCTCATTCGCAGTAGTGCTCTTTGTGATGGTAACTTTAATAGCATCTGTCAGTTTATTGTAACCCTCTGGAGCCTTTGTCTCTTTCAGATAATATGTTCCTGCTGCAAGACCGTTAATATGTAAGTTGTATCCCTGTCCATCAATTTTACTTTCAACTGTTACCATATCATCTGTAGCATCCGCTGCGTTCTGATCAGCTGCATAAGAATATTTACCTTCAGCATCTTTTGTTACTTTAATAGGCTTGCTTTCATCAATTGCACCTTCTGTAGTTGAAGCGTACAAAGTAAAATGTGCATCTGCTAAGATTTCTTCTGGGGTACTATCTTTTTTTACCTTTAAGATATCTAACGGATAGGTCGGTGTCTTTGCTTCACTCGGTGTTGTAGTTGTTGTTTCACCTGGGTTATTACCATACTCTAAATGAGCACTGTTCTTTTCTGTTACAACTGCGGCTTTATTCACTTTTGCATAATATGTAACGGTGAATTCTTTTCCTTTGTTGTTTGCCTGATTAGTTCTTACCCATTCAGATAAATCAAGGACCATTTGTCTGTTGCCTTCACCGGAAAGTGTTGCTGTTGCAGGTGCTGTGCCTGCATCTGTAACACCTTCTCCGAATGCCACTTTTACATTAACTGTTGTAGCACCTTCTCTAAGAGCTGTTCCTGTTGCATCATTTACAAAATCAAGACCATTGGATAATACATCGTGGATAATGTACTGATACTGATCATATCCTGTTGTATCCGGGATAGAACCTTTTACGGTATATGTTACGACATCACCGATATTTACAGTTTCTTTATTAGCTATTTTCTCAATGCTTGGTGCTTCTGTTTTTAAATCTACTGTAGTATGCTCATTATCTACTGTTAACAAAGAAGACTGGATAGATTTTCCACCAGTTACATATACTAAGTAGTAACCTGCATCTAAGCTTGTAAATTTATAAGATGTTACATCTCCAAGTTTTTCAGAGTGTGCTGTAGCTTCTAATTTAGGACTATGTGTCAATGCGTATGTTGTAAAGTCGTTTGCAAAATCCTGAACTTTACCTGCTGTCTCAAGAGATGCTACAGCTTTTGAGAACTGCTCATCTGTAGAAGATTCCGTAACTTCTGGAATTGTTGGAACTGATGTCCTTAAGCTAGTTAATACGCTTACCAGTGCTGTTTTATAATCTGTATTCACTGTATATGCATAGTTCTTTGATCCTGTTGTACCAGACTCTGTCACATCAAATAATTTGTACAGATAAATGGTCTGATCTTTGAGTGTCTGTGTCGGAACGCCCGCTCCTGATTTCACATTAACGGTAAGCGTGTTTGCTCCAGCAGCTGCTGGTGTTGCTCCTTCTGCGGCAAATGCTGTAACAGACATAGCCATCATCATAATCGCTGCCAGCATTAATGCCATGATTTTTTTCATTCTCTTCATGTCCTTTATCTCCTTTTCTTGAGAATTTTTTTTATAGTTTTTCTGCTTTTTTATTTTTCTTGCATTTTTTATATCTCATTACGAAATATACCAGGAAAAGCAGAACAGCTATCAGGTAAATCAAATAGCTTCCGTATCCTCCGGTATCCGGAAGACCTGGGAAATGTCTATTAGTTATTGTGAAGGTAAATCCATCTTGCGATTTATCTATCGTTGTTGTATAACCATCCACTTTTGCTTCTGTGATGGAATACGTGTAATAATAAATTTCATCTCCATCTGTCTTGTATGCCGGGAGTTCCTTTATCACCTCCTGCCATTTAGATTTATCGATAGAACCTTCTATTTTGTAACTCTCGTAACCTGGTACTGGTTCTGTCGTTTCATTTCCTGCCTTATCTTTCCAAGTACGTGATATTGTTACCGTAATACTGTTTGGTCTTGAATGATCAAAATTGTTTAAATCTTTCCAAACTTTATTGATCGTCAGCTTGATGTTCTCATCACATGGATCCTGTGACTCGGATGGTTCCGGTGTATCACTATCTCCCGTGTTCAATGTTGTTTTAGTATCTGCCATCAATACTGCTTTTGCTGGTGATTCATAGGCATTAAGATCTGCTTTCACTGAATCACTCTTGCTTGCCAGAACAGCATTCTTTAAAGTCTCAAAGGTCTTTACCGGATTCATGTGTCCTATTGTATAAATATCCCATCCGCTTGCATCATCCTTTTCATGACTGCTGTTCAAGATACTGTTATTCTTTTCAATTTGATCTAATGATTGATCCAGTTTTCTATAAATACGATAATTGTTCTTTTCGCCTTCCACCTTTTCCTGGCTATTGAAGTCATATACCGTATCCAGTTCACTTTTTCCACTAAATGGTCCAACAAGATCTTTTGTTCCCCGAACCACATCACAGTAATACATGTTGTTGTTCTTCAAAAGTCCTTCATCGTTGAATCCAACAAAGCCACCACTTCGTCCGTCTTTAGCATCACCATCATTGTTATTTCCGGCTCCACCGGCATAGACATCATATCCTTGACTGACACCGTAGACATTACTATCTGTGATTTTTGTTCGATTCGCCTTGATCAGACTCACACTGATATTGGATTTGGCATCATTATCATTCAAAAGTCCATTTTCATCGCATGGAAGTTTGATGGATGAATCTCCAATCGTAATAATTGCAAGGTCTGTCTGTTGATTGTTATCCGTTGACTTTTTTGAAAGTCCTACAGAAATATCCAATCCAAGCAGATTTACATGAAGCAGTTTGCCATCATACAGCGCATCCACTTTAATAATTCCAAGATTAATCTTCAGAAGATTGGAGTCCTGGATTTTATCCAGATACAATGCCTTTATAAGTTTATTAACAAGTGAGAATATTACATTCACTGCTCCAGAATCCAACTTCAAATCTGCAAGATAAGCGAAACTTGTTCGTCCTGCAAAGCCGCCGGCTGTTCCACCTGACGCTACCTGTTTCAGTCCAATTTTCTGGTTCGTCTTGTCACCTGCTGTACAATTCGACATTCTTGCAAGATTTGCATATCCGATAAATCCTCCGGCAATCTGCTCATCTCCATTTGTACTCTGCACAGTGTAACCATCATCAGTTCCTGTAACTGCACAGTCATCAATGTGAGAACCAAAAATGTCCATAACTCCAAGAGCTCCACCAAGTAACTGTCCTGTATTGTCTCCAAGAACGTCTATCTTGTCTGCCTTAACTACTCCGCTCTTTCCAGAATAGCCGACAAATCCTCCGACACTGTTTAAACCTCTTACATTACTTAAGCTCGTTACTTTGCTGTTTTTCACAGAACCATTTAACAGGGAGCCGCCAAAACCTCCGGCTGTTCCGCTATAGGTAACCTGATTGTTCTGTCCGGATTTTATCGCTGTGTTTGCGCTGACACTTAAACCAGCATCCTTACTTCCGCTTACAGTTCCGTAATATACATAACTTCTAAACGCATCCAGCACATCGGTTCTTCCAAGCTTTAATAATTTATCAAGAAGCGAGGTATCATTTCCTGCACTGATATTGGCAACTCCGGCTACGTCAGCAACACCGAAGCATCCTCCGGCATATTCACCTGCGACTACGGAACGGATATTCTGTACAGAAACTCCTGCCTCTTCCGTATCCTTCTTACCGAGTACAGTTCCTTCCAGATTTCCGGCAAATCCTCCTGCCGCTTTTGCATAAGAAGTATTATTACTTTCACTTGTATAAGCACCATTTACGATGATTCCCCAGTCATCCCAGGCTTCCACATCCGCATAACAGATCGTTGCGACTGTGGCATTTAATACTTTTATCAAATCTGCTGGTGTACTTAACAGTTTATTCAGAAGCTGGCTGAGCAATCCTTCTCCTGCAGTTGGATTCAGTGTTGCTACACTTCCTGGTCTGGAGCTTCCGACAAATCCTCCGACATAGCTTCTTCCGTCAACTCGTCTCAGCTTTGTGACCTTGCAGCGTGCATCATTTTCGCCCCAGATCTGTCCACCGATCAGTTTTCCTACATAACCTCCGGCATAACCGCAGGTATCCTTGTCATCTACACCTTCTGACTGGACAATCAGTCCACTCTGATAACCCTCTACCGAAGATTTCTTAATCACCGGCACAAATACATTAAGTACCTGCAGCATTTGTCCTAATTGCAGATTAAGACCGAGGATATCAACTCCTCCAAGCTTTGCTGCTCCGCCGTTTATCATTTCCCCTGCAAAACCGCCGGCACATCGAAGCCCTTTAATTGTCTTCGCCTGATAAGCCTGTCCATTTGTAATAGTTCCGGTCTGCATTGATCCGACATAGCCACCGGCTGCTCCGCCATTTGCCAGTTTTGTCTCATCTCGGTAATTGACTCTTCCTGCTACAACATTGTATCCGTAAGCATACTTTCCTATGATTGCATCCAGTTCAGCCTGATTACTTACTGTTCCATGCTCCGCAAGATCACTTCCGTAACCACCCTTTTTTCCGACAAACTCCACCCATTTATTCCAGGTTTCATAATCCATCAAGGCAAGTGGTCCGTAAACTGCCGTATTTTCTTCCGTCGGATAGACAACACTAAGAGCTCCCAGGATGTTATCTACTTTTACCAGTCCCCACAACAAGGACAGGTTTCCGGTACTTGCCGTATCTGCTGACTCCATAAGTCCTGTGAAGCCACCAGCAATTTCTTTTCCGTATACTGACCGGATCCGGACTGCTTTGCAGACACTTGTTGGTCCGGTATAAGCTTTACCTTTCCAATTCTTTGTATTGTTTCCCCAGATATGACCGCCTTCATTATGCCCTGCATAACCTCCGGCCATACCTCGTTGTACCTGTGTTGTGGAAGCCGCATCTGCACGAACTGCACCACCGCAAGGAACACAAGTCGTAGAGCTGTTTCTGATCGTCGGTACAAAGTCCTCCGCTAATGATGCCAATGTATCTGACACATCAACAAGACCACCTAAGATACCAGTATCGCCAAGTACATTTGCCACATTTCCGGGTTCAAGATCTCCCACGTAACCACCGGCTGTAATCTGTCCAATGATATAGGAGAAGTTATTTGCATTAGAGTCCTGAATATGTCCGCCAGATATCTTTCCGGCAAAACCTCCTGCATCTCCAAGAACGTCATTTGCTGAGGCATCGGATGCTGTATTTTTCCAGGTCGCTTTTACTGCAAAACCTCCAACATCTCCTGTAACATTCGAATGTTCTATTGTAGAAACAACGACATTCAATGCATCCAGCACATGATTGATTCCTATTGAGTGACCAAGTACGCTCAATCCTTTTCCAACAGAAGCTGCGGAACCAATATTCATATAACCAATATATCCACCGGCATATCTTGCACCCGTTACTGCATATGTACTATCCTGTCCAAAATAATTTGAACTATCTTCACCCTCTAAATCTTTAGGAGGTGTTACCTTTGTATGTTTTAAATTTGTTACATCACAATGACTAACTTGAACTCCACTGCCATAACCAATAAAGCCACCAGCACTACCAGAATTCGTATCATCCGATTTGATTTTATTAGCCGTAACCGTAAATCCATTATCGGATTTAACTCCTGCATACTGTACATATGGAATGTAAGCATTAATCAGGTTCAGTAAATCTCCGACATTAATATTCAGACCTGTGATTCCTCCAAGAATGCTGATTCCACCTCCAGCATCTGCCAATGCTCCGGAGTAAACATTTCCGCCAAAGCCTCCGGCATAAGACTGCCCGTTTACATGATCCAGATTATAGACAGAATAATAGCTACCTTCTCCTGCGCCTTGGTTGTTAACCGTTCCACTCTGGAAGTTTCCGACAAAACCGCCAGCTGTATCTGCAGCAACTCCGCCTTTATCAACATAAGTAACCGTGCACTCTGTATAAGAAGGAAGCAAGTACGTGACAGCACCTAACAACTTATTTGCATTTAGCAAAGCCTTGACATCCGCTTCACCAGCTACATCTGCAAGACCTCCGGTCTGTGAAGAACCTACAAATCCTCCTGCAAAGCCATCTGTATCATTTGCTGTTACTTCTTTTAAATTTTTCACATCGGACTTAATGATCTCACAGCTGTTACTCCTTCCGATGAAACCACCGGCTGTATAATCCACTACTTCGCCGTTGGAATTTGTACCTGTTGCTTGTACAGTCATGCCTCCTGCGATGCCATTTACATGAGCTTCGTTGATTTTGACTCTGACACCTTCTGCCACAGAAAGCAGATTTTCTACTTTCAGCAAGTTGTTCAGTCCTAACAGATTCAAAGTCAGTCCGTTTCCACCAGCCAGATCTCCCGGACCTGCACAACCGATAAAACCACCTACTCTGTTTTTTGCCGAAACAGATTTTACCTGATTCAATGTTACAGTATCCACATCTCCACCAACAGCCTCACCAAGTGCTCCGCCGGCATAATTTTCTTTTGCTTCAACTATATATCCATCATTTACTCCCGTCACTGTTACATGATGCACAGTAAATCCAAGAAAGTTTCCGATTCCAAGCGTATTATTTAAAAGTCCTGTGACATTTGCTGTTGTTACACTTCCTGCAATACCTCCGACACGATTTTCACCTGCCGTAACTGTTTTCAATCCTGTAAGCACATTATCTCTTTGTGCTACGCTACTTGCATCTGCTCCACCATGTTTCCAATAAGGAAGTTTATTTAGATACTCTGTACTGGATTCTGCAATATAGACGCCATCACCGCCACCAAGAATACCACCAGAATAACTCTTACCAGCCTCAACTGAAACAGATGAACAATCCATGTTACATCCCAGGATTGCTGATGGTGCAATTCCTACAAGTGACAGAAGCATACCTGCTTTTTCCGGATCACTCGACAAAAGACCCGTCAACAAGTCTTTCACTGTTGTTAAAAGGCTTGCATCCTTGACTTCTTTATTTCCAAGGTTTGTAATCCATCCAACTGTTGAAATACCGCTCACACCACCGGCATAACTTCCGCTTGCTTTAACTGCAATGCTTCCGCTTGCTCCGCAGTTGACTGCATAGCTGTTTGTCTGTGCTCCTACAATACCACCTTGATAATTTTCACCGGATACTGAGACATTACATTCTGTCAGATTGCAATTTAGCAAGATACTCTGTGGCTGCATTACTCGAATAAGTTCAACACCTACATCACTTAACAAACCTCGGATTTCCGCATCTCTGCTGATTCCCGAAAATCCTCCGCCGTATTCTTTTGCAGTTACAGAATAACTACTGTTTTTCACAGAGCAGTCAAAGATTCTTGTTCCTACCTGCTGTCCTACAAAACCACCAGCATAATCTTTACCGGCAGCTCCGATAGTTCCTGCCAGATTCTCTACATGACAGTTTTTAATATTTACATTTTTGTATCCAGTAGGAATTAAACTACCAACCGGCAATGCCTTGTCCAGAAGAATTGTGATCAAATCTCCAAGTCCAAGTCCCGGAATTGCATTTAACAATGATGATAATGCATTCACCGTTACTCCAAGAGCTTTCGACAACCCGTCATACTCTGTTACACCTTCTGTATAACCGACAAACCCACCAGTACGGTCATTAATATTCGAAACACTGACTTTTCCTGTCACATCACAGTTTTCAATGGAAACATCTCCCACTAGCCTTCCGGCAAATGCACCTGTTGCATAAATCGTCGGATCCTTTGCTCTTGCATTTAAAAGTGCTGATAATGTATCTTTCAAATTCAAGTTTGTAGAATTAAGAAAATCGGAATTTGAGGTGATGAAACTATGGCTGAAATACAAATTGCATGGTTAGAATTGATGACAGTTGGAGGTCTTGGTGTAATATTAGTTCTACTAGGAGTTACTTTCAATATCATTGTAAAAAGACAGAATAAATTGTGTACAAAAAAGACAGACGGTATTGTTAAACAATATGGGTTTCCTGGAAATGGAAGAGTGTACCCAATCGTTGAGTACTTTGTGAATGGAACTTGTTATAAAGCAAAGAAAAAATTTCGAGGAATTATAACAACGCAACTATCAGGAGTACCTGTACCGATGAAATCAGAAGTCTATGAAGATGAAAAAGGATGGCTACATGTAAAAACTGGAACTATTGCAAATTTGCGTCAATTTGCGGAGCAGTTGTGGCCTATCAACAGTAAGATGACAGTTTATTATAATCCAAACAATCCTAAAAAGTGTTATGTTGATAGACCAATTTCAAAAAGTTTTACTTCCATGATGTTTATCATAATGGGGACAGTAACAATACTCTCGAGTGTACTGGTATTCTTTTTGATGCAGTTATAAATTGCAAAAGATAATTGCTAATCAGACAACTTCCAGTTTTTTAAACTAAAGAATTTATAATTTTGAGTGAAATAATGATTTCGTTACTTAATTGTCATTTTGGGGAATAGATTTGTTATTTGGAGCGATTCCGTCATTTGTTCTTATGCTATGCAAGGTATCGAAGAAGAAGCTATGAGAAGAAATGGAATAAATGCGATAACAAAGGTAATTTCTGGTGTTACAGATGACATGCTTTCAGCCATGAATAGTATGGGTATAATCAGGAGGAGAGAATGTGCAAAAAAGAGATGTATCCATATGCGACTTGGATGAGATATTTTTTTGAAGGGAAGATGAGATAAATGGAGCTGAAAAAGAAATCTAATATATTGGATGAAGAAGAACCAAAATATATAATATCTTTAAAGAAAGGATATAGAATTCTGCATATCATAATGTCTATATTCTTCTTGTCATGTACGCTGTATTTTGGAATGATATCATTTCGTGCAGGTACAGATACGATGGTTTTTGATATTGGATTTACAGGGATTGTTTTTGTATTTTTTATTTATACATTGAACGGTATGACAAAAAGATGTGAAAGATACAAAGGAAAAGTTGTATACACCTGTCTTTTTACAAAGAGAGAATATAACTTGTCAGACATTGCATCCTCCAATGAAAAAATTGAAGAATTCTATAAGGATTATGGCGATGGCAATGTAACTAGTAGCTGGGATAAGGTCACTACTTTCTATAATAAGCAAGGTAAAAAGCTATTTAAATTCGGTCTGGCTTATGATAATGTTCAGTTGTTGGTGAAAGAAGTAAAAAATACGCAAAAAAGTATTTCAAATCAGAAAAGGAAGAAATAGAACAATCGGTAGTTAGAGAGGAGGAATAATGCAATGAGTTTCTTTGAAAATACTCGTAAGCCACAAGGCTTTGGCGGAAAATTGATGACGAAAATGATGAACAGAGGTCACGCCAAGTTATCACAATGGGGATTCTCAAATATCTCCGCGAAGTCTGATGCTGAAGTTCTGGACGTCGGCTGTGGCGGCGGAGCAAATATTG
>PPYF01422180.1_pt1 | contig 11472 bp, 10 predicted proteins | sample 1559871 | NCBI WGS metagenome assembly PPYF01 (sample SAMN08240021, study PRJNA423297) | Human gut metagenome, whole genome shotgun sequencing project. | reverse complement strand
GCCGGATTCCAGATAACTTTAAATATTTTGTTCATTATTGATGCTCTCTATTCCTTGATATAAGCGCAGAAGCTGCATTTATTTTTTGTTTTTCCGCTGTGGAGATTCAGCAGGTTGAAGACGGTCGAACTGAATATTTGCCATGTTGATGGCTAATTTCAGATATTTGAGGTTGTTGGGCGAGACACCTTTTAGCGTCAAATTAATGTCTTGCCATTGACCTGGTAATAATTTCAGGGAGGAGTTCATTGAGGTACTAAATAGCAATTGCTGCCATTTTGCTAATGCGTTGATGTCGGTGGGTTTTTCTCCCCCCCATGTCGCGTAGAAACCCATATTTGATACAGGAACACTTAATAAGTTAACCAGTGAAATACGAATAACGCTGCCGTTTTCTACTGCGTCAATAGACAGTATTTTCCCTGCCAAACCAACAGAACCGTTATTTAAAATGAAGTATTGGGTTTGTGCCGGGTTAAATTCTGTAAAGACAAATTCGTCCTGTTTGTCTTTAACTGCCTTCACCACGCCAGCGAGCGTTTTGGTACTGTTTATGATGGTAATTTGTTGTTTTTCAAAGTGTTCTATCTTGCGCTTGTCGAGTTATTGTTGTTTTTCAAGCGCCTCGATTTTGCTTTTTTGTAACTCTTGCTGTGTAACGAGATCGTCGACCTTACTCGCTTTTTCAATATAGTCACACCCTACCAATAAGCAAAGTTGCAATATCATTAACACGCTTAACAGTGTTTTCTTTAGGTTCATAGGATGAATTCCTTTTCATAATCCCGATACAGTTGATAATTACGGCACAATCATTTTTTTTATGAATGATTGGAGTGGGGCATATCCGCAAAATAAATTTGTTAGAGAGTTTTTGTATTAATTGGTTGTGCGAATATTTTATTAAATGTCAAACGATTTCAGTTTGTAGCCAATAATATTAATCGCGCGGATTTTAATGATCGGTGTCAATCGATGTCAAATGTTTCACCGGATAAAGGCACAGGGCGGGGAAAGATAAATATTCAGTTGAGTGATGTTTTATTGTGGAATTTGCGAAGCTGATTGAAAAATTTAAATAATTAATTATGTTTCAAGCATTGATATATTCGATCTCTGAAACAGGCTCCTGCATGTGCCAGCAGGAGCGAGTAAATGGTGAGAGGCTGTGATTACAGCGACGAGAAAGGAACTTAAAACGCAGTCTTTGAGAACCCTGTCATCTCTTGCAGGCCCATTTCACGGCCCAGCGCGGTCATTGGGTGCACAACCACCAGTCCGCGAACACTTTTTTTCAGTTTGCCCATATCAGCCTGCTCTTTTTTGGTGATTGCACGCTGGAACGGCATCTTCATCAGTTTCTGCGCTTCTTTGCTGAGTTTCTGGCTGTGAACTTCGCGCAGGCGAGCAATTTCTGCTTCCAGCGTGGCTTTCTCTTTTTCCAGTTCGGCATATTTGTCTGCGGCTTCAACCAGCGATAGATCGGCCTGCTGGTGACGGATGGCGTCCAGACGATCGCTGAGACGTTTGATTTCGTTTTTTTCGACTTCTTTCATGTGATGACTTCTGATAGAGATAAATTTATAGCCTCTAGTATGCGCGACCAGGTGCTTTGTTCACAACTGATGGCATTGTAATAGTTCCAGATTGTAACCATTAATGCGTTAAAAAATCACCCAATACATTGATTAGTTAAGAAATTTAAAGAAAAAAGATAGTCAACAGAAGCAGGTGATTATTGAGGATTGAGCACGTTTTCCTTAATGTCATTTATATCGGGATCTAAACTAAAATTGGCGGCCGCGCATTCCCGGCGCGGGGTAATACGGAGATATCATCATGGGCAAATTAGGTGAAAACGTTCCGCTTCTTATCGATAAAGCCGTAGATTTCATGGCATCCAGCCAGGCGTTCCGGGAGTATCTGAAAAAACTACCTCCCCGTAACGCGATTCCGTCCGGAATACCTGATGAAAGCGTGCCGTTATATCTACAACGTCTGGAGTATTATCGTCAGCTTTATCGTCCGAAACAGGTAGAGGAGAAGTAAGCGAAAGTACTTACTTTTGAAAGGCTTTTTTTAAGCTGATTTTTGAAATCAGCTCTGTCAGTGAAAGGACCATTGTTGATCGTACAGCCTGTTGGTAACGCTGAATTTGCATTGCATACAAACTGGAGTCTGCAGGTTCAAACTGTGGCGGCGGTGGTAACGCCGCCACGCAATGCAGTTCACCAAAGGGTCCAAGGATTTCGTCGTCGGTAAAAGCGTACTCGTTGCCGTCGTGATTTAGCTCTTCACGCAATGCCATCAGCAGTTCCGCATCTTCGTATTCCTGGCGGTTAATGACGCCCAACCCGTAAATGAGTTTTAAACGCACAGAAAGATCGCCCAGCGGACCATCGCCGTCGAGTAACGGTTCTACAGCATACTTCACCGCGTAATCGTCTTTGCGGAATACCTGAAGCACCAGAAGATTTACCGCCTCGGTCAAAAGCTCGACGGCGGTGATCAGAAAGCTTCGCACGGTTTTGCCAGCATTCAGACGCTCAAGCACACGGTTTTCAAAGGCCTGGGTTTGTTCCATTGTTGCCTGCATATCTGACAATCTGTTATTCGGGCGCAGGGTATCCTGCGCCTGGTCCACCATTATTGCATTGCTTTATAAGCGGTTACCGCCTCGGATACAACCTCGCTGTTGGCATCAAGACCGGAAATCTGTGCCAGCGCGGCTTGTGGGCCTTTGTCGGCAATCAGCGCTGCCAGTTCCTGAGCCTGCGGGTCATCTTCACTGCGGAAGTGCATTGCAGCGGCAATACCTTCAATCAGGTTTTTATGTGGCAGACCATATTCCAGGGTTCCGAGCAGTGGCTTGATCAGACGGTCGCCAGCACTCAGTTTACGCAGCGGCTGACGGCCTACGCGTTCTACATCATCTTTCAGGTACGGGTTCTCGAAACGACCGAGGATTTTCTGGATGTATGCCGCATGTTTGTCAGCATCAAAGTCGTAGCGCTTGATCAGTACCGCGCCGCTTTCTTCCATTGCCCCTTTTACCACCGCGCGGATTTTCTCGTCGAGAATTGCGTCACGAATGGTCTGATGACCGGCCAGTTTTCCGAGGTACGCGGTTATAGCATGACCTGTATTCAGGGTGAAGAGTTTACGTTCGACAAATGCCATCAGATTGTCGGTTAATTCCATGCCAGGGATGTTTGGCAGCGTGCCTTTGAACTGCGTTTTATCGACAATCCATTCGCTGAAGGTTTCTACCGTCACTTCCAGCGGATCGTTAGTTGCCGAAGCCGAAGGCGGTACGATGCGGTCAACGGCGGAATCAACAAAGCCAACGTGTTCTTCTACCCACGCTTTGGCATCTTCCGGCAGGGCGTTCATCACATGGCCTTTCAGCTGCGTGGTGCCGCGGACCATGTTTTCACAGGCGATGATGTTCAGTGGGGATTCATTACCTTGTTCTTTACGTTTCACCAGCCCTTTGGCGATGGCCGGAGCAATACGTTCCAGCACGACAGGGCCAACGGCGGTAGTGACTAAATCGACCTGAGCAATCAGATCAACGACATCATCGCCAATGCTGCTGACGGCATCGACGCCAGAAACGGTATCCACCTGCTCGGTTTCGCCGACCACATGAACCTGATAGCTATGACGGGCATTCAGGGCATCAAGTACCACCTGATTTACATCGGCAAACGTCAGTTGGATACCCGCGTCCGCCAGCAGTTTACCGATAAAGCCACGACCGATATTACCTGCGCCAAAATGTAATGCTTTCATAGTATTAACCTTCATCAATGTTTTTACCCGAGAGGGCTGGGGTGAGGCTTTTCCCTCACCCAAACCCTCTCCGTGAGGAGAGGGGCTTTTTGCCGGATGCGGCGTAAACGCCTTATCCGGCCTACGTGTTTGGCACTGACCTGTAGGCCTGATAAGACGCGTCAGCGTCGCATCAGGCATTGTGTACCGACTGCCGGATGCGGCGTAAACACCTTATCCGACCGACAAAACAAATTGTGCTTTATGTTGTAGGCCTGATAAGCGAAGCGCATCAGGCAATTAGCCTCACCTTCTTCATGCGGAGAGGGTGGGAATGGATTACTTACGACCTGCCAGCAGTTCCAGCACTTCATCCACGCTGGTGGTGTGTGCCAGACGCTCGATGACAGACTCATCATCCAGTGCATTGGTCAGGCTGGTGATAACCTGAATGTGCTCGTTGTTACGGGCAGCAATACCAATCACCAGACGGGCAATGTCATCTTCTTCTTCACCGAAGCGCACGCCTTCCGGATACTGGCAGAACACCACGCCCGTTTTCAGTACGCGATCTTTCGCTTCAACCGTACCGTGTGGCACCGCGATAGACTCACCCAGATAAGTCGGGGTCAGTTTTTCACGATCCAACATCGCCTGAACGTATTCCGGCTCAACGTAACCGCCTTTCACCAGCTGCTCGCCAGCAAAACGAATCGCTTCTTCTTTGGTGGCCGCTTTGCGACCGAGGAAGATGTTCTCCGCGCCCAGTTTGAACAGATTAGCACTGGAATCGTCAAAGCTGTCTTTCAGACTGTCTTTCACTTTCACTTCGTTTTCAGTATGGCGCTGGGCAGCAACCAGACGTTCGGTCAGGCTGGTGTACAGGCCGCTGTCGAGGAAGTTGGTCAGCGAAATATGCTGTGCCTGCGGAACCTGGCGCATAGCGCGTTCGGTCAGGTCACGGTGAGTGATGACCAGGTCCACATCTGGCGGCAGGTTGTTGATCGCGCTGTTAGTGACCGAAATCTGCGACAGACCTGCATCCTGAATTTTCTTACGCAGCACGCCTGCGCCCATCGCACTGGAACCCATACCGGCATCACAGGCAACGATGATTTTACGTACGTGGCTCAGGTCGTTAGTCACATCGCCCGCAGACAGTGGAGACGCGCCTTTAGACTCAGCTTTCATGTCCTGCATACGACGAGTTGCTGCTTCAATATCATCTTCTTCTTTCACTTTGCTGGTTTTCAGCAGAATGGCAGAGACAACGAAGGAGACAGCCATCGCCGCACACACACCCGCGATGTTAGCGAAGTATGCACCTTTTGGTGTCATCGCCAGTACAGCAAGGATAGAACCCGGAGATGCCGGAGAAACCAGCCCACCGCCCAGGATAGTCAGCGTAAACACGCCAGTCATACCACCGAGGATAACGGCCAGAATCAGACGCGGATTCATCAGCACATACGGGAAGTAGATTTCGTGGATACCGCCCAGGAAGTGGATGATTGCCGCACCGCCCGCAGACTGTTTAGCGCTACCACGACCAAAGAACATGTACGCCAGCAGCACGCCCATACCCGGACCTGGGTTAGCTTCAATCAGGAAGAAGATGGATTTACCCAGTTCATGGGACTGCTGAATACCCAGCGGCGAGAAGATACCGTGGTTAATGGCGTTGTTGAGGAACAGGATTTTCGCCGGTTCAACAAAGATAGACGCCAGCGGCAGCATGTCATGGACAACCATGAAGTTAACGCCCGCCGCCAGCATTTTAGACAGGGCTTCAACAACCGGGCCAATGCCGAGAAATGCCAGAATAGCGAGGATCATCCCGATGATGCCTGCGGAGAAGTTATTCACCAGCATTTCAAAACCGGATTTGATCTTACCGTCTACCCAGCGGTCGAAGTGCTTAATGCACCAGCCGCCCAGCGGACCTGCAATCATAGAGCCGAGGAACATCGGCATATCTGCGCCGACGATAACGCCCATGGTGGTGATGGCACCGACTACGCCGCCACGTTCGCCGCCTACCAGCTTACCACCGGTATAACCGATCAGCAGCGGCAGGAGATAAGTGATCATCGGCCCGACCAGCTTCGCCAGCGTTTCGTTCGGTAACCACCCTGTTGGAATAAATAACGCGGTGATGATACCCCACGCGATAAACGCGCCGATATTTGGCATCACCATGTTGCTGAGGAAACGACCAAAGCTTTGCACTTTGATCTTAATATCGGATGACATAAAAACACCCCTTCTTATGTTTGCTGTCGCGCAGGCTGGAAGCCCGAGGTTTTTTGTTAATGTGGCGGCAGAGGTAGCCGGACCTTGTAGATACTGCGAAATCTGGCACTGAATCGGTTAACTGTCCAGTCGGAGGCCTTTTGTGTGATATCAGTCACATAAATGTAGGGGGTAGAGAGGTAATTGACGTGATGTTCATCACAAAATGCTTGTGTAAAAAAGCAACAAGGCGGCGATTTTCGCTAAAAATGGCATTTAAATGTGAGCTATGTCACATTTTTATTTTGATGGTTTGTTGAATCTTTGTGATCTGAATCACAAGATATTTTCTTACGGCGTTCACCTGATGTGATCTACAGCATGTTATGCCTTCGTCATAAAATCGTTATGTAACTAAGCAACTCATCACCTCTTAAATTATTCTTTGGTGTTATGGCGAGAATCGCGAACCCGGATTATTGTCAAAATATCAGCCTGACTCCCTTCTGGCTGCCAGCCAAAAAACAACACTGATAAACGTGAATCCGAGGCAGATATGTTTCTAAACTATTTCGCGTTGGGAGTGCTGATCTTCGTCTTTCTGGTGATTTTTTATGGAATCATCGCGATACATGACATCCCTTATCTGATTGCCAAAAAGCGCAACCATCCCCATGCCGACGCTATTCATACGGCGGGCTGGGTAAGCCTGTTTACCCTGCATGTTATCTGGCCGTTCCTGTGGATCTGGGCGACGCTCTATCAACCGGAGCGCGGCTGGGGCATGCAGTCGCATGTTACGCCGCAAGAGAAAACGACTGACGCGGAAATCGCCGCACTTTCTGACCGGATTTCCCGGCTGGAGCACCAACTCGCCGCCGAGAAAAAGACTGACTATTCCACGTTTCCGGAGATCTAATTATGGATCTATTGATTGTTTTAACTTACGTGGCGCTGGCGTGGGCGGTCTTTAAAATCTTCCGCATTCCGGTGAATCAGTGGACGCTGGCGACGGCGGCGCTGGGAGGCGTGTTTCTGGTGAGTGGTTTGATTTTGTTGATGAACTACAACCACCCTTACACTTTTACCGCGCAAAAGGCAGTGATAGCGATCCCCATCACGCCACAGGTGACGGGAATTGTTACTGAAGTCACCGACAAAAATAATCAGCTTATTCAGAAGGGCGAGGTGCTTTTTAAGCTCGACCCGGTTCGTTACCAGGCGCGAGTTGACAGGCTTCAGGCAGACCTGATGACGGCGACGCATAATATAAAGACGCTGCGCGCGCAGCTCACTGAAGCGCAGGCCAACACCACCCAGGTTTCAGCGGAGCGCGACCGTCTGTTTAAAAATTATCAACGTTATCTGAAAGGCAGCCAGGCGGCGGTGAATCCGTTCTCGGAACGTGACATCGACGATGCGCGGCAAAATTTCCTCGCGCAGGATGCGCTGGTGAAAGGCTCGGTGGCGGAGCAGGCGCAGATCCAGAGCCAGCTCGACAGTATGGTTAACGGCGAGCAATCGCAGATTGTGAGCTTAAGAGCGCAACTTACTGAAGCAAAATATAACCTTGAGCAGACTGTCATTCGCGCACCGAGCAATGGCTACGTCACTCAGGTACTGATCCGCCCAGGTACATACGCAGCTGCCTTGCCGCTGCGTCCGGTGATGGTCTTCATCCCCGAGCAAAAACGGCAAATTGTCGCCCAATTTCGGCAAAACTCGCTGTTACGTCTGAAACCCGGCGATGATGCGGAAGTGGTGTTTAACGCGCTACCTGGGCAGGTGTTTCACGGCAAACTGACCAGTATTTTACCTGTCGTGCCAGGCGGTTCTTATCAGGCGCAGGGGGTATTGCAATCATTAACGGTCGTGCCCGGCACGGACGGTGTGCTGGGAACCATTGAACTGGACCCTAACGCTGATATCGATGCCTTACCCGACGGCATCTACGCCCAGGTGGCAGTTTACTCCGACCATTTCAGCCATGTTTCGGTGATGCGGAAAGTGCTGCTAAGAATGACCAGTTGGATGCATTATCTTTATTTGGATCATTGAGACTTGTATCACCTGTGTTTTGCGCGAGCCTGAGCCATACTGATATTTTTCCTCGCACAAAGGACTCGGCATGAAACTCGTCGGTAGCTACACCAGCCCGTTTGTACGCAAACTTTCTATTCTGTTGTTAGAAAAGGGCATAACGTTCGAATTTATTAATGAACTGCCCTATAACGCGGATAACGGCGTGGCGCAATTTAACCCGTTAGGAAAAGTGCCGGTGCTGGTGACCGAAGAGGGCGAATGCTGGTTTGATTCGCCGATCATCGCTGAATATATTGAATTAATGAATGTTGCTCCGGCGATGTTGCCGCGTGATCCGCTGGAGTCGTTGCGGGTGCGCAAAATTGAGGCGCTGGCGGATGGCATTATGGATGCCGGGCTGGTATCGGTGCGTGAACAGGCGCGTCCGGCGGCGCAGCAGTCTGAAGATGAATTGTTACGTCAGCGTGAGAAAATCAACCGCAGTCTGGATGTGCTGGAAGGATATCTGGTCGATGGCACACTCAAAACCGATACGGTCAATCTGGCGACTATCGCCATTGCCTGTGCCGTCGGATATCTCAATTTCCGCCGCGTTGCGCCAGGCTGGTGTGTCGACCGCCCACACTTAGTCAAACTGGTCGAAAACCTGTTTAGCCGCGAAAGTTTTGCTCGCACCGAACCGCCAAAGGCTTGATGCGCGATATGTCCTCCTGACCCATCTCACGTTACAATCCGTGGTTATGTTAAACGCCCTTCTCCGTGTGAGAGGGCCTTGATCAGCCAGGTTTCCTATGACAACCGAAACGCGTTCCCTCTATAGTCAACTTCCGGCTATTGATCGCTTATTGCGCGATAGCTCCTTCCTTTCTTTGCGTGATACTTATGGTCACACCCGCGTGGTGGAATTGCTGCGTCAGATGCTTGACGAAGCGCGAGAAGTGATTCGTGACAGCCAGACGCTGCCCGCGTGGTGTGAAAACTGGGCGCAAGAAGTCGATGCCCGGTTGACGAAAGAGGCGCAAAGCGCGCTGCGTCCGGTGATCAACCTGACGGGAACCGTGCTGCATACCAACCTTGGGCGAGCTTTACAGGCGGAAGCCGCGGTGGAAGCCGTTACGAAGGCTATGCGTTCGCCAGTGACCCTCGAGTACGATCTGGACGACGCCGGACGCGGACATCGCGATCGGGCGCTGGCGCAGCTGCTGTGCCGTATTACGGGGGCGGAAGATGCCTGTATTGTTAATAACAATGCGGCGGCGGTGTTATTGATGTTGGCGGCCACTGCCAGCGGGAAAGAGGTGGTGGTTTCTCGCGGCGAACTGGTGGAGATTGGCGGCGCGTTTCGTATTCCTGATGTCATGCGTCAGGCAGGCTGCACCCTACACGAAGTGGGGACCACCAACCGCACGCACGCTAATGATTATCGCCAGGCGGTGAATGAAAATACCGCGCTGTTGATGAAAGTACATACCAGTAACTACCTGAGTGAAAAATTACCGACCCTGCGCCTGCTTACCCGCAGCGCAGAGGTCATTCAAATCCAGGCACAACGTTTACAGGCTCCCCTTGCCGCACATTACGGCGCGGAGTTTGCGGTACAGGTTATGCCATGTCTTTCGCAGATTGGCAGTGGTTCGCTGCCGGTTGATCGCCTGCCGAGCGCGGCATTAACGTTTACACCCCATGATGGACGCGGTAGCCACCTTGAGTCATTAGCCGCCCGCTGGCGTGAATTGCCAGTGCCGGTGATTGGTCGTATTTATGACGGACGATTGTGGCTGGATTTACGCTGCCTTGAAGATGAGCAACGGTTTTTGGAGATGTTGTTGAAATGATTATTGCGACTGCCGGACACGTTGACCACGGCAAAACAACCTTGTTGCAGGCGATTACGGGCGTAAATGCCGACCGTCTGCCGGAAGAAAAAAAGCGCGGCATGACCATCGATCTCGGCTATGCCTACTGGCCGCAGCCGGATGGTCGCGTGCCTGGTTTTATCGACGTACCCGGTCATGAAAAGTTTCTTTCCAACATGCTGGCGGGCGTTGGTGGTATTGATCACGCGCTGTTGGTGGTGGCGTGCGATGACGGCGTGATGGCACAGACCCGTGAGCATCTGGCGATTTTGCAGCTGACCGGTAACCCGATGCTGACAGTGGCGCTGACCAAAGCCGATCGCGTGGACGAAGCGCGTGTTGATGAGGTTGAACGCCAGGTAAAGGAGGTGCTGCGGGAATACGGTTTTGCTGAGGCAAAACTGTTTATCACCGCAGCAACCGAAGGTCGGGGAATTGATGCCCTGCGCGAGCATCTGCTTCAGTTACCAGAACGTGAACACGCCAGCCAACATAGTTTCCGCCTCGCGATCGACCGTGCATTTACCGTAAAAGGTGCCGGGCTGGTCGTCACCGGTACGGCGTTAAGCGGGGAAGTGAAGGTAGGCGATTCACTATGGCTGACTGGTGTAAATAAACCGATGCGCGTGCGTGCGCTACATGCGCAAAATCAGCCAACAGAAACTGCCCATGCCGGGCAGCGTATCGCGCTTAACATCGCGGGTGATGCGGAAAAAGAGCAGATTAACCGTGGCGACTGGCTGCTTGCCGATGTGCCGCCGGAGCCGTTCACACGGGTGATTGTCGAGCTTCAAACCCATACACCGCTGACCCAGTGGCAGCCGCTGCATATTCACCACGCCGCCAGCCACGTTACGGGACGCGTTTCGCTGCTGGAAGATAACCTTGCCGAGCTGGTGTTCGACACGCCGCTGTGGCTGGCGGATAACGATCGCTTAGTGCTGCGCGATATCTCGGCCCGCAACACGCTGGCGGGGGCGCGTGTGGTGATGCTTAACCCGCCGCGCCGCGGTAAGCGTAAGCCGGAATATCTGCAATGGCTGGCGTCTCTTGCACGGGCGCAGAGCGATGCCGATGCGTTATCTGTTCATCTGGAACGCGGCGCGGTTAACCTTGCGGATTTCGCCTGGGCACGGCAGCTCAACGGCGAAGGGATGCGCGAACTGCTGCAACAGCCTGGTTATATTCAGGCTGGTTACAGCTTGTTGAATGCGCCAGTTGCCGCCCGCTGGCAGCGGAAAATTCTCGACACATTAGCGACTTATCATGAGCAACATCGCGATGAACCTGGTCCTGGGCGCGAACGTCTGCGACGTATGGCGTTGCCAATGGAAGATGACGCGCTGGTACTGTTGCTGATTGAAAAGATGCGCGAAAGCGGCGACATCCACAGCCATCACGGCTGGCTGCATCTGCCGGATCATAAAGCGGGCTTCAGCGAAGAGCAGCAGGCCATCTGGCAAAAAGCAGAGCCGCTGTTTGGTGACGAGCCATGGTGGGTGCGTGACCTGGCAAAAGAGACGGGAACCGACGAGCAGGCAATGCGCCTGACGCTACGCCAGGCGGC
>PPYF01130429.1_pt1 | contig 11475 bp, 9 predicted proteins | sample 1559871 | NCBI WGS metagenome assembly PPYF01 (sample SAMN08240021, study PRJNA423297) | Human gut metagenome, whole genome shotgun sequencing project. | reverse complement strand
TTTTCTTTTTCAAGAAACTCTTCCGCTCGCTTCCTTGCTCCTCCTCTTCCCCAAAAAGTCCTTCCGACTTTCCGGGGACTCCTTGCTTGCTCCGGCCTTCTGCCATCGCTTCGCTCCGATTTTTTACCAAAAAAATTTCCCATTCACACCGAACGTTTATTCTGTGTAACACATTCAAAAAATCTCGAACTAACGATACTCCAAAGAAGCCCCTACCACTCCATCCTTGCGGCACCTACCATTCCTCACCCAGGCCTCTTTTCATTTCGAAATTATTTGAACGCGTTCCATCCCAAGCAATCAGTTGAAGACAAAAGCCACTCAGCCGAACCATGCAGGAGAGGATTGAGAAGCAAGTCTCCCCCCTTATTTCCAAGTAATGTACCATAAAACAATCGCTCAGGGTAAAGTAAAAATATTTTTCCTATATATAATAAGGAAGGTTTTCTGCGAAATCCAAGAAAAAGAGATCTCATTGCTCATTATATATACCTATATATAATAAGGAAGGAAATTTTTCATCTATCTCCTATCTCATTCCAGGACGCAAGATCCTCCATCTCTCATCATTTGGCAAAAGCAGTGTATTTTGTCGCTTTATTTTCGTATTATATTCATTCCGGAATGGCAAATCACAAATCAAACCCATCCGATTCAAATTTGTTGTTAATGGATATATACTATTCAACAAATTCCGTGTAATGCGTGATAAAAAACCCATCTTTCTCCATTTTCTTCTTTTGGGAAAATTTTTTCTTCAAGAAAGACCCCAAAAAATCAGTTGACTCAAACGCAAACAAATCATTTCGTATAAGTTGTCATTTTAAATTTTTTTATCTGGAGGCCTGCTTTACCAATTTTTCAGATAAATTCAGGAATAAATTTCCATACTATTAACAGATCGATACAGCAAACAATTATTCTATATTTTTATTATTTTTTTGTTTTTTCCGCCTTTCTTTTCCTGTTTTTTCCTTATTTGTAACAAAAAATAATAGAAAATTTGCATCTCCAATACATTTAACAAATTACTTTTTTTTCCATTTATGGATGATGCAATAGGCGTAGACGCCGCATTTTGTTGTATGCTATAATAGTCGCGGAAGTGTTCTTCCGCGCCCTTGGCAAAATGCTTCGTTGGAATCCCGGTCGGTGTTCCAACGACGTCGAATGCGGTGACGTTGCATTTTGCTGTATGGTATCATCGTCGCGCAGATTATTTTCCTGGTTGTGTCCGGGAAGGCAAGGAGGCATCCCCTTATCGGGAAGAAGGATGGACAAGGTTTGGAATTTTTTAGCAGAGCTGGCGACAACAGCCGGCGTCAGATTATTGTTGGCGATCGTGGTACTGGTAATTGGGTTAAAACTCATCAAATGGACCATCAAGATCATTGCGAAGGGAAAGGGCTACCAGAAAATGGAAGCCGGTGTCCAATCTTTTTTCAAAAGCTTTCTCAACATAGTACTGGATATTCTGCTCTTTATTACCGTAGCCAGCATTGTGGGGATTCCCATCACATCCTTCGTCACGCTGCTGGCATCCGCCGGTGTGGCAATCGGCTTGGCGCTGCAAGGCGCTCTAAGCAACTTGGCAGGCGGCCTGATGATCCTGATCTTCCGGCCTTTCAAAGTGGGAGATTTCATTGAAGCCAACGGTCATTCCGGAACCGTAAGGGCAATCACGGTATTTTACACGATCCTGGTCACGCCCGACAACAAGCATGTCACAATGCCCAACGGAAGCTTAACCAATTCCTCTATCGTCAACTATTCTTCCGAGGACACCAGACGGCTCGATCTCACCTATTCCGTATCGTATGACGCAGATATCGGCAAAGTAAAGCAACTCCTGCTGCAAGCCGCGGAAACGCATCAACTGGTACGAAAAGAACCGGCTCCCATGGCACGCTTGAAGGAGCACGGTGACAGCTCACTGAACTTTCTTCTGCGGATATGGTGCCGTTCCGGAGACTATTGGACGGTACAATATGATTTATTAGAATCTGTAAAAACAGCGTTCGATCAGGAAGGAATCAGTATTCCCTATCCACAGTTGGATATCCACCTGAAATCAGCCGGCACAGCGGAAAATACAGAGTCTTAGCAGGCGGTCGAAGCAGAAGCCGAAACAGCCTCTAAGGCCAGTAACACCGCGCCGTCTACCGCGCTTTGTGTCTTAGTCAGAACGTGGCACATCGGATAGGCCTTCTGCAGCAAATATAGGAAATCTTGCCGGACATACCGGGATTGCTGCAAAACGCTGCCATTTAGCGCCGCATAAAAAGGAGCATCTCGGAATTCCAGCTGTTGGACTACGGTATCACACAGTAAAAACAAATCGTTTGCTGCTTCCCGCAGCAGATTTCTGGCAATTTCATCCTCCTCCGCAGCTTGATCCACCAGCGGAGAAAGCGCGGCAATCGTGGCTTTGTTTATCGTTTGATTGTAAAAATAGGAAATCAGGCCTTCCATATTGGACACGTGGATCGCGTCAAAAAAAATCGGCAGCAGCTTGGTCTTCCCGATTCTGCCATCCACAGAATGAGAAATGACCCGCAGAGCCGCGATGGCAATGGCATACGCACTGCCCTCATCGGAAAACAGATGTCCCCAGCCCCCCACCTGAACGATCCGGCCGGTTTCGTTTTTGCCGATACAAATGGAACCGGTTCCCGCCGTAATGGAAAAGCCGGATTTCTCTCCAATTTGCCCATATAAAGCAATCAACGCGTCATTGCACGCGGTCACAATAGAACAACCCGTGATTTCCCGGATGGCTTTCTGATAAAATAGTTTGTTGCTTTCGGAAACCGCGCCGGCAGTCCCAATGCAGACAGAACTGGGTACAACACCTGGGCAGCTCTTCCAGAGCTGCGCAAACAGTCCTTGTAAATTTTGACGAACCTGTTCCTCCGGCAGGGAGCATACGTTCAGCGATCCACCTGTGACCTGCATAAGCCGCTTTCCGCTTGTATCCGCCAGCTGAAGAACTGCCTTTGTCGCACCGCCTTCGATTCCAATTACATAATCCACCATCATCACCCATTGTCTTTCCGTTTTTGCTTCAACTGCAGCGCCAACGACACGCTTCCCTGTGCTTGCTCCAACAAGCAGACTGCTTCTTCCGGCGCGCAAGGCAGAAGCAGAGTAAGCAGCGCGGGCCGTATCTCATTCCGGCAGCTATCCAGCGCCTCTGCCGCTTTCGCCGCCGTTACGCCGGCAAGCTCCGCTACCATGTTGACCGCACGTCCCAATAGCTTTTCATTGCTCACACACATACCAACCATTCTATTCCGATACACCCTGCCAAGACGGATCATAATACCGGTAGACAACATATTCAGAACCAATTTCTGGGCCGTACCCGCCTTCATCCTGGTGGAGCCCTGTATGACTTCCGGACCGGTCAGCGGCGTCACCGCGAACTCGGTCAGTCGGGCAAGAGGCCCTTCCGGATTGGCACAGAGCGCCACGGTCAGCGCACCGACCTGTTTGGCTTCTTTGACCGCTCCCAGTACATAAGGAGTTCGTCCGCTGGCCGTAATGCCCACTACCACATCGGCAGGCCCGACTCCCCTGCGCCGCAGTTCCGCCGCGCCGGCCGGCCCGTCATCCTCGTTCTCTTGGGAGAGATCCAAAAACGCGTTGTCTCCGCCTGGAATCACAGCCTGCACCGTGCCGGCCGAAACGCCATATGTCACGGGACATTCCGCCGCATCGATGGCCGCCAATCTGCCGCTGGTTCCCGCCCCGACATAAAAGAGCCTGCCGCCTCGCCGGAGCCGCTCCGCCGCCGCGTCGATCACTTCCGCAATTCGCGGCAGCTCCCGCTGGACAGCCGGCGCAACCAATTGATCTTCCTGGTTAATCAGCTGCACCAGCTCCAGCGCAGAGCACGTGTCGATGTGGACGGTATGAGAATTGTTTTCTTCTGTCATCCAATCGTTCAACTACATTCACCTATTTCTTCGTAGAGTCATACCGCATCCGGGATCCTCAAATTCCTCAGGAAAGCATGGCATCCAGCATGGTATTGAGCCGCTCATAGCAGGAAGAAAACTCCTCATATTGCCGTACTTCGGACACATTCCAGGTTCTCTCCGACAAGGCCGGGATTCTTTCCCGAATCAGTGCAAATTCTTCCTGACAACCTTTCTCATAGTCCTCATAGGTACTCAGCACATCCCCCCAGGCGCACAACTGGCCGCCAATCACGTTGGCAGACGAATCCACCTGAATGCCGTCCGGATATGCCATGGAGTTCTCCCACCAATGTTCCCACTTATGAATGTTCCATCCCAGGATATGTTCCTGGCTCCAAGACGTTCCCGGCGTCACAATGTACAACGGCTGCCAGGAGGCATTGATTACCTGGAAGCCCGCTTCCAGCAGCGAGACAGGCGACTGGTAATAGGACTCCCAGCCGATAACGATGACATCCTTGGAAATTTTATCATTCCCTTCTTCCGGAAAACCTTCCCAAACAATTGGCGTACGGCCTTTCTCCAGAATGATTCTGGTGACCCGGTCTACGAATTCCACATACAACCCATCCGTACCTTTCAAGTCATGTTCTTTCAGATACTGCCGGCAGCCGGGGCAGCGCGCCCAGTTGGCAATGGCCGCTTCGTCTCCGCCGATATGGATGTAATCAGAGTACGGGAACAATTCGCACAGCTCCCCAAAAATCTTATCCAGAGCCTCAAACACCTTTTCTTCACAGCACAGAATCCCCATCGTTCCAAAAACATCCGGGTACTTGGCAAGAAACTGGCCGCTGTGCCCGGGAACCTCGATCTCCGGGACAAGCATGACGCCCCGCTGGTGAGCGTACTCAACCAAACCCTGTATTTCCTCCTTCGTATAGTGACGATTCTCCGTAGGAAGAAGCGGATAGCTGTCGGACGGCAGCGTATAGCTTTGCTCGTCGGTAAAATGCAGCTGCAGTCGATTGATCTTATACAAATAGCACAAATCCACGTAGTCATACAAGTACGAAAGGGGATGCCATTGTCTCGCCACATCCACCAACAGGCCTCGGTGGCTGCTGTCCGGCGCATCCTGCAGGGAGACGTCGGGGAACAACAAACATCCCTCCTGCTGCGCCGGCTGCATACCTTGTAAAACCGTACCAAGCCCGCGGTTGATGCCTTCCAGGTCGGAACTTCGAATGGTTAGTGCCGTATCGCCGCAGTCCAACCGGTAACCGCCGGCGGGAATTCCCTCTTCCTTGACCAACACGATACCGCCTTCCCCATCCTGTAAGGAAAGACCATGTACTTTCTCCACGTAGCCGCCAAAGGCATCCGCTGCTCCTTGCCAGGCTTCCTCTTGACAGGTAATTGCCGCCTCATACCGAACGCTCTTCCGGGAACCGGAAGACAAGGCCGTACCATCCGACATCGTCGCCGCCGGAATGAATGTGAAATCCATCGATCCTTCTCCTTTCTTTTGTCCTGCTCCCGACGTACAGGACGCCAAGACCAGCATTGCAGTACAAGCAATCAGGACAACTCTCCTTTTCATGATACCTCTCCTCCGCGCCGCTACCGCGGCTCCGAATAACGATTACGAGCTTTGCTTTTTGTTCCGGATGACAACGATCACCACAACCGCGATCGCGGCAACAGCAACGCCGGCAATCACGTACCACAGCCAGCTGGAACCGCCCCCGTTGCCGGATGGGGTTTCTGTTCTGCCGGGAGTAGCCGTCGCACGGTTTGCGGAAGAAGGCGTCGGGGTGGCAGGCGCCTGGGTCGGCTTCTCGGTCGGGACCGGCGTGGCAAAAATGTCTTCTACGTTATCCGTTTTCCCGACGGCAGCCATGCCCCAGACGGCGTAATCCGTGCTAACGCCATCCCCGGCAGGGCTCACGCACAGCCGCAGCGTTTCCGCTCCCGTAATATCCGCGGTCAGCAAAACAGCCTCATCCCCCAGCTTCATCACGTTGCTGCGGGCAACCTCTTTTCCATCCGCCATGACAAGAAAGACTACGGACGATTCCGCCAGGGCCTCCACCGTGTCATCGGAAACACCTACATAAGAAGCAAACGTGGTAAAACCAAGATCCTTGATGTTCACATCTATGCCTACGCCGCCTTCAAAATGTCCGGCAGGCATGCAGACGCCTTTGGAAAATGTTTGGCCGGCCACTTCCAGATCGGATAACAGAATCGTGGCATCCCGCTCAACAATCGCCGCGAACATCATGCTCTTTTCGCCGGGAAGTTTCCATTTCAAATCGCTGATAAAGGCATTGGACTGATCTTTCACCTCCGCCGCTTGGCTTCCGTCCTCCTGTTTCACCGAGCTGTTGGCATCGTAGTACAATTCAAAATAGTCAATGTTGATGCTGCCGGTCGCAGCAAGCACCAGGGTAGATCCGGCAGGAATATAGGCCTCCAAATCCAGGACGTCCGCCTCTTCGCTGAAAGGATCCCAGGTGCCGACGGAGGCGAACGACATGGAACCGATTAATTTGATTCCCGCGTTGTCCCGAATATAAACGAACACATCGCCTACGGGCCAACAGGTGGCGTACTGCATGGCCAGTCTCGTTGCCTCAGGAACATTCGAAAATTCCAGCCAGAACTTTAAGGCGGCGGTTTCCTCTACAACCGTATGGTCAATGCCAACATACGCGCCGCCACTGGCCTGCCCGTCGGGAACATTCACAAAGTTTCCGCCCGCCGATTCCGCCTCCAGCTTCTTCACCATGGTTTCGGTTGTTTCCTCGTCGGTTGCCATCACGGCAGGACTTCCGGCGCAAATCAGACAGCACAGCATAATAGCAGCGCAAATCAAACAGCCAAACCGCTTTCTTCTTTGTTTCATAAAAACGAACCCTCCTTATTTTGTTTTATTCCTTCGTTGTTTCTCACTTGCGATTCATTCATCCGGCAGCAGCGCCACGCTTCTTTGTTTTCGGTAAGCCTGCGGCGTGATCTGTTTCCAGCGCCGGAAATGTTGGATAAAATTGCTTTCCGATTGATACCCCACCTCCGCGGCAATCTGTTTCAACGGATGACCGGTAAAGAGGAGCAAATCGCACGCCCGGGTAAGCCGGGTATTTTTTAAGTACTGATAGGGGGTAACCCCCGTTTCTTTTTTGAATACGCGGATCATGTGATTGGGGGAAAGAAATACCAAATCGCTCAATTCCTGAAGCGAAATGGGCTTGGCATACCAGGTCTGAATGTATTTTACCAGCGTTTTACCAATCGCGGCTTCCGGCGTCGCATTCTCCGGCGCCTCCATGGTATTCTCCACCAAATCCAGCAAAAGCTGGTCCAGGATCCGGGTACTCTCCAACAACGACTTTTGTCCATTCACACTGGTTTCCAGCAGGGACTCCATTCGTGCCGCGAGTTGTTCCCGATTCCGAAAGCAAAAGACCGAACCGCCAAACTGCGTGATATGGTCCAATACCAGCATCAGATGGGAACCCTGTCCGTGGACCCAGTAGAATTCCCACAGCTTGCCTTCCGGTGTATTGTATTCGCAGGGGGTTCCGGCCGGCACGATCGCCGCAGTATTCGGAGAAAGAGAATACTGATGACTGCCGATACATAATCGGCCCTCACCCGCCATGGTCAGAAGTATCAGGTACCCCTGATTCCCTTCCGGTTTGGTAATGTGGTACAAGCTATTGCACCGATGCCAGCCTGTGGAAAGAAACGTATCCAGAATAGAGGGGATTGTTTGAAAAAACGGATTCCGGATGATCCGGACATCTCCAAACGAACCGGATACTTCATAGATGCTCATAAATTATGACAGCTCCTGACTCTTTTCGGAGCGCCGGCTCAGCCGAGTAACGGAGCAGCAAAGCAGCGCGCAGAGAGACAACGCCAGCCAGCCATTCAGAGATACGCCGCTGTCGGGGTTGTCTTCCGATCCCCCTTCTTCTGCCTCAGGAAGAAGAACAAAATAATCCAGGTTGATGCCGGCGTCAGCCGTAATCTTAAGCGAAGCGCCTTCCGGTATGGAAATCCGTCCGGAACCGCAGGTGCCGGATTGCTCGCCAAACGTAAAATAACCGTCATTGCCTTCCCCGGTAGCGTCAAACGGAATCACCGCCAGTTCCTCATAGGCACCGTTCTTTTCGATGGAAAGGGTCAGGTTTCCGGCAGACGGCGCAGCGTAAGAGAACCAGATTTGCTCTGCCGCCGGCAGGTTCTTGTAAATCACAGCAAGACCGGTAGCATCAATGCCAGCATATCTCCCACAGTTTGCGTCTGCGTGATCGCCTATGACGCCGGTGCTGCCCTCGCTAAAGTATTCTCCTTCAATCAGAGGATCCCGCAGCGAAAACGTCAGCGTATCGACGCCAAAAGAGCCGTTAGGCGTGGACAACTTCAGCGTAGATCCTTCCGGAATGGACAAAATCCCTACGGAAGAAGCGGTTCCCGGATTGGCTTCCCAGCCTACGCCGGCCAGAGTGATCTTTGTCAAGGGTTCGAACGTATCTCCTTTTAAAATAGAGATATCCAGCTCCCCGCCACCAAGATAGGTCACGGTGATGGAATTGGACGCCGGAACGTTGGAATAAATCAAAGCAAACGGATTGCCGTTTCCAACATGGTCAATGGCAGCCGTCTTCCCACCGGAAGCGGTTGCGTTATTGGACACGACAAAATTACTACCTTCGTCACAGGCATCCGCCTCTACAACCTTCTCATGATAAACGGTTGCCTGATCCTTTGCCGCACCTAGCGCGGGCAGTGCCAAACAGGTCAGACAGAAGCACAACACCAAAATGCTGGCTTTCATTCCTACTTTCTTCATAAATAAATCCTCTCCTTCTTTTCTTTGTCTATAATTTATGTCTATAATTTATTTTTTGTTTTATTGCAAAGGTTAGTCTTACAACATGGTTTTGTTTGTTATTTTACTCGAATAACGAATTCCTTTACAAGTCTTTTTCTCCAGCTTGCTTGTTTCATGTTATATTGTGGTGATAATTTGATACAACATGCAGCTGGAACAAATTAACGCGCGGAACGCTTTTCAAGAAAAAATGAATTCAACGGGATAATGTGTTATAATAATCTCGTTACAGCATCAAAAGCAGGAACACCGCATATTCCACGAAGAAAGGGTGCGCCGGATGACCGTGGTACACCAGGCAAAGCAAGAGATACGAAACAAGATGAAGGCCCGGCGGGCGCAGCTAACCTTGCCGGAACAGGAAACGTACAGCCGGCAGGCGGCGGAGTGTTTTTTACGGCAGGATTTTTATCAAAACGCATCGGTTTTGTTTGGCTATGCTTCTTTTCAGCAGGAAATTCAAACCCAGGCCATTTTGCAGCATGCCATGCTGTCCGGCAAACGGGTCGCGCTGCCCAAAGTGCACGGCTGTTCCATGACATTTTACTACATTCGTTCCTGGGACGAGCTGCGGTCGGGATACCGCGGCATTCCCGAACCGCCCGAGACAAATCCCGTCGGCAAAGAGGTACGTTCCGCGCTCTTATTGATGCCCGGCCTGGCCTTTGATCAGGAATTTCACCGTATGGGCTATGGAGCCGGCTTCTATGATGCTTATCTGGCGAAATGGCAGAAAGCCGTTTCTTTTTACAAAGCGGCGCTGGCATATGAGTTTCAGGTTCTGGACCGGATCGCAGCCGAACCACATGATATTCCGGTCGATGCCATCGTGACGCCGGCTGGAGTAAGGCGGCGAAGCAACGGAGCAATAAAATTCACGACGGAAACACGATAGGTTGTTTTCTCTAGGCGTACCGCCGAAAGAGAACAAAGAAAGAGGGCTGACGATGGAAGAAAGAAAAGCAGTGGTGCTGGCAGGCGGCGGATCCCGAGGCGCTTATCAGATTGGTGTTTGGAAGGCTTTGCGTGAGCTGGACTACCGTTATACGATCGTGACCGGTACTTCCGTAGGCGCGCTGAACGGCGCAATGATGACCGTAGGCGATTGGGAGCAGAGCGAACAGATCTGGTCTCAAATTTCCACGGAGAAGATACTGGATTACACGCCGGAAGGGGATATTTCCTCTGCCCGGGTTCAAAAAAAAGCGCTGAAAGCGTTTCTTCATCGTGTCATCAAGGAAAGAAGCATTGATCAAACGCCTTTAAAAGGATTGCTGAGCCAAGTCATCGATGTGAATAAAATATACGACTCTCCTGTGGATTTCGGGCTGGTCACCCTAACGTATCCCAAACTCCAGCCTGTCCAGCTTTTTAAGGAACAAATTCCCAAGGAACATTTTATCGACTACCTGATGGCGTCCAGCGCCTTTTTCCCTGCTATGCGCGCCTATCCCATCGAAAATCAAAAATTTATCGACGGCGGTTATTATGACAGTATGCCGGTACAGATGGCCATTGATCATGGTGCAACCCAGGTGGTAGCGGTAAACCTGAACGCGCTGGGCATACACCGGGAGGTAAAAAACCCGGAAGTTCCTGTGATTACCGTGGAACCCCGGGAGGACTTGGGATTCGTTCTGTTTTTCCATGAAGATTTCGCCAGGGCCAATATGCGGCGGGGCTATTGGGATACCATGAAGGCGTTTGGGAAATATGCCGGCTGGCTGTACACCTTTGATCCCGATTCGTTTGGCCGGCAGGAAGAAGCGTTTGCGGCGTTCTGTCACATCACGGCGGAAAAAGTACTGCCCTCCACCAAAGGCGGCGAACTGCGGTACCGGCATTTGGCTGGTATTCTGACGCGTAAAATGGTTCGGGAAACGTCGGCGCAGACCGTAGCGAACAGTTTGCTGATTCCCGCGGCGGAAATTGCAGGAAAGGTTCTGGGGATTTCTCCCCTGGAATGGTATCGGAAAGATCGGTTCGACCAAGAAGTCGGAAAACAATTGGAAGAGGCGGAAGGCATGGAGCTTCCTGCCGAAACGGAATTCCGGAAGCTGTTGGAGACCGTCAAGGATGAAAAAAAGCTGGCTCGTTTTCTGCTGCATGAGCTTCTGGCTCTTTCCGGCGAATCGGCCGGCGGAAAGACACTGCTGCTCTTCGCTGCGGAATTTGCGCCCAGAGCGCTGCTGACCGCCGTATACGCCGCGTTCGGCAGCACATTCTGTGTGGAACCGCCCCGCTTGGAGACGGAAAATGCCGGCCTGCCGCTGGAAGAAGGATGAAGGGCGGACGGGGAGGCGGATCCGGCCCGGCGCCCCGGTTAGAGTCATTACCGAACCAACGCGGTTCAGAACCCATTGGTTCCTGTTTAGCCAACCCTGCTTTGAGGAAGCCCTGCAGAAGGAAAAATAGCGTTCTGTTTCCTCTTTACGGAATTTCCACATAGAGTGACGGTTTCCGGACTGCTGACCTTCACAAAGGAAGAAATCAGCAGGAAAGAAAAAGTAGCAATCCTTTCGGTTGCGCAAAACACCGGACATGTTCCTTCGGCAAGCATGGAGCAGTAGAAAGACTAACTATTAAAAGTCAAGTTTTAAAATGATATTTTTGGTATGAATTGCAGAAATGCATTTCAGATAAAAA
>PPYF01494673.1_pt1 | contig 11476 bp, 9 predicted proteins | sample 1559871 | NCBI WGS metagenome assembly PPYF01 (sample SAMN08240021, study PRJNA423297) | Human gut metagenome, whole genome shotgun sequencing project. | reverse complement strand
CGGTGCTCGCCGAACGCGGACTGGAGCCCATCGGCACGATTCTGTGCGTGCACGGCAACCCGACCTGGTCGTACCTGTGGCGCACCGTGCTGGATGCGGGCGTGAACGAGCGCACCCCGTGGCGCGTGGTGGCGGTCGACCAGATTGACATGGGCTTCTCGGAGCGCACCCACCTGGACCTGGAGGGCGAGCGCCGCAGCCTGGAGGACCGCATCGCCGACCTGGGCGATTTTACGAAGGCCCTCGGCCTGGATCAGACCGATCAGCCGGTCGTGACCCTCGCCCACGACTGGGGCGGCCTCATTTCCTTTGGCTGGGCCCTGGAGCACCGCGACCTTCTCTCGGGCGTGCTGCTGACCAACACCGCGGTGTACCACGACGGCATTGAGAACATTCCCGCCGCCCTGCGCCTGGCGTTGGGCGTGCACGAGCTGGGCACCCGTGATTCCACCGCGTTTATTGATGTGACCCTGGGCCTGGCTCAGAACGAGGGCCGCCTGCCCGAGCCCGGGACCCCCGGCGCTGGCCCCGCGGGCGGTCCCCTGCCGCAGCCGATGGGTAAGCAGCCCAAGCGCCTGTACCCGAGCCCGCTGAACGAGGCGATTTACCGCACCTACCGCGCCCCCTACGCCCACCCGGCCTGGCGCGAGGGCGTGCGCAACTTCGTGGGTGATATTCCGACCGGCACCGACGTGCCCTCGTACGCGCCCATGCAGCGCATTGCCGAGCAGATTCGTGACCTGGACGTGCCCGCGTTCTTCCAGTGGGGCACGAAGGATCCGGTGTTCCAGCGCCGCTACCTCTTCGACCTGATGGAACGCATGCCGCAGGCGAAGGTGCACCGCTACGAGAAGGCTTCGCACCTGGTGGCCGAGGATTACGATATCGCCGCTCCGATCATGTCCTGGCTCGCGCAGACCTTTGGAACCCGCGGCGAGGACGGTTCCCTGGTTCCGGCACGCAACGCTGAGGCCGAGCACCGCGCCGCCCGCGCGCGCCGCCACGGCCTGGACGCCGAAACCTCGGCGGGAGCCGCCGGCGAGGGTACCGTTGCTGAGGGCGCTGTTCCCGAGGCGTTCCGCCCCATGCTCGCGGCCCTCACCGAGCACGCCGACGACACCTCCGTGGCCGTGGTGGACATGGACCCCAAGGGCGATGGCACCACCGTGAGCGTGACCCTCACCTGGGCCGGGCTGAACCGCCAGGTCAACGCCGCCGCGGCCCGCCTGCACGCCCTGGGCGTGCGCCCGGGCGACCGCGTGAACCTCATGGTGCCGCCCGGTGCACGCCTGACCACCCTGATCTACGCCTGCCTGAAGCTCGGCGCGGTCATCGTCGTGGCCGACACCGGCCTGGGCTTGTCGGGCCTGACCCGCGCGCTGAAGGGCGCCAACCCGAGCTTCCTGATCGGTATTCCCGCCGCGCTGACCGCCGCCCGCACCCTGCTCTGGCCGGGCAAGCGCATCTCGGTGGAGCCGCTGGGCACCGCGCAGGAGAAGCTACTGGGCGTTGCCGGTTCCGTGTTCGCTGCCTCCGCCGAGGGACGACTCGGCAAGCCCATCCCCACCCCGACCGTGGTGGAGTGCCCCTCCCCCGTGCCGGATGCTGACGCGGCGGTGCTGTACACCTCCGGTTCGACCGGCCCGGCCAAGGGCGTGGTGTACACGCAGCGGCAGCTGGCGGGTATGCGCGACGCCATCGCGAACACCTACGGCTTCGCGCCCGGTAGCGGCCTGGTGGCCGGCTTCGCGCCCTTCGCGCTGCTGGGTCCGGCCCTGGGCGCGACCAGCGTGACCCCGACCATGGATGTGACCCGCCCGAAGACCCTGACGGCCTCTGCCCTGGCCTCGGCCGCGGCGGCCATCGACGCTTCGGTCGTGTTCGCCTCCCCCGCCGCCCTGGTGAACGTGGTGGCGACCGCCGACGAGCTGAACGCTGAGCAACGTGCGGCGTTGGCTAAGGTTCAGACGGTGCTGAGTGCTGGCGCCCCGATTCCCGTGCCCCTGCTGGAGGAGCTGTCGGCCCTGGTGCCGAACGCCTCCCTGCACACCCCCTACGGCATGACCGAGGGCCTGCCGGTGACCGATGTGTCCTTCGAGATGATTCGCCAGGCGATTGCCGAGGGCACCCCGAACGCCGCCGGTGAGGTGCTCGACCCGTTCGCCCGCGACGGCGTGTGCGTTGGTTTCGCGGTGTACGGCGCGGCGGTGGCTATTGCGCCGCTGCTGCAGGACGGTTCGGTCGATTCGCAAATGACCCACGAGCCCGGTGTGACCGGCGAGATTCTGGTCTCGGCACCGCACGTGAAGGACCGCTACGACACCCTGTGGGTCACCGAGGAGCAGTCCATTAGCACCCCGGGTTGGCATCACACCGGTGATGTCGGCCACCTGGATGCTTCGGGCCGCCTGTGGGTTGAGGGCCGCCTCGCCCACGTGCTGCTGACCTCCCAGGGCGTGCTGACCCCGGTGGCCGCCGAGCAGTCCGCCGAGTCCCTACCCGAGGTGCGCCGCGCCGCCCTGGTTGCGGTGGGCCCCGCCGGAACCGCCGCCCCCGTGCTGGTCATCGAAGCTTCCGCGAACACCGCCGTACTGGAGGCGCGCCAGTCGGCCTCCACATTCAAGCGCGCCCTGCTCGACCGCGTGCCCGGCGTGGGCCGCTTCCCCATCGCGGAGGGCGTGGCACCCTTCGAGCTCTCCCAGCTGGTGCGCCGAAAGGTCGCCGAGGATACCGGCGTGGAGGTGGCCGCCGTGCTGGTGGTGCACGAGCATCCGACCGATATTCGCCACAATTCGAAGATTGACCGCCCCGCCCTGGGCGAGTGGGCGGCAAAGGTCCTCGCCGGGGCGTAAATCCGCCGGGTCTTTACTTTCTAAGGAGCATGATGTCCCCTCATTCTTCGCGCGGGTCCTCTTCTCGCGAGGCTGCGCCCCGCCTGTCGACCGCGCACACGGCGGCCTCCCCCACGGCTCGTTTCCGTAAGCCGGCGCGCCCCCTGGCCGCCCGCTACAGCGACCCCGCGCCGCGTTCCCTGCGCGCCGTCGAGGAGTCGGACTTCGCGCCGCGTATTGGCGAGCGCATCCTCTTCACGGGCGCGTCGGGCCTGCTGGGTCGTGAGAGCGTGCTGGAACTGCTGCGCGTCGGTTATGATGTGCGCGTTCTGCAGCGCGGCGACTCGGGCATCGCGGCCCTGCTACCCGATTCGATTCGCCCCCGCTTTGAGCAGGTGCGCGGCGACATCACGAACGAAAAGGTCGTCGACGAGGCCATGACCGGCGTGGACGGCGTGGTGCACGCGGCCGCGAAGGTTTCGGTCAGCGGCGAATGGGCCGACTACGAGCGCATTAATATTGGCGGAACCCGCGTCATGCTACAGGCCGCCGTGAACCACTCGGTGCGCACCTTCCTGTACATTTCTTCGCCCTCGGTGGCGCACGCGGGATCTTCCATCGTGGGTGACGGCGCCGGCGAGGCGTCCCCGGAGCACGCGCGCGGCAACTATGCCCGTTCCAAGGCGGCCGCCGAGCTGCTGGTTCTGGAGGCGAACGGCACGCCCCTGCCCTCGGGCGGGGTCATGCACACCGGCGCGTTGCGCCCGCACCTGATGTGGGGTCCGGGCGATACCCAGCTGGTGGAGCGTATTCTGGAGCGTTCCGCCGCCGGGCGCCTGCCGCTGCTCTCTGGCGGTACGGGTCTGATTGACACGCTCTACATTGATAACGCCGCGGATGCGTTGGTGCGCGGCTATCAGCGCCTCGACGCCTTTGCGGGCCGGGCGCTGGTGGTGACGAACGGCCAGCCGCGCACTATCTCTGAGCTATTGGGCGGTTTCTGTGAGGCGGTCGGCGTTCCCGCCCCGCGCTTCTCGGTGCCCGCGAAGGTTGCGGCCCTGGCCGGGCGCGTAATCGAGCGCGTGTGGGAGCGTCTGCCGAAGAACGTGACGGCCGGCGATGAGCCGCCCATGACGGAGTTCCTTGCCGAGCAGCTCTCGACGGCACACTGGTTTGATCAGCGCCGCACCCGCGAGCTGCTGCAGTGGGAGCCCGCCGTGTCGATTGAGGAGGGCTACGAGCGCCTGGGGGCTTTCTACGGAGACAGGTACAGCCGCTAGGCGCAGGCGATAGGTACAGCCGCGGCTAACATTGATTAACTCGGGTAGCTTTCTTTACCACTTTCTTCAACCCTGCGAAGTAGATCCAACACCGCCTCGGTGCTTATCACCATGAGTTTTGGGTACCCGCATCCATCACTTACCGTGCTGAATCCGTAGCGCCCCTCGTAGTACTTTTCGAGTTCCTCGTTCCGCACGTGTAAGCAAAGGAAGCGGCTTCCAGAGATAGCAACCACATCACGATATTTACGGAAGACCTCCAGCATGAGCAATTCCCCCATGCCTTTACCTTGACCCTCAGTACGTAGGGCAAATTTTCCTAAAAGGTGTGCGGGATGGGTCTGGCTCGGCTCAATGCCAGAGCGCAGACGCTTCCTGAGGGACCCACCTGTAATCTGGTAACCACTTAGCGTAAAGTATCCAATCATGTCCTCCGGATCATCTGCGTCCCCCATGATCCATACGACGCTCCGGTGGAGTTTCTGGTACTCCCGAGCTTTGGTTTGCAACCAGTCGCCTAATTCGGTGCCTTCTCCCGAGCTCGTGGTAGTCTCAAAAAATTCCAGGTAGTGTTCCTCGTCAAGCTTTCTAACGGAGTAGTTCATGACGCTTGTCCGTTAGTTACCTCGCGCCATGAGACGCTCAAGGAAGGGAGTATGAGCAACGACCGGAATGGCCTCTAGACGTGCCCATTCACTCTCTGTAAGACGCTCAACGAGCGGATCAGGTAGCTGGGCACGCAGAGCTTCAGGAATATCGCGTTTCAATGCAAAGTAATCAATAATATCCGTTGCGTCCAGAGGAGCGCGTCGGGAGCCTTCGCGGCGTGAATCCCAAGCATCCCGCCAAACCTGCTCCTCATGGGTCATATCGACCAGTTGCCAACGCGAAAATTTACCGTAGTACCCCCAGACGGCCTCAATAATCTGGATGTAGTAGGGATCTTCAGGCTGAGGCTCGTCCTCCAAAAGTTCCCGACCCATCTCTAAAACATCACGGTCAACATCGAGCCGACGAGCGTGAGCGGTCAGCAACTCACCTACCACGGGCCCCTTGGGCATTGCATAGAAAGACTGCTCGAAAAGCCGCGAACCGGTCAGGTGAGCGTACCACCCGTAGGTATAGAAGACCAGCTTCTGCAGGGTGAGCGCCGGCAGGCTCTCCTGGCCGGAGACCTTTAGGATGTCGAGTGAGACATCAAAAACAGAGCGCATGGTTTTCACATCCTTTCGGTGCTGAAGTTCAAAAATATCAGATAATCTGGGCGGTATGCTCTGCCAGCCGTCCGTTTATATTTAGCGTACACCAGTTAATATTTTGGTGTATATGTACTCGTCATTTCCATATCGTCCGTCTTAGACAAGACTATTGGACGTGCGAGGTTAGCGTGAGCGCGGCGCCCGCTGGCAGTGCGGGCAACGGTAGGATGAGCGGTTCTGGAACGGCTCGCGCACGATCAGGGAGGTGCGGCCCGCCTCCGCGCAACGGTGGCAGGGCTCCCCCGCCCGCCCGTAGGCGTTCAGCGAGCGCTCGAAGTACCCCGACTCGCCCAGCACGTTCACGTACAGGGCGTCGAAGCTTGTGCCGCCCGCCGCCAGGGACTCGCGGAGCACCTGGGTGACCGCCTCCAGCAGGTCGCGGGTCTGCGCGGCGCTGAGGGTGCGCGCGGGCTTCGCGTAGTGCAGCCGCGCACGCCACAGCGCCTCGTCGGCGTAGATATTGCCCACCCCGGAGATTACCGACTGGTCCAGCAGCACCTTCTTAATGCCGCTGGAGGTGCGCAAAAACTTGCGGCGCACCGCCGCGGGGTCGAAGAACTCATCCAGCGGGTCGCGGGCAATGTGCTTGACCGCCTCCGGCACTAGAAAACGCTCGGGTACTTCACCCGCCGCTGCTTTATTCGCTGCAACCGCTACGGGTACGTCCGGTACCAGCGGGCTGAGGAACATGCCGCCGAAGATGCGCTGGTCCACGAAGAGCAAGCGCTGCCCGGCGCTTGTCCGGCCGGTACTCGCCCGGTTGGTGCTCGCCGCACCGCCGGTGGCTCCAGCAGTGCCTAGTTCGAGCGCCACGCGCAGGTGCCGCGGCTGCTCGTCAAAGGCCGCGCGAGCCTCCGTTTCATCACCCGAATCGTTGTCCAATTCGCTGCCCGGTTCGTCGCGCACGAGCAGCTGACCGCTCATGCCCAGATGCACCACGAGCGCCTCATCGGCGAGCGCACCGTCCGGCTCGCTCAGGGTCAGCCACAGGTACTTGCCGCGACGGTAGGCACCGCGCAACGCCCTGCCGGTGAGCGCCGCCTCGAAGTGGGCGGGACCGGGCAGGTGTCTACGTAGCGAACGTGCATCGACCACGCGCACCGCCTGCACGGGGCGGCCCACCGAGTGCTCGGCTAGACCTGCGCGAACGGTTTCTACCTCGGGCAGTTCAGGCATGGTTCCCTCCAATCAGCGGGGCTACAGAATCAAGAGCCCGCAGAGCTAACAGACCTGCAGGATGCTTGAATGAGCCTAAACCAGAACCCGGTAGGCCTGCTCGGCGGCCAGGCGTTCCGCTTCCTTCTTGCTCGGGCCCACGCCGGTGCCCGTCTTCTGGTTCGCCACGATTGCAACCGCGGTGTACACGCGCGCGTGGTCGGGACCCTCACCGGTGACTTCATAGCTGACGTCCCCCCAGCCGCGGGCGGTGGCGAGGTTCAGCAAGTCGGTCTTCCAGTCGCGTCCAGAGTTCAGCACCTTCTCGTCGTCGAGCAGCGGCGCGATTAGCCGCAGAACCAGCTCGCGGGCTGCCTCGCGACCGCACTGCAGGTAGGTCAGGCCGAAGATTGCCTCCATCGTGTCCGCCAGGATCGAGTCCTTGTCCGCGCCGCCGGTGTGAATCTCGCCCTTGCCGAGCCGAATGTACCGGCCCAGGTCCAGGTCGCGCGCTACCTTCGCCAGCGCCACGGTGGACACCACCACGTGGTGCAGCTTCACGAGTTCACCCTCGGGTAGCTCGGGGTAGCGGCGGTACACCTCCTCGGCGATGGCCAGGGAGAGCACGGAGTCGCCCAGGAACTCCAGGCGTTCGTTGTGCTCCACCCCGGGGTTCTCGAAGGCGTAGGAGCGGTGGGTTAGGGATAGCAAAAACGTCTCGGCGTCGATATCGACTCCGAGACGTTTACGCAACTCCCTAGTATCAACACTAGGAAATTCAGTCATAAGGATTCACCGCTTCTTAGGCGTCTGCAACCTTACGGCCCTTGTACTCCAGGAACAGGGCGTTGCCTGCAGCGTCGGTTACAACCTTTGCCTGGTGGGGCAGGCTGTAGGTCACGCGACCGTTCTCAACGGTCTTAACCAGCTGGGGCACGGATGCCTTCCACTGGGAACGGCGTGCGCGGGTGTTAGCGCGGGACATCTTGCGCTTGGGAACAGCCACAGCTATCTCACAATCTCTAGTAACAACAATTTAGTTTTCGGTATCTGCGCCGAGCAGGCCCTGCAGGGCCGACCAGCGCGGATCCAACACCTCGTGATGATGCCCGGGGTCATCCTCCAGGCGCGCACCGCAATCGGCGCACAGACCCTGGCAGGTGTCCCTACAAACAGGCTGGAACGGCAGTTGAAGGATTACTGCGTCCCGCAGTGCCGGTTCAAGGTCGATCGAATCATCCTCAACGGCGTACTGCTCATCTACTTCGTCTTCGGGGCCGCCAGCCGGGGCCTTCTCAAAGACGAAAAGCTCTTGAATATTGGCCGACATCTCGTAATCAATCGGATCCAAGCAGAGGCTACACTCGCCGTGTACATCCACGACAACGGAGCCGGTAACTAGGATACCATCAACAACAGACTCCATACGAATATCGAGGTCAATATCCGAACCCTCTTCCACGCCGATGAGCGCGTTACCCAGGTCTGCCGGTGCGGGCACGACCTCGGTGAGGGTTTCCATGGTGCCGGGACGGTGCATCAGGTTAGTAACCGATACCACCAGCGGCGATGCGTCTGCACGTGAAATGGCGTTTCTCCTTACGAAATGTATAAACCAAAGTCCCATTTTAGGGGTGGTTCGCGCGGTTAATCAAGATTAAGCGCCTTTTAAATCTCTTTAAGTGGCGCTCACCTCTTAAATATCTCCTTAAGGAGGCGCCGCGCGGCGCTTAACCGGCCGGTCGGGGCTACTTCAGAGATAGTTAAGCACCCGGTCGGCGGTACAGTTTGCTGCGCCGTGTGCGTGGTCGGGCGTGTCGGGTGGGTGCGTACCCAGGTTGATTAGGCGTTTTTCAGGGCGCGGGCGACCGCCTCCGGCACGAAGGGAGTCACGTCACCACCCAGCGAAGCCACCTCGCGAATAATGGTCGAGGACACCGCCCCGTAGCGGTCCTCACCCGCCAGGAACACAGTCTCCACGCGCGCCAGGTGACGATTCATGCTCGCCATGGGAGCCTCGTAGCTGTAGTCCGTCGCCGAACGCAGACCCTTGACCAGCACCTTCGCGCCGCGTTCGGCCGCGTACTCGGCCAGCAGCACGCCCGGCGGAATCGGCTCCACGCTCACACCCTCAATGCCGAGCTCGCGCAGGGATTCCTCCACGAGCCGCACGCGCTCCTCGAGGGAGAAGCGGTATTTCTTGGCGCTGTTATGGGCCACGCCCACGATGACTTCATCGAAGAGCTCGGCGGCCCGGGCAATGATTTCCAGGTGACCGTGGTGCACGGGGTCAAAGGATCCGGGGCACAGGGCAATCATGCGGTAACCTCCGCGGTGTCGAAGTGGTGAGGGGTTGTTTCGTCGGCAGAGTCGTCGGCGGGATCGTCTCCGTCGGCCGGCTCTTCGGGCTCAACGTAGTAGAGCACCGTCTCGCCGTGCTGGCGGGTCGAGAAGCAGTGCAGCTCGCCGCCCCACTCGGGTTCCGCATCGCGCGAGGAGCGTTCCACCACCACCACGGCACCCGGGGCGAGCTTGGGGGTCAGCGCCCGCATGAGCTCGCGCACCTGCTCGTTCGGCATGGCGTAGGGCGGGTCAACGAACACCAGGTCCCACGGTCCCGAGGCGGCCTGCACGTAGCTCAGCGCCTGAGACTGCTGCACGCGAGCCACAGAACCGGCAGCTTTGCCGCCCATCGCCTTCTGCACCGCCTCGACGTTGCGACGAATCACCGCAACCGCCTTCGGGTAGGTGTCCAGCAGGGTCACGGAGGCGGCACCGCGAGAGAGCGCCTCGCATCCCAGCGCGCCGGAGCCACCAAAGGCATCCAGCACGCGGGCGTCGCGCAGCAGGTCGTAGCTCTCCAGCTTGGAGAAGAGGGATTCTTTCACCCGGTCCGTGGTGGGGCGTGTGTTGTCCCCCGGCACCGAGGCCAGGCGCACGCCTCCGGCGGCACCGGCAATAATGCGGCTCATAGGGTCTCTCCTCTGAAGTAGTTGACTAACTAGGTAACGGCGGTGTGGTGCAGTTACGGTTTGGGCGGGCACGGTTTTAGCGAACAGTGGGCAGAGTGTGCTCCCCATTCCCCGAGCACCTATCCCCTGCCGAGGAAGGCCTCGCGGTCAGCGTCCAGGGCACGGTCAATCGTGCGGGCCAGCGACGGGTGCTTGGCCAGCGTCGGGTCCTTCTCAACCACCGAGCGGGCGTCCTCTCGGGCCCTCTCGATGATGTCGGCGTCGGCGAGCGCCCGCAGAAAGCGCAGGGTGCTCTTCGAGCCGGACTGCGCAGCACCCAGAATATCACCCTCGCGGCGCTGAGCCAGGTCGATGCGTGAGAGCTCGAAGCCGTCCGTGGTGGAGGCGACCGCATCCAGACGCTCGCGGGAGACACCGCCCTCCTCCTGGCGGGTGACCAGCAGGCAGGTGCCCGCGTAGCCGCCGCGACCCACGCGGCCACGCAGCTGGTGCAGACCCGAGATGCCGAAGCGGTCCGCGTCCATGATAATCATGAGCGTGGCGTTCGGAACGTTCACGCCCACCTCGATGACGGTGGTGCTGATGAGCAGGTCAATCTCGCCGCGCTCAAAGGCGGTCATGACGGCAGTCTTCTCGGCCGGATCCATGCGGCCGTGCAGGGTGCCGATGCGTACGCCGACGAGGGAATCCTCGGCGCTCAGGTAGGCGTGCATGGAGGCCACGGAGGTCAGCTGCACCTTGCCGTCGCTGCTGGCCCGACCGCCCAGGCCCGGGGTTCCCGCAACGGTCGGGACGGAGGAGCCGAAGAACGCGGCACCCTCCTCCAGGCCGTCGCCGTCATCACCGATTTTGGGTACGACGACGTACACCTGGTGGCCCGCGTCGATTTCTTCGCGGGCGCGCTGCCACAGGCGGGAGGCCCAGGCGGGCTTCTCGGCGAGGGGCACCACGTGGGTCGAAATCTTCTGGCGGCCGGCGGGCAGGGTGTCCAGCACGGACACATCCAGGTCGCCGAACACCGTCATGGCGACGGTGCGCGGAATGGGCGTCGCGGTCATGACCAGCCGGTGCGGCAGGGCGCCGTCGGGGCCGCGCAGGCCGTCACGCTGCTCCACGCCGAAGCGGTGCTGCTCGTCCACCACGACCAGGCCCAGGTCGTTGAAGCGTACGTCGTCGGAGAGCAGGGCGTGCGTACCAATCACAATCTGCGCGGTGCCGTCGGCGAGCTCCTTCAGCACCTGGCGCTTGGCGCGGGTGCCCATGGAGGCGGTCAGCAGGCGCACGCGCACGCGGCCGGGTTCCTCTCCGCTCCCCGCGGGGCTTCCCTCGGCTGAATCATCAGCGTCAGAGTCTTCGGGCGCGGCCATGTCCCCCAGGATATCCAGCACCGAACGCAGGTGCTGCTCGGCGAGCACCTCGGTCGGGGCGAGCATCGCGGACTGGCCGCCCGCATCGGCCACCTGCAGCATGGCGCGCAGTGCCACCACGGTTTTGCCGGAGCCCACGTCACCCTGTAGCAGGCGGTTCATGGGCGATTCGCTCGCGAGGTCGGCGGAGATTTCCTCCCCTACCTTCCGCTGTCCCTCGGTCAGCTCGTAGGGCAGCACCTCGAGCAGGCGATCGGCCAGACCGTCCTTGATGGGTGGCCGGGCCTGCGTGCGGTGCGCTGCTCGGGCCGAGTGCAGGCGCGCCAGGGCGCTCTGCAGCACGAAGGCCTCACGGTAGCGCATCTGCGCCTGGGCGGCACGCCACGTGTCCTCGGTGTCGGGGGTGTGCAGGGCGCGGTAGGTCCAGGCGAGGGAGGGCACCTTGCGGGCGCGACGAATCGCGTAGGGCACCGGGTCCTCGAGCTCCTTGAGCGGAACCTTCTCCAGCAGCTGCTCCATGTACCCGGCGATGCGGTCGGTGGGCAGCTTGGCGGGGGCCCGGTAGACGGGCACGGGGGCGGTGGCGGCCTCGTTCATCTCGGAGCCGGAGGC
>PPYF01470372.1_pt1 | contig 11477 bp, 15 predicted proteins | sample 1559871 | NCBI WGS metagenome assembly PPYF01 (sample SAMN08240021, study PRJNA423297) | Human gut metagenome, whole genome shotgun sequencing project. | reverse complement strand
CATTTGATGCATCTTCGGCAGATTTAGCGGACGCGGCCGCAGCCTGCGCCGATGCATCTGCGGCGTTCGCAGATTCTGCCGCTGCCACCCGGTCTCCTCTTGTTTCTGCAAGTATCTGGTCAACGATGGATGGAGTTATCCCTCCCGCCGCATCCTTTTCTCCTGCATGTTCTTCTACGCGATACAGCACATTATTGCTGTATCGCCGTACTCCGTCAGCAACTCCCGTAAATACAACAACGCCCGGCAAATCCCGCGTGGCGTTTGCCGTCGCTTCCGGTGGCACATCGATGCAGTTATCGTCCCCCAATACTACCCGCACCGGCGTTTTCCCCGGTGGGCAAAAGGTCACCGTAACCGCAAGTCCCGTCCACTCCTGACTAGCGGTAACGTGTATCCGTTCTATCCCGTAGCTTCCGCGTGTGCCAAACATCAGATAAGGCGCTCCCGTAACCTTAGCCTCATACCCGTTCAGTTCTATTTCATGCATCATTTCATCTCCCCCCTTTACAGCCCCAACGCGGCGAGCTTGCGCTCCGTGTACGTAAGCTGCTCCATCACAGCGACCAAGTGCACTTCTTCGACTGGCTCGCCCGTCGCATAATTTACTTTCGTCACGCACTGTTTGCCAATTGAGCGCGGATATGTGAAGTCCGTATAAATGTTGGTGTACTCTTTTTCCGGCTGTCTCACGTCGATGTTTTGTATGACAATCTTCTTTGTCGCTTCTGCGTCCGTCATAAGGGCGTAGAACAGTTCCATAGGCATTTCGTTCTCGCGCATGTGAATCTCCATATAGCTTCGGGCTGTCGTGGACATGGACGGATAGCATGCAGTGTCCCCTAACACTTCAAATTCATTTCCATTCGCGAGTGTGATTTTCAGCATTTCTTTTTCCTCCTATACAACATAAATCTGTGATATGTACATCTTGTGGAACGTCAGGAATCTCCAGTTGAAATAGGCTGTGCCGCTAAAACTGAACGGGATTTGAAGGTGAAAGCTCTTCGCTGTGTCGCCGATCTTCATATACTGGTTGCAAATATTCGGGTTATAGTCATTTGCAACGCTGGAAAGCCCGAACCAATCCTCACCGTAATTTGCTATATTCAATTCATAGTTTCCCACGACATGAAGTGTACTGTACCCCGTGACATCATATCCGCCGCTTATAATTTTTAGCTGCGTATCGCCATAACCACCACGGGCTATTAGTTTCCCGTTTTCATTTGTGCTAAATTCATATGCGTTTGGGTAGGCGCTCCAGCGCACCCAAATATTTCCGTTATTCCCAATTACGCCGTTGTTGTATATGAAAAACTGTTTTTGCCATACAAGGTTGCTATTGTGATAAACCTTATTACTGGCATTGCTGTTGTGATATACATTGTTCGACTGTGGTACGTTGTTGCTGTTGTAATATAGCGCCATGTCTGCACTGCCTCACGAAAATGATATCCACAGGTTTCCGTCATAACCCATGCCGATTGCATTGTTATTCACCTTTGAAAGCCCCACCTGATCTTTGGTGTGTGTGTGGCTGCTGTTGGCCTTTCCGCTCAGCTTGGTGTCCATTTCGGATTCGGTGTAATAGCGGTCGTCGTGGTTGTGTGCGGACGGGGCAAATGTGCCGGGCTTGCCCGTTATACCATCCCAAGGCACTGCCTCTGCATTCGTGGCCGTATGCGCCTTTTTGCTGCCGTCCAACAGCGCCTTAATATCTTGTACCGCCGCATTCCACGCGTCTTGCAGAGCCTTGGTGACGTGCAGCAGCGTGTTTTTGGGATGCGGCGTGATTATGTGTGCTGTCGCCTTTAAATCTGTAATCACTGTCTTGCTGATTTTATAGGTCGCCAGTTCCAGTTCATACAGCGTTCCGCCCCGGTTGATATCTTCTTTTTGCAATGCAGGCAGCGAGGCGGCGGCCTGTGTTACCAGTGTAATTTCCTGCGTTGTTCCGTTAATCCTCACAAGCAGGCGACCGTTTTGTGTTTCGGTCGTGGTGGGCAACGTCGCCTGTATTGTTTCCGCCTCAATGACAAACACGCGTCCAAGGATAACGCCTCGGCCCGACGTGATTTTCATTTGTGTGCCGCCAATCGCAGAAGCAACGCAGCCCTCCACCACGCCGCTGTCCGCAATAAGGAAATCGTACAAAATCGCGTCGTCTTTCGGCGTTACATTCGCTCCGGCTTTTTGTTTCATTTCTACGCTCATGCCCGCGCCCTCCTTTCGATTCTCAAAATTTTATCAAGATCAACGCGCACATATCCAAAAACGAATTTGTGCGTGTTCTGTGCCTTTTCGTATCCCGTAAGCACGCTTTGCCAGCTCTGGCCGTTTGCCTTAATCGTGACTATTTCCCCGATTCTGATTTTTTCGGGCGGGAGCAGTTTATCCCCATCGTGTACGGTTATTTCAATCAGATTGTCGAAGTCCTCCGGGGTCAAATCCTCACGCGCCCGCTGTTCAGCCTCCAGCGCGAAATCCTCCGCTCCTTCGATGTACTCTACCTTGAAAAACACAGGTTTAATCCTGCTTTTTGGTTCCTCCGTAGGTTCCCCGGTTTCTCCATCCAAATAATAAACAGCACGCTGCGCAGGATCGTCTTTGTTTATGTACGTCGCCTTGTTTAGGCTTCCGTATGTGTCCATCAGATAGACGTTTTTTTCAATCACATTCGGCAAGTCGGCCTCAATCACGCGTCCAGCGCTGGACACCTTTGCCACCGTCGCTACCATTGCCTTTTCCTGTGGCCGCAGTTCCATGGTTACAGCTACGTTGTACACCGTTAGTGCCCGCACGATAATGTCCATCAGGTCGTGCACGTCGCTTTTGATATTCAGCGCCGCTCCCTTTGTATGCGTGCCCACCTGTACACGCAGCCCTTGCACGTTTTGGCAGTCGTCCGCATTTTCTACAAAAGCCGCCCGGATTGTATCCGCTATGAATTGCTCCAAGTCCTTCCCGATATTTACGCGGTTGATCTCCGTTGTAACATCAAAAATTGACATCAGCGGGGCCACGTTCACGGTTGTGGTTTTATCCGTTTCCGTATCCATTACAACGCCTTGATATATTACAGCGCCGTTTATGTCGGTGACGTGTGCCCAATCTCCACGCACGATTTTCACTGCGCCCGGCAGCGTAATCTCCGTCTTTTCGGTTGTGAGATAATCAAATACCAGTTCTGGTGATTTAACCCCCACGGCGGCCCTCAACGTGAAATCACGCTTAAAAAATTCCGCTTTATACAGCTTCATAATAGGCGCGCACCTCCACCGAAACGTTCAATTCCTGCGAACCCTCATGCGAGAATTTCAGCATACTTTCCCCGGGCGGCGCGTAGATAAAGCGCGCTGTGGAAAAGTCGCTTTGCTGGTATACATCCTCCACCCATTCGTTTTCCATGGTGTAGATTGCAATTTCCAGCCTGTCCGTCTCACTGCGTACCACCAATTTTTGCCCCTCTTTAATTTCCGTCGTAACCGCTCCGGAGGCAATTTCCGCATCTTTTTGAATCAACGTCCACTTGGGGTTAACCGCGTGTCCAAGTATTTCTATGGTGCATGGGCTTTCACGTCTTCCCGGGTTTTGAATCAATATGCCGGGTGCTGTGCTATCAACATAGCAGTACGGATACGTATAATTATATTGTTTCGGGTTCTGCGTCTCTCGTCCGTACGGTTCAGCGCGCAGCGTGGAGTACCACGGCCCCAAGCGGTAAAAATCAACATCTGTTTCCGCGTATTCGTCAACGGGCGTTATTTCTTCTTTTTCCATGACAGACACGCGAACACTGGTAAAGTACCAAACATTTTTCGGCTTATACGCCAGTGTAATAGGGCGCTTTGCAATGAATTGCAGAAATTCCGTGTATGGTTCCATGTCCATAAATGGAATCATGCCGGACACCGGGTTATATTGCGGCTGCTCGTCCACAACTACGTCGCATTGCCCGATTCTTACGGTTTCAAATTCGATTTCCATGCCAATGCCGCCTATATCCTGCAAGCATGCGTCCGGGCGCGTCAGGTCGAACTCCTCGCCCTCATTGTTCACCAATTTGATTTCACGCATGCCACGCCCTCCTTTCTGTTACACCCGCACCGGGCGCACGCTGATTCCCAATCTGCGGTTCAGGTCGCGCGCGACCTTTTCCCCGTCGCGCGGTTTGTAGTTGTAAAAATTATTTGTCTGCTGCCCGATGCCACCGCCTACGGGTGTGTTTTTCGCCTTGCCGGACAGCGGTGTAACCACTGCGCGCCCGTTCATCAGTTTTATATGCTCCGGGCCAGCTTCGGCCACAATGGCCTCTCCTTCCTGCAGCACGCCTCCCTTTGCAAGGTATGGGATATTCGGGATGCTCGGAATACTCGGATGCCATGAGCCGCCGCCCAGCCAGTCCGGCATGTCAAAGCCGATTCCGTTGAATCCGCTTATCAGCTTGTTTACGCCGTCAATAGCCATATTTAGCAGGCCGATCACGCCATTAAGCGGAGCTTTTGCAATTGCTGTGAAACTGTCGAAAATTCCCTTGAAAATCTTCTTAACGCCTTCCCAAGCAAGCGACCAATTCCCGGTAAATACACCCTTTACAAAGTCTACGATGCCGGAGAATACCGTGCGAAGCGCGGTGAAGATATTAGACACATTCGCAAAAAATGCATTGACGAGATTCCCCAGCACGCCGAAACGTGTTGTCCAGTCCGTTGTAAACACCGCAGCAATCCACGCTGTAAGCTGCGAGAACGCAGCCGGTATTTGCACGGTGAAAATATTCGCCAGATAGTTAAAAAACGCCAGTGCGGCGGCCTGTATGTGCTGCCAGCACATCAGAATAAAGTTTCTAAAATTCTCGTTTGTGTTCCACAGGTAAATCACCGCAGCCACTACCGCAGTGATCAGCGTTATAATGATTCCGAACGGATTTGCAGATATAACACCCCACAGTGTCTTTATCCCTTTTGTAAGCGCCGGAATTTTCCCGGCGATTGTTCCGCCCAGCGATATAATCGAGCCTACGCCCTGTGCAAGTTTCCCCAACGTGATAAGTACCGGGCCTATTGCCGCCACTATCCCAGCAATTGCAAGTACAACCTTTTTTTGCCCCTCCGGCATTGCCGAGAAAGATTTTAAAAGCGCTGTTACGTATTGCGCCACCTTTGCAACGATCGGCGCGAGGATTACGCCAAAACTTGCCGCAGCCTCTTTCGCGGCCTCTTGTGCGGTTCGCATACTGTTTGCAGCTCCATCGCTGGTATTGGCAAAATCTCCTTGCGCATTTTTAGTTGCGTCCATCACAAAGGAATACCGCAACATGATTTTTTCGCTTTCGGAGAGTGTATCCAGCGATGCTTTTGCCGATTCATTTGTAGCCGCTTGTGCCTCGTCCAGCTTTAATTGGGCTTCTCTCGCCTGCAAGGAATCCGAACCATATTTTTTCACCGCCTCATTGTATGCAGCCTGCGCCTTTTCCAGATTGATTTGTTCTTTTGCAAGCTGCTGTGCGGTCTTTTGGTCTGATACAAAACCTTCTTTTATCGCTTGTTGCAAAAGGGTGGTTTCGTTCATAACGATGCCCAGCGTTTTTAGGCTTTCTGTCTCACCTGTAAAGATACCTTTTAACGCATTTTGTGCATCCTCAACGCCTATATTTTTGAAACTCGCAAGATCACCGGAAAGCCCTACCAGCCCCTGCGCCAAATTAGCCGCTTCGCTGTCGGTCAGCCCCATGGAGGTTCCCATGTCGCCAAAAAGGGCCGCCATATCCAGCGCAGTGCCCTTTGCAATGCCGTATGTTTCAAGTGTGGTGTCTGCAAAATCTTCAATAATTTGAGAACTTTCACCAAACGCAACATCAACTTTGTTTTGGCTTTCAATCAAATCCGAACCGCTATTCACCGCCAATGCGCCCAGCGCGCCAATCGCCGCCGTAGCTGGCAGCATCCTATTTCCGGCAGTGCTCATTTTCTCGCCGTACTCCGACACCTTCGCCCCGGCCTGCTCCATAACCTGTTGTGCGACGGTTCCAAAATCTTTTTGCGCCTGTTGCAGCTCTTTAAGTTTTTGTTTTGTGTCTGCGAGTTCCTGCTGAAATTCCAGATATGCGCCCCGGTCAATGTCGCCCGCAGCATATTGCTGTGTAATCTGCTCTTGCGATTCTTTTAGCAGTTGCAATTTGTTTTTGGTATTTTCGATGCTCTCCGCAAGAAGTTTTTGTTTTTCCGCCAGCAGATCAGTATTGCCCGGGTCAAGTTTCAGCGCATCATCGACACGGTTTAGTTCCTCTCTTAATTCTTTTCCCGCTTTTTCAACCTTTTCCAGCATATTGGGCAGCCCCATGGTTTCCTCCATGAAATCCGCCTGCGCTTTTTTAAGGTCGTCAAATCTCTTTTGGGTATTTATGAGTTCTTTCTGAAAATCCAAATATGCGCCCCGGTCGATAGTGCCCGCCACATACTGCTGTTCAATCTGGCTTTGCGCCTCACGCAAAATATCCAGCTTGTCCTTGGTGGCTTCAATGCTGTCGGCAAGGATTTTCTGTTTCTGTGCCAGCAGATCGGTGTTGCCGGGGTCGAGCTTCAACAGGTTATTTACTTGCTTCAGCTCGCCTTGCAAATTTCTGCTGGTGCGTGTTACGCCATCAAGCGCCTTTCCCAGTTTTGTGGTATCGCCGCCGATTTCAACGGTGATTCCCTTAATTGTCTTTGCCGCCATCTATGCCACCACCTTCGTTTTTCTTCCCGTATTTCTCCCGCAGCTTTCCCACATCCGGCTCCACTTGTTCCAGCCTCCATGCGTTGCGCAGATATTCTTCCCCTTCCTCTGTTTTGCTGTACATATACACCACCGCATCATGCAGGAGCGTCCAGTACACAAAAACATCCAATTGCACCACATCGAAAACGGAGATTCCCGCATAATCCGCCACAACCTTTTCTTTCAGTGTGGCGATATCATACGGGATATCATCCTCGCCGCCTGCGGGATAATACGGGATTTTCAGTTTGGGTCGCTCTTTTTCTCCCTTCTTATCCATCCCATATAATCGTCAAGAAGCGCCATCATCTGGTCTGTGTCCATCATTTCCAGCACGTCCTCGGGCGTGATTCGCACCTTTTCCCTGTTTTTGCTCAACAGGCGGGACACACATTCCGCCAGATGCGTGGTTTGCTCGGTTTCGCACTTTGCCAGTTCTTCAAGCTTGCACAGCACTTTCAGCTTTGGCGGCTCCACGTGCAGCGTGCGGCCGTCCGGCTTTTTAAATTCCCAGTATCTTTTTGGGACATTCGCTAAGGTAAACATGTGCCGTCCTCCTTACTCCGCCTGCACTTCTTCGTCGAAAATAATCAGCGTTCCCTCTGCGTCCAGCGGCTCCGCCGTGATTTCCGGGTCAACGGTCGTTTCTTTGTCCTTGGCAAAGGTGATGGAAACGCCGCCCTGATTCTTCCCGGTCACAGTGATACGGATTTTCTTCCCGTCGTCTTTGGTGTGCACGAAACGCCAAAGATACTTTTTGCCGCTCGCGTTTTTAATGCCGCCGATTTTGTATGTCACCTTGCCCGCCGTTGTGCTTTTGCGTGCCGTGGAAATCAGCGCCTCCAGCACATTCTCCGCCCATGTGATAAGGCCCAACTTCATAGTTGCGACTTCTTCTGTCAAAACGCTTTTAGTAACGCGCTTGAAATCGTCCGACGCTTCATAAAAACTCGGCTTGTATTCGATAGATGCACCGCCCCTGATATGGCCTGCGCGTTTTTCCTCAACTTCCAGCACGGTGTCCTCCGGAATGTTTGTTCCGTCAAACTCCATATAGTACAAATCGCCCGAACCCAAAATGATTTCTTCCTTTTTAGCCATTGTTTCCGCTCCTCTCTATGAATGAAAAATTGTAGTAAACAACTACCAGTGAACCATCCTCCAGCACGGCCTCGTCCGCCGTGTACTCTGTGCCATGCAGCGCAGCCTCCACGATCTTCTCGCTTTCGTCGTCCTCCGGTAGGTGGTACAGTTCCAGTGTCACATTGCGCAGGCGGAGAAAGTTTCTTTCGTCCGCCCCGTACCCTTGCCCGTCCGCCGCGCGCCAGACAATGTAAGGCGGCGGCGTAGAGCGCAAGCCCCCGGCCTTAAACGCGCCGCGCCTGTGCTTGATGCCCGTTCCGTCCAGCAGGGAACGCAATTCGTCGATACTTTTTATTTGCTGCATAGTTCCTCCGCCTTTTTGACGAACTCCTCAACGTGTTTTTTCTCGTTCGGGGCTATATGCGGATGCCCCGGCACATACCCGCCATTCGGCCCCGCATGCCCCTTTTCAAGCAGATGCGTGCGCTGGAAATTCGTTGCGTTATACACAATGGCGCGGGTATTCCCGCGCCCCAACTCCTTTTTGTCAATTTTCCAGCCTTTTTTATAATCGCCTGTCCGCTCCGGGCTGTCGTTTACAATATCCTGTTTCAGCGCCTTGGCTTCTTCGTCCACAAGTTCGTCCAAGCCGTCCGCGATATCTCCCGACCAGCTTTTCAGCGCGCTTGTGATTTCCGCCGTGAGGTCAAATTCCGCCATACCATCCCGCCTCCTGCGCCATCGAAAGCGCTGCCAATGACAGTTTGATGTATGGGCATCCCGGGTGCGCCGGGTCGTCGCCGCGCATGTGCTGCGCCTGTTCGATTTGATACAGCAGAGGTTTTCCGGCCTGCCTTATCTCCACAAATTGCCCGGCGTTCACCCCTTGCACCATCGGCACGGAAATCGAGCGCGACAAACGCACTTGCGCCTGCTTGGCCGCAAAATACCGAACCGCGCCCACGATTTCTTCCCGATACCGCAGATTTTCATAAACCTTTGCCGGGGCTTCGCCATCCATGGAATCCCAAATCGTGCACAGCCCGTCGTTAAAGCTGCTGGCCGTCGTCCTGTTTTGGTTTCCCAACGCCGAACGCCTCCCTTAACCGCAGCGCCGTTATTTCGCTGCTGAAATTCTCAAAAAACAGATCGCGGCATCCGTTGAGCGTATATCGGCAGAGGTCAAAAAGCAGTTCCTTGTGCTCCTCGTCCTCAAAATCCAATTGTGCGCACCCTGCACGTTTGCACAAGGTGCGCATAGACGCTTTTACAATAGACAGCATTTTCCACCGGGCCTTTTCGTCCAGTTCCCACGTGATATCTTGACGGTTTATCCATTCTTCCATCAAAGTGGTTTCAAGCAGCTGTCCCATGGTTTACTCCTTATTTCCCGGTTTCGCTGGCGGACTGTTTCACGTTCACAGTGACTCATCCTGCTGCACCTTTACAGTCAGTGCATACGGTTTCAGCGCGGACACGTCCAGAAGCACGAATGCATATTCGTCCATCGGGAAGCCTGCGCCGAACAGCTTTGCCATGTAAACGCGCTCGTCCTCGATAAAGCGCACGCTGTCGTCGTAGACAATATTCGCCTTGCGCGGGCTACCCAGCGCCGCAAAATACTTCTTGGCAATGCCGATTACCGCCACGCCCTTCTCCAGCGCCGGGGTCTGGATCATCTTTGCCGGGATGGGCAAAACGTCGTGGTTAAACGTGCCGTCCGTGGCGCGCGGCGTGGTCGCGGGCATAAACTTCTCCCAGTAATCGAACGGATTCACCAGCAGCAGCAGGCCGTTCACCGGGCGCGCGTGCTTGTCGTCCTTGTTCAGCGGATCGCGGGCCAGTTTCGCCACGATTTTTCCCAGTTCCTCGGCCTCAAGCGACGTCAGTTTCACAGCGGTCATGCGAGGATATACGCCGCCCTGCACATTCGCCGTGTCAGAGACGTCGCGCGTCATGCCAATGGGCTTTTCCTTGCCATCGCCATCTACAATGCCCACCTCAAGGCCAAGCGCCACAGCTTCGGACAGCGTGGCGCGCACATACGCGTCCATCCATGTGGGGCCAAGCTCCACCAAGTCCTTACTGATGGGCATATACGCCGAAAGTTTCAGCAGCATGGTATCCACAGCGTCGAACGCGCCTTCCAGCTCTGCCGCGATCGCGCTTGTGATTTTGCCCCACACGGCAGTCTGCGCGCCCTTTTTGTTCACCAGCATTTTAATTGCGCCGTGGGTGTTCATAAAGGTGATTTCATCCAGAAGCGGATGCGCGCGCCGGATATCGTCCATCACCGCGTCAATCACGGTTTCCGGCAGCGTTACTTCCCAGTTTGTCGGCGCGCCAGATTGTGCCGCCGCAACAACGGAATTCCCCAAATCGGTGTATGCCTTGATTTCCGCGCTTGTAAGCATGCGAACGCCACGGCTTGCCAGTACGGTTGTGTCGTGGTTTTCAATGCTCATCGCCTCGGCGGCCTCAGCCCTGATTCCCTCCTCGGTGATTGTGCTGAACGCCACAAACGCTTCTTGGATTTTCTGCTCGTCGCCGCCCTTCATAGCGCTGGCGAGGGCCTGCGCGGCCTCCATTTTTTTCTGTTTGATCTCGTCTTTGTTTCTCATGTCGTTTTACTCCCTCACATTTCTGCCAGCTTCATCAAAATTTCCGTCAAGTCCCTGCTGGCGGCAGGCTCGTCGGGTTTCTGTTCTTCCTGTTTTCGCAGCGGTATGGTGTACAGTGCAGCCGCCACAGCCCGCAGCGCGGCTGCCGCGCTGTACGCTGTTGCCTGCTGCGGGGCCGCGTCTGTTTTCGCCTGCGCCTCCTGTAATCTGCGCATAGCCTCCTGCGGGTCAATGTCATATGCGGCCAGCTCGTCCGCCAAGCCGCATTCTATGCATTGCTCCGCCGTCAGCCATGTGCCCTCGTAGCCGTTTGCGTCCATAAGCTCCACCAGCTGCTCCTCCGTCATGCGCTCCCCCGCGTGACGCAAGATTGCTGCGCGGAACGCGGTGTCGATGGTGTCCAGCGCATCCGCCGCGCTGCGAAGCTGTGCGGCATTGCCCGCCACGCTGTCCCACGCGTGGTGCACATACGCCACCGCGCTTTTCGGCATAACGACCTGATCGCATGCGGACGAGATCGCGGTGCATACAGAGCAGTTGAACCCGTCCACATACGCCACCTTGCGCGCCGGGTGTGCTGCAAGCTGGTTTGCAATTGCCAGCCCCTCCTTGACGCTGCCGCCCGCGCTGTTGATATGCACCTCTATGGTGTCAGACTTTGACACCGCTTCAAGCGCTTTGCGGAAATACGCCGCGCTGGTTTCGCTCGTGTGAAACTCCCACGATTCCCGGTCGATATCGTAGCCGCCGTGCACAGGGTCGTAAATGTACAGCTTGTGCGTTACGCCCTCCCCGTTTTTATCCGTCTGTGCCTCTGCTTTAAAGCTAATTTTCAGCGCCATTGCTTGCTTCACCTCCTCCCCCGTCTTGCTTCACAGGCTCGTCGGCGGTCGATGCCGTGCCGCCGTCGCCCCAGTCGTAGTTCTTTGTTTTTGCGTACTCATTTGCCCAAGCCTCGGGGATCTCCGGGTCGCCTACCTTCCGCCTCAAATCGTTGGAATTGTAAAGCCG
>PPYF01308830.1_pt1 | contig 11479 bp, 7 predicted proteins | sample 1559871 | NCBI WGS metagenome assembly PPYF01 (sample SAMN08240021, study PRJNA423297) | Human gut metagenome, whole genome shotgun sequencing project. | reverse complement strand
TCGGAGTAGTAGTATATACTCTCACGCAAACGCCACGTCTTTGAGGACAAGAATCCAAGGCCGGAGATTTACTTTTCTCGACCAGCACTTCGCGTCCTTTTCTTACTAATTGCTGAATTGTAGGCATTTTAAATTGTTTTTTAATTTATATTATTGTTATATTAATTTCGTAACTATACATTTTGGGCTGCAAAAATACGAATAATATTTGAATAATCAATGCACTACATCTTTTTTTTAATTTTTAAGAGCTTATTTCCGGAAAATCATTTCATCAGAAAGATTTTTAGGTGTAGCCATCCGTACATTAAGGCTACACCCTCCCTCTCGAATGGCTACACCCATCGCACCGGATGGCTACACCCTTTTTATTTTCAGGCTTCTCCTTTTATATCTAATATAGGAGGAGTATCCACTCCGTCTTCCTGCAATCGGATAGGACCGAATGCACGTTCATATTTAGCTATATTTTCTTCAAGCGCCCTTTGCAAACGTTTGGCATGTTCGGGAGCAAGAATCACACGCGACTGTACCCCTGCTTTTGGCAACCCGGGCAATACACGCACAAAGTCGAGTACAAACTCCGAACTTGAATGTGTAATGATAGCCAGATTCGCATAGGTTCCTTGAGCCACTTCCTCTTTTAATTCTATTTGTAATTGATTATCGGGATTTTGATTTTCCATATCTTTTATTATTGATTGATTCTAATTCTTCTGCTACAAAGATACAGATTATGTTTTATAGTAAAGACAAATGCCTTGCACTCTTTTCCATAGAATGCAAGGCATACGAAAACAATTTTTTATTTGAATCCAAAGCATTTTTTAATCAATATCTGGAAAAAGCAGATATTTGAAGAAAAAACAGGAATGGATTTTAAATTATCTCAGGCTATATTAAAAGCGGTAATCAACAATAAGCAGCGAACGATAAACTCAATACATTAATTAGTGTATTCCAATTTACCGTTCACCGTTCATTATCTACCGCTCACTATCAAGAGTTAGGTGTCAATTTTTCTTTCACCTCAGTCGCTTTATCAGCTACTTTTCCGGCTACTTTGGCACCAGCCTTCACGGCTTTGTCTTTTGCTTCGACTACTGCCAGTTCGGCATCAGCCTCTATTTCATGAAGAGCATTGAACACATCATTTTTCAGTTTTTTAGCTTTCGCCGTGCGCGAAAAATGATAAACCAGCGCACCGATGGCAGAACCGATTCCAAGTCCTACCAGGAATTTTGCATTTCCACTTCCCATAAACTATTAATTTTTATATAACCACAATAAACGATACTGTCTCATTGCGAGAAATACTCCCCTCACCGGGAGCGGCTGAAGAAGGAGGCTATCCAGAGAAATAAGATCGCGCCGACAACCGAAGTAATCAGACTACCGATAATTCCGGTTGCTGCCAGTCCCAGAAGGGCAAACACCCAACCGCCCAGCACACCGCCTATAATCCCTAATAAGAGATTGACCAAAAGGCCGAATCCTCCTCCACGCATTATCTTACCGGCAAAATAACCGGCAAGGATACCTATCAAAATGTACCAGATAAAATTCATAATGCTTGATTTATATTGTTTTGATATAGGAACGCTGCAGGCACAGGAATGTTCGGTAAATAAAGAGGGAATTAACGACTATTGATAAACCGGACGCTGAAAACAGTAAAATCTGATCTGTTTTTCGAATAGACACATTGTAACACTTGGTAAAAGAGATTATCTTTGTCCAAAAGAAAATCTTAAGGCCTATGAAAAATATTAATTACAGTATAAAAAAGCAATTTAAAATATCGGACGAAGGAATCTGTTTGTTGCCCATGCTCCTTAGAGCGCTCTGTCGGCTTACTAAAAAACAGCTGTTACTACTGGAAGAAATCTATTCCAATTACTCCTCGTCCACAGAAGGGGAAATCATCACACAATCTCACCGGACGGTGAATGCAAAAAGGATCCCGACTTCTTTTTCGTATGAAGGAGGCATCACACTCGACACGGAAACATTACACTATAGCAGCCCAAGTGAGAAGTTTGCAACAACTTGGAAAAATATATTATTTCACACCATTTCTATCAGAATAATTATCGGACTCCATAAAAGTAATATGGAACCGTCCGAGTGGAGAGAAATCATTCACCAGAACACATATCAGAAATTTCACCGCAAACATAGAAGACGATTGCCATTATCATTCCGTGACGGTATACATAATACAAAAACAAGGCTTCCGACGCATTCAACCAAGACGCTCCAAAGTAAACCGGCTTCTATCGGGGGGAACACATTACCCAACCTGAACAAAGTAAAGGCAATAGAATGAATTTAATAATAATGACAGCAGCACAAATTGTACATTTTTCACATTAACACATTTAAATCAATTATATCATGGAATTAAAAAAGAAAGAGAATATAGGTTGGATTGACCTGTTAAGGGTACTCGCCTGTTTCTTTGTTGTTTTCTCGCATAGTTGCGATGCATTTATCGGCCAATTTGATGCCAATCGGGAATCGTTCTTAACAGGAGTGTTTTTGGGAAGCCTGATGCGCCCGTGTGTTCCCATTTTTGTTATGATGACCGGGGTATTGCTATTACCCGTACAAACCGACATGGCAGCGTTCTATAAGAAAAGGATAGGACGCCTGATCCCTCCAATGATTTTCTGGTCACTGGTCTTGCCTGTTTTGTATTTCATATATCTGAACTATATCAATCCCGATACTCAAAATCCACTGATCTCGATGCCAGATCACAGTCTTGAAGCTTTATGGTTCAAACTATATACATTTATATTTAATTTCAATTTTGACACAGTCCCGTTGTGGTATCTTTATATGTTGATTGGGTTATATTTGATAATGCCTATTATCAGCGGTTGGTTGGAAAAAGTTTCAAAGAAGGAACTAAAATTATTCTTAGGCATTTGGGGAATCAGCCTGATTGCTCCATATGTAAAAATGTTCGCTCCAGCACTAGGCTATCAGGGCAATTACGGGAATATGGGTCTATGGGGAGTATGTGACTGGAATGACTATGGTACCTTTTATTATTTCTCCGGTTTTATCGGATATCTTCTGCTAGCTTATTATCTCACAAAATATCCACTGAAATGGAGTTGGAAGAAACTATTGAGTATTACCATCCCAATGTTTCTGACAGGATACCTGATCACATCTTATGGGTACGTCATCACACAAAATTACTTCCCGGGAAATTATGCTTATCTGGAAATTGTATGGTACTTTGCAGGTATCAACGTATTTATGATGACCTTCCCGGTTTTTGTAATCGTACAGAAGATAAAGGTACCTTCAAACCACAGGTTATCACACATGGCATCACTCGCATTCGGCATAAAAAAAGAGCAATCACCTTTACGGCAATTGCTCTTTTTCAGCTATAGTCAATTGAATGTATTATTCTACTTCATTATAGTCAAGCACTGTCTTCTTATTAGCCAGAATACGATCGTATTCTTCTTTAGAACCTACAATGATCTTGTCAAACTCGCGAAGACCTGTACCGGCCGGAATCAGATGACCGCAAATTACATTCTCCTTCATACCTTCCAACTTATCTATCTTACCATTGATAGCAGCCTCATTCAGCACTTTAGTTGTCTCCTGGAAAGAAGCGGCAGACATGAAGCTTGAAGTTTGCAATGCGGCACGAGTAATACCCTGAAGAATCTGGGTAGAAGTTGCAGCAACAGCATCACGCACCTCAACCGGTTTAAGGTCACGGCGTTTCAGCATACTGTTTTCGTCACGCAACTTGCGGGCTGTGACAATCTGACCGGCTTTCAGGTTTTCAGAATCTCCGGCATCTACAACCACTTTCTTACCCCAAATGCGGTCGTTCTCTTCCATGAACTCGAGTTTGTCCACTACCTGCTGTTCAAGGAAGCGTGTATCACCCGGTTCGTCGATAGTCACTTTACGCATCATCTGGCGAACAATAATCTCAAAATGCTTATCATTGATCTTCACACCCTGTAAACGATATACGTCCTGAACTTCATTCACGATGTATTCCTGTACAGCCGTAGGACCTTTAATAGCCAAAATATCAGCCGGAGTCGTAGCACCATCGGACAATGGAGTACCTGCACGAACGTAGTCATTCTCCTGTACCAGAATCTGCTTAGACAGCGGAACAAGGTATTTCTTCACTTCACCGGTCTTAGATGTAACGATGATTTCGCGATTACCGCGTTTCACTTTACCCATAGTAACCTCTCCATCGATTTCGGATACGACGGCAGGATTCGACGGGTTACGTGCTTCAAACAACTCAGTAACACGGGGAAGACCACCGGTAATATCACCGGCTTTACCCACAGCACGCGGAATCTTAACGATTACCTCACCTGCTTTCACCTTTTGGCCGTTTTCGATCACTACGTGTCCACCTACAGGTAAATTATATGTACGGATAAGATCACCATCTTCGGTCAGGATGTGGGCCGAAGGAACTTTAGTCTTATCTTTAGACTCAATAATAATAATTTCTCGAAGTCCGGTCGCTTCATCCGATTCAATCTTATAAGTAACATTTTCAATGACACCCTCAAACTCAATCTTACCGGTAGCTTCGGTTATGATAACAGCGTTGAATGGATCCCATTTCGCAATCAGTTTACCTTTTTCTACCACTTCACCATCGGCTACATAAAGTGTAGAACCGTAAGGAACGTTATGGGTAGAAAGTACAATGCCTGTATTGACATCAATGAAACGAACCTCAGCCAAACGACCTACTACCACTTTGGCAGCCTCACCAGTTTCGTCCACAATATCTACCGTACGGAGTTCTTCAAATTCCAAACGGGCATTATTTTTAGCAACAATACTTGCATTGGCCGCAATGTTGGCAGCCGTACCACCAGCATGGAATGTACGCAATGTCAACTGTGTACCCGGTTCACCGATAGACTGGGCAGCGATTACACCGACAGCCTCACCTTTCTGAACCATATGGTTCGTAGCCAGGTTACGACCATAGCACTTCGCACAAACACCCTTCTTCGATTCGCAAGTCAATACCGAACGAATCTCAACGCTTTCAATCGGAGATTCCTGAATCTTCTTGGCGATATCTTCTGTAATTTCTTCACCACCGGCAACCAGTAATTCACCGGTCTGAGGATGAATAATATCGTGTACGGATACACGTCCGAGGATACGTTGCCAAACCTTTACGGGCACCGTGAGTAGAGATAAAGTACTCCAACACAGAAAGTCCCTCTTTAAAGTTAGACAAGATAGGGTTCTCGATGATCTGACCACCTTCAGCACCTGCCTTCTGCGGTTTTGCCATCAAACCACGCATACCGGAGAGCTGACGGATCTGCTCTTTAGAACCACGGGCACCGGAATCAAGCATCATGTACACAGAGTTGAAACCCTGATCATCTGAAGAAATAGTCTTCATCAAGATATTAGACAATTCAGAGTTTACATGTGTCCAGATATCAATTACCTGGTTGTAACGTTCATTATTGGTGATGAAACCCATATTATAGTTATTGATCACCTGCTCTACCTCTTCATAACCTCTCTGAACGAGTGTCTCTTTCTCTTTCGGGATAATGATATCACCCAAGTTGAATGACAGACCACCCTGAAAGGCCATCTTGTAGCCTAAATTTTTAATTCCATCAAGGAAGTCAGCAGTCCGAGCAACACCACAAGCTTTGATTACAGCACTAATAATGTCACGCAATGATTTCTTTGAAATAATAGTATTGATGTATCCGACTTCAGGCGGAACAATTTCGTTCACAATTACACGACCTACTGAAGTCTCACGCATTACATCAACGATATTTCCATTTTCGTCAAGGTCTTTTACGATAACCTTCACCGGAGCGTGAATATCTACTTTACCTTCATTGTAAGCTATCAACGCTTCTTCGGGTCCATAGAATGTGAGTCCCTCACCTTTGGCGCCTTTACGGAGTTTGGTGATATAGTACAAACCAAGCACCATATCCTGTGAAGGAACGGTAATAGGAGCACCATTTGCAGGATTCAGAATATTGTGAGAAGCCAGCATCAACATTTGTGCTTCAAGTACTGCCTCATTGCTCAAAGGCAAGTGAACAGCCATCTGGTCACCATCAAAGTCGGCATTGAACGCTGTACATGCCAACGGATGCAATTGGATAGCTTTACCTTCGATCATCTTAGGCTGGAAAGCCTGAATACCCAAACGGTGAAGTGTCGGAGCACGGTTCAACAATACTGGATGACCTTTCATTACGTGTTCAAGAATATCCCAGATCACCGGCTCCTTACGGTCCACGATCTTCTTAGCAGACTTCACAGTCTTTACGATACCTCGCTCGATCAACTTACGGATAATGAACGGCTTGTACAGTTCGGCAGCCATCAGCTTAGGAATACCACATTCATGCATTCTCAACTCCGGGCCAACAACAATTACCGAACGGGCCGAATAGTCAACGCGTTTACCCAGCAAGTTTTGACGGAAACGTCCTTGCTTACCTTTCAGGCTGTCAGACAAAGACTTCAACGGGCGGTTGGCATCAGTCTTAACTGCACTGGATTTACGTGAATTATCAAACAGTGAATCGACAGATTCCTGAAGCATACGTTTCTCGTTACGGAGAATCACCTCGGGAGCCTTAATCTCAATCAATCGTTTCAAACGATTGTTACGGATAATCACACGACGATAAAGATCGTTCAAATCGGATGTAGCGAAACGCCCTCCATCCAACGGAACCAACGGACGAAGTTCGGGCGGAATTACCGGTACAATACGTACAATCATCCATTCAGGTTTATTCCGTCCACGTGATGCACGGAATGATTCTACCACCTGAAGACGCTTCAAAGCCTCATTCTTACGCTGTTGCGAAGCATCATTTCCGGCACGGTGACGCAACTCATAGGATAATGCATCAAGATCGAGACGGGCAAGCAGATCATAGATCGCTTCGGCTCCCATTTTAGCAATAAACTTGTTGGGGTCTGTATCTTCCAGATACTGATTATCTTTAGGAAGAGTATCAAGAATATCCAAGTATTCTTCTTCTGACAACAGATCAAATTCGGCGATACCGTCTTCAGCTTTCACACCCGGCTGAATGACAACATAGCGTTCGTAGTAAATGATAGAATCGAGTTTCTTGGTGGGGAGTCCCAACAAATAACCGATCTTATTAGGCAGCGAACGGAAATACCAGATGTGAGCTACAGGCACGACAAGCTGGATATGTCCCATACGTTCGCGACGTACTTTCTTTTCAGTAACTTCTACACCACAACGGTCGCAGACAATACCTTTATAACGGATGCGTTTATATTTACCGCAATGGCATTCGTAGTCTTTGATCGGGCCGAAGATACGCTCGCAGAACAAACCGTCACGCTCAGGTTTGTATGTACGATAGTTGATGGTTTCAGGCTTTAATACTTCACCACTCGAATTCTCAAGGATTTCTTCCGGAGAAGCCAAACCGATAGAGATTTTCGAGAAATTGCTCTTGATCTTATTTTCTTTTCTAAAAGCCATACTTTTATAATTATATAATATGCTAATTAACTAAATAATGTGCCGATTGGCTGATGCCAATGTGCCAATAAGAAAATATGCTAATTATGAAATGCCACAGCCAATGTACCTTGATCGATACATTGGCATATTGGCACATTAGTTCATTATTCCAAATTGATGCTCAGGCCCAATCCTCTTAATTCGTGCAACAACACGTTCAGAGATTCCGGAATACCCGGCTGTGGCATGGGTTCGCCCTTTACAATGGCTTCGTAAGCCTTAGAACGTCCAACAACGTCGTCCGACTTGATTGTCAGAATCTCCTGGAGAATATGCGATGCACCGAAACCTTCGAGTGCCCAAACCTCCATCTCTCCGAAACGCTGACCACCAAACTGAGCTTTACCACCAAGAGGTTGCTGAGTAATCAATGAGTATGGTCCGATAGAACGTGCGTGCATCTTGTCTTCAACCATGTGACCGAGTTTCAACATATAGGTAACACCTACGGTTGCTGGTTGGTCAAAGCGTTCGCCTGTACCACCATCACAAAGATAAGTTTTGCAATAGCGTGGTAGACCAGCTTTGTCTGTCCACTCGTTCAAGTCATCCAAAGTTGCACCGTCAAAAATCGGCGTAGCGAACTTCACACCCAAATTCTTTCCGGCACGTCCGAGAACAGCCTCAAAAATCTGACCGATATTCATACGAGAAGGCACACCCAACGGGTTCAATACAATGTCTACCGGAGTTCCATCTTCAAGGAACGGCATGTCTTCTTGACGAACAACACGTGACACAATACCTTTATTACCGTGACGTCCGGCCATCTTATCACCTACACCAATCTTACGTTTTTTAGCAATATATACTTTCGCCATCTGAATGATACCTGCAGGCAGTTCATCACCGATTGTGATAGCGAACTTTTTACGCTTCAGTTCAGCATCAAGTTCTTTGTACTTCTTGATAAAGTTCAGGATCAAGTCACGAATCATACCATTCGCATGATCATCATTGGTCCAGTCGCTCAGCTGAATCGCAGTGAAATCAAGTGAATCGAAGTCAGAAGCACTAAACTTAGAGCCTTTAGCTATGACTTCAGCTCCCAAGTAGTCTTTCACGCCCTGAGATACCTTTCCTTCTGTCAATACCATCAATTTCTTTACCAAGATACGTTTCAAGTCAGCTACCTTAGACTCAAATTCATCGTCAATTTTCGGAAGCAACGCCTTATCAGCCAACTTAGAACTACGATTCTTGATGACACGTGAGAACAATTTCTTATCAATAATTACCCCCTTCAGAGAAGGAGATGCTTTCAAAGAAGCATCTTTCACATCACCGGCTTTATCACCAAAGATAGCACGAAGCAATTTTTCTTCCGGAGAAGGATCAGATTCACCTTTCGGTGTAATCTTACCAATCAATATATCACCCGGCTGAATACGTGCACCGACACGTACGATACCATTCTCGTCCAAATCCTTAGTGGCTTCCTCACTCACGTTAGGAATATCAGAAGTCAACTCTTCCATTCCTCGCTTGGTTTCACGAACTTCGAGTGAATACTCTTCTACGTGTACTGAAGTCAGCAAGTCTTCACGAACCACACGTTCATTCAAAACGATAGCATCCTCGTAATTATAACCTTTCCAAGGCATGTAAGCAACCAACAGATTCTTACCCAAAGCGAGTTCTCCATTTTCAGTAGAATAACCTTCTGTCAGAATCTGACCTTTCGTCACACGATCACCTTTATTGCAAGTTGGCCGAAGGTCGATTGTCATATTCTGGTTCGTTTTACGGAACTTCGGTATTCTATATTCTTTTAATGCCGGCTCAAAACTTACAAACTCTTCATCTTCTGTACGATCGTATAGAATACGAATAGTAGTAGCATCTACAAAATCAATCACTCCATCACCTTCGGCAGCAATCTGAGTACGTGAATCACGTACCAGCTGGCGTTCAATACCTGTACCTACGATTGGAGCTTCGCTTCTCAGCAAAGGAACAGCCTGACGCATCATGTTCGATCCCATCAACGCACGGTTAGCGTCATCATGTTCAAGGAAGGGAATCAAAGATGCAGCGATAGAAGCAATCTGTTGAGGAGCAACGTCCATCAACTCTACTTCCGAAGGTTCTACAACCGGATAATCGGCATCCTGACGAGACTTAACCTTATTACGGATAAATGTACCGTCATCATTCAACGGAGCATTACCCTGTGCTATGATCTTAGCTTCTTCTTCCTCAGCCGTCAGGTAAACGAGTCCGTTCTCAGACAGATCTACCTTTCCGTTATCTACCTTACGGTAAGGAGTTTCAATAAAGCCGAGATCATTGATCTTGGCAAACACACAAAGTGACGAAATCAAACCGATATTCGGACCTTCCGGTGTTTCAATCGGACAAAGGCGTCCGTAGTGTGTATAGTGAACGTCACGAACCTCAAATCCGGCACGTTCACGAGACAAACCACCAGGACCAAGAGCAGACATACGACGTTTGTGAGTGATTTCAGCCAACGGGTTTGTCTGGTCCATAAACTGTGACAATGCGTTAGTTCCGAAGAATGAATTGATCACAGAAGAAATAGTCTTCGCATTGATCAGGTCAATCGGAGTAAACACCTCATTGTCACGAACGTTCATTCGTTCGCGGATGGTACGTGACATACGTGCCAAACCGACAGCGAACTGATTGGACAACTGTTCGCCTACAGTACGTACGCGACGGTTGCTCAAGTGGTCGATATCATCTACATCTGCTTTTGAGTTAATCAGCTCAATCAGATATTTGATGATCTCGATAATATCTTCTTTAGTGAGGACACGCACGTCCATGTCTGTCGTCAGGTTCAATTTCTTATTGATTCTATAACGACCTACATCACCAAGGTCATACCGTTTTTCAGAGAAGAACAGGTTATTAATAACTTCACGGGCACTGGCATCATCGGCAGGGTCTGCATTACGCAACTGACGGTAGATATAAAGCACAGCCTCCTTTTCCGAGTTACTCGGGTCCTTCTGAAGGGTATTATATATAATAGAGTAGTCGGACTGGTTCGGTTCTTCCTTGTGAATAAGGATGTTTTGAACGCCCGAGTCAATTATTTCATCTATATGTTCCGGTTCGATTACTGTTTCACGGTCGATAATGACTTCATTACGTTCAATAGAAACAACTTCACCGGTATCTTCATCAACGAAATCTTCAATCCAGGTTTTCAAGACACGCGCAGCCAGTTTACGACCTACTACCTTCTTGAGATTAGTCTTATTAACCTTCACATCTTCAGCCAGGTTAAAAATCTCAAGAATGTCCTTGTCGTTCTCAAAGCCGATAGCTCTTAACAGCGTAGTAACAGGCAATTTCTTCTTACGATCAATATAAGCGTACATTACGTTGTTAATATCGGTAGCGAACTCAATCCATGATCCCTTAAACGGGATGATACGGGCTGAGTACAACTTTGTACCATTAGCATGTACACTCTGACCGAAGAATACGCCCGGAGAACGGTGAAGCTGCGACACAACTACACGCTCAGCACCATTGATGACAAAAGTTGCCTTGTCAGTCATGTAAGGTATAGGACCAAGGAACACATCTTGAATCACTGTATCGAAATCCTCATGGTCGGGGTCTGTACAGTAAAGCTTGAGTTTCGCTTTCAATGGAACACTATATGTGAGCCCACGCTCTATACAATCATCAATGGTATAGCGCGGCGGATCAATATAATAGTCCAGAAACTCAAGAACAAAATTGTTTCTTGTGTCGGCAATTGGGAAGTTTTCGGCAAATACTTTATACAATCCCTCTTTTTTACGCTTCTCAGGTGGGGTATCTAGTTGTAGAAAGTCTTGGAATGACTTCAATTGTACTTCCAGGAAATCCGGATATTCAAGCGGATTCTTAGTCGAAGCAAAA
>PPYF01308125.1_pt1 | contig 11479 bp, 19 predicted proteins | sample 1559871 | NCBI WGS metagenome assembly PPYF01 (sample SAMN08240021, study PRJNA423297) | Human gut metagenome, whole genome shotgun sequencing project. | reverse complement strand
CAAGAATGAACTTTGACCGTTTGGCGTTCTCGTTCTGGATCAGGGAACTTTCATCCAACATCAGCGTGAAGCCGGTCAGGGTTTTCAGCACATTCCGCCTGAAGGTCAGTTCGTAGTTGATCACGCCACAAATCCGATCCGGGTTATCAACTTCCATTGCGGCCTTCATGAACCAATCAAATTCATTTTTCTTGGTCATGTCATAAATCATCCAACAATGGTTCATGGCGTAATTTTCTGTCATGTGTTCAATCCAGTCTTGAACCTTTGAACATTGACACACCAGAAGATTTACACGGCTGTTCAACTTCAGGGCTTTTTCGGAACCAACAAAGGTTTTCCCCAGGCCCATGTCAAGGTAATAGGCCACCCGGTTCTTCCCCTCGGTTTCATCAAGGGCCTGTTGTTGGTGCTGGAACAGCGTGATCATAGGGTTTCAGGCCCTTCAATCATGGAAAGGTAATTTTCCACATTCACACCACGGGAAAGAAGTTCGGCCTTCATAGCCATTCCCAAGGGGCTGTTCAAGGCGTAATCACTCACCTGTTCCGGGGAAAGGGAAGTGATGTTGAACAAGGACTGTTTCACCAACTCGGAATGACCGCCACCGAAGGGATCAAAAGGGCAACAGTCAGGGGTGGCTTCAATGTCACGAACCACCATAGATACCACCACGCCGGGGCGGTTCTTCAGCATCTTCACTGTGTTCAACAGGTGATAGGTTCCCATTTCTGCGGGGCGGAAAGCCTGTCCACCGGCTCCGATCCACAAGGTTCCATCAAATCTGGTTTTCATGTTCATCATCCTTTCTTTCCGGTCAGGCGAACAATGTAAATGCAGTTGTCCACCCGGTATGCGTCATACCCTTTCGAGTTCTTCTCGTTGTACTTGCGCCGGTGGCTGGAAATGGTGGAAAGTTTGGTTCTTGCGGCCTTGGCGCTTTCATACTGGAAACACATATTCTTTGCGTTTCCGCTGGTCAGGAAATCTTCAATGGCCTTGACTTCCTCGCTTTTGCTCCCACCATAAAACTGGCTCTTGGGTGGTGCCTGAACATTGTATTTGATTTCCAAAAAATCACCTTCTTCATAAAATTTCAGTTCCGGGGGCCGGGATCGTGTCTATGTAACACAGATCATCCGTTCCGGGGATCACATCATACAGGCTAACGGTTTGGGGTTCTTTGGCCCGTTTTTCCCGATCATGCCCTATGGCTGACCGCATAGCTTGACAGGCCACGGTGACAAATTTCACCTTTTGCAGATCAGGAAGGGCAAACCAGCGTTTCACAGCCAGCAAATAGCGGAAAATCACAACATCAAACCATTCCGATCTGTTAAGGCCCTGCTTGTCTAAATACCACCAGACAATATTGATGTTGTCCGTGGCAAATTGGGCTTCTTTCGGGGTAAGGGGGCGTTCATAAAAGGATTTTGGCAACCGTAAGCCGCCGCCCACCTCGTTTCTTTCCGGTTTCACACATCCCCCCCCCAATCTGTCAGGCAGTCAGGCCGAAGAAGGAATTGAACTGATCAGCACCCACATAATCACGGAACTTGGTGGGGTTGATGTAGTAATTCCAGCAAGCGCCGGTTCCGGGAACAGCGTTCCCGAAGGGAAGAAGGCCACGCTGAAGGCCGATTCTGACGAACTGATCAGATTTTCCCATACACCGGGCGGCTTCCTTCACACTGATCTTCTTGATGGGCGGTTCAGCAACCGGGGCGGCTCCATAACCCATCAGGTAATCAAAGGAAACGCCGGTTGCATCGGCAAGGGCCTTGATACGGTCAGGGCCGGGGGTGTTCTTCCCGGAAAGGTATTGGCTGATAGCGGCCTTGGAAGCCCCGGCCTGTTCAGACAGGGCGGATTGGCTCATGTTGGCCTGTTCCATAGCGTTCTTCAAACGCTCTGCAAAGGTGGTCATTGTGCGTACTCCTTTCATTTTTCAAGATTTCCGTGTGTAAACACGGCGGACAGTAAGAAATAACATCCCGGCCCATGTCGGACAGCTTTTCGGGATAGGTCAGGGGAAACATTTCCCCACACTTCTTACAGCGAACTTGGCGGGTGATCATCATTGGCTTACCACCTTGAAATGACCGGGTTCCTTCATCGGTTCCACATCCACGGTGGAAACCAAAGCCCACCAATCAGCTTCCGGGTAAAGATTGCGGTCACTTCTCAAAATGGTTCGATCCTTGAAGTGAACGGCCTTCCAATCCTTGGTGTCAATCAACTTCATTGGTTATCACTCCTGTTCTTCAAAGGCCACTTCACATTCCCCACAGAGAACATGAACTTCCTTGGTGGCCCGGATGATGGTTCCGCAACAGGGGCAAACATACTTGCGGGAACTTGATCCCCCCCCCTTCCGGGAACCCTTCAGCGGATTGGTACGGGGCCGAACCAGACAGAACCCGGATTTGCCAAGGGATTTCACGAAGGCTTCAGCTTGCGGGTTCAAGGTGGTTTTGTGCCACCCGTACTTTTCGCCTTTCTCCACGGTCAGGCCGTGGGCTTCAGCGGTTTCTTTGAACTTCCGGTTGTGGTAGGAACCAGAACGGGAAGTATCTTGAACATTGTCCTGAAGGTTCTGAAGGTGAACCATTTCATGAAGCAAGGTTCCACAGGTTTCTTCAAAGGGGCGGTTCAGGTATTCGGCACACAGGTTGATTTCATAATAGCCGCCTTCCTTGGTGCCGTCTTGCCACGCCTTCCAACCGGTACACCACCCATAGGCCCCACGGGTATGATCCGGGGAAACGGTGATCACGGGCTTTTCCAGCTTCCCTTCAAAGAAGGCTTTGTTGAACTTTGAAAACAAGGTTTCAAGTTCATCAATAACCGGTTTCAAACTGACTTCATTCATGGTTCTTACTCCTATTGAACACTATATGTGCTCGATTTAGTTAAAAAAAAGTTCCTGCACCGAAACACCAAAGAAGTTGGAAATGCGAACCTTCACTTCATCACGGGGAACCCGTTCATCTCGCTCATACATGGCATAAGAAGATTTGGTGATCCCAAGTTCCTTGGAAATTTCGTCTTGGGTTCTGCTTCCACGCAGTTCCCGAAGTTTCTTGCCAACACTCATATTTGCACATCCTTTCTTCAGAATTAGAACAGCCAAAGCCCCAACAAGCAATTTCCGGGCGGTCATATCTTTTACATGGGGATTGATACCCAATACCCGAAACCATAAACCGGGGGCGCTCATGTTGTCGCTGTTGCCCTGCCATCATCAGCACCGGTGGGGCGGTTCCGGTGGACGGGCCATCAGGCCCGTTTCGGCTTATTCAGCATCCATGTATTTTGCGGAAACCTTAATCATTGATTCTGCAACCGCTTTATCGGTTACACCCCGATAAGTTTTATTGAACGGTATATACACAAGACTAAAGGTTATATCATCAGAAGAATCATAGGCAACTTCAAGAGTAGCTTCCGGGCAATCTTCCATAGTCTTTTCGTGGGGAAGGGTAAAAGCGTGGGGGCACACCATAAGTAGTAAGCATTTCATCCAGTTTTTCAAGCAAGGTATCATCCATATCAGGGTGTCCTTCACGATCCTTAATGGTGACATAGGTATCAAAAACATGAACCTTCATTTTCAAATCCTCCCAATCAGTTCGTGCACCTTTTGTGCTCGTCTGATTATCATTATACACGATATGTGCTCAAAGTCAAGCACAACCGAACACAAATTGTGCACAAAGAAATGTGTTACTAATTGTGCACATCGACGGATTGACTTTGTGCACATAATGTGTATAATAAATTATAGAAAGACTTCTGAAAGGGGTGTACTTATGCCGAAGTTTTCTGATCGGTTCAAGCAATTACGAACCGAACGCCGCCTATCTCAACAGAACTTGGCGGATCAGCTTGGTTTTTCTAAAAGTAGTGTAAATATGTATGAACGGGGCGAACGGGAACCGGGTCTTGAATCTATGGAAACCATTGCTGACTATTTCAATGTTGATTTGGATTACCTCATGGGAAGATCAGACATTCCGAACCGGAATGATTGGTTGAAAAGTATCAATAAATCTGTGGTAGTTGAACCTTCACAGCCACAAATGAAGTTTGATAACATCATCCCAATTTCTACAAAGCGTTTCCCCCTACTCGGTGACATTGCGTGTGGAAAACCCATCATGGCAAACGAAGAAAAAGAACTGTATGTAGAAGCCGGGGCCAACATTTCTGCTGATTTCTGTTTACGGGCCAAGGGTGATTCCATGATCGGGGCCAGAATCTATGATGGGGATATTGTTTTCATCAAGAAACAAGAAATGGTGGACAATGGTGAAATTGCCGCTGTTATCATCGAAGATGAAGCAACCCTGAAGCGGGTGAATCTTCTTTTTCAGTTTCGGGTTTATCGTCTACACAATCATGTTTTTTACGGAAGCGCCAGAACTCCGCCCCGTGTTCATCATAATGGATGTCATTATGGGGTTCTTCCTGTTCCTGCTTCTGCGAAAAAGAAAGCCAAAACAGAAGGCCCCACCCAAAACAGAACCCGCCGTTCAGGTTCATTCCAATCTGAACCCGGAACGGGCTATTAAATCCATGCCGGGGGCCTACACCGTAGCAGAAGCCAAAAACCATGTGCGGATTGTTCAAGATTGTTTGAACATCTTTGAAAAGACGAAGAACCTTGAAACATTCTTTTCCCGCTATGAATATGGTATGCAAATAGCCCTGACGGTGGATCAAGCGGCCAAGGCCGGGATCATCCCTTACACATCTGATCTTCCAGCTTCTTTCTTCAAGGCGGCTGATAGTCAGAAAGAACGGGTTTTGTTAGATTCCTATTCTGATCAGAAAGCCAAGATTGATGAACTGAAAACCGCAAAGGCCAAAGCCACCCATTGGAACCGGTATCTGAACACCCTGAAAGAATACGAAGATCAATATTCCATGAACCCTGATTCTGAATATCCTGAAGTTCTGGAACAGGTCAAAGGCGAACTTGCCAAACTCGATCTGTCCACATCCGTTCCGCCGTCCAATCCCTGAAAACACAGGAAAATCAAGGCTTTGGAACAGGTGGAACAGATAAAGCGCCGGTTCTCTATATACTCTTTTTCTTTTATATATTTTTTTATCTACTCTTTGAAGTAATATAATATCCGTTCCAAGTGTTCCATTCTCTCAAAGCCACACCCCGCAAGGATTTTAAGCGGAACGGATATGGAACAAATGCAAAAAAAAAATGACCGCCCCCGGTCTTGCACACCGGAAGCGGTCAGGCGAAACAAACCCTTTTGAAGTTAATGTTTCAAACGCCTTTGAACATTATATCACATGGGGTTTAGCTTTGCCATACCCAATTTTGAAAGTTCAGGTGATATAATGCGAAATCCAAACGGGTATGGAACGGTTGCAAAGCTATCAGGCCAACGCCGCCGCCCATACATTGTGAAGAAAACCATAGGTTGGAATGACAAAGGCCATCCCATCTATGACATTATCGGCTATGCTGAAACCCGTGAAGCCGGGAACATCATGCTTGCTGAATACAACCGTGATCCTTGGGATGTTGACCGGGCCAAGATCACCCTTCAACAGCTTTTTGACCTCTGGAAAGAAAAGAAGGCCCCGAAGCTGGGGGAATCCAACCGTTCTTCCCTCTGTTCAGCGTTCAAGCATTGTTCAGCGTATGTGAACAAGCCTTATAAACAACTGCGATCCTACCAAATGCAAGAAACCATTGATGGTTGTGGGAAAGGGTATAGCACCCAAGCGGCCATCAAGAACCTGTGGGGCCACCTTGACCGGTTCGCCCTTGAAATGGATATAATAAACCGGTGCTTCTCCGAACTTCTGACTTCCGATCCAATACCGCCCACCAGCCGCCTTCCATTCACCAACGATGAAATCAAAACGGTGTGGGAACATCAGTCTGATCCTTGGGTTGATACTGTTTTGATCTTGCTATATTCCGGGTGGCGTATCTCTGAATTTTTGAACCTGAAACCTGAAGATATAGACTTGAAGGAAGGCACGATGAAGGGCGGCACCAAAACGAAAGCCGGTAAGAACCGCATTGTTCCCATCCATCCAAAGATCAGGCCATTGATTGAACGGCGGCTTGCCGAAGGTGGCCCCCGGCTGATCAGCTACAATGGGAAGGTTTGCAATCAAACCCAATACCGGATATTTTGGGCGGATATTATGAAGGCCCTGAAGCTGAATCATACCCCGCACGAATGCCGCCACACCTTTGAAACCAAATTGGATAGCGCCGGGGCCAACCGGAAATGTATTGATTTGCTCATGGGTCATGTGTCCAAGGACACGGGAAACCGGGTCTATAATCACAAGACTTTGGACGAACTGAAGGCCACCGTGGAACTGATTCCATAGGGTTCAAACCGGTGAACATTTTAGGCCGCTGAACGCTGAACTATGCACACATTAGTAACAAGAAAACCCCGAACCCCTGAAAAATCAAGGGTTCGGGGTTCGTCTGTTTTTATTGCAACCATAGAAGCTCTTGTATTTACTTTTGCCATCGCTGCCGAACCGCCGCGTATCAAGGGCGCGAGCCTCATAACGACCGTCTTTCCGCTTGAAAGCGCTAATACCGTCTCTGTCAGAACACTTTTTGTTCATAGTCCTTCATCCTTTCCAAAAAAATGTATTCAAACATACGGCATCGCAGCCAAGGTGCTAAGGGGAAAATCAATATTGGAAAGGGTTGTTTTTTAATTAAAAGATAATCTTAGGATGAAGGATACAGTAATTATTTATTTCCAGTATTCGTTGCCGTTGTCATCCACTCGCGTATAAGAAGCGATTTTTCTCTCTGCTTCTGCAAAGAACAGCGGAAGTCCCGACCCCGGCTCAATAGTCACAAACGGAGAAACCACGTCGCAGCCTGTAGCTGTAACGCACAACATTTCAATATATGCCAAAGCATCACAAATTCTATTCTCCAAATACTGTTTTTCAAATTTAATTCGTAAAGAGCGTAGTTCTTTAGCGTCTTTCCCAGCAGCTCCCTCTGTGTTTGGCATCACTTTTTGTACTTGAGATATCGCACTCTCAATATCTCTAAATTTACCCAAAATGCTTTCAAGGTTTTCTCCGCTGAGGAAATTATAGAAGCTCATTGAACCATCTTGGCTCTCTTTTCGCGCAGAGCTGCAAATACGATGTAATGCCTCAACTGCGCTGGGGCTCAGTCCCGTGTACTTAGAAACTTCATCATCGGATATACGGCGGGTAGGTGTATCTATCACGCCAAGCAAATAATCCGCCGATACATGATACGTTTCTACAATTCTCTTAATGTACTCCCCGCTTGGAATAGACTTTCCTTGTCGCCACTTGGTGATTACTGCGGGAGAAACTTCAAGTCGAGTTGCTGCCGTTACCGCCGTTTCCTGATTATGCATGAGTAGCTCGTTAAACCTTCCCGCAAAGTCATTGGTCTCACGAACGAATACAGGTCCCACCATGTATTTTACCTCCATTCCGTCGATGCCTTAATTATACCACAAACACAGGAAATGTCAACACATTAAAATATATTCATCTTTGTAAAATTCCTATTGACATGATAATCGTGTTGTAATATTATATAATCATAAAATCAAATGGCAAAATTTTTACGCATGGAGGTTTCTATGAAAAAACTAACGCTTTCTATCCAAGAGGTTGCCAACGTTCTTGGCGTTTCTCGCCCCACAGTTTATAAACTCGCCCAGATGCCCGATTTCCCTGCGTTTCATTTGCGTGGGCGCGTTGTCATCTCCGCTGATGGGCTCGAAAGATGGGTCGAGGTGATGAGTCAGAAAGGGGTCGGTGCTGTTGGATAAAGGCAATCTTGTCCGAGCCAGACGCGGATCTTCAATCCGCGTCTGGCTCCCCCTCACTAACAGAGGGGTAACGAGTACAAAGAAACAACTAAAACAATAAGGAGCTGATTTTATGAGTAGTAACAACACCATTACTATCGACTATGTATCGTTTGTGTGGGACACCAAGACGGTGCCGGAGGCCATCAACGAACTTGGGCTTTCATCCTCTACTTGGACAATGCGGGCAGGGCACTATCCGTACGCGCACATCCAGCGAGCGGGGAACATCTCCATTGCTTATGACAACTACAACGAACGCGGCGCGTTTGTCACCCTGACATCTCAGGGCTGCCGGGAATTTGAAAATCTTTCTTCTATCGGTTGGGCCGACCTCTTCGGAATTATTCGCAGCGGAGAAGGCCACATGACGCGGTTGGACATCGCTTTTGATGACCACACTGGTATCCTTGATATGCAGCGCATGAAGCGCGACCGCGACGTGGCCAATTACCGTTCCCTTCTCTCCTATACTGCGGAGCATCGCTCCCACAAGGAGAATATCATGGGAATGTCCCTTTATTTCGGCGCGAAGGGTTCCTGTACGAACATTCGCATCTATGACAAGGATGCCGAGCAAGGCAGCTTGGGGACGCATTGGATTCGTGTAGAGCTGCAGCTTCGGGACGCTTATGCTGATACCGTTGTGAAGTCCGGTTTATCCATCCCGTGCATTTTTTCCTCCGTTCTCAAAAAGTACCTCGTGTTTCTGCAGCCTAACCCTACAGACAGCAACAAGTCCCGCTGGCCGGTTGCGCCTTATTGGAACGCCCTCCTTGAAGGCGCACAGACGCTCACTCTGTCGTGTCACAGGGATACATGCAGCGATGGGCAGAGCCGCATCACCAACCTGCAGAACGTACTGAGGAGCTTTGCCCGCGACAATGGCTGGGCGAGTACGGCGCACATTGTCTGTAAGACCGCCCACAATGACGGCTATCCCTTACGCATGGTGCGGAGCGAACGCGGAGCATCCGCTTGATCTGCACAGCCCGCATATTCGCCCCAGCCCCGCTGTGCCGCGCCGCAACGGGTTCAGGCAGGGCAGCGCATCTCGCGCTTACCACGCCCTACCTGAGCCCCCTGTGCGGACGCACCCCCGCACGCCGCTGATCACCGGCGCAGGCGAAGTGCTTCGCGTGCCTGAGGCTTCATCTAATCTGAACAGCTTTTTGCGGTGAGGTCGATAGCGAAATCTATAAATGAAAATAGAAGGCAAAAACAGGAAGGAGTTCCACTCCTTCCTGTTTTTGCCTGAGAGTCTTCTGCGAAGCATCAACTGTCCTTTAGAGCTTTTCTGAGCCGTACTGCGAGGGCCTGTAGGACAAGGAGCATACGGGTAGCCCACGCTTATCCACCCGTCTGAGCCCCTGTACGGGCGCAAAGCGTGTACCTCATGAATAGGCGCTACTTGCAGCAGTCATCGCAAAGAGCACGAATGTCACTTATCACATCATCCCAAACAATACTTGCTGCATAGTTGTTTTTTCCTTGGTATCTTTCCCATTGTTCCCGCATCAGGGGGCTTATTCGGATTTCATCAAGCGTTCGCTCATATAGTGCCAGTGCCTGCTCACTGCCTCGTTTGCGGGCAGTCGCAGTAAGGGCTGCCGCAAGGGTGGCTTTGTCAATCTCCAGTCCTGTATCCTGCAAAACATACAAATCGTAAAAATCGCGCAGCCGCGTATTCAGAACCGAGCGCGACAATACCGTTTCTATCTTTTCCGCCAGCACCGTTTCAAGGTTATACGCCCAAAGAGTGATATACCTCTCTTCGAACATCAACTTGTATTGGTAGTTGACAGCGGCTGGCGTAATCGCGTCTCCCGTGGATATATCGATTTTCAGCGGTATTCGAGTTGCGTCTAAAAACGCATTGAGGGAAATACGGACACCGCTATACTCCGCATCATCCATAATCGTCCCAAAATCATTGATTTCAAAGCGGATATTGTCATCAACAGGCACAGCAATGATTTCTTCAACCATTGCTTTTGCGGCTATCGTATCCAGCGGCATATTGCGAATACTCGTATCAATATCCATAGTGGCGCGGTTTTCAAGGCCCACCAAGGCAGATACAAGCATCCCGCCCTTTAAGATGAAATTATCCCTATGCTCCGACAGAGATACTCGCTCTAAGAATCGTTCCATACCATAATTGCGTATCAGTAGTTGTGCCTTGGCACTATCTCCTCGTGCCATGTTTCGGACTTTGTCCTTAAGCTGCCGTGAAGTCTTAATCATCAGAACAACACCCCCATCACCTCGTTCACTTGTTTTTCCATTCGCATGACCGATGCATAATGGCTTAAGTTGACAAGATTTTTGTCTTTCTTTTTCATATATTCCCTTATTGCATAGTTGAATGCTGCGCTGTCCATGTCTGACCGCTTGCGGATTATATCACAAATCGTCCGCTCCATATCATAGGCACGGACAAAATGGCCGCCATTTGAAGAAATCAGACAGATACCCATGGCATACCAGTCCGCTTTTGTATAATAGACCTTTACACCCTTTTCCACCAATCCTCTGCTGTTGTAATTTGCCGCAACAGTAACAGAAAACGGCAGCGGCTCCTTCTCGGCGAGGTTGTGCAGATATAGCGCCGCTTCATGTGAGAAGACTGCTTTTGGGAACTGCGCTTGCAGCAGGTACATCTCATCCGGGAACACATCGGGAGACACATAAACACCGTGTGCGGCCTTTTCCAGCCCACGTTCCTTTATATACCGATAGAAAGCGTCTTTCGTGACACCGGCAGCCAAAACATCGGAGGTTTTCAGAACGCCTTGGTTTTCAAGAGACAGTTTTTCGATTACATCGTTTTTCAAGCCTATCACCAACTTTCACGCTGATATTATACGGCAAAACCAGCGTGAAAGTCAACTGCATAATGCTTTTTTGCATCGGGAGTTTATTCACAACGCACCAGCTATGCTTTGAGATGCTTCTTGCGCCCTCGGCACAGTCGGAAGGCGCATACCTTAGCTTGCCACGCCCCAACTGAGTCCCCATGCGGATGCATCTCCGCACGCTGCTGATCTCCGTGCAGCAGCGGAGGGTTTCGCGTGCCTGAGCCTTAACCCACATCTCGCTTCGCATAGCAAAAGAGCCACCTGCTTCTCCGGCAGGTGGCTTTAATTTTCACTTGATACTTCTACAGGGTCAGAAACACTTTCGATAACGACCGAATTGCTGCCGCCATCCGCATCCGCTGCATACACGGACGTCGGGAGCAATCCAACCACCATCACCAGCGTCAGCACCATAGCTACTACGCCACGCAGCTTCTTGTGTTTCATGGTTTTTGAAATCTCCTTTCAAGAATTTTGAAGATTAACCGGTCAATCGACTATTACACAAACGTGATATTTTGCCAAGTTCGAGGTGTGAAAAAATCGAGAGGCCGACGCTCTCCATAATCCCATAGTAGCATATTCGATTATATTGTCAACACATCTGAAGCTGCAAAATTTCAGCCGAACAATAAGCATCAGCATCTTTTTCTTGCAGGAGGCGTAAATAAATATCCCCCGGCCTAGCCGGGGGTATTTCTTAGACGGGCGAAGCCCTATGTTACCAGCCACGCCTCATGCGGC
>PPYF01172339.1_pt1 | contig 11479 bp, 11 predicted proteins | sample 1559871 | NCBI WGS metagenome assembly PPYF01 (sample SAMN08240021, study PRJNA423297) | Human gut metagenome, whole genome shotgun sequencing project. | reverse complement strand
ATTTTACGCTGTGCGTCAATAGTTAATTATCGAAGACTGCGCGATTGCCGAAAAAAAAGGCGTTTATACGGATTTTACCGTTTGTTGTAGGCCAGATAAGCGTTAGCGCCTACCGGCCTTGTGCGATGCAACGCCGGATAGCGGTGTAAATGCCTTATCCGGCCTGCATTGATTAGGCTTTTTTCGCCTGACGGGTCATGACGGTGCGGTACACTTTGAAACGGCCTGTTTGAGCAATCACTTCATGGAAGCCAAAGGTTTCGTCCAGCACTGCCGGATAGGGCAGGAAGGCGTTGGCCACGATGCGTAGCTCGCCGCCGCTGTTCAGATGACGCACGGCGCCGCGAATCAGCGTTTGCGCAGCGTCCAGGCTGGTCTGCATGCCATCGTGGAACGGCGGGTTGGAGATGATCATATCGAAACGACCGTTCACCTCAGAGAAGACGTTGCTTGCCAGCACGTCGCCTTCAATGCCATTTGCCGCAAGGGTTGCGCGGCTGGCTTCGACCGCCGGAGCGCTCACATCGCACAGGGTCAAACGAACCTTCGGCGAGTGGCTGGCCAGCGTCGCCGCCAGCACGCCTGCGCCGCAGCCGACGTCCAGCACTTTACCTTTGGTGTGAGGCGTCAGGGTGGAGAGCAGCAGCTGGCTACCGACATCCAGTCCGTCACGGCTGAAGACGCCCGGTAGGGTCTTAATGGTCAGCTTATCAAGCTGATATTCGCCCCAGAATGTTTCCGCATCGAACGACGGCTGTTTTTCCAGACGACCGTGATATAGGCCGCAGCGACGAGCGCTGTCGACTTTATTCAGCGGCGCGAACTCCGCCAGCATCTGTTCGGCGCTGCGCACGCCGCTGCGGTTTTCGCCAATGACGAAAATATCGGTGCCCACCGGCAGAAGAGACAGAATGTTCATCAGCTGGAACTGGGCTTCCGGTTTATTCTTTGGCCAGTAGTAGATCAACGTGTCGCTGTCGGCGACGTCTTCCGCCTGCGCCACAAGCCCAAAGCGAACGTTGTCGCCCATCTGGCGGTTTAACACCTGCCAGTGGTGAAACTGCTGGGTATGCGCGCGGCTTGCGGCGGTCTCAAGGCGTGCGGGCAGGTCATCCTGCAGATCGCCGGCAAAGAAAATACGGCTCTGTTCGAAATCGTCACTGTGGCGCAGCAAGACTTCACTTGCCGGGGTAAAAGCAGACATGAATGGTTCCTCATTAAACTCAGGCCGCGATTATACACGTCATCCTTCAAGTTGCCTCTATGTTGGCTGCACTCATTCACCCCAGTCACGTACTTTTGTACGCTCCTGGGGATTCATTCGCTTGCCGCCTCGATGCAACTCGAATGATTTTGTGTATATAGAGTGTAATTGGCGCAGTTTCGATGAATTTGCTATATTTGCGCCCTTGATAGACAGGAGCGTGGTACATGACATCCCGGCGAGACTGGCAATTACAACAGTTGGGTATTACCCAATGGTCACTGCGTCGCCCCGGCGCGTTGCAGGGCGAGATTGCCATTACGCTCCCTCAGCACGTTCGGCTGGTGATCGTTGGCGAGGAGCTTCCTGCGCTGACGGAACCGCTGATGGGCGATATTCTGCGCGCGCTGCGTCTGACGCCGGACCAGGTTTTACCGCTGACGCCCGATCGCGTGGCGATGCTGCCGCAGCAGAGCCGCTGCCACTGCTGGCGGCTGGGTAACGATGAACCCGTCACGCTGGAAGGGGCGGTGATTTCGACGCCGCCGTTTAATGAACTGCAAGCCAGCGCGCCCGCGCGCGCCGCGCTTTGGCAACAAATTTGCGCCCATGAACACGATTTCTACCCTCAGCACGACTGATTTACCCCGCGCCTTCGCGATTGAAACGCGCGCCCATGCTTTTCCCTGGAGTGAAACAACCTTCGCCAGTAATCAGGGAGAGCGCTATCTGAACCTGCAGATGTCGGTCGACGGTGAAATGGCCGCCTTTGCGATCACGCAGGTGGTGCTGGATGAAGCGACGCTGTTCAATATCGCGGTCGACCCAGCGTTTCAGCGCCGCGGTCTGGGGCGCGAGCTGCTTGAACATCTCATTGATGCGTTAGAGGCACAGGGCGTGGTCACGCTATGGCTGGAAGTCCGCGCATCGAATCACGCAGCCATTGCCCTGTATGAAAGTTTAGGCTTTAACGAAGCGACGATTCGTCGCAACTATTATCCTACGGCGGAAGGTCGCGAGGATGCCATTATTATGGCGCTGCCCATTAGTATGTAAGACAAGGTGAAAAGATGAAGAAGTGGGACTGGATTTTCTTCGATGCCGACGAGACGCTGTTTACGTTTGACTCGTTTAGCGGCTTACAGCGGATGTTTCTCGACTATAGCGTGACCTTTACCGCGGAAGATTTCCAGGACTACCAGGCGGTGAATAAGCCGCTGTGGGTGGATTACCAGAATGGGGCGATCACCTCGCTCCAGCTTCAGCATCAGCGTTTTACAGGCTGGGCGGAACGTTTGAATGTTCACCCGGGGGATCTGAACGACGCCTTTATGAATGCGATGGCGGAGATTTGCGCGCCTTTGCCGGGGGCCGAGTCGCTGCTGAATGCGCTGAAAGGCAAAGTGAAAATGGGGATCATCACAAACGGTTTTACCTCATTACAGCAAACGCGCCTTGAGCGTACCGGCTTTAGCAATCACTTTGATTTGCTGATCATTTCTGAAGAAGTCGGCGTCGCTAAACCGGACCGCCAGATCTTTGATTACGCCCTTGAACAGGCCGGCCATCCGGACCGTTCCCGCGTGCTGATGGTTGGCGATACCGCCGAGTCTGATATTCGCGGCGGCATGAACGCCGGTTGGGCAACCTGCTGGCTGAACGCGCACCAGCGCGCGCTGCCGGAAGGCATCACGCCTGACTGGACGGTAACCTCATTGCCTGAACTGGAGCGACTCCTGTGTAAACAGTGATTGCCAGCCCCCCTTTGATGGGTAAAATAGCCGCAATTTTTTCGTATTCAACATGCGCGGCGCGTTGCCGCGTTTACTAAGAAGATTGAATTATGACGTTGTCTCCTTATTTGCAAGAGGTAGCCAAGCGCCGCACTTTTGCCATTATTTCTCACCCGGATGCCGGTAAAACGACGATCACTGAAAAGGTGCTGTTATTCGGACAGGCCATTCAGACCGCCGGTACGGTAAAAGGGCGTGGTTCCAGCCAGCATGCGAAATCCGACTGGATGGAGATGGAAAAGCAGCGTGGTATCTCGATTACCACGTCCGTGATGCAGTTTCCGTACCGTGACTGCCTGGTGAACCTGCTGGACACCCCGGGGCACGAAGACTTCTCCGAGGATACCTATCGTACGCTGACGGCGGTCGACTGTTGTCTGATGGTTATCGACGCCGCGAAAGGCGTTGAGGATCGTACCCGCAAGCTGATGGAAGTTACCCGTCTGCGCGATACGCCGATCCTGACCTTCATGAACAAACTCGACCGCGATATCCGCGATCCGATGGAAGTGCTGGATGAAGTGGAGCGCGAGCTGAAAATCGGCTGCGCGCCGATTACCTGGCCGATTGGCTGCGGCAAGCTGTTCAAAGGCGTTTACCATCTCTATAAAGATGAAACCTATCTGTATCAGACGGGTAAAGGCCACACCATTCAGGAAGTGCGTATTGTGAAAGGGCTGAACAGCCCTGAGCTGGATGCGGCGGTCGGTGAAGAGCTGGCCCAGCAGCTGCGTGACGAGCTGGAACTGGTGCAGGGTGCGTCCAACGAGTTCGATAAAGAGCTGTTCCTGGCGGGGGAAATTACGCCGGTCTTCTTCGGTACCGCGCTGGGCAACTTCGGCGTTGACCATATGCTCGACGGTTTAGTGGAGTGGGCGCCAGCGCCAATGCCGCGTAACACCGATACCCGCCTGGTGGAAGCGCAGGACGAGAAGTTCTCCGGCTTCGTGTTTAAAATTCAGGCCAACATGGACCCGAAACACCGCGACCGCGTGGCGTTTATGCGCGTGGTGTCGGGGAAATATGAAAAAGGCATGAAGCTGCGTCAGGTGCGTATCGGTAAAGATGTGGTTATCTCAGACGCTCTGACCTTTATGGCGGGTGACCGTTCGCACGTTGAAGAGGCCTATCCAGGTGATATCATCGGGTTGCACAACCACGGTACCATCCAGATTGGCGACACCTTTACTCAGGGCGAGATGATGAAGTTCACCGGTATCCCGAACTTCGCGCCGGAACTGTTCCGTCGTATTCGCCTGAAGGATCCGTTGAAGCAGAAACAGCTGCTGAAAGGGTTGGTACAGCTGTCGGAAGAGGGCGCGGTGCAGGTGTTCCGTCCGATTGCCAACAACGACCTGATCGTAGGCGCCGTGGGTGTGCTGCAGTTTGACGTGGTGGTTGCGCGTCTGAAAAGCGAATACAACGTTGAAGCGATTTACGAATCGGTAAACGTCGCCACCGCCCGCTGGGTAGAGGGGAAAGACGTGAAGAAATTCGAAGAGTTCAAGCGTAAAAACGAAGTTCAGCTGGCGCTGGACGGTGGCGATAATCTGACGTACATCGCCCCGACCATGGTGAACCTGAACCTGACGCAGGAACGTTATCCTGACGTTGAGTTCCGCAAAACTCGCGAGCACTAAAACCCCCTTCAGGGTGCGGCAGCCGCTGCACCCTGACACTTTTCCTTCCTTTTTAGCCTGTTACGGAAAGTTCTTAATTCCGCCCCTTTTTCCATTAACTGTCTGTTTTTTGCTCAGCGAAGCGGGCGCTTTCAAAATTGTGATCTATATTTAACAAAGCGATGACATCTGTGTCGGCTTTAAATTCTGATAGTCACGCTATGTAAAGTGCTTAAAGCTGACACTTATTTTCATCGCAATATTAATAACTGGATAAGGGCGCGATTTTGCGGTGATTTATGGTCCTGAGAATTGGGGGCTGTCGTGAAATTCGTGGTCAGGGGTTTCGTCCCCTATTCAGCAATGCAACCTGCGTGTTGCACATGCTCAAATTGCGGGCAAAACATACAGGAATATATTGATGATGAAAAAACTGACGATGTCTAAAACGCTGCTTGCCGTGATGCTGACTTCTGCTGTGGCTACCGGTTCCGTCTACGCAGAAACGACAACGATGGATAAGGCTCAGGCCAGTGCGGAAAGTGCAGGGAATAAAGTCGGTAACTTCATGGATGACAGCACCATCACGGCAAAAGTCAAAGCCGCCCTGCTGGATAACGAGAGTATTAAGAGCACGGATATCTCCGTGAAGACGGATAAAAAAGTCGTGACGCTGAGCGGCTTTGTACAAAGTCAGGCGCAGGCTGAAGCGGCTGTTGCGGCGGCGAAAACCGTTGAGGGCGTTGCTTCTGTGAGTGACAAGCTTCACGTCCGCGACAGCAAAGAAAGCTCGATAAAAGGCTATGCCGGTGATACGGCAACGACCAGTGAAGTGAAAGCCAAGCTGCTGGCTGACGACATCGTACCCTCACGTAACGTGAAAGTTGAGACGACAGATGGCGTTGTGCAGCTGTCGGGTACCGTGGAATCCCAGGCGCAAAGCGAGCGTGCAGAAAGCGTCGCTAAAGCCGTCGAAGGCGTGAAAAGCGTCAAAAATGATCTGAAAGTGCAGTAATAAGTGGTCATCTTGTCTCCTGAAATTTGGCAGGAGACAAGATGTGCACCACACTAAAAAAAGTGCCGATGGGTGGCCTGGACGCTCATAGCAAGCGGGCGACATTAACTATGGTAAAGGAGAAGCTTATGTTTCGTTGGGGCATTATATTTCTGGTTATCGCGTTAATTGCCGCCGCATTAGGATTTGGTGGACTGGCAGGTACCGCTGCATGGGCAGCGAAAATCGTGTTTGTTGTGGGGATTATCATCTTCCTGGTGAGCCTGTTTACCGGGCGTAAACGACCCTAGAGCATCGCGTACGAAATAGCATTAAATCAAAGCCAGTCCAGCGGACTGGCTTTATTAGTTTTAGCCGACGCGAATTTAGGCTACTTTGTTAGTCTGAGAACTAAAAAACAGGTAGGTAGAGGTGGGGCAGCGTATACCCGTCACGCTTGGCAATATTGCGCCATTATCGCTGAGGCGTTTCACTCCTGGTCGCATGGCGCTGGTCTGCGAGGGGGGAGGGCAACGTGGTATCTTCACTGCAGGGGTGCTTGATGAGTTTATGCGGGCACAGTTCAATCCCTTCGATCTCTACTACGGGAGCTCGGCGGGCGCGCAAAATATTTCCGCCTATCTGTGCAACCAACCGGGATACGGGCGTAAAGTCATCATGCGTTACACCACCCGGCGGGAGTTTTTCGACCCGGTACGCTTTGTCCGCGGCGGCAACCTTATTGACCTCGATTGGCTAGTCGGCTCAACCGCCGGGCAAATGCCGCTGGCAATGGACACCGCCGAACGTCTGTTTGAACTGGGAAAATCTTTCTATATCTGCGCCTGCCGAAGCGATGATTATACGCCCAGCTATTTTTCACCAACCCGACATAACTGGCTCGATATTATTCGGGCGTCCAGCGCGATTCCGGGCTTCTATCGCCCCGGCGTGGCGCTGGATGGTATTAGTTACTTTGATGGCGGCGTGAGCGATGCGATCCCGGTGCGCGAAGCAGCAAAGCAGGGGGCAAAGACGCTGGTGGTGATCCGCACCGTGCCGTCTCAGATGTACTATACGCCGCAGTGGTTTAAACGTATGGAACGCTGGCTGGGGGAGAGCAGCCTGCAGCCGCTGGTGAATCTGGTGCAACACCATGAAACCAGCTATTCCGAAATCCAGAAATTTATTGAAAACCCGCCGGGTAATCTGCGTATTTTTGAAATCTATCCACCAAAACCGTTGCTCAGTATGGCGCTTGGAAGCCGTATTCCCGCCCTGCGCCAGGACTACAAAACAGGGCGTTTGTGCGGCCGCTATTTTCTGGCAACCATTGGTAAGCTGTTGTCAGAAAAACCGCCGCTGGCGCGCCATGTTTCATCAGACGCGCTGTCCATTCCAACACGACCGGTTGCTAATGATATCCCCACAGCGGTAATGCCCGATGTATTGCCCGTTAACGATACTCTTTTCAATGATAAGGATCTGGCGTGAACGGCAGCTTTATTGATACCCATTGCCATTTTGATTTTGCGCCGTTTACCGGCGACGAAGAGGCAAGTATTCAACGCGCAGCGGCGGCTGGCGTTGACAAGATAGTGATTCCGGCTACCGAGGCCGACAATTTTAGTCGTGTGCTGGCATTAGCTGAACGCTTTCCTTCTTTGTATGCCGCGATTGGGCTGCACCCCATTGTTGTGGAGCGCCATAGCGATGAGAGCCTGGCGCAGCTGGAAGTGGAACTCTCCCGCAAATCCTCAAAATTGGTTGCGGTGGGGGAAATGGGTCTCGATCTCTACCGCGAAAACCCGCAGTTTGAGCGTCAGCAGTACCTGCTGGACGCGCAGCTTAGACTGGCCAAACGTTACGATCTGCCGGTGATCCTCCATTCGCGACGCACGCACGACAAGCTGGCGCTACATCTGAAGCGGCACAACCTGCCGAGAACGGGGGTGGTTCACGGTTTTTCCGGTAGCCTGCAACAGGCAGAGCGGTTTGTGCAGTTAGGCTATAAAATAGGCGTCGGCGGAACGATTTCGTACCCGCGAGCCAGCAAGACGCGTGACGTCATGGCGCAACTGCCGCTGTCGTCGCTGGTGCTGGAAACCGATGCGCCGGATATGCCGCTTAATGGCTACCAGGGTCAGCCCAATCGCCCTGAGCGCATTGCCGAAGTATTCACGCACCTGTGCTCGCTGCGTCCGGAAGCGCCAGAGCACATTGCCAGCGCGCTCATTGCGAATACCTATTCGCTATTTCCTGGCTTGTAGGGTGACTTAGGTCTCATTATTGGCTTTTCGTCTGTTACCGTTGCGTAAAACCTGTGATTTTGAACAAAAAAGATAATTGCGGAACGTTATAATCGGCGCCGTTGGTTTGCCGTAATTATTATATTTTTCAATACACAGGGACTCTGTATGCAAATCCTCATGGGACTCATCGGCATGGTGGTGCTGCTCGCCATTGCCTTACTTCTCTCCAGTAATCGTAAAGCAATCAATCTTCGCACCGTGCTGGGAGCCTGGCTTTTGCAGGTGGGTATCGGTGCATTAATCCTTTATGTGCCTGCCGGGCGTAAAGTGCTGCTGGCAATGTCGGAAGGCGTGGCTAACGTTATCGCTTACGGTAACGAAGGGATCGGCTTCCTGTTCGGCGGCCTGGTCTCCGACAAGATGTTTGAAGTCTTTGGCGGCGGCGGCTTCGTCTTTGCGCTGCGCGTTCTGCCGGTCATCGTCTTTTTCTCCTCGCTGATTGCCGTCCTTTACTATCTCGGCATTATGCAGTTTGTCATCCGTATTCTTGGGGGCGGCCTGCGTAAGGTGCTCAAAACGTCGCGCACGGAATCACTTTCTGCGACCGCAAACATCTTTGTCGGCCAAACGGAAGCCCCGCTGGTGGTTCGTCCGTATATTGCCACGATGACGCGTTCTGAGCTGTTTGCCGTGATGTGTGGCGGTCTGGCATCGGTTGCCGGTTCCGTGTTGGCGGGCTACGCGCAGATGGGCGTTCCGTTGGAATACCTGATTGCCGCATCGTTTATGGCGGCGCCGGGTGGCCTGCTGTTCGCTAAGATTATGGTTCCGGAAACCGAGACGCCGCAGGATTCTCCTACGCTGGAGAAGAATTCGAAAGATCCGGATGCGCCGACTAACGTGCTGGACGCAGCGGCATCGGGAGCGGCATCCGGGATGCAGCTGGCGCTGAACGTGGGCGCAATGCTGTTGGCGTTTATTGCGCTGATTGCGCTGCTGAACGGTATCTTGTCTGGGGTAGGCGGCTGGTTCAACTACCCGGAACTGTCGCTGCAGCTGATTCTGGGCTGGGTCTTCTCGCCGCTGGCGTGGGTGATCGGCGTGCCGTGGAGTGAAGCGACGGTCGCGGGTTCATTTATCGGCCAGAAGCTGGTGATCAACGAATTTGTGGCCTACATGAACTTCGGTGAATATCTGAAGGCGGATGCGGAAGTGGCGGCAGCCGGGTTGCAGGTGATTTCAAACCACACCAAAGCGATTATCTCTTTCGCGCTGTGTGGGTTTGCTAACCTTTCGTCTATCGCGATTCTGATTGGCGGCCTGGGCAGCATGGCGCCGAAGCGCCGTCAGGATATTGCCCAGTTGGGTCTGAAAGCGGTGGCAGCCGGGACGCTCTCTAACCTGATGAGCGCCACCATTGCCGGCGTGTTCCTCGCCCTATAAGTACAGCGCCGGAGGAATAATCTGCGTTATTCCTCCGGCACGTAGCGCCTGGCTCAAGGCTTCAATATCCTGCGGCCCGGCGCTACGCCACGCTTTGGCTTCACCATAAACGCCATGTGCATGAAAAGCGTTAAGACGAATAGCCACCTCACCTAACCCGCCGATAAACTCGCTCAGCGCCTCCGCCTCCGCCTCCTGGAGATAATCCGTTTGATCGGGGATCGCTAACAGTCGCAGTTCTGCCAGCATGCCGTGTTCAGCTAACCATTGAATGCTTTTCTTTATTCGCATGTTGCTTCTGCCGGTTAGCGCGAGATGGCAGGCATTGTCCCAGGCTTTTAAATCGACCATCACGCCGTCACACAGCGGGCGCAGCTTTTCCCAACCGCTGATTGGCAGCTCACCGTTACTGTCGACCAGACAGGTCAAATGCTTAAGCGCCGGGGAGCTCTTCAGACGGGCGAACAGCTCGCAGACAAACGGCAGTTGGGTGGTCGCTTCGCCGCCGCTGACGGTAATACCATTCGATAAATGGCGCGACCTTACTGATGTGCTCAATCACCTGCTCAACGCTCATCGACTGCGCCATCGGCGTCGCCTGCTGCGGGCACAGATGCAGGCAGGTATCGCATTGCTGGCAAACTGCGGAGTGCCATGTCACACGACCGTCTTCAAGGCTGAGCGCCTGATGCGGACACTGCGGCACGCATTCGCCGCAATCGTTGCAGCGCCCCATGGTCCACGGGTTGTGGCAGTTCTTACAGCGTAGGTTGCAGCCCTGCAGGAACAGGGCCAGGCGGCTGCCCGGCCCGTCGACGCAGGAGAACGGGATAATCTTACTGACTAAAGCGCATCTGCTGTTCATGGCTCACGACACGAGGTTGACGTTCCAGAATACGGGTATTACGTGCGGCTTCTTCACCGAGCCAGGTGGTATTGGTACGTGAGCCTTCCGCGCGATATTTTTCCAGATCGGATAGACGCACCATATAGCCGGTGACGCGCACCAGATCGTTACCGCTGACGTTAGCGCTGAACTCACGCATACCCACCTTGAATGCGCCGAGACACAGCTGCATCACCGCCTGCGGGTTACGCTTCACGGTTTCATCAAGGGTCAGAATGTCGCTAATGCCCGCGGCGTAGAACGCATGGTGCGGCGCGACGGCCAGCAGATGGCTAATCGGGTCCGGTTCATCGCCGTAAGGCAGACGCGCGCCCGGCGTGGTGCCGGTGTCGGAGCTGATGCCAGACTGTGCGTGCAGCAACGAACGTTGTTGCCAGCCGTACTGCACCGGCGTTTGGGCGACAAATTCGGCCAGCGCCGCGCTGATGCGATAAGCCAGCGTATTGGCCTGCTCATCTTTACCGTAGCGCCCGGCAATGCCGTCGCGTTCGCACAGGATGTTGACCGCTTCCGCCAGCGAGTAGATCCCGAACATCGGTACAAAACGGTCCGGGCTTATCAGCCCTTCGCTCACCAGGAAGCTATTCTCAAAGAAGTGAGACTGCTCGTAGAGGAAGCGGCAGCGGGCATCAATGATATCGATTTGCAGCTGGCAGTAGTGTGGCAGGACGCGGCTGAAGAAATCGTCAATCGAGTTGCTGCGCTGGGCAACCTGCTGCAGATTCATGCGAACCAGGGTGCTGCCGCCGCCGGCGATCGGCAGAGAGTTGTAACAGCTCACGATGCCATATTGATCTTTTGTGAATATTTTATCATTCGCCGGGCCGTTAGCGATATGTGGTTTACTGCACTCGCAAATATTTTGTGCCACCTGTAACAGCAGATCGTCAGGTGTGATTTCCGGATCGTAGATAAAAGTCAGATTGGGCGCAACCTGCTTTAATTCAGCCTCAGCACGTAAAATAGCCCGTGTAATCGGCGTGTCGTGAGGGCCAATGTTAACGTGCGTGAAGGCATCGGGCAGCGTGCGATCCAGATAGCGCCAGAAACGTTTTATTCGAATATCGATTTCATCTTGTGTTAGAATTCTAACATAAGGTGACAGCAACGCATCAAGATGACCGAGATATACCGGCATCGCCGTCACGGAAGGAACATGGTGATACAGGATGGTCAGCAGCGATAGGGCATCGTCCAGATCCTGCGCGCCTTCCAGCTCCAGCCATGCGGAGCCGTTGGCGAGAAAACGTTCGTAGTCCGGCAGGAC
>PPYF01028617.1_pt1 | contig 11479 bp, 6 predicted proteins | sample 1559871 | NCBI WGS metagenome assembly PPYF01 (sample SAMN08240021, study PRJNA423297) | Human gut metagenome, whole genome shotgun sequencing project. | reverse complement strand
CGGTGAGGTGTTCATGGAATTCTTCATTATGTTCTATAAGCGACGGCACAATATGCGAAGCGTAGTCTTTTAGGATAGCCGGAATAGAAGAGGGGTTAATCTCTCCTTCGATTATTCCGTTGAGGAAGTCACTTTCGATGTTGATTTGTTCGGGATAGGATGAGCGATTGGCTTTCATCACAAATCTTTCAATGCGCAGACTGTCTCCACTTGCGTCAGTGAAATGAAGATTGTCAAGTGATAGGCTGCCTTCAATATTGTCGATGTTTGTGCCTCGCAGGTTCGCACTAAGTCTTCCAGAGGCTGTGAGACCATCACGCGGACAATTGATGTTAAGTTTGTTAGGATTGAAATTTTTTAAATCAAGATTAAGATTGAGCCATTTGTGTTCAGTAACTATTCCGGCGTCAGCCATTAGTGCAAAATCGGCTGCGGGATCAGGTGATTCAATGTTGACATGAATCTCTTCACCATCGTGAGTTGCGTAGAGAGTTATATCGGAATATGTGTGGTTGTCCCATATTGCGGATAAAATATTGACGGAAACTTCACCTGAAATGTTTTTGGCAGCAAACTTTCCTGAGCTTTTTGCTGTCATGCTGATGGCTCCGAGCCGAGTTTCAGCGAGGATTTCGCCCGCAGGTATGTCGGTGAGTGTCAGTTCGCCGTCAAAGTCAAGCGATTTATATTGGTCGGGAGTATTTATTATAAAGTCGGCATGCAGATTTCCGGTACCGATTCTCGTGGTAAGATTAATGTCGGCGTCTTGCATGGAGGCTGCTACTTGGCCCGATATGTCTATGTGAGGCGCCCGACGCACATATTCGGCAGCTTTGGCATTGAAACGTCCTATTATGGCTGATGCTTCTGTTGCTGAGGCTGAGATATGGCGTATGTTGAGTTCGGCTGCCAAACTATTTTTATCCTTAATATTATTGACATTTCCGCTCAGGTCTACTTTTAGTCCATGAGAATCGTTGAGTATAAATCGGTTAAGTATTATCTTGTCGGTTGATACCGCACCTTTGAAATCGAGGCTGAATTCTCTGTCGAACGAAGCGATTTGGGGAGAAATCCACGCAAAGTCGGATGATGAAATGGTGATGGGCTCGGTCGGTTCTATATCAACCATTTGGTTTTCCAAGCCTTGAACAATTTTACCAAAGCCAGGTGTGGAGATGCTGATAGGAGCCAGTACAATCTTACTGTGTGGCAACCGCAGTACGAAATCACTGACGTGAAGTAGTTCCGAGTTTATAGTGGCTTTGGCTGTCAGCTCATCAATGGTTAGTCCCGATTTCTCTTTTAGGTAAAATGATTCGAGTTCTACGTCGTAATTGTCAAGAGAAGCATGGCGCAGGTAAGCGTGTAGTCCGAGGTCTTTTATGCTTATATGATTTTTGTTGAAAGTAGTAAGAGAATCAGGTTCTGACAGAACGTCGTATGTAAAACGGCCGTAGCGCACTACTACGGTACCTATCTTCAGGTCAAACTCTTTTGGTGGTTTATTCTTGTCTTTTGGTGCGAGTTTGTCAAGAATAGGCTGGACGTTAAGGGGCGAATCGGGTGTAGCACGATATATGTGTACCTCCGGTGCATCGACAAGAGCGTAGTCAAAATTGAATCGTCCTGTACGCAAGAAATGGAACATCTCGAATCGAGCCTGTACTTGTCCTATGGCCAAGGCCGCTTTGCCGGAGCTATCTCTGACAGTTATTGACGTGATGGCCAATGTATTGAAAGGGTCATAATCAATCCGGCCGATTTCAACAGGAGTTCCAAGCCAATTGCTCAATTCTTGTACGGCTACTTGCCGCAGCTTGTCTTGCGCCCACGGAGTGGATAGCACCATATAGACTCCCACCGGCAACACAACGGCTACCAGCAGCAGGCTAACAAAAAAAGCTCGTAAGAATCTCCGCAGTTTAGCCATTTATCTTGTCGTTTCAAAAATCTTACAAAGGTAAAAAGAAATATTGTAAATGGCAAGCATCGAGTTTGATTGGGCGTAACCATTGTAGATAAAAATCCCCTCACTCGTCTGAACGGGTGAGGGGAAAGTGAAGTGGGGATAGAGATGCGTTTATAGGTGGAGTGTAGTTGCTATTTTGTCAAATTAGCTTATGTTAAGCTTTGATTACGAAGTATGCTTCAGATTAGTAGTTCCACTGGCAGGCTACCATGCTCAGGTTAGGAGTGGCTTGAGTACGCAGGTCGGTAATCTGGTTGTAGCGGCAGTTGATGTAGGTGAGGTTTTCATCGAATGATACATCAAGCATGTTGAGCTGGTTGTTGTTGCAGATAAGACGCTGCAGGAATGTCTGGTTGCTGAGAGTGAGCGAGGTGAGGTCGTTGTAAGAGCAGTCTACAAACTGAAGGTTGGGGCAACCTGAAACGCTGAGGTCGGTGAGGTCGTTGTAAGAGCAAACGAGGTCAAGAAGGTTCTGGCAGTCGCGAACGCCGAGAGTCTTCATGTTGTTGTCAGTGCAAACGAAGAATGCAAGGGCTGGAAGATTAGATACAATCATGTTGTCAAGATTGTTGTCGTCGGTGTTGAGGTTCTTAAGGTTGGTAAGACCGGCAAGGGTAAGGACGCTAATCTTATTGTAGCCGCAGTAGAGGTTCTTGAGGTTGGTGCAGTTCTCAACTGAGAGGCTTTCTATGTGGTTTGACTGACAGTTGAGGGTTTCGAGGGTTGAGGAGTTGCTTACATCGAGAGCTACCAGGTAATTGGACGCTACGTTAATATTCTTGATGAAAGGTGAGGCCTCAAGAGTGATTTCGTTCAGACGGTTGTTGTTGATGGTTAGTTTAACCAGCTGTTTGCAGCCTGTGAGTACGAATTCAGTAAGGCGGTTGCGTGAAGCGTTAACTTCGGTGAGGGCTGCGTCCTTTTCAAGGTCAAGGGCGGTGAGATGGTTGCGAGAAACATCAAGGGTGGTGAGGGCGGTGAAACCTGAGAGGTCAAGTGTTCCTGCAAGTTTCTTATCCTTCCAGTTGATGGCAGTTACATGGCCGTCAGATACGGTAACGCCTTCCCAAGAGGCCACATTCTTGGTGTCAGTGATTTTAAGAGCTTCGGCGTTTGTTGCGGCTTCCTGAGCGGGCTGAGCCAAGAAGGCTTGCAGCTGTCTAAGTTCGTTCTTAGCAACATTTTGAGCCATAGCGGCGAAAGAGCTGATAGCAACAGCTAAGACTAATGCGATTTTTTTTCATATCTTTTAGTTTTTAGAGATTTTAAATTGTTTTTATGTTTGTATTAAGAACAAGCGCTATATTGTAAAGGTTCGGTGATTAAGTTAATTTTTTAGAATTAAAAATTACTTGAATTAATAGTGGTTGCATTATTGATGTGACTTATTTTTAATGTTTATAAATAATACAATTAAATGAGCTTATGGTTTATTTAAAATTGTTACCTTTGCAAAGAAATTTAAACTAATCGTTATTTTACTATGAAAAACTTACGAAAGCTATTTCTGCCGCTCATGGCGCTCGTCATGGCCTTTGGGATACATGCTCAGCGCATAGCGGTACTATCCGACATTCACATCACTCCCGGTAATGCCTCCGAACCTAAGCTGCGTGAGGCTGTGCGCGAAATCAATGCTTCTCCATTCGATATGGTGATGATGATAGGCGACCTCACCAACGAAGGTGCCGATGCTGAACTGACTAATGTAAAGTCGATACTCGACTCTATCAGCCATCCTCTTTTCGTCATTCCCGGCAATCATGAATCCACTTGGAGCCAGTCGGCCACCGCTACTTTCTTAAAGCTTTGGGGTAACGACCGTTTTGTGACAGAAATAGATTCGCTCATCATAATAGGTATAAATTGCGGGCCGTATATGAAGATGGGCGACGGGCACATAAAGACCGAGGACCTTGCATGGCTACGTGATACTCTGCGTGAACGTATGGCTCCCGGAAAGAAGGTGCTTTCTATAAATCACTATCCTCTCAACAGCGACCTTGACAACTTCCCGGAATATGCCGCAACGCTGGCAGAGTTCCCTGTTATTGCTCATATTAATGGACATTATCATCGCTGGATTCCTTATACTGCCGGCGATATAAAAGGTGCTTTGCCCGGTGCAATGGTGCGTGCGTTGGATATGGGCAACGGCAATTACGGATATACCATATTGGATATCAACCCCGACTGGATACATATTTATGACAAGGAAATAGGGAAAAAGGCTGTTGCCAAGATTGCTTATCCTGTGGCAACCAAATATAAAGAAGTGGAATTTACTAAACCACAATGGACTTCTCCTGAAGGTTTTTCGGTAGAAGAGGTATGGGCCGATAATGGGTCGGTATTCACACGCGTAGCTGTTGATGAAAACAACATCTATTTCGGTAATTCACTCGGACAGATAAAGGCTGTCGGAAAGAATGACAGTACCGAGCATTGGGTCTATAAGACCGATGCTCCCGTGTTCTCACGGCCCATAGTGCTTAATTCCGGCAAAATAGCTTTTCCTTATTCTGACGGAATAATTGTCTATAATGAAAAAGGCAAAAAAGTAAAAAACGTTCCTTCAAAAGAAGGTCCATACGTAGCTGACGGTGTGATGACCCCGCGTGGATGGGTGCAGGGCGCTTACAAACGTATGGAACTTAGAAATCCCAAGAATGACAAATTGATTTGGGAATACGACTCTTTATTTAACTATTGTCAGGCTGCCCCTGCAGTAGACGGTGATGACTTGATATTCGGTGCATGGGATACCAATCTTAGATGTCTCGACCTTCGGACCGGTAAATTGCGTTGGGTATGGAACAACGGCAAGAAGAACAATCTTCTTGGTCCCGGCAACGTCGTTCCTGTTATTTCAGGCGATAAGGTGATAATTGTTGCCCCCGACCGCTATATGACCGCAATTGACCGCGCAAGCGGCAACACCATTTGGCGTGATAACTCTCACCGCTACCGTGAGGCTCTTGGACACAGCGAAGATGGCAAGACTGTATATGCGAAGACTATGGATGGCGAGCTTGTGGCTGTGGATGCAACATCTCCTGAGTTTAAAGAGCTGTGGACACTCGACATGGGTCTTGGATATGAGCACGCACCATGTATAGTGCTTGAACGCGATGGTGTGGTTTATGCCGGTTCACGTAGAGGTCTCGTGACTGCTGTTGACCCTGCTGCCCGCAAAGTGCTTTGGCAGCTTCCTCTCGGTGTAAGCGAAGTTAACAGCTTTGATATTGATCCCGCGACCGGTGATATATACACCTCGCTAATCGAAGGTACAATATTCCGCATCCGCAAGAAATAAGTATATACATCTCATGTAAATAAAAAGGCGCTAAAGAGCGCCTTTTTTATTATTACTACCCATAAAATTCTGTCAAAAAGCAATTGTGAAGAAAGAGCTTTTGTAGAAATTAATGATGTTATTTTGAATATTTCTTTATTTGTTGTAATTTTGCAAAATATGAGAAGAGTCTCATTTTAAAAATTTGATTAATAAGAAGCTTATGCTCATCTTGTAGTTTGGAAACGTAGGAAATTTCTAATTGAATACAAGGATTAGCATAGTGGTTCTCGCGCTATGGCGTGGGCTGCTATTACTACCTCTGTATTCAAGGTTTCCTACGACCTCCAAACTAAGACGTGGCATTGCAGTTCCACGCTTCGTGTATAAAAAGGTCTATTAGGAACTGGAGACCAGATATAACGTAATGAAAAAAATACTTATTGCCTTAGTTGCTTGTGCCGTGTTTACCTCATGCACCTCAAACCGTATTTATATAAAGGATTATAATGAGCAAATGGAAGTTCTTAAAAAGAATTTTCCTGAATTGTATATGCTTTATATCAATGGTAAAATCTATGATGTAGACTTATATGAATATGAAAAGAATGGCAAATGGCGTTACCATGTGGATTTCCGCTATAGATAAAGGTTAATTTATAGGTTTGTATACTATCATTGAACAACAACGCAGCCCGCGCCGATATCGGCGCGGGCTGCGTTGTTAAGGGGCAATAATTGTTCTTATGCAGGAAGAACAGGAGTTGTTGCAGGTGCAGGTACTTCGAGTGGCTTGGCTTCCCAGCCCAGTGCGCTTGCACCGAGTACAGCGGCATCAGCCTCTTTAAGTTCAGAGAGAAGAACCTTTGCTTTACCCTTGAAGCATCCGAGCATGTTTTTCTCCATGGCGTTGCGGAGGGGTTTGAGCAGAAGGTCGCCGCTCTTTGCCAGACCACCGAACAAAATAAATGCTGCAGGAGATGAGAATACCATCATATCGGCCATAGCTTCACCGAGAATTGTGCCGGTATATTCAAATATATCTTGTGCGAGTTTGTCGCCCTGCATAGCGGCGTCATATACATCTTTAGAGGTGATTTCGTCAATCTGGAGATTGCGTAGCAGGGAGGGCTCGTTGGGGCGCAGTTCAAGGAATTCACGAGCAGAACGGGCCACGCCGGTTGCTGAGCAATATGCTTCAAGGCATCCTGTGCGACCGCATCCGCAGAGACGTCCGTTGTTGCGCTTCACAATCATGTGGCCGAGTTCTCCGGCGAAGCCGTCGTGGCCATACACTACCTGGCCGTTGATTACTATACCGGAACCAACACCTGTTCCGAGGGTAATCATGATGAAATCTTTGAGACCGCGTGCAGCGCCATAAGTCATTTCGCCTATGGCGGCAGCGTTGGCATCGTTAGTTACAGCCACGGGGATACCGAATTTTTCGCTTACGATTTTAGCCAAAGGCAGCGGTGTGGGCCAAGGAAGATTGACGCATTCTTCGATGTAGCCTGTAAAATAATTAGCGTTAGGCGCGCCTATGCCTATACCGTGAATCTTGTCAACAGCATCGTTGGCTTTGATGAGCTGCATTGCCGATGTATAAAGCTCGTCAATGTAAGCATTGATGTCACTGTGCTTTTGTGTTTTGATGGAACTGCTGGCAATAACAACGCCACGTGCGTCGACAATACCGAATACGGTGTTGGTGCCGCCGATATCTATGCCAAGTACATAAGGTTTCATGCTTTGATTGGGTTTTATTTTGTTGTTGTTTGTGGTATAAGTAAGTTATGAAAGCAAAGGTATAAAAAATAATGGAGTTACGGCTTATAAAATTCTATAAAAATCAAATACCAATGTTTAAAAATAGTAATCGTGTCGCAAAAAAACAATGAATAATAAATAAAAAAGAGAAAGTTCAGAAGAACTTTCTCTTTTGTGATTCGCACAGGATTCAAACCTGTAACCTTCTGATCCGTAGTCAGATGCTCTATTCAGTTGAGCTAGCGAACCAATGTGATAATGTTGCGTTTTGTTGAGTGATTCGCACAGGATTCAAACCTGTAACCTTCTGATCCGTAGTCAGATGCTCTATTCAGTTGAGCTAGCGAACCGTTATGATTGGTTTTGCGACTGCAAAGTTAAAGTAAATTATTGGATTGTGCAAATGTTTTTATGTTAAAAATTTGAACAATTTTATATATGGCTGGCAGTTAGGTGATTATGACTTGGCGATAAGTTCTGTTATTTTATCTTCCCACGGCTCGTTGATTTGTGCGAGGTGAGGGTAGGGTAGGGGTAGCTCGGCTCTTCCATAAAGTATAATCATAGGGATGCCGTGAGCTACAGCTTTCCGATAAAGTGTGTCAACCAGCTTGCCGCCACGCGATGTTTGGGTGTCAACGCATCCTTCGCCGCTTATTACAAGCTGTACCTCTTCCCATTTTACATCTATAAGTTCTATCGCTGTTTCGGCACCCGAACGGCAAGGAGCGCCGCACACAGATGCAATAGCATAGCCAAGGCCGCCTCCAGCGCCGTCCCATTCGGAGTGGCCGCCTACAACTTTCTGAAAGTGCATTAGAGCCTCTTTTAATCCCATTAGATTCTCGCCGGCAAAGGCTTTTTGACGTGCGAAGTCAAGTGCGGTGAGCTTGCCCTCGTACAGCGATGCTCTGACATCAATTATGCCTTTTATGTCGTAAGATGCCAGAGATGAAAGGTCGCATGAGTTGACTCTATGCAATGTGTCGGGGTAAAGAGGTTCGTTGATGAGTTTTCCTTGTCGGTCGTAAAATCTTGCACCAAGTCCTTGAAGAAATCCGGCTCCGCAATCGCTTGTAGCTGTACCTCCTACAGCAATATACGTAGTAATGCCTGGAGTGACGGCTTTTCCGAGTGCTATTGAAGAACGTCGCATCAGGGGCAGTGACGAGTCGCGGAATGCATCAAAACCGACTAATTCGCTTGATACTGCAAGCCTGATGCCGTCGCGTTCATAGATACCTTGACCAATTTTTGTAGCAGAAGGCATAAGGGCTTCGGCAGCTCCCTCGCCGCCATCGGAAAGAGGGACAGCCTTTATCGGAACGTTTATGGCAGCATTGCTCAGACGCTTCGTAACAATGGCGCATATTTCTGAGGATGTATAAGTGCCTTTGAATTTATCGGGTGCTATCAGAATCATGGATGCAAAGTTAAGTAATTTAAGGACGAAAGTTGTTATTTTTTTATGTAAAGTCAAATAAATTGTTTAAATTCGCACTATAACTCCATATAAATGAAACGACACACACTATTATCACTCATTGTAGCCGGGGTAATAGGCTCATTCTCCATTGTCCCCGTGCAAGCCGAGCGGCTTGTAATGCTCCATACAAATGACACCCATTCCCAAATTGATCCGGATGACCAGGACGGTCTCGGCGGCATCGCACGGAGAAAAGTCCTGATTGATAGTATAAGGAACGCTGAAAAAAATGTACTACTGATTGATGCCGGCGATGCAGTACAGGGCACCTTGTATTTCAATCTTTTTGGAGGTGAAGTAGAGCAGAAAGCCATGAATGCCCTTGGCTATGATATGCGCATATTGGGTAACCACGAGTTTGACAATGGCGCAGATTCTCTTGCACAGGTACTCAAACTTGCCAATGCCGAACTTTTAGCGACAAATTACGATATGTCTAAGTCGCAGTTAGGCTCTTTGTTTGAGAAGTATACCACACGCAAATTCGAGGGTAAAAAAATCGGTTTTATCGGCATCAATCTTGACCCGAAAGGCATGATAGCCGAAGGCAATTATAATGATGTGGTATATAAAGACGCTCTCGAAGCGGCAAATTCCGCTGCTTGGTGGCTTAAGAATGTTGACACGTGTGACATGGTGGTGGCCATTACGCATATCGGCTATATGCCTTCTGTGCCGCCGGGCGACAGCTATCTTGCTAAAAATTCACGTAATATTGACGTGATAATAGGCGGTCATTCGCATGACTTGATTTTGCCGGGACAGGAAAAAATGCCCTATTATATTACAAATCTTGACGGTAGGGAAGTACTTGTCACTCAGGAAGGAAAGGCTGGAAAATATCTTGGAGAAATAGATATAGACCTCGACAATCTTTCGACGGATTATAAAGTTCACAGAATCGACAGTCGTCTTGACGACAGGCTTGACCCTGCAATTGCTCAAATAATAGCTCCTTACAGAGCCGGCGTCGATTCGCTGATGGCGCTTCCGGTGGGCCGTCTCGGCAGAGAGCTTCCGCGCGATTCGCAAGTAATACTCAACTGGGGTACTGATATGGTGAATGATATAGCCAAAAAGATGGACCCCACTGTAGACTTTACCATACTCAATAAGGGTGGTCTTCGCCGAGGCTTGCCAAAAGGAACCATAACAGAAGGGCAAATCAAAACCTTGATGCCTTTCAACAACCGCATACAGATTATTGACATAAAAGGCAGCGAGCTCTTGCCTGCATTCCGTCAAATGGCCAAGATTGGTGGCAATGGCGTAAGTAAAGGTGTGGTCGTGAAATATGAGAAGGCTGATAAGAAAGGCGAAATGCCGGAAATAGAAAGTGTTACCGTCAATGGCGAATGGCTTGACCCGGATAAGACTTACCGTGTAGCCACCATAGATTATCTGGCAGGCGGTGGTGATTATATGCCTACTTTGGCTAACCATGAGAACGTGGCTACAAGCCAAAAAGTGCTTTATGATGATGTACTCGATTACATACGTGCGCTTAAGAACAAGAAGATGAATCCTACCGGTGAGGACCGGTTTTTTGAATTAGAAGATTGATGTTTAAACAAATTATGGCATTTTTGCCGGCACTCGTACTGGTGTGCTCGGCATGCGCGGGAGAAACCGACATTATCAAGAAGGCAGGAGCTGCCGAGTGCGACCGTTGGGCGGATTCGGTGTATAGTACTCTGACCGAACGTCAGCGAGTAGCACAACTAATATTTCCAAAAGTCGGGCCTGACAGAGGTGCTGAATCCAAAGCGCAAATCAAACGTCTGGTCGCTGCCAATGGCGTCGGCGGCCTGCTGTTTGCCCATGGCACGCTTGAGCAATATGTGGAAATGACTAATTATGCCCAAAGTTTGGCAAAGGTACCCTTGCTCATGACGTTTGACGGGGAGTGGGGTCTTTCGATGCGCATTCCCGATACTCCGAAATTTCCATGTAACATGGCGCTCGGGGCAATCTCCGACACAAAGCTGCTCTATGAATACGGCAAGGAGATGGCGCGCGAGTGTCGTCTTGCCGGCATCCAGGTGAATTTCGCCCCTGACATAGATGTCAATTCTAACCCTGCCAATCCGGTTATAGGCTTCCGTTCCTTCGGAGAAGACCCCAAGCGTGTAGGTGCATTGGGCGTAGCATATTCGAAGGGTCTCGAAGACGGAGGAGTGCAGGCTGTAGGTAAGCATTTCCCCGGCCATGGCGATACCGATACCGACTCGCACAAAAGCCGGACTGTGGTAAACCATTCGCTGCAGACGCTCAATGACATAGACCTTGTTCCCTTCAAAAATCTCATAGATGAGGGGATTTCAGGCATAATGGTCGGCCACCTTGTAGTACCAGCCATCGACCCGGGCATGCCCGCTTCCAGCTCATCGAAAATCATAACGGAACTTTTGAGAAAAAAATTGGGCTTCAAGGGGCTTGTTTATACCGATGCACTCGGCATGAAAGGCGCCGCTTTGTCGGACGGACGCCGGGCTGCCGTGGAAGCTTTGAAGGCCGGTGCCGACGTGCTTCTGTCTTCCAATTCTCCTATAGATGATTTGGATGCTATTATGGCCCAGGTAAACAGCGGTAAGATTTCCAAGGAATTGATTGAAGACCGCTGTAAGCGTGTACTGAGATATAAATATGCTCTCGGTCTTAATGTCAGGCCGCCGGTGATAGATATAAAAGGACTTTCGGCTGCCATTAATTCACCTCAGGCACGCAGGGTTAACGATGCTTTGGCATGTGCATCCATTACTCTTTTACGCAATGACGGCGACATATTGCCTCTCGGTGCTTTGGCTACACAGCGTATAGCTGTTGTAAATATAGGCGCGTCTAAAGATAATGATTTCGTACAGATGTGCCGCAAGTATGCCGATGTGGAGTCGTATGCCGTCAATGACGGCACCGTCGGCGCACAGTTGCTCCGCGAATTAAAAAAGTATGATAC
>PPYF01268956.1_pt1 | contig 11483 bp, 9 predicted proteins | sample 1559871 | NCBI WGS metagenome assembly PPYF01 (sample SAMN08240021, study PRJNA423297) | Human gut metagenome, whole genome shotgun sequencing project. | reverse complement strand
CAGAAAGTTTTCCCTCCCCCTCCCCAATCTTTTTCTTTCTACAAGCACCGCAACCCGCTGGCGGGGTCGAAGACGTGCCCGTGCCCGGCGCGGACGGTGAGGCGGATGACGTCGCCGGGGGCGGGGCGGCGGGTGCCGGGAAGGCGCACGATGATCTGATCGGAAACGCCGGACGCCTCCTTGCCCTTGATGGGATGGCAGTAGGCCAGCGTGTCCGGGCCGAGCGCCTCGATGATGTCCACCGTAACCTGTACCGTCCCCTCGGGATCAAGGAGCAGGTCCTCGCAGCGCAGGCCCACCAGCACGTCTTTGGAGGGCGCGGCGGCGAGGCGGATGTCGGCGGCGGCGATGCCGGACAGCGGCGTGCCGTCGGGCAGGATCAGCTTCTCGCCGTCCGTGGTCGCGGGGAGCATGTTCATGGACGGAGAACCCATGAACTGCGCCACGAAGACGGAGGCCGGATGCAGATAGATGTCGTCCGGCGTGCCGTACTGCTCGACGTTCCCGGCGCGGAGGACGAGAATCTTTTCCGCGAGCGTCATGGCCTCCACCTGATCGTGCGTGACGTAGATGCTGGTGGTCGCCAGACGCTGGTGCAGGCGGCGCAGCTCGATGCGCATCTGGTTGCGGAGGTTGGCGTCGAGGTTCGAGAGCGGTTCGTCGAACAGGAAGACGCTCGGCTCGCGCACGATGGCCCGGCCCATCGCCACGCGCTGGCGCTGGCCGCCGGAAAGCTGCTTGGGCATGCGGTCGAGCAGGCCGTCGAGGCCGAGGAGTCTGGCCGCCTCTTCGGCGCGGCGCTTGCGCTCGTCGGCGGGAATGCCGCGCACCTTGAGCCCGTAGGTGATGTTGTCGAACACGTTCATGTGCGGATACAGGGCGTAGTTCTGGAACACCATCGCAATGTTGCGATCCTTGGGTTCCTTGCGGGTCACGTCCTCGTCCCCGATGAAGATGTTCCCCGAGGTCACTTCCTCAAGCCCGGCGAGACAGCGCAGGGCCGTGGACTTGCCGCAGCCGGAAGGCCCGACCATGACCATGAAGGAACCGTCCGGGACCTCGACGTTGATGCCCTTGAGCACCTTGTTCTTGTTGAAGGTCTTTTCTACGTTTTTGAGCTGGACTCGTGCCATGCGGGTCTCCTCGGGCTTATTTTTCGGTTTCGACAAGGCCGCGGACGAACAGCTTCTGCATGCCGAGCACGACCAGCAGGGGCGGCAGCATGCCCAGAAGCGCCACGGCCATGATGAGGTTCCATTCCGGCACCGCGTCGGGGATGTTCACCATGCGCTGGATGCCCATGACGATGGTGTACATGCCTTCCTGATTGGTGACGAGCAGGGGCCAGAGGTACTGGTTCCAGCCGTAGATGAACAGCACCACGAACAGCGCGGCGGTGTTCGTGCGCGACAGGGGCAGCACCACGTCCACGAAGAAGCGCCACGGCCCGGCCCCGTCGATGCGCGCCGCCTCAAGCAGTTCCGCCGGGATGGTCATGAACATCTGCCGGTACAGGAAGGTCGCCGTCGCCGAGGCGATGAGCGGCAGGATCAGCCCGAGGTAGCTGTCGATGAAGTCGAGGTTCGCCGCCACCTGAAAGGTCGGCACGATGCGGACTTCGACGGGCATCATCAGCGTGATGAAGATGAGCACGAAGCACAGCTCGCGACCGGGGAAGCGGAAGTACACGATGGCGTAGGCCGCCGTGATCGAAATCGCGATTTTGCCGACGGCGATGCCGAGCGCCATGACGAGGCTGTTGGCCATCATCACCCACACGGGGATGCCGCCCGCCGCCTTGAGGCCCTGCGTGAGCACCGTGGTGAAGTTCTTGATGAATTCGCCGCCGAACCACAGGGGCGTGGAGCCGATGAGCACGTCGAAGGTGTGGCTCGTAGCGACCAGCGCTATGTAGAGGGGAAAGAGCACGATGGCGATGCCGAACCAGAGGACGGCGTGCCCGACGGCTTTTCCCAGTCCTTTCTTTTCTACCATACTGCGTTCCTTGACCTAGTAGGTCACCTTGCGTTCCACGTAGCGGAACTGGAGGAAGGTCAGGACCATGACGATGAGCATCAGCACCACGGACTGGGCCGAGGAGCCGCCGAAATCAAGGCCGATGAAGCCGTCGTTGAAGACCTTGTAGATGAGCGTTTCCGTGGCCCGCGAGGGGCCGCCCTGCGTGACGGCGTGGACGATGCCGAAGGTTTCGAACAGGGTGTAGATCGTGTTCACCACGAGCAGGAAGAAGCTCGTGGGCGACAGGAGCGGGAAGATGATGGTGCGGAACCGCCGCCACGGGGACGCGCCGTCGATGGCCGCGGCCTCGATGAGCGAGCGCGGGATGGCGTGCAGCCCGGCGAGGAAGAAGAGGAAGTTGTACGAAATCTGTTTCCACGAGGCCGAAACGATCAGCAGGAACAGGGCCTGATTGCCGTTGATCTTGTGGTTCCAGGTGTACCCGAAATGGTGCAGCAGCTCGGTAAGCACGCCGCCCGAGGGGTTGAACAGGAACAGCCACAGCACGCCCGCCAGCGGCGGCGCGACGGCGTAGGGGATGATGAGCATGGACTTGTAGAGCGTGCCGCCCCAGTTCACCTGATCGGCGAGGACGGCGAACAGCAGCGCCGTGCCCATCGTGAGCACGATGGTGGCGAGGCTGAACACGAGCGTCAGACGCAGCGTATCCAGATAGCTGGGATCGGAAAACAGGGCCGTGAAATTGTCCAGCCCCACGAACTCTTTGGAAAGACCGAACGAGTCTTCCATGTAGAACGACCCCATGAGCGCTTCACCGGCGGGATAGAAAAAGAACACCACCGTGATGACGAGCTGGGGCAGCAGGAAGAGGAGGGGCAGCAGCAAGTGCTTCCTGCCTCTGAACGCGTAACGTCCATCCTGCATAACGGCTCCTTGTGCGAGGTTGAGGCGTTCCCGCCGGATGCGCGGCGGAAACGCCCGTCAGAAAGGGGGAGACGCCCGCCGGAACGGACGTCCCCTTCCCGCGCCGGGGGCGCTTACTTCCTGTTGGCCTTGGCGAAACGGGCCAGTTCGGCGTTGCCGCGTTCCACGGCGGCGTCGAGGGCCTGCTTGGCGTCCTTCTTGCCCGCCCAGACGGCTTCGAGTTCTTCGTCGATGATGTTGCGGATTTGGACGAAGTTGCCGAGGCGCAGGCCGAGGGAGTTGATGGTCGGCTTCTTGTCGGACAGGGCCTTGACGGCGATGTCGGTGCCGGGGTTCTTGTCGTAGAAGCCCTGCTGCTTGGTCAGCTCGTAGCCTTCCAGCGTGACGGGCACGTAGCCGGTGAGCTGGTGGAAACGGGCCTGCACTTCAGGCTTCAGGAGGTAGTTCAGGAAGGCCGCGGCGCCCTTTTCGGCGTCCTTGGAGTGGCCGGCCATCGCCCAGATGGCGGCGCCGCCGATCACGGTGTTCTGCGGAGCGCCCTTCACGTCGGGCCAGTAGGGCAGCAGGGCCACGCCCCATTCGAACTTCGCGCCGGCCTTCACGGCGGCGTAGGAACCGGAGGAGTTCATCAGGATGCCGGCCTCGCCGGAGGTGAACGCGTTGATGGCTTCGGACTTGCGGCCCACGTAGACCATCACGCCTTCCTTCTGGAGCTTGGACAGGAAATCGATGTGCTTGACGTGCAGGGGGCTGTTGAACAGCAGCTTGGTGTCGAGGCCGTCGTAGCCGTTGTTGTTGCTGGCGAAGGGAACGTTGTGCCACGCGGAGAAGCTCTCAAGCTGCACCCACGACTGCCAGCCGGAAGTGAGGCCGTACTTGCACGCGCCGGATTCCTTGATCTTCTTGGCGAGTTCCGCGACTTCGGGCCACGTCTTGGGGAAGTTGTCGGGATCGCCCCCGGCCTTCTTCACGGCGTCCTTGTTGTAGTAGAGGACGGTGGTGGAGGCGTTGAAGGGCATGGCGATGAGCTTGCCGTCCGTGGAGGAGTAGTAGCTCGCCACGGAGCCGAGGAGCTTGGAGGTGTCCACCGGGGTCCCGGCGGCTTCCATGATTTCGTACACGGGGCGGACCGCACCCTTGGCGGCCATCATGCTGGCGGTGCCCACTTCGAAAATCTGGATCAGGTTGGGGTGCTGCTTGGCGCGGAAGGCGGCGATGGCGGCGGTCATGGCTTCGTCGTAGTTGCCCTTGTAGACGCCCTTGACCTCGTACTTGTCCTGAGACGCGTTGAATTCCTTGATCATCTCGTCGGTGATCTCACCGAGCTCGCCACCCATGCCGTGCCAGAAGGTAATGGTGGTTTTGGCCTGAACGGGCGCGGCCAACAACATCAGACACATGGCCAGCAGGGCCATCAGACGGAAGGAACGCATGTGCTCTCCTGATAGGCGGACGGAAGCCGTCCGGTTTTTTTCCGGGGCCAGTCCCCGGAACGCCCGCCGGGAGCGTGTCCCGGAAGGTTGTTCGCCGTATGCCGCTTTCCGGCGGAGGGAAGGGATCGGAAGGGGGAGAAAAGGCTGGAAAGCCTTTTCTCCCCCCGTTCGTCATCGTTCCAGCGCCTCGCGGCACGCGGCGGGGAAATCGGTAATGATGCCGGTCGCGCCCTCGGCGACGAGACGCTTGGCGACGTTCATGTCGTTGACGGTCCACACGTTGACGGCGAACCCGGCATCGCGCAGCGCGGCGAGATCGCCGGGCGCGAGAATGTGCTGATCGGGGTGGTAGGCGTTGACCCGCAGACGTCGGCACAGGGCCACGGGGTCTTCGGGCCGCAGGTGTTCGACCAGCGCGCCGGTCGCCATTTCGGGGCACAGGACATGGCATTCCTCAAGATAGCGGTGCTGGAACGAGGAAATGATCACCCGATCCGTCATGTCCAGACGGCGGATGAGGTCTAACACGTCCTTTGTTACGGTTTCGTGACCGATGAGGCGGGCGTGGTCCTTGATCTCGACGTTGACGTACCAACCGTTGTCCTTGGTGAAGAGCAGCGCCTCCTCAAGCGTGGGCACGGTCAGGCCGTTGAAGCCCGCAAGAGTGTCGGCGTCGAGTTCTCCGGCGGCGACGCGACCGAACGGGTCGCGTCCGGCGTACCATGATCCGGCGTCAAGGCTCTTGATTTCGTCCAGCGTGAAGTCGCACACGCGGTAGGCGGGACGCCCGGGGAAGACGGCTTCCACGTCGGTGGTGCGGACAAGGGTGTCGTCGTGCATGACGACCAGTTTGCCGTCTTTGGTATAGTTGGCGTCAAGTTCCCAGAGGTCGGCCCGTACGGCGAAGCCGAGCGCGGCCGCCGCAAGGGTGTTTTCGGGGGCATGCCCGCGCGCGCCGCGATGCGCGACGACCAGCGGGGCGGAAGGACAGGCGTGAAAATCGATAGGCTTTTCCATGATCGCTGCCTGATGGCTGAAAGAACAAGGTTTGAAAAGGAAAGGGGAAACCGTTTGCCGTTGTTTGAAAGACGCTGCAATGATAGCTGAGAATCCGTAATTTGTCGAGATTTCAGGCGGATGTTTGTTGTAGCATGGCGGAACGCAGGGCGTCGGAGACGCTTTTTGCTGTGCGGAGACGCTTCAGGAAGGCGTCGCACCTTTAGCAAGGCCCTTTATCATGACGCCGGAAAACCCTATCCTCGGAACAGCCGCTTTTGAAATCGAAGTTTTCAAGGAGCCCTTATGAGCCGTTATATTCTCGCCCTCGATCAGGGCACGACCAGTTCCCGCGCGATCCTGTTCGATCGCTCCGGCGACATCATCCAGATGGCGCAGCAAGAGTTCACCCAGCACTATCCCCAGCCGGGATGGGTGGAGCACAACCCCAACGAGCTGTTCGACAGCCAGTCCGTAGTGGCGTCCCGGTGCCTGCGTCAGGCGGGCATTTCCGCCTCGGACATCGCGGCGGTGGGGATCGCCAACCAGCGCGAAACGACCGTCGTATGGAACCGCAAAACCGGCGCGCCGGTCTACAACGCCATCGTCTGGCAGGACCGCCGCACCGCCGGGTTCTGCGACGCCCTGCGCGAACAGGGCAAGGCGGCGTTGTTCGCCGAGAAGACCGGGCTCGTGCTCGACGCCTACTTTTCCGGCACCAAGGTCCGCTGGATTCTCGAAAACGTGCCGGGTGCGCGCGAGCAGGCCGAAGCGGGCGATCTGCTCTTCGGGACCGTGGACTCGTGGCTGATCTGGAATTTCACCAAGGGAGCCGAGCACGTCACCGATCCGTCCAACGCCAGCCGGACGCTGCTGTTCAACATCCACACCGGGGACTGGGACGACGAACTGCTCGAACTCCTCTCCGTGCCCCGGTCCATGCTGCCCAAGGTCGTCCCCTCCTCCGGCGTCATGGGGCACATGCATCCCGAGTTCCTCGGGCACAGCCTGCCGCTGGCGGGCGACGCCGGGGACCAGCAGGCCGCGACCTACGGCAACGCCTGCATGCGGCCGGGCATGGCGAAGAATACCTACGGCACGGGCTGCTTCCTGCTCATGAACACCGGCTCCGAGGCCCGGATCAGCCGGAACAATCTGCTCACGACCGTGGGCTGGAACTGCGGTTCCGGCCTGCGCTACGCCCTTGAGGGGAGCGTGTTCATCGCCGGAGCCGTGGTGCAGTGGCTGCGCGACGGCCTCCAGATCATACGGGAAGCCTCCGAGATCGAGCCGCTGGCCGCGACCGTGCCGGACAACGGCGGCGTGTTCTTCGTGCCCGCGTTCGCCGGTCTGGGCGCGCCCTACTGGGATCAGTACGCGCGCGGGGCCATCGTGGGGCTGACGCGCGGCGTCACCCGCGGGCATCTCGCCCGCGCCGCCATCGAAGCCATCGCGTTCCAGACGCTGGACATCATGGACTGCATGAAGAAGGACTCCGGCCTGCCGCTCTCCACGCTCAGGGTGGACGGCGGGGCCAGCCGGAACAACATGCTGATGCAGTGTCAGGCCAACGTGCTCGGCGTGCCCGTGGAGCGTCCCGTGATCACCGAGACCACGGCGCTCGGCGCGGCCTATCTCGCCGGGCTCGCCGTGGGCTTCTGGGACGGCGAGGAAGAGGTGTGCGCCCTGTGGAAGCTCGACCGCCGCTTCGAGCCCGACATGCCCGAAGACCGCCGCGCCGAGCTGCTCCACACCTGGCACCGCGCCGTCGGACGCGCCGCAAACTGGATTGAATAAGACGGGAGAGAAAGCGGAGGGAGGACGCCTTTTCTTAAAGGCGTCCCCCAGACCCGCCGCTGCGGCTCGCCCCTCCATCCGCACCATGATGGTATCGAACCCCCATTCATGGTTTTCCCGGGGTATCTTCAGCATGGGACGGCGGTCCGCATGCCGTTTTCGACGCCTTTCCCCGCCATCGGTGCGGGAAAGGCCGGCGCATAAGCCAAAACCCCGAGAGGGATTCGATACGGTCAAACGTCTTTGGGGGAGAAGGGGAGGAGGCCTCTTTAACTCCAGAAAGGGGCCTCCTCCCCTCCCCGATTTCCGCCTTACCCAAAAAAGAACAAGAAGGCGGGGGCTTGCCTAATCTCAAAAAAATAAACATACTATCGAGAAACACTTCTTGTAGCGGATTCGGCTCCGGGAACCGGGGCGGACCTTGCCGCATCACTTGCAACCAGGAAAAGACAATGGAACAGACTCCTGCTGAACTCTGGAAACAACGGTCAACGGCCATTGCGGCTACGGTGAAGGAAGTCGCCTCGGTAGACGAGGCGTTGCTCTACGCGCTTGATCTCTGCAAGGCCGCCGAGCCGCACGAGCAGCTCATGGGCGCCGAGCCGGAACGCGCGGGCAACATCCTTGCCGCGCCCGGCCTGCCGGCCGAACAGGCCGAACTTCTCCGCAAGGGCTGCGAAGAACGTGGCCTCGTGCTTGTTGAGGAGGGGCTGCGGGATTACGCCGGAGGCGTGGAAGTCGGCATCGCATGGGCCGCGTGCGCCCTCGCGGATACGGGCACCTGCGTGGTCGAGAGCACCAACGAGGACATCCGCCTCGCCACCATGCTCCCGGAAACCAGCGTGCTGCTCGTCCGCCGCTCGACCATCCTTCCCGGCAACGAGAACGGCGCGGAAGTGCTTCGGACGTTCTTCGGCAAGGCCGAGCCCGAATTTCTGGCCTTCATCAGCGGTCCGAGCCGTACCGCCGACATCGAGCGCGTGCTCACGCTCGGCGTCCACGGGCCTCTGTACCTGCACGCCGTGCTCATCAACGACTAGCCTTTCGAGGGACGGCCGAGGCCGTGCCGCACGTTTACCGCATAAAAGGATTGCCACATGAAAGAACCCGCACGTGATATAAAAAGCTACCGCACCGACCTGTCCGCCGCGCTGGAGGACACCTTCCAGCGCCGGGCTCTGGACAAGTTCGCGGTGGATTACCGGGCCAGCCGCGAGCGCATCTACGCCGGTCTGAACGACCGTGAGCTGATCGCCGAGGTCGCCGCCCGCAAGGACGAATCCGTCAAGCACCTCGACGAACTGTTCGAACGGTTCAAGGAAGAGGCCGAAAAGCGCGGCGTGCACGTGCACCTCGCCAAGGACGCCGCGGACGCCAACCGCATCATCGCCAAGATCGCGGAGGACAACGGCTGCAAGATGGTCGTGAAGTCCAAGTCCATGACCGTCGAGGAAATCCAGACCAACACCGCCCTTGAAGCCAAAGGCATGGAAGTGGTGGAAACCGACCTTGCGGAATGGATCATCCAGCTCCGTCACGAAGGCCCCTCCCACATGGTCATGCCCGCCATCCACCTGTCCCGTACGCAGGTGGCCGACACCTTCTCCGAAGAGACCGGCAAACGCCAGAGCGAGGACATCACCAGCCTCGTGCGCGTGGCGCGCCGCGAACTGCGCCGCAAATTCGCCGAAGCCGACATGGGCATTTCCGGCATGAACTTCGCCGTGGCCGAATCCGGAGCCATCGGCCTCGTGACCAACGAGGGCAACGCCCGCATGGTCACCACCCTGCCCCGCGTGCACGTCGCGGTGGGCGGCATCGACAAGCTGATCCCCTCCTTCGACGACGCGATGGCCACGCTCCGCGTGCTGCCGCGCAACGCCACGGGCCAGCACCTGACCTCCTACGTCACGTGGATCGCGGGCGGCGTGCCCGCCGGTTCCGCGCCCGCCGGCAAGAAGCGGATGCACGTCGTGTTCCTCGACAACGGCCGCCGGAACGTGCTCAAGGACCCGATCCTCTCGCAGGCCCTGCGCTGCGTGCGCTGCGGCGCGTGCGCCAACGTGTGCCCCGTGTACCGCCTCGTGGGCGGACACCGCATGGGATACATCTATATCGGCGCCATCGGGCTCATCCTGACCTACCTGTTCCACGGCAAGGACCGCGCCAAGGCCCTCGTCCAGAACTGCGTGAACTGTCAGGCCTGCAAAAACGTCTGCGCGGCGGGCATCGACCTGCCCGGCCTGATCGAAGAAATCCGCATGCGGTACATCGAGCAGGACGGCGGCAACCTGCCCATGAACCTGCTGGCTTCCACCCTCAAGAACCGCAAGGCGTTCCATACGCTCCTGAAGTTCGCCAAGTACGCCCAGAAGCCCATGACCGGCGGCGAGAAGTTCATCCGCCATCTTCCGGCCATGTTCGCCAAGGACAACGAGTTCCGGGCCCTGCCCGCCATCGCGGACAAGTCCTTCCGCGACCGCTGGGAGACGCTGGACCGTCCGGTTTCCGCGAATCCCGCCCTCAAGGTGGCGATTTTCGCGGGCTGCGTGCAGGACTTCGTGTATCCCGAGCAGCTTGAGGCGGCGGTGAAGCTCATGCAGGGCCACAACATCCGGGTGGACTTCCCGATGGAACAGTCCTGCTGCGGCCTGCCCGTGGTGATGATGGGCCAGCGCGAAACCGCCCGCGACGTGGCGCTCCAGAACATGGACGCCTTTGAAAAGGGCGATTACGACGTTATCCTGACCCTCTGCGCCTCCTGCGCCTCGCAGCTCAAGGAAGGCTATGTGGAGCTGTTCGCCGGTCAGCCGGGTCGTCAGGCCCGTGCGAAGGCCCTTGCGGACAAGGTTATGGATTTCAGCACCTTTGCCAAGGAAAAGCTCGGCCTGACCGCCGAGGACTTCAACCACAGCGACGAAAAGGTGACCTATCACGCCTCCTGTCACCTTTGCCGTGGCCTCGGCGTGAAGGAAGCGCCGCGCGAACTCATCGCCGCCGCCGCCGACTACGTTCCGGCCGCCGAAGAGGAAGTTTGCTGCGGTTTCGGCGGCACCTACTCCGCCAAGTTCCCCGAAGTCTCCGCCGCGCTGCTCCGCAAGAAGCTCGACGGCATCGCGGATACCGGCGCTTCCCGCGTGGTCATGGACTGCCCCGGCTGCGTGCTCCAGATTCGCGGCGGCGCGGAGAAGGACGGCAAGGGCCTCAAGGTCACGCACATCGCCGAGCTGCTGGCCGAAAACCTGAAGAAGTAGCGGCCTCCGGCGGCAAGGGTGGCTACCGCCCCCCTTGACCCCCTGTCCGGGGGGCATGATGCCCCCCGGACCCCCTCAAAGCGCAAAGAAGCGGTTCCGCATCCGGCTTGCGCCGGACACGGAACCGCTTCTTTGCGCTCCGGGCCCGTCGGGCGTTCCCCGTTCGAGTTGAGCGGAGAGAGACTCAGGGGGATTGAAGACAGGTAAGGGCGTCGGGGGAACGGATTGCCCCGGCTTGTGCGTCAGTCTTACGGCGGCGTGGAAAAGAAAGGGCGTTGGAAGGGACGGTTGCGCTATGGTCTCTTTCAACGTCTGACTGCGTTGGATTTGCGTTGAATTCCGAATGGGTTGGCTCTGCGGTTTTACGGGGCGTTCCGAGCCTGCGCAAGTATTCCGCGCCGAGGCGTTCCAAGGTGTCCGGGGTAGAAGAGGGAACGGGACCGTGCCCGGAGACGGCGTGTTTGTGCGCCGCTCCGGGCGGTTAATGAAAGGCTAGTCCTGATTTGGAGTGTAGTTGATGGTCGCCTCTTCGTCGGTGCGCTCGATTTTGAAGATGACGGGGCGCAGGCCGTCGTTGCAGCTACAGATGGCGACGCCGGGCTTTTCGATCCAGTCGCCGTAGTAGAACTGCCCGCTGCCGTGCGACAGGGCGAAGACGTATTGATAGATGGCCTTCCACGCCTCGTCGCAGAACCCGTCCGGCTTCGCGTAGTCGGCGTAAAAGACCTGTCCGTCCTTGAGCATCGGGCACTTGCCGATGCCCTTTGAGCCGTATTCCTTGGCCAGTTCCTCGTCAAAATGCCGCTTGAGAACGGTGATCCTGCATTTCTTCATGTGGTTTTCTCCAGTTGCCGGACGTCTGTGGCAACGGGCATCCCACAGCCCATCCCCAACCCCACCACGTACGTGTCCCGGTCTGCCGTAACGGGCACCCCTTTCGTCCCAAAAGAAAGCTGGCGCCTCCGGGAAACTTCCGCCGGGGAACGGGCCTCGGCATATCCGCACCCGTATTCCGTCCCGTTTATGAAGTCTTTGAAGAGGGAGGGATGGGGTTTGGGGAAGGGAGGGAGAAACTTTCTCCAGAAAGTTTCTCCCTCCC
>PPYF01029953.1_pt1 | contig 11484 bp, 10 predicted proteins | sample 1559871 | NCBI WGS metagenome assembly PPYF01 (sample SAMN08240021, study PRJNA423297) | Human gut metagenome, whole genome shotgun sequencing project. | reverse complement strand
TCTTTTTCCTCAAGAGCCTTAGTAATCATGATTCCAAAAGCCAAATTCAAGGTGGTATACTCTGAAAAAACAGCCTTTTCCAGCATCTCAAATGCCTCTTCTTTTTTCCCCTGCTTCATATATAATTGTCCCTGCTTCACCTTTTTCATGGGATCATAATCGGAAAAATAGTTTAAATATTTTTCTGCCATTTCATAATTCTTTTTTCGCAAATAAAAGCCAAACAGGGAATCAGCTGCATAGTGCTGAATTTTTTCATCTTTATCACTCAGCGCCATTTCGTACCAGGAATTGATCTGCTCATCGTACCTGTCCGGATTCTCGCACATGCCAATGATCCGGCGCGAATCAAGCATTACCGCAATCTGCCAGATCAGCAGATTGCAGTTTGGATATTCTTTTATGGTATTTACAGCCCACTGATAAGTCTTCTCAAAGCCTTCCTCAGAAAACATTTTGTCCATTTTGTGGATCATCTCTTCGATTTCAAGGTCAGTCAGATTTTCGCGAAAAGACAACAGGGTATCAAGGGAAATATGCAGTAATCTTGCAATAGGAGCTAACAATTCAATATCAGGATTGGAGTTCCCATTTTCCCACTTATTCACCGCCGGAGTGGTTACTCCCAGACGTTTTGCCATTTCTTCCTGCGTGTAACCTAATTCTTTTCTATATTTTTTAATCACATTTCCAATATTCATCATATTTTTCTCCTGAGTCAAGCGGATATTCCAGGTCCGCTTCGCTACTTGCTCATAACCGAATGCTGCTTCGCAACTTATTCGGTTAAAATTCCAAAAGCTTTTGTGATTAAAGCATAGCAGAATTGACAGATGAGCACAATTGAATTGTTGTTAAATACATTTCATATTTTTTAACTGTTAGGAAAGTTAAAAATCCAATTACAAATTTTATCAGAAAAGGCAGGTAAATAACTTTTCTCGACCCTCTTTTTAAGCTTTGCAATATACTTATTACGAACATCTTTCCCATATTTTGCATATCCTAACAGCAGAAGTCAAAAAGGAGTCTCTGTATGAAGAATAAAAAATGGATCTCACTGGCAGCAGCTGTGATTTTTGCAGTAACTGCACTGCCAGCCACAGTCTTTGCTGCAAAGAATGGAGAATCAAAAGAGGAGCTTACAAAGGTTACCTTAAACGAAGTGGCGCATTCAATTTTCTATGCACATATTGGATTTATGGGGGCCGAGGCATCTATCTATGCCTATCAGGAAGGTGCCACTGATCCGGTTGTGAATTTCGCACAACTCACCCAGAGGGCTGGAAACTTCCTTGTGGCAAGAGAAGAAATGCCGGATTTCACATGGGATGAGCTGAGAGATAAGAGAGTTCTTGGTGGTCGTAAGGGTGGCATGCCGGAAATGGTATTTGAGTACATTTTAAAGAATCATAATATTGATCCGGCGTCGGATCTGGAAATCGACCAGAGTATTGATTTTGGTTCCACTGCAGCTGCATTTACCGGCGACATGTCAGCAGATTTTACTGTTGAATTTGAGCCTTCTGCAACCGCCCTGGAAAAAGAAGGAAAAGGCTATGTAGTGGCTTCTCTGGGCGTGGATTCCGGCTATGTCCCCTATACCTCTTACAGTGCAAAGACCAGCTTTCTTAACGAAAACCCACAGATTATCCAGAGCTTCACAAACGCCCTTCAAAAAGGCATGGACTATGTACAAAGCCATTCCCCTGAGGAAATTGCGCAGGTGATTTCCCCTCAATTCCCGGAAACAGATATGGATACCCTTACCACAATTGTCAAGCGTTATTATGAGCAGGATACCTGGAAAGAGAATCTGATATTCGAAAAAGATAGTTTTGAACTTTTGCAGGATATTCTGGAGAGTGCAGGAGAATTATCTGACAGGGCAGATTGTGAAAACCTGGTTACAACTGCATTCGCTGAAGCTGCGATTTCTTAAAAAAGTTGCTATTTAATGTGCTGGTCGTTATTCCGGACGCATTTGGACAATGCGTCCCTCCTGAAGAACTTTTCAGCACATTAAATAGCAAATACCGTTCTCTATGCCTCCACCGCATTCACCGACTCCCGAATACAAGGAATACACTCCACAAAGCAATTTCCATTATCCAACTCCACTTCTTCTTTTGTCAGAATCCCAATAATGATCTGACAGGCTTTATAGCCAATATCATGAAGAGGAAGAGCCATGGTAGTAAGCGGCGGCTTTTCATACCATATCCGGATCATAGAGAATCCCTCCTTCGAACAAAGCCTTCTGGTAGCCCTCCAGACGGGACTGGGTATGAATACTCTCCTTCTTACCTGCGATAACACCAATTTTCCTGTGTCCTCTGGAAACAATATAACTGACCAGATCATGGGCACCTTTGATATCCTTCACCACTACAGATGGGATTTTCCCACTGCCAGTAAAGCCATAAGCAACTACCGTTGGAATGGGCAGATCCTCTGGGATAATATCGATCAGGCGCTCATGGGCAGCCACATAAATAATTCCTTCGACCTGCTTTGCCAGAAGCTTCTGGAACTCCTGACGTACAATTTCTTTGTGACGGTTATCACGGTAATAATTATCCTGGAATTTCTTATAAAGACGGAGATTTACAAGAAGAATCTGGTAATCAGCTTCCTCACAGTATTCCGTAATGCCGTCGATAATATCAGGAAGAGCAAAAACTGTCATATCTTCTGCAATAACACCGATACTTCTGGTGTTTTTGGTTTTCAGATTTTTGGCAACATAATTAGGCGTATAATTCATCTCGCGAATCACCTTCTCTACACGCTCCCTGGTGGCATCACCAACGCTGCCTTTATGATTTATAATATTGGAAACAGTCGCAACTGATACGTTACAGGCTTTTGCAATTTCTTTTATGGTCGGCATGGAACTTCTCCCTCCGGTTTTTTTATTAATTCTTTCTATCACAATCTTATCATATTTTATTCACAGCCACAATCGCCATCTCTACTCCCCTGCTCTTCTACTTTGTAATTTTTCAAAGGGCTGCAGCACCCTTCGCTCCACGGCCCTGTCCACACAGGCATATATCACCATCTGCGGAAAAGAAACGCCGATCGTAAGCAGCAGAAACAGAGAATATGGTGCCAGTGCCAGCAAAATTCCGCCGGCAATTACCACAGTGATTACGATCACCATACTCAGCTTCCATTCCAATACCATAATGAGAAATGTATTTTTCAGCAATACCCCCACGCCAAGGTCTAACATAGCGGACATTACAAAATAATATCCACCAATAAGTATGGCAAAGATCATTACACCAATCCCACACCCAATCAGCACATCATGGGTAGTTCCCTTGCCAAAATTTCCAGCAAGACTGAGCAGATAACAGGAATAGAATCCCAGAGCGCCGGTGAGCACTCCCGCCGGAAGATTTTTCAGAATATCAGACTTAAATTCTTTCCAGTAATCCTCCAGGGAAAAACCATATCCTACCCGGTAAATCGCCGAAAGATAACGGTTCAGTGCTGACAGAGCTGCCGGAATCGTCACGATTGGAATACAGCACAAAAGGAACAGCACATTTGCCCCAACCAGTCTGCCGGCGTAATTCCAGAGTACATAACCAACTCTCTTCACACCGCCCTTTGGCGTCTCTTTCTCCTTATCATTATTTCCCTGATACCAGTCCATGAATCTTTTTGTCAGTCTCATATGCTTTTCCTCAAAATTACTGCCTGATTACAGCCTCTTCATACACCCCACAAAGCATTGTCTTAGAGCGTGTTTGAAAAAGAGGCTTTTTACATCCTCATTTTAAATTTCGTACAGGCAGGACCACCGCCCTGCCTGAAAATGTTAATATTGTTATAATTTAATTTTTCATACCAGTCAGCACAATTCCTTCCACAAAGCTCTTCTGCCCGAAGATATAAATCACAATACCAGGAAGGATTGTCATAAACGTGGCTGCCAGTGCCACCGGCCAGTTAGTTCCGAATGAGCCGGTAAAGTTGGTCAGCGCAATGGCAAAGGTAAATTTGCTCATGCTGTTAATGTAAATGATCTGCTGAAGCAGGTCGTTCCATATCTGGATGAACAGCATCATTCCAACTACAACTACCGCCGGTTTAATTGAAGGAACAAGAATTGTCCATAGGATTCTCATTCTTCCAGCCCCGTCAATGGAAGCCGCCTCATCAAGTTCCTTTGGAATCGTCATCAGAAACTGCCGGATCAGGAAAATGTTGAAAAAGCCACCACCTGTTAAGAACGGCAAGATCAACGGCCAATATGTATCACCCAGTCCCATTCCCTTTGTCCAGAAAATATACAGAGGAATCAAGGTTACCATTCCCGGAAGAAGAATCGTGCCAACACAGATGTTGAAGATCAGCTTTTTCCCGCGGAAACGAAGTCTTGCAAAGGCATATCCGCAAAAAATCGCAGTGATGGTACCAAAGGTAACTGCCGGAATGATAATGGTGAATGTGTTCTTAAAATAAGTCCAGTACTCAAAAGTCTCCAGCGCTTTGGAATAGTTTGACCAGAGCCACTCATGAGGAATAAAGGAAGGCGGATATTCATTCAATGCTGCCGTGCTCATCAGGGAAGAACGGAAAATCCACCAGATGGGAAGAAGTACCAATGCAGCCAGAATCAGTACAATGAAAAACGCCAGAACATTAAAGGCTTTTTCTTTTTTCTTTCTGCTTGCCATTTTTCCAGCCATTTCTCATTCCCCCTCTCCGAAAATCTGTTCTTTCTGCGTCTTAAAGAGTACTGCCGTAAAAATTCCAACCAGGATAAAGAAGATCACAGAATAAGCAGCTGCATATCCCAGTTTGTTTTTCTTAAATGCATAAAGATAAATAACATAGGACATAAACATGGACTTTTTTCCTGGGCCGCCATCTGTAAGAGCCAGCGCCGGGTTGATAACCTGCAGGTGTGTGATCAGGGCAGTCAGCACGTTGTAAAAAATAATCGGGGAAATGCTTGGAATGGTAACGTTCCAGAAGCGCTGCCATGCATTTGCACCATCAATTTCCGCTGCTTCCATGTAAACCCGCGGTACATTCTGAAGTCCTGCAAGGAAAACCACGATCAGGTTGCCGCTTGTCCAGATTGCAATTACTACCAGGGAAGGTACTACCTGACTCGGACTGTCCAGGAATCTCTGAGGTTTCAGTCCCACCATTCGAAGGACAAAGTTAAAAAGTCCGAAGTTACCTTCATATAACCATTGCCATCCTTTGTAAACACCGATTGCAGGCAAAAGGTATGGAATGAAGAAAACAGAACGGAATAATGTCCGTCCCCATATTTTCATATTCAAAAGCAGGGCTACCAGAAGAGAATAGATAATAGCGCCTACCACAGCCAGAAGAGCGTACAAAATTGTCGCTTTTATAGAATCTGCGAAATAAATATCTTTTGTAAAAATACGCTGGAAGTTCTCCAGACCTACAAACTCCGGTGAGGAAAGACCATTCCACTTAAATACGCTTAAAACAAATACTGCCAGTGTCGGCAGATAACTGATCAGACTTACTCCAAGGAATGCCGGTATCAGACAGAGATAAGCGGTCCTTTCTTCTTTTCTACCGGCCCTTGATGTCACTTTTATTTTGTTTTTCTTATTTGCTTTCATGCCCGCACCTCTTAAAAGGGAGCTGACCGGTATCTGTCAGTAATATGAAATAATATCCTTGGACAGTAACCGGTCAGTCCAGTTGCTTTTCCTATTTTTCAGCAGATTTTCACTGCTGCTTCATGTTACCTATTATCAGTAACTGTTTCGTTCACTATTTTGCTATAAAATAACCAGCTCTAGAGCCTGTATGAACAGCTCCGATCAGCCATTGTTCTCAGCAAAGATATCCTGAAGCTCTTCCAGGTTCTCGTTAATCGCTTCTTCCATGGTCTCCTCACCAGCCCATACGCTGGAGAATACAGAATCAAGTGTGGCGTTGAACTCTTCAGTTCCGTTTACATAATACCAGGAGGTAGATTGTGCGTTGTTCATAGCATAATCCACAACTGCGCTCTTGTACATGTCTTTATCCGGATAGTTCGGGTTGCTGATCCATTTATCTGTTTTCTCAGGATCTGTGTACCAGGAATCCAGGATCGGCATCCATGTTCCAGCCTCGATCAGGGACCAGGAATTCTCTTCCTGATAATACCATTTCAGCCATTCCATAGCTTCTTCCGGGTGCTCTGTTGTGGAGAATACCACGTTTGGTCCACCAGTACAGATAGTAACTTTTTCTTTCATGTAAGGCAGAACACCTACACCGTAATCAAAATCAGCGCTTGGTCCAAGGAAGGTGCCGACGTTCCATGCACCGTCTGTTGCCATAACCACCTTTTTGCTTCCAAGGGAGGATTCCAGAGCATTAGCAGCACTTGTTACAGGAGGTGCGCAGTGGTAAACGTCTGACAGATCTGCGATTCTCTGAAGTGCTTCTACCGTTTCCGGAGAGTCAATGGTGCATTCAGAGCCATCTTCGCTGTAATATCCGCCGCCATTGGATTTTGCCCATACTTCCAGCTGCCATGGCAGTGTGTTAATGGTACATCCGTAAATATCTACATTGTCCGGATCAAAATCAGGATCCAAAGCATTCTTTCCATTGATATCCAGAGTCAGCTTCTGTGCTGTCTGGACAAAAGTATCCCAATCCCATGCATCCTCAGCATCTGCCGGAGGAGTCACCTCTGAAGGATCAATTCCCTGCTTCTCACAAACCTCTTTCAGAAGATCGTTGTTGTACCAAAGGTTCAGAACTTCGTTTGCTGCAGAATATGCAACTGGTGTGCCGTCGTAACGGAATGTCAGACAATCCAGAGGTTTGGCATCGCCTTCACCATACATAGAGCTGATGTCTGCAAGAAGTCCGTTCTCTGCAAATTTCAGCACGCCGGCCTCACTCATAATACCGGTATCCGGAAGCTCACCAGCTGTAGCCATGGCATTCAGCTTGGTAACGTAGGTATCGTGATCGATCTTCACTACTTCTACTTCGATCTTGTCCTGTTCGCTGTTGAACTTATCAGCAACTGCCTGTGTAGCTGCTGTCTCAGTTTCATTTCCCCACTGTGCATATGTGATCTTTACTCTGTCACCATCTGCTGCAAAAACCGGAACTGCTGCTCCAACCATCATTGTACCTGCAAGTAAAATCCCCAATAACTGTTTTTTCTTCATACTACTTCTCCTTTTCTTAATCTTATTATAACGGCTTTGCCTGGCCGCTGTAAACATTTACTGTTTTAAAGTTAATCTGTAATACTGTCATATCCGCAGCTTGTGCCATACAAGCATTTCCCCCTGTCCCCGGTTGTTCCACATACAATACGGAACGGCCCGCAGAGAAACTTCTTCTTTTTCCAGCTCTACACTTCCGTACAACTGATTTTCGCCGTCTGCACCTTTGTTTCTTACACGTATTCCTTTATAGGAAAGAGTTGGAACATTTCCTACCAGTTCTTCTGCGGGAGCGTTTTCTTCTATCGAAGTGTTCTCTTCTACAAAAATCTCTGAAAGGAATCTGCCGTTTTCTTTTTCCTCCAGGCAATACACCAGCGGACCTTTCATCAGGGCTGTTTTTCCTGCATCTGCCCTCACCTGGTCATTGGCTCCCATCCATCTGGGAACCACATGGAAATCAATACTGATCCGTGTGTCTCCCGGTGAAATGCAAAGCCTCTGATAGCCTTTGTCAGGCTGCGTTTTTATGGAAATTCCATTCTGCACACATTCCCATTTCTCACTGTACCAGGGAATGCGGATGTTCAGGATTCCTGGTCCGGACGACTGCACCTGGAGCTGAACCTTTCCATCCTGCAAAAGCGTGGAATCCATTTTTATCTTCATACGGCTCTCTTTGATTTCTGTATCTGCTGTAGAGGAGATAAACTGGTTAATATAAACCCCTTCCTCATCTTCTGCGTATATGTACTGTCCCAAAGAAGCAAGGGTTCTTCCCACATTTGGCGGGCAACAGGCAACTCCAAACCATTTCTGCCTTACCGGTTTCACATGCTCCATGTAAGTGTGCTCTGTGCAAAATTCCGGAACCACCTCAAGTGGGTTTACATAAAAGTACCGGTCTCCTGCAATATTGATTCCTGCAATCACAGTGTTATACAACGCTTTCTCTACATAGTCATAATAAGAAGCATCTCCTGTGATGGCTGCCATTCTCTGCCCGAACATCATCACACCGATAGATGCGCAGGTTTCAGAATAGTTGGTACTGTTTGGAAGATCGTAATCTGTAGTAAACCGCTCGCGGAAGCCGCTGCTTCCGATTCCTCCTGTAATGTACATCCGCCGTGTCGTCATGTTCTCCCAAATTCTGCTGCAAGCTTCCATAAGCCCTGAATCGGCATCTTCTCCGGCCAGATCAGCCATTGCGGAGCACATATACATTTCCCTTACTGCATGTCCAACTGCCTCATCCTGCTCTACAGGAGGCTTGTGAGCCTGGGAATATTCCAGATCGTACCTCTCGAACTCCGGAAAAAATTCCGGATGTCCTCTTCCCGCAATTTCTGCCTGCAAATAATTAGGATTCCTGCCCCTCTCCTGGATAAAATACCTGGCCTGCTGAAGATAAATCTTCTTTCCGGTCTCCCGGTAAAGCTTCACCAGGGCCAGTTCAATTTCCTGATGTCCCGGATAACCTCGTTTCTGGCCTTTTCCTGTACCAAACACCCTGCATATGAGATCTGCATTTTTCTTTGCAATATTAAGGATTTTCTCCTTACCTGTAGCCTGGTAATAAGCAACAGCAGCTTCGATCATATGTCCGGCTGTGTACAATTCGTGGCCCTCCACCAGATTGGTCCACTTCTTCGCAGGGGCATTTACGGAAAAATAAGTATTCAGATATCCATCTGGTTCCTGTGCTTTCCCTATCAGATCAATAACCTGATCTGCCAGCTCTTCCAGATGCTCCCCACGGCCACCTGCTATGGTGTAGGCAACCGCTTCCAGCCATTTGTAAAGATCTGTGTCCTGGAAAACAACTCCTTTTCTCTCTCCCTTTTCTTCACCTGCGGCAATACGGAAATTATGGATACAATAGGTAGGCTCTGAATCTTCCAGCTGGTCATTGAGAATTTTCCACTGATGGGGAATGATCTTCTCGCTTACTTTATTCACATATTCCCCAAACAGACTGTCTGTGATCCGGATTCTCTTCAGATCCAACTGTTTCAAGTGTTTTTTCATATTTGCACCTGCCTTTGCCGATTTTAATTAATCGTTTAATCTTCTTTGTAAAAAATAAAAAACCGGATTAATTCCATGTTTTTCTTTTAGTTTACTGGTTTCTCGTTAATCGTTTTACTTATCTTTAAACTGATAGTAGCACGTCAAATGGATTTTGTAAATACTATTTATTTTTTTCAGCTTTTTTTATAGATTATATACTTAATTTTTATGGATTATCACTATATTTTTCGTCTAATTAAACGTTTTTCTATATTATTTTCTCTCTATAATACATTTTATGACACTTGTGACAAGCACAAGAAGTAGCGTTTGCTGCGCAAACTTAATTCTCGGGTTTTCTGTGAACTTTGTTCACAAAAAACGCCTCGCGGAACGTTACCAGTGAACAGTGACTTTATTTTTCAAACATTCTCTGGTTCTGTCAGACAATTTCTGCTATAATGTAAGTAATTATGATACCAGTGTCAACAGGTCAAAAAGCTGTTCGTGCTTGCACAATAAGGCTTTTGAACTTGGATGAGAAAGCAGCGATTTACGCAGTAAATCAGCGGATTTCGAATATTTGAAGGATTGCGGGAGCAGCGCAGCTGCGTAGCAATCCGGGTATCAAATGAGTGCCAAAAGACCTTTTGACACTCATTTCATTAATTATAGTTTCTTTCAATGATGTGAATGTCAAAATATCTTTTGCCCTGGCATCTTTCAATAATGTTATTGAAAAATTAGCCAGCAACTTATTTTCAGGAGGTACGAATGAAATTAAATTCAAAATGTATGGCCTGTCAGATACGCAAACAGGAAGCAAAAATTCGTCATTTTAACGACGAAGACAGAAAAAAACAATATATGGAAGCAATCCGCCAGCGTTTTGAACATCCAAAGGATGACGACTGCGTTCCAAGCATCTCCACAGAACTGAAGAAATTCTACTGTTCCTTCTGGGGCGTTCCTATGGAAGATTTCACCCGGATCAACAAAGAATATGACCAGCTTATGCTGGATTTGGAAGCTGAGCTTCGTTCCACTATCCGTTATTCAGAAGATCCCTTAAAAGCCGCACTTATTTATGCCCGCACCGGCAACTATATCGACTTTGCGGCGCTTCCGGAAGTCAGCAAGGAAACTGCACTTTCTCTTATTAAAAGTGAAAACAAGGATGATCTTGACGAACAGGAATATCGTCAATTCTGCCAGGATATGAAAAAGGCAGAGAATGTTGTATATATTACCGATAACTGCGGTGAGATCGTTCTGGACAAAATTGCCATCCAGATTCTGAAAAAGATATTTCCAAATATACGGATCACAGCATTAGTACGCGGACTGCCCGCTGGAAATGACGCAACCATGGAGGACGCTGAATTTTGCGGTCTTACTGATGTTGTGCCTGTACTTGGAAACGGAAACGACGTAGGCGGTACCTGGCTTCACGGGATCAGTACCCACGCCAGAGAACTTCTATATAATGCTGACGTGATCATTGCCAAAGGTCAGGGAAATTACGAGACTCTGCATGGCTGCGGACTGAACATCTACTACCTGTTTTTATGCAAATGTGACTGGTTTCAACAGCTTTTTCATGCAAAATTACTACAAGGAATGTTCATAAATGAGAAGCGAGCGCCAAAGGCTACTGCTTTTTCGTCAGATTGACAAGAAACTGTTTAAAAGTTTGTACGATTCTGCCCTAGCCCTTTTGGGTGGTTTTCGCTATACTAACATCAGATGAAAAAAGCATCGAAACAATTTTGATTATAATAATTAATTGAGAAATTTGGAGGAAAAATCATGGCAAGCTTATCATTACAGCACATTAACAAAACTTACCCGAATGGTTTCCAGGCAGTTAAAGATTTCAACCTTGAAATCGAAGACAAAGAGTTCATCATCTTCGTTGGACCATCCGGATGTGGAAAATCTACAACACTTCGTATGATCGCAGGTCTTGAGGAGATCAGCGGTGGTACATTAAAGATCGGTGACAAGGTTATGAACGATGTAGAGCCGAAAGACCGTGATATCGCAATGGTTTTCCAGAACTACGCTCTGTATCCTCATATGACAGTATATGATAACATGGCATTTGGTCTGAAACTTCGTAAAGTTCCGAAAGATCAGATTGACAAAGCTGTTAGAGAAGCAGCCAGAATCCTTGACCTTGAGAAACTTCTTGATCGTAAACCTAAGGCTCTTTCCGGTGGACAGAGACAGCGTGTTGCTATGGGACGTGCTATCGTTCGTAATCCTAAGGTATTCCTTATGG
>PPYF01268954.1_pt1 | contig 11485 bp, 8 predicted proteins | sample 1559871 | NCBI WGS metagenome assembly PPYF01 (sample SAMN08240021, study PRJNA423297) | Human gut metagenome, whole genome shotgun sequencing project. | reverse complement strand
CGATATAGCTGAGAATCCCAAGCATTTAGAATTCGTGCCCATCGAGGCGGCACAGATCTCCCGCTCCTTGGATTCACTTGATGCCGGCTTCGTTCCCGGTAATTATGCCGTGGCCGCCAAGCTTGATTACTCAAAGGCCCTGGCCGTTGAGGACGTCAGAGAAAACATCAAGAACGTGATCGCCGTACGTACTGCTGACAAGGACACCATCGGCAAGCTCTTTTTGGATGTGGTGAAGGCCCCTGAGTTTAAAAAGGAGCTTGAGGCCGATCACTATTACGATTCCTTCTCCCGTCCTTCGTGGTGGAATAAGTAAAAATGACCGGGATCATCAAGTTTGATAAGGTCTCGGTGCGTTTCACACGCGGCGGTGAAAGCTTCACCGCCGTGGATGAAGCGTCTTTGGAGATCAATAAGGGTGAATTTTTCGGCATAGTCGGAGCCTCGGGGGCAGGTAAGTCCACGCTGGTACGCACCGTAAATCTTTTGCAGCGTCCGACCTCAGGTAAGATCTATGTTGCAGGTGAGGATGTAACGTCCTTAAAGGATAAGCAACTGTCGGCTCTGCGTCTTAAGACCGGCATGATCTTTCAGCATTTCAATCTCATCAAGAACTCTACGGTCTTTGACAATGTGGCCTTCGCGCTTTTGGCCTCCAAAACTCCAAAGGACAAGATAGCCCCCAAGGTCAATGAATTGCTGGAGTTGGTAGGCCTTGCAGATAAGGCCTCCTTGTATCCAAATGATCTCTCGGGAGGTCAAAAGCAACGTGTGGCCATCGCCAGGGCCTTGGTTAACAGTCCTGAGATCCTGCTTTGTGACGAGGCTACCTCCGCTCTTGATCCGGATAATACCCGCGAGGTGGTTGAGGCCTTGCGTCGCATCAAGAACAAATATCCCTTGACCGTGCTTTTCATCACCCATCAGATGGAGGTGGCCCGTTCCCTATTCGATCGCATTGCCGTGATGAGCGCAGGGCGTATTGTAGAGGTGGCATCCGCCTATGAGCTCTTTGCCCGTCCAAAATCGCAAAGTGCCAAGGAGCTCGTGGCCAGATCGAATGAATACGAGCTACCAGATGAGATCGCAGAGCGTGAGAAGGAGCTTTTTTTCATTACTTATAAAGAGGACAGAGCCTATGAGGCGGTGATCGCCGAGGTGGCCAGGATTTTTGACGTCAACCTTTCCATCATCGCCGGCAAAATCGATTACATACAGAAAAAGCCTCTGGGGACTTTGCTGGTCAGCCTGCAGTGCAAGGATGAACAAAAGCGCGCACAGGTACTTGAGTATATAGGTGAACGGGCATATATTGCGGCCTTTAAAAAGAGGGTATGAGTTATGGAAGAAGTGTTAAACGAGACCCTGAGAATTTTACATAACGAGCTTGGCAAGGCCGTATATGAAAGTGCGGTGATGATGGGGATCTCCTTTGTTTTAAGCTCGATATTGGGTATTATTTTAGGCTTTGCCCTGTATCTTACTCAAAGTCCGGCTTTTTTTAAAAATAGGCTTTTAAATGCTATAGCCGCCGACATCGTCAACGTTATTCGTTCCGTACCTTTTATCATTTTGGTGGTGTTCTCACTGCCTTTTACCTTCTATTTAGTTGGCTCCAAGATAGGTCCAGTTGCCGCCTCGGTACCCATGACCATCTGGGCCACTGTATTTTTGGCACGCCTCATTGAAGGAGCCTTAAAGGAGGTCGATTTCGGCGTGATCGAGGCCGCCTTGGCCACGGGGGCCGGATCTGCTCTCATCATTCGCAAGGTGTTGCTGGTGGAGGCTGCGCCTGCCATCGCCCGGGGGATCACGGTAAGCTTTATATCCTTGATCGGAGCCTCGGCCATGGCCGGAATGGTAGGCGGCGGTGGGATCGGCAATTTGGCCGTGCAATACGGCTACTACCGCTACGAGACAGGGGTTATGATTTTTACCATTGCCTTGCTGGTGATCATTGTGCAGTTTTCTCAATTCGTAGGTGATCTGGTGGCTCGTAAATTAAGCCATTGACGAGATCTTCGGGATGTAAATATGAGCGATTTTATTGCTGAGTTAAAGGAAGCGATTGCAGGAGAGCTTATTTTCGGAAAGGATATACCCGAAAAATTGCTCACGGATTTTGTCGGTGCGCTTAAGGGGCATGCCGACGTTTATGTAAAGGCAGCAGATCGTGAGGACGTGCTTAAGGCCGTACGCATAGCCTATAAACATCGTATTCCCACGGTGGTACGCTCCGGAGGTACCAATTTAGTAGGTGCCACCGTCCCGTCGGGCGGGATGGTGCTTGACGTGAGCGGCTTAAACCGGATCTTAAGCTTCGATGAGGACACCATGTCCGTTACCGTAGAGCCCGGAGTGGTGCTCAAGGATCTTATCTCCTATGTGGAGCAGCGCGGCTTCATGTACCCGCCCGATCCGGCCGAAAAGCTCGGAACCATAGGCGGAAACGTTGCTACCAATGCAGGCGGCATGCGGGCGGTCAAATACGGCGTTACCCGCGACTATGTGCTGGCGCTGGAGCTTGTGACCCCGCAGGGTGAGGTGCTGGAGTTGGGCGGCTGCGTGCGCAAGAATACGGCCGGACTTAATCTTAAGGAAACGGTTATAGGATCCGAGGGTACCTTAGGCGTGATCACGCGCATTACCCTAAAGCTGGTGCCTTTGCCTGAGTACAATTTAAGTGCCGTTTTGGCCTTCCACTCGCTAAGGGAGGGGATCAAGTGTGTAAACGCCATAATTGCATCCCGTCTTGATCCTACCGCCATCGAATTTCAGGAAAGGAAGGTCATAGCCTTGGGTGAGAAATATATAGGCCGCGCCTTCCCCGTACCTACGGCCGAGGCTTATCTTATCGTAACCTTGGACGGAGATAAGAAGGGCGTGGACGCGAGACTTAAGCGCTTGTCACAGGTGGCACGGGAACACGGTTGCTTTGAGGTCGTGCCTCTTGATGATCCCAAGCTTGAGGCCTCCGTGTGGGAAATACGCGGAGCCTTGGCCCGTTCGGTAAATGCCTCGGGTATTTGGGAGCCTGTGGACTCGGTGGTCCCCTTAGATAAGATCGCCGATTTCGTAGCCAGTGCCGATCGTATTTCCAAAGAGGAGCAGGTACGTATCGTGGCCTTCGGCCATGCTGGTGACGGCAATGTACATCTTTGTGTCATCAAGGACGAGATCAAGGATGAGGATTGGCCGCTCATACTCGATCGTACCTTAGGGCGCATATACGACGCGGTCTATGAGCTAGGCGGCCGTCTTTCGGGTGAGCACGGCGTAGGCAAGGGTAAGCGCAAGTACTATCTTGAGCATGTAAATCCGCAGGAGCGCAATCTTATGATCGCAGTAAAGCGGGCCTTCGATGAGCACAATCTTTTCAATCCGCATGACGGATATACGCTTTAGGACAAAAAATGATTAAAACCAGTTTAAGAACCGCAACCTTTACGGATTCGGTTATAAGACGCATGACGAGGATCTGCAATAAATTCGGTGCCGTCAATCTTTCACAGGGCTTTCCCGATTACGATCCCCCCAAGGCCTTAACCGAACGCTTAGCCGAGGTGGCAAGAAGCGGACCGCATCAGTATGCCACCACCTGGGGAGCTCAGAACACCCGCGAGGCATTAGCGGCCAAGCTTAAGCGGGACAGCGGACTTGAGGTCGATCCAGATCTCGAGCTTGTGATCACCTGCGGCGGTACCGAGGCTATGATGTGTGCGATCATGTCCACCGTCAATCCCGGCGAGAAGATCGCCGTTTTCTCACCCTTTTACGAGAACTACGGCGCCGACGCCATTCTATGTGATGCCAAGCCCATATATGTGCCCTTGCATGCTCCCGATTTTACCTTCGATCCTAAGGAGCTTGAGCAGGCCTTTAAGGACGGGGCCAAGGCGCTTATTCTGTGCAATCCCTCCAACCCATCAGGACGAGTATTCAGCCGTGAGGAGCTCTTGGAAATTGCGCGCATTATTTTAAAATACGATGCTTTCGTGATCACCGACGAGGTGTACGAGCATATCGTTTATGCTCCCTATAAGCATACCTATTTTGCCTCTCTGCCCGGTATGCGCGAGCGTACCGTAATGTGCAATTCTCTGTCCAAAACCTATTCCATTACCGGCTGGCGTATAGGCTATATATTTGCGCCTGCGCATGTGATCGAGGCGGCGCGTAAGGTTCACGACTTTCTTACCATAGGTGCGGCCGCTCCTTTGCAGGAGGCTGTGGTGGCCGGGCTTAAGTTGCCAAGCTCGTATTACACGGAGCTTTTGGATGACTACACCCATCATCGTGACATATTCCTAAAGGGGCTTGACGATATAGGTCTTAGCTATTTCAAGCCGCAGGGAACGTATTTCGTGATGGTAGATATCAGTGAATTCGGTTACGATTCGGATATGGATTTCTGTATGGATTTGGCCCAAAAGGTTAAGGTCGGAGCCGTGCCCGGATCTTCCTTCTTTAAGGAAAATGAGCAGCGTTACATACGTTTTCATTTTGCCAAAAAGGACGAAACCCTATACCAGGCCGTTGAAAACCTAAGTCATTTGCGCGAGCTCATTAAGAAAAAGCAATGATCCCGTGGGACAAAAGTCTTCGCCGTCAGGCGTGGGCTTAGAGGCAGTCTAAGAAAGCTACCGTGGCGGATCGATATAAATATGATCATGACGAGACGGGCAGGGTATTTTGTACTATGCCCGTTTTTTTAACTAGGATCTGCCCGTCATCAGTGCCCACTATGAAGCCGGCACGTCCTAAGTCCTTCACCATATATAAAAGCTTATCCGCCTTGCTCATCACCTCTTGCATATCATGCCTGGGATTGCATTGCAGGGCTCCTATGCTGCAGCTTAGTGTGATCCCGGCCATTTGCGAAGGCAGAGGCATTTTTTTAAGGGCGCTGAAGAAATCATCGAGGATCGCGCAGAGTTTTTGGGGCGACAAGGGCCGTAAGAGCATGACGGCAAACTCATCACCTCCTATACGACCTACCAATCCGTGATGGCTGAAATACTGCTCTAAAAGCCCGGCAATGCCTGCTAGGACGGCATCTCCCTGCACATGACCGTAATTGTCGTTGACCTGCTTGAAATGATCGACGTCGATGAGTAAAGACCATTGCTTGTCACAGCCATCTGTGTTCTTGGCTTTGATCTTTGCGCATTTTTCAAAAAAGCTTCTGCGTACTAACACATTGGTCAGAGCGTCGAGATCGCTCAAATAGCGGTGATAGGCCATGTAGCGATAGCCTGCAAGCAAAACCACTACCAACAAAAGACAGATGGAGAGCGCCGTGAGCGATGATTGCAGCAGAAAATGCAAAATGTCGTGAGACATATTTTCGCTTACGAAAATATCGTATTCATTCAAAAGCGGCTTCATGCGTGATGCAAAATAGAAGCCGAAGCCCATCATGATCATAAAAACCATGAATACAAGCCCTGCAATCCAGATATTCACCAAGCGAGTAGTGCGATACCTGTCCACGCCCTCTTTGAAGAACATCATAGTTTTGCTGCGATGCACCCGCAACACACTCACGGACAATATGGCAAACATAAGATCCTTGCCAAGCTTATTTGGGGCGAGCGGATCGAGACGACTTATATTTATGCCTATCTCTGGAAAAAGAGTTCCTATGGTTTGGTACACGAGTGCGGCATGCAATACGGGGGCAACCGCGCCCAAGGCAAAAATTAGATAGTAACGATAGCGGCTTTTTTCGGCCAATCTGAAGGCGCTTGCAATTATAAAAGCAAACAGCATGCGTGTTCCCACGCTTAGGATCAGCGATTGAACGGGCATACCGCTTCTTAGCGGGGAGAAGATCATATCCGCCGGCATCACATAAAAGGATGAGGCCTTATAGGCGCTGATGATCCCGAAAAACATCCCCAACAACACTGTGTATCTGATCCTAAGACATACGGCACTTATGATTATGGGCAGATAGGCAACGGTGAAGGATATGGGCGGTATATGAAAATAGCCTGAAATGGAGAATGACAGCAACATTTCAAGTAAAAGCAATGCCGAGAATAGGTAGAAATTGTATACCGAGAAATGTCGATCAGCAGCGCTTGAATCCAATATACTCATTTTGCCTTTGTAATTTTGTTCATATTCTCATGCAAAATCAAAGCATTGTCATAGACGTAAGCTTTGGAAAATACTTAGTTATGCCTTGTATAGGCGATCATGCAAAAGAAACGATCTGATACTAACTTCTAAAGTTTAGCAATATTTATTTTCGAGGACACAATAAAACGATACAAAAATGCAGCAAACGTCAATACCATCGTAGCTACGGGCAATTGGACCGAGCATACGGAAAATACTTAAGTCCGCATTGCTAAAGCCCCGCGGTCTCAGACGAATGTTATCGCAGCTCTCCCTCAAGAGAACGCCTGGGGTAAATCTAAAATAGGTTGATTACTGTACGGACAATGTATTTTGGACAATGCCCGTTTTTTTAACTAGGATCTGCCCGTCATCCGATCCCACTATGTAACCTGCACGCCCCGCAGCCTTCACCATATATAAAAGCTTATCCGCCTTGCTCATTACCTCCTGCATATCGTGGCTGTGCTTGCATTGCAACGCTCCTATGCTGCAGCTTAGTGTGACTCCGGCCATTTGAGGAGGCAGGGGCAATTTTTTAAGGGCACAGAAGAAATCATCGAGGATCGCACATATCTTTTTAGGCGGCAAAGGACGTAAAAGCATGACGGCAAACTCATCGCCGCCTATACGTCCTACCAATCCGTAATAGCTGAAATACTGCTCTAAAAGTCCGGCAATGCCTGCGAGGACGGCATCCCCCTGCACATGACCGTAATTGTCGTTGACCTGCTTGAAATAATCGACGTCGATGAGTATAAAACACCGCTTGTCGGAGTTGTCGCCGGATCTTGTTTTGAGCTTTGCGCAGCTTTCAAAAAAGCTTCTGCGTCCCAAAACATTGGTCAGAGCATCGAGATCGCCCAAATAACAGTGATAGGCCATGTAACGATAGCCTGCAAGCAAAACCACTACCAGCAAAAGACAGAGGGAGAGCGCCGTGAGCGCTGACTGCAACTGATAATTTAAAATGTCGTGGAACATTTTCGCGCTTACTGATATATCGTATTCATTCAAAAGCGGTTTCATGCGCGAGGCGAAATAGAAGCCGAAGCTTATCATGATCATGAACACAATGAATATGAGGACTGCGATCCAAATATTTACCAAGCGGGTGCTGCGATATCGGTCCACGCCTTCTTTGAAGGCCAGTCTTATTTTGCTGCGATGTAACCACAGCATGCCTACAGATAAGATAGCAAAGAACAGCTCTATGCAAATTTTGTTTAATGAGAATGGATTTAAACGGGTGATATCTATTCCTATTTCGGGAAAGAGCGTTCCCATGGCTTGATAAACGATAGCAGAATGCAATATGGGAGCTACTGCGCCCAAGATAAAAGTAAGATAGTAACGATAGCGGCTTTTTTTAGCTCGGCTGAAGGCGATCGCAATTATGAATGCAAACAGCATGCGTGTTCCCACGCTCAGGATCAGCGATTGAACGGGCATACCGCTTCTTAGCGGGGAGAAGATCATATCCGCCGGCATCACATAATAAGAGGAGGCCTTATAGGCACTGATAAGACCGAAGATCAGTCCTAAAAATACCGTATATCTGATCCTAAGACATACGGCACTTACGACCACGGGCAAATAGGCTATGGTGAAGGATATGGGGGGTATGTGAAAATAGCCTAAAAAAGAAAACGACATCAGCGTTTCAAGCAACACCAGCGCCGCAAACAAATAAAAATAGTAAATCGAGAAAGGTCGATTGCCAGCGCTTGAATTAAACATACTCATTTTCCCTTATGCCTTTTTAGTTGTTGTTGCATACAAAAACGATAACCTTGTAATTTGAAAAAGGCTTTTCAGGCTCAACTACTGACGGCGCATTTTTATGGTAATAATAAGGCTTTGATGCTTTTAAGACTAATGCAAAATCTGCAATTATGGAAAAAAAGTCTCATAAACCTGTCGATAAATAACGTGGCAGATCACAAAAACACTCTTAATCCTTTGTTGTCAAACAAGTTAGGCCCGTCGTCTCTATGATAGAATAACCGTATAAGGTTGGGACGCGCGGGCGTTTTGCAATGAACGCTCAATGACGTGCAGCTTGTGCGGACGCGCCCGTACTTAAAACGAATTACGATTTAAGGAGTTCTCATAAATGATTGGTATTGTTGTCGTATCGCACAGCCTCAAGGTTGCAGAAGGGATCTGCGACATGGTCCAGCAGATTTCGTCCAGAGATGGGAAAAAAATGCCGATCTATCCTGCAGGCGGAACCGTCGACGGTAAGATGGGTACCGATCCTGAGATAGTTAAAGCCGCTATAGAAAAAGCCGATCAGGGTGACGGAGTGGTGGTACTTGCAGATCTGGGATCCGGTGTCATCAGCTCTCAGGCGGCCATCGCCATGCTGGATGAGCCCTTGAGATCACGCGTACGCATTGCCGATGCTCCCGTTTTGGAGGGCGCCGTGGGGGCAGGTGTCGAAGCCGCATCCGATGCCGACGGCTCTTTAGACGCCGTGGTTGCAACCGCCGAGGGCGCCCGTCAGCTGCACAAGAAATAATTATGTCCCCATCTTAAGCCGCTTACGCATATCTCCGCATAAATCATAAGGCGGGGATATGCAGGGATCGTATTCATGCTCTGCAAAGATCTCTTGTGCTTGCGTTCCTCCGAGGCTTTGCTTTTTCCATGTAAGGTATTTTATGTTGTTGAAAAAAATTATGATCCCGGCATTTTTGAGCGCGTCTTTGTTAGGCAATTTGACGCTTGCCCATGCAGGAAATGTAAGTCAGGATTGCTCGCGTATGAACGGCCAGATCACGGTACGAGGCTACGGCAATGCCAAAGCCTTACCCGATGAGGCTTTATTGGATTTAAGTGCCGCGGCCTTGCATAAGGATCTTAAGGAGGCCCGCAGTGCCTGTGAAAAGAAGACGGCTGCTTTTTTAAAGGCCGTCAGCTCTCTGGGAATAAAGGACGAGGCCGTACAAAGCGGCAGTATCAACGTAAGTCCCCGTTATACCTATGATCATAAAAGCGCGACCAGAAAGTTTGAGGGCTATTGGGCCGTACGCGATCTCAAAATACGTACCGACAATTTTTCTCTGCTGGGTGCTTTGACGTCCGCAGCCGTGAATGCGGGTATAGATGAGATACACGGTATTTCCTATGCGCTCAAGGATGAGAGCGCATTAAAAAAGCTTGCCGATGAAAGAGCCGTGGCCGATGCCCGTGAGCAGGCCAAAAGATTGGCCGAGGGCTTTGAGGTCAAGCTTTTAAAGCCCTGCAAGCTGAGCTTTGAAAATCGCAGTCAGGGCAGATCTCCCGTGATGTATGCCGCCAAGGCCGCCACCTTGAACGCAGATCCTGCCGAGGTGGAGGAAGCGTCTTATTTGCCCGAGGAGAGCGAGGTTGAATCGTACGTAAATGCCGAATATGCCTTTGAGTGATAAACTCCTGCACAGTTAAATGCGGACGGATCTTGGAAATAATCGTAAGCGGGGCGCATAGTGGTCATGTATGCCGATGAAGCGGAGGATTTGTCAGCGGAATTAGATGCGAGGGCGGATGCTTACGGTCCTAAATTTACCGATGCCGATACCGTCGATTCCTTTTTAGGAAAAAACGGACGCTTTGCAAAGGAGATCCCGGGCTTTACGGCACGCACGGGACAGCTTGAGCTATCCCGTGCGGCCAAGGATGCCTTTGACAGGGGACAAATACTCGTGGCCGAGGCCGGTACCGGTACGGGCAAAACCTATGCATACCTTTTGCCGACCATTCTTTGCGATAAAACCGCAGTGATCTCCACGGGATCCAAGGCCCTGCAGGATCAGCTTTTGAATAAGGATCTGCCGCGTATATGCGATCTTTTGCATGTGCCGCGCAATTATTTTGCGTTAAAGGGCTTTTCAAACTATCTGTGCAAGGCTAAATTTGCCCAATTCATTGCGGATTTTAAGAATAAGACCGGACTTGCCATAGAAGATCCCGATCCTGAGCACAGGCGTTACGTTGCGCTTGTAAGTAAGCTTGTAAAGTTTATGGTGCAACAGCAGAGCATGGCCGATCAGGATGATCCCAGGTGCGAATATGCCGAGGTCAATTCCCGCTTCCCGCATGATTTTATTGCGCCGCTTTGCTGTGATCGTCACTCCTGTCGCGGCAAAAAATGCAAATATCACAGCTCCTGCTTTGCCCTTATGGCGAGGCAGAGAGCCGTCAGATCCAAGATCGTGGTGGTCAATCATGCACTTTTCTTTGCAGATATGGGCGTGGAGGACAACTTCGATCCGACGAGGCCCTGCATATTGTTCCCAAAGTATAAGATCCTCATCTTCGATGAAGCTCATCAGCTTCCCGACGACGGCCGCAAGCATTTGGGCAGGGAGGTCAGCTCCTATGACATCAAAAAGCTCGGTGAGGATTTGGAGGCTTTGATAAAGGCTGAAAAGCTCGACATAATCGAAGAGTTCAAAAAGGGCTATGCCAGGCTCAAAACGGCCGCCGAGCATTTGCATGCCTATCTTGCATCCCGCGGATCTCCTGCCTGTCGCAACTTTCTTTTCTATCGCTATGAGGACTTTGACGAGAGCAGTGCCGATCCCGGACGAAAGTACGAAAAGATCTCCTTGGAGTTTCGCCGTCTCATGGCCGAGCTGTGGACGGGGATCAAGGAGTTTCATGACTTTATAGCCGATATCAAAAGCGCTGATGACGAGGCATTCGGATCCATGAGTAAGGAGCTGATGCAGATGAGATTGACTATAGAGGATCTCATGCATTTAAACGATGAGGAGCAGCGGCAAAAGGGTGAGAACGTAGGATCGGTCGAGGTCAACCGTTACGGTTTTGCCCTTAAGATCACCCCTCTTGAAATAAGCGGGATCATGGGCAAATTTTTTGAAAAATGCGAAAGTGCGGGAGTGGGAGTGCTTGCCGCCTCGGCAACACTGAGCGTGGCCGGTAATTTTGCAAAATTCAGGCGGGATATGGGCTTAGGATCGATGCAGGTATCCGAGCTTTGTGTGGAAAGCTGCTTTGACTATGCCTCTCATGCGGCCCTGCTTGTAAGCAAGGACTTCCCTGAGGTAAATACCGCAGGGCGTGAGGAGCGTATAGTTTGCATGCTCGAGAAGCTTATAGGCGAAAATGAAGGCGGGATCTTCGTGCTCACCACTTCCGTCAATGCCGTAGGCGCCTTTGCCGAGAGCCTGCGCCGGCGTTTTATGATGCAAAGGCGCATCCTGGTACAAAACGGGAAGCTTTCAAACTCTGATCTCCTACAGGAATTTCGCAGGCTCGGAAATGCCGTATTGGTGGGTACGTCCTCGTTTTGGGCGGGAGTTGATGTACCGGGGAACGCACTGACGCTTGTGATCATCGATAAGCTTCT
>PPYF01672842.1_pt1 | contig 11486 bp, 9 predicted proteins | sample 1559871 | NCBI WGS metagenome assembly PPYF01 (sample SAMN08240021, study PRJNA423297) | Human gut metagenome, whole genome shotgun sequencing project. | reverse complement strand
GGAATACGGTAAACAGCAAACGGCTGCTTCCGCTGAATAAATGCATCAATAGTTGTCAAATTACTTATTTCTTCGTCGGTCATCTCTTTTTCATCACACTGTTGACTACCCGTATGGAAGACACCAGTTTGTTTGTTGAAGTAAACACGTCTACATTCCATACGTGGGAGGAACGTCCTTTATGTACAACGGTTCCTACTGCACGCACGGTATCTCCCTCATGTGCAGAAGATATATGGTTTCCGCTGACCTGCATTCCTACTACAATCTCGTCCGGCTGGCAAAGAATCATCGAACCGAGTCCGGCAACTGTTTCTGCCAGTGCAAGAGTAGCCCCCCCATGCAAAATGCCAAAAGGCTGACGGGTACGATGGTCTACCGGCATTGTTGCTTCTACACGATCTTCGTCGGCGTATGTATATTGAATTCCCAAGTTTCCCATTAATGCGTGGCGTGCCTGCGCATTCAGTTGGTCAAGGGGAATTTCGGCTGCACGCACTTCGGATATGATAGCCTTCTCCACTGCAACGGCCACTCCGTCTTCCTCATTCGAAGCAGTCACATAATCGGCACAGGCTTTCACCGAGTCTTGTGAATGTCCCATAGCTATACCCAGCCCCGCCAATTGAATCATTGTTACGTCACACACACCGTCGCCCACAGCAATCACTTCCTCACGCTTCATACCTAGCACCTCCAGCAAAGCACCCAAAGAATTGGCTTTGTCGATGGCGCAGGGAACTACTTCCAGAAAATAGGGCTCCGAACGGAATACGTCCAACGCCCCATTCAGTCGTCTCTTCCAGTGATCTTCCAAACCAAGCAATGCTTCTTCGTCATCGCTCACCAGCATACACTTACAAGGAGCAAAATCAACGGCAGCAGAAAATTCTTCTTCTTTGATTATTTGCAGGTCATTCAACCGGGCTTCATTTTGGATATGTTCATTTTCAGGAGAATCCGTTATGATCGTATCATCATGATAAGTGAATAAGGCAAAACCGTTTTTACGGGCTTTCTTTTCCAGATACGGCAACATTTCGGGATTAATCCGACGTTCAAACAGAATTTCCCCGTTTTGTGCGTTGATAATCTGACAGCCATTATAGGAAAGGATAAAACCTCCATAGTTTCCAAGTTCGAGCATCTTGGCCAGCGGCATCAGGCCATAAGTCGGTCTGCCGGATGCCAGCACAATACGCACTCCCATTTGCTGAACCTTCAACAGGGCAGCCAATGTACGCTTACTAATTTCTTTCGCATCATTGAGGAGTGTTCCGTCTACATCAAGAACCAATAATTTATACTTCATGATTACACGATTTTGATTTAGATTACAAAGGTAGGAAATTGAGTGAACGACAGAAAGCGTAAACAGATAAAATTACTTTAATTTCACTCTCTCAAACGCATTTCCAGATAATCGCGAAGAATTCGGGCGTGATTATACACCGGTTCTTTTGAAGCATAAAGTAGTGTTATCACCGGATGTGGTTTAATAAGAGTCAGAAAATCAGCCATTGATGGAGAAGCATCCAGCTCTTTTTGATACTGCGTGACAAAATCTCCCCAATGTCCGGGAATATCTTCATGAAACCATTTACGTAATGTAGGGGATGGTGTTATGTCTTTTGCCCAATAATCGTATTTCAACCATTCTTTCTTCATTCCGCGTGGCCATAATTTATCTACCAACACCCGGTATCCATCTGTTTCTGAAAAATCTTCGTAAACCCTCTTTATCCTTACCTGTATCATTTCCATTAATATTTAGTTATCAATAGATAAACCGGGAAAAACGAAAATTGTTTAGTAGAACTATTTAATTCCTCAATGTGTCCTGCGCTTTTTTAAATTCATAAGGAGTCATTCCCGTCTTTTCTTTGTCTGTTTCGTCCAAAAGTTCATCCTGTTCTTCAGGAGAAATCAATTCCGGTTCCAATTCTGATGAAACCTCCTGTTCCTCGTACACTTCCAATAACTGATTACCATCTTTTTTATTGGCAAATTTCTCGTTTATCAGTTTGGCAAGCATCCTGTTTTTATACTCGATTATATGGTTGAAACGCCACAAACGCCAAAGTATAAACAGGGTCAGCACTACAATACACGCCAAAAAGCAGAGTGAAACATTCCTTATTTTTAGCTGTGAGGCTTGCTCGGCGATGTATTCTTCTTTTTCGGAAGCACCGTACATCGCGTTCAATTCTAATGCAGCATTTTTCCTGTCGGTACTGTTAATGCTATCCGTTATTGCAATGATGGTTTCACGTATTTCTGCGGCTTCTTTATAACGATTCAGCCCCAGATATGCCTGGACTTCCTTATTAAGTATAGTTAAATATTGAGCGTTCAAGGTATCCCGCTGTGTTCTCAACAATTCTTTAAAGTCCTTACAGTTGTCTATTACTGTCTCATATTGTTTGGAAAGAATCAAATAAGGAATCGAATACATCTTGCCATCCGGAGTATGAGATTCTTTTATTGCCAGATATTTTTGATAATATCCTTCTGCTTGCGCATATTTCTTTTCTAAATAAGAAATATAGGCCAATTTTGCATATAAATAGCTATATTGACCATCAATGTAGCCTTCGGGAACCTCCGGTACTTTCTCTAATTTTTTAAGAAGTTTTTCACGTTCATAAGCAAGAGCCAAAGCTTCATCAATACGGGAATCTGTCATTAAAAATCCCATCTCTGCTCCATAATAATAGGAAAGCAGCATCATTTCTCTCATATCCTTTGACCCACGCAGTAATTCAATCGTACGACCAAAATAATTATACGCCTCATCTTTCAATGACAGCCTCCAATTATTCTCTCCTATGCAAAAAAGCAATCTAGCTTCCGCCTCTCTGTCCTTCAGTTTTTGAGCCTGCATAATTCCACTAAGAGCATAATGCATGCTCTCATTATATTTACTCATTATGGATGAAAGTTCAGCTAAATAAACCGTCATCTTCAACATGTGCTTAGGTTCTCTTTGAGAGATGGAATCAAGCAAGTACGACTTCCTTGCATACATAAAAGCTAGTTTATTCATATACATATTACGATATGACAAACTGCGCAATTCATTAATCAGACGCAGAGGGAAGGCTTTTCTGGTTTCGGCCTCATCCAACAACTGTAAAGCACGTTTGGGGTTGGAAATATAAATATCTCTGATATATTTTTCTGTATACAAAGAGTCATTATTTATAATTTTATCAGCCCTTGAAAATTGATTGTGTACAAATAGAAGCACAAAAATACATACCCAAAAACGCATAAAACTCTTAATCGTGTTTAATCATTAATTATCCAAAGGTATGTATTTTCCAAAAAATGTGCAGACACAATTTAAATTTGCAAAATAAAAATAAGAAACATTAGCTAAACATATCAGAGACGTAACATGGTTCCAAGTCAGCTATTCTCCTGAATCACAGCCCAATGCTTTGCTCAATCGCCCTTCAAGGCATACACTTAAGTCAGTCGTTACAAACTTGCCATTATAAAAAAGAGTAAATATGGTAGCCGGAGTAGGTGCATTTTGCGCTTGTTCCATACTTTCCAATTCAATTATTCTCAATGGAATGTCTTTGCTCTTAGCAGCACTGACCAAAGAACCGCGAACGTGAAACTCCGTAAACGGGCAGCGATGGGTATAATAAACGACTATTCCATCCTTATCCGGACACTCACCGCTCAACACGCAATCATTAAAAGAAGGATCAGGAGCAGCCGGGTTTAGTTTCAAACTTAAAAGGCTGAATCCGTAAGGGAGTTTTTCTATTGTTTGGAAACCTTGTCGCAACAGCCATTTCGTGTCACTCATAAAATGAAATTTAGAAGTGCCCACCACTGTGACAAGCCCATCTTTCCCCTGCAATTTTGCATCATCAATGGCAGACTGCAATAATGCCTTACCATGTCCGCAACCTTTATATTTACCTGACACCCAGAAACAGTTTATCATCAGATAATTGGGAGCATTCACCGGAACCCATGCTTTTTCAGCAGGACCGTATTCGATAAACACTTTTGCCCGTTCATCAATACGTCTGAACACATAGCCGTTATCGAACTCTTTCTTCAGCCATTCTTTTTTGAGTTCATAACTATCCTTGCATTTCTTATCTGAGAAAGCACAGCATATATGTTCGTTTGCAATATTCTCCTTTGTCAAAGTGATGTAATTGGTTTCCATAATATTCTATTTAATTAATAGGTTAAACAAATAACAGTTCGATATTCACTCATTGTTATGAGTTGGTAGCAAATCGCCAAGCTAATATCCTGCTACTTTTAGTTCCCTGCTGCATTCGAATAACTTTATATTCGGACACATTCACCGATTTTAATTTGGTATATAACTTTTCCAGATTTTTTTCTTTAGAAACCAAACTCGTAAACCATCCGCAGTTCTTCTGATATTTTTGGCTCTCGGAAATCATATTCAATAAGAAACGAACTTCTCCGCCCTCGCACCAAAGTTCATTCGCACTCCCGCCGAAATTTAGCTGCACTTTATTTATCTTCGTACCTTTCAGACTGCTTAATTTGCGTAACGTTCCGTCTTCCGCCTCTTCACGCGAACTATGAAACGGAGGATTGCATATTGTCACATCAAAATACTCATCAGGCATAATAATTCCATCGAAAATCTTCTTACTATCTTTCTGAAGTCGCAAGTCAATCTTATGAGCCAACACAGGGTTGCAAGTCACTATCTTTCGTGCATTTTCTATCGAAACCGGATCAATATCAGTACCAACGAAGGTCCATCCATATTCAGTGTGTCCTATGATCGGATAAATGCAATTTGCACCTACCCCAATATCCAGACATCTACATTTAGACTTCTGTCCATTAGCATCTCCTGCCGGTAAATCCGGTGTTGTTCCGTTCGGCTGGATAAGATCGGCAATATAATGAATGTAATCCGCCCTTCCGGGAATAGGCGGACACAAATATTGCTTCGGTATGTCCCAATACCGGATGCCATAATAAGTTACCAATAATGCTTTGTTCAAAGCCTTCACCGCTTGCGGATTAAAAAAGTTTATAGTTTGTATTCCGAGGGGATTGAGCGATACGAATCTCTTTAATGGAGGATAATTTTCCATCAACAATGGAAAATCATACTGACCATTGTGCTTATTTCTTATATGTAACTCACCTTTTTTTGCCATGCGGGCAAAGATACAGAGAATTTTCCTGCCTACAAATTCTTCTTAACTCTTATCCTAACACTCTTCTGAATATCATATATAATATTCTACCATTTCAATCAGCCCGGCGCGTAAAGTATACTTAGTTGCTTCATATACATTATTCACACCCAACTTCCGGAAAATATTCTTTTTATGGGTGATAATAGTATGAATGCTTGAGGTTCTTTCCAATGCTATTTCTTTCACAGATTTCCCATGTGCTATCAATTTAAGAATGTCAATCTCTGTAACAGTCAAAACAGAATGAATTTCCGGTTTGTCGGAACCGATTATCAATAAATTGGTTATCTGATGACAAAGAAATCGCTCCCCGTGTGCTGTACACATCAATGCAGAATGAATTTCCTCACCGGAGTTCTCTTTCAAAATCATACCAATATTCCTTTCTATACTCATCCTACGAATAAAGTCTTCGCTCAATTCATTGGAAAACAATATCCAACGAACTCTCGGAAAACGTTTTTCTATAATAAGAAACTCTTCTATACCATTGATGTCAAACAGTGTATAGTCAAGTATAACGACACTGTCATTACATTCTACCAATGCAAGCATGAGCTCTTTCTTGTCTGTCACATCTATCATGCGACATCCACTGAATATAGCGGAAATATATCCATACATTCCCATTCTGGTTATATCCTGATTATCTGCTATGATAAATGTAATGTCAGTGTTCATTGTTATTCTGTTTTTTTAAATTCAACGGATATTTTTCAAACGCATATTGCAGCCCGGAGACACGGAGGTATCATCGTTCTTTATTAGCTACATCAAACCACAAACGGGTAGTAATCTCATCTGCTCCCTGATGGGATATGGCAATCTGATACTGCTTACCATTCAGTGATTGTTCCGTTACGGGATAAAAAAAGCGACGAGGTAACTCTCCGGAACCCAAAACGGAATCGGGACCAGGGATAAGCTGGGGATAACCGAGCCTGCGCCAGTCAGTGAAAGCATCGGGTCCCTGTCCATAATAAGCGATCCACTTCTGCCAGCCGATAGATTCATACCAATGTGCGGCGTCGAACCGAATCGCCTCCTGCTGTAAATAGGAATCGATTATACGATTGTCTATAATGCCAAACTGATTCAATGAAGCAGTAATAGCTTCGCGGTAGAGCGTTTCCGCATCAGCCGTTATCCAGCCGCGTGCAGCGGATTCTGCAAAGATAAACAAGACCTCGGCATACGTATAAAATACAGCCGGAGAGCTATCTTTCAAAAAATAAGTACCGGGACGGGAAACTTTATTAAATCCCTGATTATTAGCGGCATCAGCAGATAAGGAATTGGCAGCTCCTACATAGTTTTTCACACTTTCGTCTTGAGGTAGCTGGGCTAAAATTCCAATTCTCGGATCATTCCATTCATTCAGTTTATCAATCAACGTTTTTGATACCCGCTGATCATCACGTGAATTGAAAGCAGATGCCCATGGATTCCATTGTGGTGAAGAAGTAAAAACAAAACGGGCTATAGCATCATTGCTATCTATTACACTGTTACGATTATCCCAAAGGGAAGCAATAACCCGACGCGCTGTATCCTCATCCCGGTCAGCTAATTCAAGGGCGATACGTAGCCGTAGGGAGTGGGCTAATTGTTTCCAGCGGGTAATATCATTTCCGTAAATCAAATCCCCTTCTACCGTTCCTCCTGTGGTAGAAAGCAACTGGTCAGCAGCGATCAACTCCTCCAAAAGCCCGCGCAAAACAGTCTCTTGTGAATCATAAGCGGGTGTTACACTTTGTGCATATTCACTGTATGGTATATTTCCATACAGATTGGTCAGCAACAGGTAAACCCACGAACGCCACACTGTAGCTATCCCTCGATAATTATCATTTCCGAGTTCCGAACTGATAATAGCATTCAAGTCAGTTATTAGCGTTGCATAGCCGGTGTCCCACGTAGTGGTAAAGCTGCCATTATCCACATTATAGCAATCTGGCTCTGTATATTGTATTTTAGCCCAATGTTGCACCCACAACAGAGTAGAATTATAGTTCGTACTACTTCCCCAATAAAGATTGGCGGCATGATACTGTGCAGCGGCAAGTAAATAAGCCGGCTGTGGATTTTCAGTGGCATTGGGGTTGCGGTTGATATCAGTCAATTCATCATCACACGATGATAGAGAAATGGCAACCACTTGTACCCATATTATATATAAAAAATATATTCTTCTTTTCATCTTATCCTATTATTTAAAGGTTCACATTTAGAATTTCACGGAAAGGTTCACACCAAAGGAACGTGTTGTAGGCAATGAATAGGCTTCTACTCCTTGTGCGTTTCCAGTAGTCAAAGCCGATTCCGGATCTATATTAGGGACGCTCTTATAAATAGTCCACAAGTTACGTCCCGTCAGTGTAACGGAAGCTTCTTGCAAATGCAGTTTCTGCGTCCACAAGCGAGGTAGACGGTAACTCAAAGCGACTTCTCGCAGTTTCACGTAAGAAGCATCATATACATTAGCTTCAGCAATACTGTAAATACGATGGTAGTATTTCTCGGCAGATACAACCTCTTCGTTCTTAGAACCACTTTCCGTCACTCCTTCTACCATAATGCCATCCTGATACACACGGGTGGACTGCCCATTGACCTGGGCATAGTAAAGTCCATCAGAGGATACGGAATAAGAAGGAGATTCTGATAATCGTACATTGTTACCCATGGCGTCAGTATAATACCACAAGCCACCGTGCTCGGCATCCCGGCCCGATAATGTGTTAGCTAATACACCGGTATATTTTCCAGTTTTATTAGTGTTGGAAAAAATAGAACCACCTACACTTGCATCTATCAGAAAAGAAAGACTTAACGAACGATAACTGAAAGTGTTACTGATACCGCCTGTCCAGTCGGGCGTAAACTTCCCCAACGTTTTATTAGTGGTCGAAATCTTAGGCAGACCGTTAGCATCCACCACAACGTTTCCATTAGCATCACGCACGTATGAAGTGCCGAACAGGGTTCCATAAGCTTCGCCCACTGAAGCCAGTATCTGAATACCAGACGAGTAGAGCTGGTAACTCGTAATCAAACCTTCATCATCCAATTTGACAACCTTGCTGCTGTTGGCACCATAATTCAAATCCAGATTCCAACGAAACCCTTTCGATGTTTGTATAGGAACAGCGCCCAATTGTATTTCATAGCCACGATTACGGATATGTCCGGCATTACGCACCTGCGACGTGTACCCACTGGCAGCAGTAGTAGCTAGTTTCAATATTTGATTACGACTATCGGTCTTATAGTAAGTGAAATCCAAGTATAGGCGATTGTCCCAAAAAGCCGCCTCGAAACCAGCTTCTATAGATGACGTCTTCTCCGGTTTTAGATTCGGATTCATACCAATGGTAGAAGAACTTTGAAGTGGATTCCCATTGAAAGCTGTTTCTGAAGTAAAGACCGTTGCCAATTGATAAGGATTGGCATCTGCTCCCACTTGAGACCATCCTCCACGTATTTTTAGGTAGTTAACAGCTTTACTTCTCCATCCGAAAGCTTCAGAAAGCAACACACTAGCCGTCACCGAAGGATAGAAATAAGAATTGTTGTCCACAGGTAGTGTAGACGACCAATCGTTCCGTCCTGTTATATTCAAGAAAGCCCAACGACGGTAATCCAGTTGTATGGAACCGTAAAGGCCATATTGCCGTAAACGGTAGAAATCATTGGACGAAATGAGCGGATCACGCGAGTTAGTCAATGTATAAAGATCAGCAACCGCCAAACGGGGAGCAGCCTGATAATTATTCTCATATTGTTTGTTACGTACATTAAAACCCAGAAGAGCGTCAATTCCCCAATTTTTATTCAACTGTTTGATATAAGTCGCCAATACTTCTGTGTTATTCTCTTTCACCGTATAGGCATCTTCAGCATAACTGCCGTAAGGCGAACCGGCACCTGCACTCCCCCATTTTACTTTGGATTTCCTCCGGTCATTATACCAGTCGGTACTAGTACGGAAACGCACATTCAGCCCATCTGTCAGAGTAGCTCCCACCACAATCCATTTTGCCAGATGGTAATCCGTATTTAGGCTGATATTCGTCTTATTAGTTCCAGCATCAGGAACGATACTGACTTGTTTTTCGTAGTTATATCCTACACGGAACTGGTATTTGTCGTCTCCACGGGCAACAGAAATACCGCTGTTTGTAGAAATACCCATGCGAAAATAATCGCGTACATTGTTGGGATGGGATACCCAGGGAGTAGCCACACGATTACCGTCAGCGTCCAATGGGCTATCGAACTGAGGAATCAACAAACCAATATCAAGACGTGGCCCCCAGCTTTCGTCTACCCCGTCATTCACACCTGCACCCTTGCCATCTACATAACTGAACCGTCCCCCTGCCCCTTGTCCAAAAAGATTTTGAAACTCCGGCAAGGTAGCAACAAAAGAGACTTGCGTGGAAGAATGTAATGTAATCCCTATCCCTTTCTGCCTTTTGTCTCCTCCCTTAGTAGTGATGACAATAGCACCGTGAGCAGCACGCGCACCATAAAGGGCAGCGGCATTCGGACCTTTCAATACAGTAAGTGTTTTTATGTCTTCCGGATTCAGGTCTGCTATTGCATTTTTAAAATCGCGTCCGCTGGAACGTGCATTAAGCTGCGAATTATCCACTGGGATTCCATCCACAATAAAAAGCGGTTGATTCTCACCTGCAATAGAAGTTCCACTCAGTTCAAATCTCCCGTTGACATCAGTTACGGTACCCAATGAAGTTCCTTTCACTATAACTGAGGCACCGATAACCGGCTCCCCATCTTCTTCTGTGGTGACGATGCCCCGCACTGTTGTCACCTGTGCTGCCCCTTGTATCACTCCTATTGCAAGAGCAAGCAAAAATAAATGAATCCTTTTACCCATTATTGTTTACTGTTAAAATGATGGGGCAAAGGTATTAGATATATACAAGCTGATAAATCCCGTATGAATGGCATTTTATATACCATATTTGCGGTATATTTACAGTTGCGTGTATGACTTTCAGATTTTTGCTTCTAATCCTTTTTATTATTCAAAGCCTGTCTGACATCGTCAAACAGATCATCCACATCCTCCAAACCAATTGAGAAACGGATAGTCGTATCCAACACATCCATGTCCTGTCGCTGTTTATCAGTAAACGGTCCAAAAATAGTACTTGCAGGATGAATAGCAAGCGTCTTATTGTCAAACAAGTTAGTAGCGCGACGTATCAATTTCAGTCGGTTGATGAAAGCAAAGCATGCCTCTTTACTTTCCAGGTCTATCGTAATCATAGCACCGGCAGTCGGACCAAACTGTCTTTGTGCCAAAGCGTAGTATGAATTATCCTTCAGCCCCACATAATTCACACGTTTGACAGCAGATAATATGCGAAGCTTACCAGCCAACATAGCGGCATTGGCAGACTGTATCCGATATCGCGCGTCCAATGTTTCCAATCCGATAGTATGCATATAGGCCACATGAGGAGTCATATAAGCTCCCAGATTGAGTAACATCTCTGTACGCATACGTTTACCGAATCCCGGACATGTACCATAATCAATTACTAAACCACCAATGGAAGTGGCTCCCCCTGATAAATATTTGGTACTGGAAACCACTTCAATATCTACGCCTAAGCTATGTGAATCGAATTCTGTGAAAGGAATAAGCGTAGTATCAACGATGAGAGGAATTCCCCTTTCATGAACTATCCGTGAGAGCGCCTGTAAATCCGCCACTTCCATCTGCGGATTGGTGATAATCTCCACATAAATGCAGCAGGTATTACTGTCTACTACTTTCTCTACTGCTCCAATGTCTGTCAAATCACACAATCTAGGTTCCACCCCGAAGCGGGACAATGTACCAGCAATAAACGAATAAGTATTACCAAACAAATGACGCGATGTAACTATATTCTTTCCTGCAGCTGCAATTGAAAATAATGTATTACTAATAGCCGCCATACCGGAATTGAGGGCTATGACTTCTGCTGCCCCCGTAAGTTCCTTCACCTTATTCTCAAAAAAAGTCACTGTGGGATTCATCACTCTGGAGTAATCCGGAGCATCTGTCCGCCCGCAAAAAGCATCAGCCATGTCATCAGCATTGTCAAATTCATAAGCCGCTGTATGGTAAACCGGCATACTGAGAGAATTGTAAGCATCTCTTCTTTGGAACTGCGTATGAATCGCTTGGGTCTGTTTTTTCATCATTCTATTCATTAATATTATAACTATCAAATCTCGTACAAT